>Ga0224501_10000483_pt1 | contig 31692 bp, 32 predicted proteins | sample SF_Oct11_sed_USG_4_FD_169105 | JGI IMG/M metagenome (GOLD analysis project Ga0224501, IMG submission 169105) | Sediment microbial communities from San Francisco Bay, California, United States - SF_Oct11_sed_USGS_8_1 | ecosystem: Environmental > Aquatic > Marine > Sediment | place: USA... | reverse complement strand
AGAAGATCGCCTTGTCGGCGTTGGGCATCTTCTCGCGCAGCAGGCGGATGGTCTCGCCGAACTGCTGCGGCAGGTTGTAGCCGACGGTATCGGGCACATTGAGGGTGGTGGCCCCGGCGGTGATCACCGCCTCGAAGATGCGACAGAGAAAGTCGATCTCGGAGCGCCCCGCATCCTCGGCGGAGAACTCGACGTTGTCGGTGTACTGGCGTGCACGCTTCACCGCCGCCACCGCCTGCTCGACGACCTGGTCAGGGGTCATGCGCAGCTTGCGTTCCATGTGGATCGGCGAGGTGGCGATAAAGGTGTGGATACGCCCCGAGTTGGCCCCCTTCAGAGCCTCACCGGCGCGGTCGATATCCTTGTCCAGCGCACGGGCCAGGCCGCAGACGGTGGAATCCTTAATGGTGTTGGCCACCGCCTGTACCGACTCAAAGTCACCGGGCGAGGCGATAGGGAAGCCCGCCTCAATGATATCGACCCCCATGCGCTCCAGATTCTTCGCAATGCGAACCTTCTCCTCCTTGGTCATGGAGGCGCCTGGGCTCTGCTCGCCGTCACGCAGGGTGGTATCGAAGATGAAAAGTTTGTCGCTCATGGGGTCACTCCAGTCTATGGAGACATTCTAGCGAAAAGCGGTGGGGAATTGGAGGTAAATGCGGCCCGACAGGCCGCCGATTACTAGGTGGCGGAGCTATCGTCCGGCTTCTCCGTCTCTTCACCCGCCAGTACCTGGCGGCGGCGGCGCATCAGCATCCATACCGTGGTCACCAGGCCGGAGATGGCATAACCGGCGAACACCACAAACAGCACCTTGGGCGGATCGATGGTCACCAGCACGAAGATCAGCACCGCCACTAGCAGAAAGAAGAAGGGCACCTTCCCCTTGAAGTCTATGGTCTTAAAGCTGTAGTAACGCATATTGCTTACCATCAGCAGACCAGCGGCAACGGTCACCGCCCAGGCGACCCAGGCGAGCTTGCGCGGCTCCATACCAAAGTCACCGGCGATCCAGACAAAACCGACCACCACCGCTGCCGCCGCAGGGCTGGCTAGGCCTACAAAGAAGCGCTTGTCAACCGAGCCGATCTGCGTATTAAAGCGCGCCAGACGCAGTGCTGCGCAGGCCGTATAAACAAAGGCGGCCACCCAACCATAGCGACCGAGATCGGAGAGGGCCCACTCATACATCACCAGTGCCGGGGCAACACCGAAGGAGACCATATCGGCGAGCGAGTCGTACTGCGCGCCAAACTCGCTCTGGGTATTGGTGAGACGCGCCACCCGGCCATCCAGCCCGTCGAGCACCATGGCAATAAAGACCGCTGCCGCCGCCGACTCGAAACGCCCATCCATCGCCGAGACGATAGCGTAGAAACCGGCGAACAGTGCACTGGTAGTGAAAAGGTTGGGCAACAGGTAGATGCCGCGGCGGGGTTTGACTGGTTGTTCCATGGGTTTGTTATCGCTCGTCGGTGCGGGTAATTATGGGAGTAATGGTACCTTAGGGTATGCGTCAGGACTAGTTAGTGTCACATCAACCGCCGATAAACCTCCCGCAGCTGCTCCCGCTCCTCACCGTCGCGGGCAAGCTTCCCCTTCAGTACCACGTAGGCCAGCTCCTGCACCTCCTCCAGACTACGACCGGGTAGCGGTACGATATCGTCGTAGCTGTGCCACTTTACCCCCTTCTCCTTAAACACCAACTGGTAGGCGTAGTGCTTCTCACTTCCGTAAATGCGGATGGCGTGGTGGCGATAGGTTGTTGTTAGATAAAACTTGCCCTTCTTCGTTCTGCCTTCCGACCACTCAGAGTTATGCACAAACTCACTGATATTTTTATAGAGCTGTACGATGCGGCTGCTGGTAAGTTGGTCCTTCTGCGTGAGGTGCTGGATGCAGGTACTGCCTACGGTGCGATAACCAGCGGCGGGGTGGTAGGTGAGGTGAGCGTAGCGGATCGGACTGCCACAATTCCTGCGTTCGCAGACACCATCGAGGCTGCCGAGGTCGACGATCTCCAGCAGCGTCCAGCCCCGCTCGGGGTCGATCTGACCATGCTCACGGGCGTGGCACCCCTTGCAGAGGGTGCGGCAGTCGCTCAGCGCATACTCCCAGGGCGCCTTCCCTTCGATGTAGTGCGCGTGGTGTACCTGCAGCGTCACCTCATCCGCGCTACGACCGCACTGCAGGCAGCGGTGGTTGTCGCGCCGCTTTACCCTGTCGGCAAAGGTGCGCCACTTGTCATTAATGAAGAGGGGTCTGGAGCCGTCCATGGCGTTCACTCCTGTTGGCGTCTATCCCTTTCCTGGCATCAGGCAGCGTATTTTGCGATGCTCCAGCACAGGGAAACTTTTGCGTATTTCACGCAACCGCGCCAGATTGATTTCGGAGAAGACGACCCCTGGCCCCCGGGTAAGACGATTAAGGACAACGCCCCACGGGTCAATCACCATGGAGTCACCGTAGGTTTCACGCCCATTGGCGTGATAGCCACCCTGCGCTGCGGCGATAACATAACACTGATTCTCAATCGCCCGAGCCCTCACCAGAACCTCCCAGTGTGCCTTACCTGTGATGGCGGTAAAGGCCGATGGTATCGAGAAGATCTCTGCACCCTGCTCCACCAGACTGCGAAACAGTCCAGGAAAACGTAGGTCATAACAGACCGCCATCCCCAGCTTGCCGAATGGGGTGTCGACTACCACCACCTGGTCACCCGCGGCCGTGGTCTCTGACTCGTTATAGCGCTCGTCATTTTCAGTGATCAACACATCGAAGAGGTGAATCTTGTCATAGCGCGCAACCCGGTTACCGCTGGCGTCATAAAGGAGGGATGCTGCGGCAACTTTGTTAGCATCCTCTACGCTCAGAGGGATGGTGCCCCCTACTAGCCAGAGGTGGTGACGCGCTGCAGTCTCCGCGAGAAAATCCTGCAGTGGACCACTGCCTTCACTCTCGCGAGCCTTCACCTTGTCGTGCTCGCTCATTCCCATCAGGGCAAAATTCTCCGGCAGCACGACCAGTTCAGCTCCACCTTCAGCGGCCTGCTTGAGCAGGCGCCCCGCCTCCAGCAGGTTGGCGTTAAGGTTAGGCCCAGACGCCATCTGTATTGCAGCAATACGACTCACAAACTCTCTCCTGTTAAACAATTTTTTACTAGCGCAAATCCGTTATGACTTCTAGCTGGATGGTGCCAACAGAGCTTCCCCCCGGCAGCACCTCTATTCTCTCGGACTCCAGCCCTAGAGCCACCAGCCATGCCTGTAGCTCACCGACCCAAAGCTGCCCCTCATCGCCACCGGGATAGCGCAATCTCAGGGTACTATGGGGTTGTTGCTGTAGTGACTGAACCGCCTCAAGCAGTGGTGGATGAGCCACCAGCCACTCACCGTGACGTGGTCTCGCCCAGTCTGTCGCCTCAAGCGTCCACACCTGCGCCGCATGGGCAGGTAAGCTGATAACTACCAGTAAAAACAGACGGATAAGTGGCGACATAGGTAAGGGATAGTAGCATTTATGATTGAGGAAAACAGCCGCCATTAATTACTCATAAAAAAACGGTTCATCGTCAGCTTGCTGTTCGCTCACGGGATCCTCACCAACGCGTTCAACATTTGGTTTCTGCCAGCTTCCACTTAGGTTGTACTGGATCATAGTCGACTTCTGGATGTCCGATTTAAACAACTCCTGAAACAGCGCCACCACCGCGCCAACCTGTGGCCCCCATGCCAGTGCACTGGCCACCGTTGCCGTGTCTGAAAAGTTTGGGGTGACATAGACCTGCTGATCTAAATCCTGAGTGGCGAGGCCGGTACGGCCGGTAATTAATATCCCCGCCGGTAGCGATGCCAGCTGCAGATTGGTGGTGTAGGCGTGTCCCTCTTCGATGCGAAGATTACCCTTGACGCTCTCAAAGCCAAATCCCTCCTTGAAGATATCACTGAAGTCGAGAAACAGTCGTCGTGGTAGTGCCGGAATACTCAGTATACCGAGCATCCGCCCAGCCCCAGGATCAACATCAAGAATCGTGCCCTCTTTAATAGAAACCGCCAGCTCACCATTCAGGTTGGCCAGCTCCACATCCCCCGGCTCACCGACCCACCACAGGGTCCCATCGGCGTGGCCCCGCCCCCCCCTGATGACAGAGGCAAAACCCAGGCTCTGCAACATCTCCCCGAGATCCGGGGTATCAAGTCCTAACTTGAAATAGGAGCTGTTGCTGCGATTCCAGTACCCCTCCCCCTTAAGCTGCATATGTGGCGAATCAACCATTATCCCTGTGATCAGGAGCTGCTCGGACTGTGGTGCCAGGGTAAAGGAGAGGGCACCAAACTCCATATCGTCATAACCGAACCCCTCGGCCCTGAACGCAAGCTCCGGTATATCCTCAAGCTGTGTCTTCTTGCTCCCGCTCTCCTTCCCATCACCCCTCTCCTCACCCTTCGCCGCAAAGTGAAGTCGTGCCATTTTGACCTCCACAGATGGACGCGAAGCTGCCCCTGCGCTCTTTCCGTCCCCCCCATCTGTTAATTTGCGCAACACATTGCGCCAGGCGGCTAGTGGTACCTGCTCAGCACGCCCAATAATCTGGATAACATCACGCGGCGGTAGTGAAAGTGGCCCCTGAGCGCCAAGGTGCAACTGAGCTCGACGCAGCGTCGCATCCTGACGCCACACCATTCCAAACTCATTTCCGAGGGTCAGCTCACGCTCCGTGCTACGCTCACCGCTCAAATAGAAGGTCAGGGCCAGATCCTGCAGCTCCTTACTTGCCTTGGTGAGAGGGTGGGGCAGATTTGAGGTCACGCCCTGCATATCGGAGTGCAACGCCAACACCACGCCACTTCCGCCCCCACTCTGCGGCAAGGAGAGCTTGAGACGCCATGCCGCCTGCCCCTCAAAGAAGTCCAGCAGGCCAAGGTCAAACGCCTGCCGAAGCTGCTTTACACTACTCCTGCCCCTGGCGGTGACCTCCACAATGTGCCGACGCCCACTATCGGTCGAGACCACGATTTTCACCGGCTGGCCATAGAGCACACCATCAAAACGCGGTGAGCTAAAACTCTTTTCGGTAAAATCGAGGGTACCGCCAAGACCGCTTATCTGTACCCCCTTCATTAGCTCAATCTGGCTATCGCTAAAGAGCACATCCCCACGCACCTGTAGCGGCTTGCTCTCCCCCACCCGGTCAGATAGCGGGATCGCCAGATGAAGGTTGAGTTTCCCTCTCCCCTCTCCGCTCATCCCCTCCAGAGCCGTACCGGTGTTACGGGAGAGGGGAGACTCTCGTAAAAATCTCAGACCATCATTCAACGGGAAAACGACTCGACCATCTAACTGCAGCTGCGGAGAGAGCATATTTTCAATACCCACCTCTGTTCGTTCCACCTCTCCTTCGAACAACCTTGCCGAATCCGCCACGATGCGCATCTGCAACCCATCAAACTGCACCTCACCATTCAGTTTTCGCAGGTCGGGCCACCCATCCTGATAGTGCAACCCCACCTCCCTGGCATCGAACAGTACCTCGAACCGCCCATTGCGCTCCGCAAAAGGAAAATGGCCTATCCGGCCGTGAAACAGCAATTTACCCTGCGGCACACTGCCGGCCTGAAAGGCATTATCGAGCCAGTAGAGGGTCTTCTCTTTAAGCAACCCCGCCGGTAAATAGGCCGGGATCGCCTGCGCATCATTGCCATGAAACTTTCCATATAGCGACAGCCAGGGAGACTCACCCGACTGCAGTGCCAACTCCAACCCCAGTACGGCAGCTACGTGCTGATTTGCCAGTGCAATGGTGTCACCATACAGACGCCACTGCTCCCCCTCTCGGCTCAGGGCAAGTGGCGCATCAAATCTCTCCATGCGAAGTGGCTGACGAAACAGGCGCGGCATACTCAGCTCAAACTCGTCACTGGTCAGGTGCAACGCCCCCTGTTCACCATCGAAGTAGAGCCTGCCATCCAGACCACGCACCCCAGGCACCCTCTCCCAGGGGGCCATCGACACCCCACCGAGTGATGCCTGAACCTCCAGCCGCCCATCACTGCTGCGGCGCAGGTGCAGCCCACTTATCTCACCCTCGGGAGCCATGGTGCGTACCATCTGCCGTGTCGGCTGTTCAAGCTGCGGCAAATAAGGAAGCAACACCCCCAGCGGGGTAAGCTGTAACCTGTCGGCATCAATACTGAAACGTTCCGGGGCATAGCGCAGGGTAAGGTGCATCGGTGTGGCCTCTGCCTCCTCGTGCTGCAGACGCAACCGGTCAAGATCAAGTAACCAGCCACCCGCCTCTCGCATCAGCGTCAGGTCAGTGGCAATGAGCGGAAAATAGGCACTCTCCTCACCCCGTGCCACCTCCAGTCCAAGCGCCTGCAGTCGGCTGGTTACCGACATTAACTCTCCCCCCTGCCAGCTACTCCAGAGCTCCACATCAAGCATGCCGCGGCGAATCGAACTCCCCTGCCAGTTAAGCTGATTCAGCCACTGCTGAGGATGCAACGCGACACTTTTGAGATAAAACTGACCGCTCCACTCTTTTTCTTGCAGTAAGTTGCCTTCAATATCGACCGCCAGGCTTAACTCACGGCCAATCTCTTTGGGTAGATTCACCGAGGCGTTCAGGCGGTGGCGGGAGGCGCGGTTACTCAGCTCCAGGGCTACGTCTTCAAAACGCAACCGCTCCCCGCTCGTCTCATTGTGCAGGGTGAAGTTACTGTTACGAAGTGCAAGACGGCTCTGACTCAAAAACCAGTTACCCAGTGCCCCCCCTCCTTCGATAAGGGTCTGCCCCTCACTCTCACTCTGGTCACTCTGCTTAGCCAGTGAATCGGCTGTAAGCTCCAGCCCCCTCACCGCAAAGGTGCCATCGCGCCTGTAGGTGATCTCCAGATTGGCACCGGAGACGATCAACTCAATGATCGGATCAAAATTGCGTAGCGAGGCGATGGGGGCAAGGGCAATATCAATGGCATCGAAGCGGGTCAGTAATTGCTTGCCATCTTTGTGCAGTAACGAGACATCGGAGAGGACGATGGTCGGCGAGAATCCCACCACCTTTGCATCCATTTTGCCGATAAGCACCGGCTGACCCAGGTAGCTTCCCGCCAGTGTCTGTAGCTGCTCACGGTACTCTTCAACCGAAGAGATATAGACGCGAAACAGGGAGACGGCAACCGCGACGGTCACCAGCAGTCCGGCGCCGCTGTACCAGAGAAAGGTTTTTAATCGACTTTTACGCAGCATGCCAGCTCAGTCCGCCCCGTAACCGCTACATCAACACCACGTCGAACTGCTCCTGGGTATAGAGCGACTCCACCTGAAAGTTGATGGGACGGCCGATAAACTCCTCAAGTTCGGCAACACTGGTCGACTCCTCATCAAGCAGCATATCGACCACCTCCTGAGAGGCGAGCACCAGCATAGAGCGGGCATCATACTGACGTGCCTCACGCATGATCTCGCGGAAAATCTCAAAGCAGACCGTCTCCGGGGTCTTCAGGGTACCGCGACCATTACAGGTGGGGCAGCTCTCACACAGCACATGCTCCAGTGACTCACGGGTACGCTTGCGTGTCATCTGCACTAGTCCAAGTGCCGACACCTCGCTGATATGGGTCTTGGCGTGGTCACGCTCCAGCGACTTCTCCAGTGAGCGCAACACCTGGCGACGGTGTTCTGCATCGTCCATGTCGATAAAGTCGATAATGATGATGCCGCCGAGGTTGCGCAATCTCAGTTGTCTGGCGATCGCCTGTGCCGCCTCCAGATTGGTCTTGAAGATGGTCTCCTCAAGATTGCGGTGGCCGACAAAGGCACCGGTATTCACATCGACCGTGGTCATCGCCTCGGTCTGATCAATGATCAGATAACCACCCGACTTGAGTGTCACCTTACGCTCCAGTGCCTTCTGGATCTCATCCTCCACCCCGTAGATATCGAAGATGGGACGCTCCCCCGAGTAGTGGTGAATGCGCTCTGCCAACGGGGTGATAAATTTGGTCGCGAATTTGTGCACCTTCTGGAAGGTCTCGCGTGAGTCGATACTGATCTTCTCGATATCCTCATCGGCAATATCACGCATGGTACGCATCACCATCGGCATATCTTCGTGGATCAGGTGCTCATCGCCCCCCTGTTTTACCCGCTCCTGCACCTCGGTCCAGAGCTTGTTGAGAAAGAGGACATCTCGCTCCAGCGCCTCGGCCTCCACCCCCTCGGCGGCGGTACGGATAATAAAACCACCGGGGGCTACCTCAGCGGCGTAATCACGCACACTATTTTTCAGCCGATCGCGCTCCTCTTCACTCTCAATACGCTGTGACACCCCGATATGATCACTGCCCGGCATATAGACGAGAAAACGCGAGGGGATAGAAATATGGGTGGTAAGGCGCGCCCCCTTGGTGCCGAGCGGGTCCTTCGCCACCTGGACGATCACCTCCTGTCCTTCGCGTAACAACGAGCTGATCTGCTCTGTACGTTCATCCCCTCCATTGACGCCACTGCCCTCGCCATTAAGGATGTCGGAGGCGTGAAGAAAGGCGGTACGCTCCAGGCCGATCTCAAGGAAGGCCGCCTGCATCCCCGGCAACACCCGCACCACCTTGCCACGATAGATGTTACCCACCAGGCCGCGCTTGCGCGCCCGCTCGACATGTACCTCCTGCAGCATGCCATTCTCCACGTAGGCGATGCGCGTCTCCTGCGGGGTAATGTTGATCAGCAGCTCTTCACTCATTCCTCTTCCTCGGTCCAATCCTGATCGCGCACTGCGCGTAGCGGTGCAATACCGGCCTGTGCCAGCAGTTGCGCCGTCTCAAATAGCGGTAACCCCATCACCCCGGAGTAGCTCCCCTCCAGGCGCTCAACAAACATCGCCGCCAGCCCCTGAATCGCGTAACCACCTGCCTTGTCGGCGGGCTCCCCAGTATGCCAGTAGGCCTGCGCCTCATCATCCCCAATCGGAGAAAAACGAACGTGACTCACACTCAGGCGGCTCGACACCTCATCACCCCTAACTAATGCGACCGCACTGAGCACCCGGTGTTCACGCCCAGCCAGGCGTCGCAGCATGGCAATACCCTCCTCCCTGTCACGTGGTTTGCCCAGCACCTCGCCGTCGATCACCACCTCGGTGTCGGCCCCCATCACCGGGTGCCCGTCGTCAGGCGCCAACAGTTCAGTACCGGCACGCGCCTTGGCCAGGGCAACCCGCAATACATACTCCTCTGGACTCTCGCTGGCGGCGCGAACCTCCGGCACCTCGACCCTGAGCAGTTCATATCGCACGCCGATCTGCTGCAACAACTCCCGGCGACGGGGTGAGGCGGAGGCAAGATAGATATCAAAGTCGGTGTTCATATCCTGAGCCTATGCCTTTTAAAAAACCGGGTTATAGCGCAACGTCAGCGATGGTAGGGGTGCCCCTTGAGGATCGACCAGGCGCGGTAGAGCTGCTCGGCCACTACCACCCGTACCAGTGGATGGGGCAGGGTGAGAGGGGAGAGCGACCAGCGCTCATCGGCACTGGCACTAAGCGCCGGCTCGATCCCCTCGGGACCACCCACCAGCAGGGCCACATCGCGCCCCTCGGGGAGCCAGCAGTCGAGCCGCTGCGAAAGCTGTTCGGTCGACCAGGGTTTGCCCTTCACCTCCAGCGCCACCACCCTCGCTCCCCGGGGGATCGCATCGGCCATCTTCTGCCCCTCAATACGGGTCAGGCGGGCGATGTCGGCCCCCTTGCCACGTTTGCCTGCGGGAATTTCGTGAAGTTTCAGCGAACACTCGGCGGGGAGGCGCCTGGCATACTCGCCGTACCCCTCCTCGACCCAGCGGGGCATCTTCTGGCCGACGGCGATAAGGTGGATCTGCATCGCTACGGCTTTCTACTGGGAACTGCCGGCCTCATCCGCCGCCTCGTCCGGGGTCTCGCCCCACAACTTCTCCAGATTGTAGAAGTCACGGGTCTCGGGCAGCATCACATGCACCACTACATCACCCAGGTCGACCAGCACCCAGTTACTCTCGCGCTCACCCTCGACACCGAGCGGTGTCAGTCCCGCCTCTTTCACCTTAACCACTACACTATCGGCCAGCGCCTTGACCTGGCGGGTCGAGTTGCCGGATGCAATTACCAGAACATCGGTAACACTACTCCTGCCGCGTACATCGATTGTTTTGATATCGACCCCTTTGAGGTCATCCAGGGCGTCAACCACCACCTGTTTCAGTTCATCTACGTTCATTCACTCGCTTCTATAAAGGTTTTGATGCCGGATATAGTCCCATACCGGCTGCGGTAATAAAAAGTTGGCGCTCTCACCGCCCTCAATCATACGCCGAATAGCAGTGGCTGAGATATCGAAGGGGGTCACCGTCTGTAACCACACCCCACCTGCAGGTGCGCTAGCCAGTTGCCCTGCCTCCCTGATCGGGTGTTGTGCCAGTAACTCGCGCAGTGGCAATGGCAGCGCTTCCCCCGCCACACGCCAGCCGGGACGGTGGGCCACCACTATATGGGCCAGCCCGATAATCTCCTGCCAATGATACCAGTCTGGCAGACCGAGAAAGGCATCGCCACCAATAAGCAGGAAGAGGGGGCGCTGCCCGCCATACTCGGCACGCAGTGACTTCAGGGTTTCGACCATGTAGGAGGGGCCATCACGCTCCAGCTCACGGCGGTCCAGCACAAAACCCGGCTCCTTCTCAATCGCCAGCCTCAACATCTCACAGCGCTGTTCGGCTGTCGCATGAGGCTCACCGCGATGGGGCGGGATATGGCAGGGGATAAAATGGACTCGCTGCAGTCCCAACTGCTGTTGCAGCTCCAGTGCAGGGCGCAGGTGGCCGACGTGGACGGGGTCAAAGGTACCGCCAAAGACCCCGATCGGACTCAATGCCTCTCCAGCGCTCAACGCTGTCCCCGCCTGCGCTCCGTGGCGCGAATGAAGTAGACCGCGAGCAGGACAAGAAAAATGGCCAGCAACATACCGCTGCCGCTAAGCCCGCCCTTCTCTTTGTTCTTCTCCCCGTTCTCTTTCTCACTATCCTCACTCACCTCGTTGTCGGGCCCACCCTCACGCTTATCCGCTTCATCAGGTTCATCCGGCTCGGAAGGTGGTGCTTCAACCTGCTGAGGCATTGATGGTGCCTCCGCCATCATCTCTGAGGGTTTCTGAGGCAGAACAGGCGGTACACTCCCCAGCGAGGGCTCCTCTGCCGCATAGTCGAGCACCTGCCCCGTCACACTCTCCATACGCTGCTCCAGTTGCTGCAGGCGCTGGCGTAGCTCCTCGTTCTCCTTGTCTATCGAGGCATTTTCGTTCGTCACCTGCTGCAGCCGCTGCTGCAACTGCTCCGAATCGGAGTTAAGGTCGAGCTGTTCGACCTGCTCCTCACTCATACCCGCCAGCGCCTCACCCGCCAGGGTACCCAGCTTGCCCTCCGCCTCATGTTTGCCCGTCCACTCGTCATACTGGCTACGGATACCGCCGAACACCTCGCGATCAGAGAGGGCATAGAGCTCCGCCCTGGTCGGCACGCGCAGGGTCTGGCCACTCTTCAGGTTGTTCATATTGCCGCGATAGAAGGCATCAGGATTGGCCTGGAAGAGGGCATACATCATATGCAGGTAGCTACGATTACTCCCCTTGCTCAGCCGCATCGCGATCTCATCAAGGCGCTCATCCTTTGCCACCGTGACGTAACGCGGTGGTGCCCCCTCTGGGTCGGTAGCAGCCGCCACCTCGTAACGTCGCTCCATGCTCCCCTCGTCCCAGCTCACCAGCAGCAGCAGTGTCATCGCCTCTCCACGCCACGGCTTTTCAGAGAAAAATTGCACCCGACCTCGACCCCTTCCCATATCCTGCAGCGAGATCACCAGCTTCTCCAGCAGCGGGGCACGGGGTAGTTCCCGTTCAGCGTAGAGCTCGGCACTGGCGAGCCTCACCTCAACCTCGGTCAGGCTCTGCCCCGGCAGCAGGGTGAAGGGGATATGGGCGCGTAGCGACTGATTCGGCAGCGTGCGCACCGTCAGGTCGGCGAGACTCATCGCCACCGCCTGCAGGGGCAGCAGTAACAGTAGCGGCCAGAGCTGGCGAGATATGGCTGCCACTCGCTTCACCGGTTATTCACGGATATGGCCGTCACCGATGACGATGTACTTCTGTGAGGTGAGCCCCTCCAGCCCTACCGGACCGCGGGCGTGGATCTTGTCGGTGGAGATACCGATCTCCGCCCCCAGGCCGTACTCGAAGCCGTCGGCGAAGCGGGTCGAGGCGTTGACCATCACCGAGCTGGAATCGACCTCGGCGAGGAAGCGCCGCGCGTGGCTGATGTTCTCGGTGACGATCGACTCGGTGTGGCCTGAGCTGTGTGCATGTATGTGTTCGATCGCCTCATCCATATCCTTGACCACACGGATCGAGAGGATCGGTGCCAGGTACTCCTCGTCCCAGTCGGCCTCGGTGGCGACGTTAATACCGGGAAGAATCCTCTGGGTCGTCGCACAGCCGCGCAGCTCCACCCCCTTCTCCTGGTACATGCCGCCGAGCTCCGGTAACACCCGCTCGGCGATCCCCTCGGCCACCAGCAGGGTCTCCATCGCATTGCAGACACCATAGCGGTGGGTCTTGGCGTTGAAGGCCACCGCGATCGCCTTGTCGAGGTCGGCCTCATCGTCGATATAGACGTGACAGATCCCGTGCAGGTGCTTTATCACCGGCACCCGGGCATCGCTGCTGATGCGCTCGATCAGCCCCTTGCCGCCGCGCGGTACGATCACATCGACGTACTCAGACATGGTGATGAGCTCACCCACCGCGGCGCGGTCGGTGGTCTCGATCACCTGCACCGCGCTGGCGGGCAGGCCGGCCGCCTCCAGCCCCCGGTGGATGCAGGCGGCGATCGCCTGGTTGGAGTGGGCCGCCTCGGAGCCGCCACGCAGGATCGTCGCATTGCCCGACTTCAGGCAGAGTGCCGCCGCATCGGCGGTGACGTTGGGGCGCGACTCGTAGATGATGCCGATGACGCCGAGCGGCACCCGCATCTTGCCCACCTGGATGCCGGAGGGGCGGTAGTTCATGCCGTCGACCTCGCCGACCGGGTCGGGCAGCGCGGCGATCTGCCGCAGGCCTTCGGCCATGCCGTTGACCCGCTCCTCGTTGAGGGCAAGGCGGTCGAGCAGGGCATCGTCAAGACCATTGGCCCGCCCCGCCGCCAGGTCCTTTTCGTTCTCCGCCAGCAGCGAGGCCATCCCCGCCACCAGCGCATCGGCGATGGCGTGCAGCGCCGCGTTCTTGGCGTTGGTGCCGGCGCGGTTCATCTCGCGGGAGGCGGCGCGTGCCTGTCTGCCCAACCCCTGCATGTACTCTTTAATATCCATGCTGCTCAATCCCGAATCGTTGAAAATCTCAGACTATGCCCTGTTGCCCTGCTGTAACAGCGACAACGATATGAAAAAACACCGGTACAGCGCTAAACCACTCTCATGCCAGCCATCAGCAGCGCCAATTGTAACAACTCATCCCGCGGGTTGCCCGGCTCCGCCCCCTTTACCATGCGGTCGATGCGTACCGCGCGGCGCAACAGCTGCGACCAGCGGCGCTGGTTGTGGCGCCTGAGCCCGGCGCGTACCGCAGGAATGCGTTTCTGCCACACCCAGCGCGACTTCATTACCGCCTCCACCGACTGGCCGTGCTCCACCTCCCACGCCATCTCCTCCATCGCACGAATCTCACGCACCAGGGCCCAGAGGATCAGGATCGGCTCCACCCCCTCGCCGCGTAGCCCCTCCATGACTCTCGCCACACGGGCGGTATCGCCGAGCAGGGCGGTATCAACCAGCTCGAAGATGTCGTAGCGGGCGCTGTCGGCCACCCCCTGCTCCACCTGATCGGCATCGATGGCAGAGTCGCCATAAAGGAGCAGCAGCTTCTCCACCTCCTGGGCCGCGGCCAGCAGGTTGCCCTCCACCCGCTCGGCCAGCAGTTGCGCCGCCTCGGGGCTGGCGTTCATACCCCGTGAGCGCATTCGCTGAGTGACCCAACCGGGGAGCTGCGCAGGCTCCACCGGCCACACCTGCAGTGTCACCCCGGTACTCTCAAGGGCCTTGAACCACTTCGCCTTGGCGGCATTCTTGTCGAGCTTGCCGCTGCTGATTAGCAGCACCGTATCGGGTGGCGGGTTGGCGGCATAATCGGCCAGCGCCGCCCCCCCCTCCTTGCCCGGCTTGCCGGAGGGGAGACGCAGGTCGATCAGGCGCTGCTCGGCAAACAGAGAAAGGGTATTGGAAGCGGCTGCCAGGGTGTTCCAGTCGAAGCCCGCCTCCACGTGCATCACCTCACGCTCGGCAAAGCCCTGGGCGCGGGCGGCGGCACGAATCGCATCGGCCGCCTCACCCAGCTGCAGCGGCTCATCGCCGCTGAGAAAATAGATGGGCTGCAGTCCCTGCTGCAGATGGTTGGGCAGTTGTTCAAATCGCAGCTTCATCACTCGGCAGCAGGTGCTGGCTGCGACTCAGGAGTGGACTCCGTCTGCAAGTCCGGAGCCATGACGGCGGCCCGGCGCAGCCGGCGCACCATCTGCTCGGCGGCGGTACGGTACATGTGCAGCTCCACCTTCTCCCGCTCCGCCCCCTGCGCCAGCATCGCATCGGCATTAAATCGGTGGTCTCGCTCCACATGGGTAACCAGCCGCTCACCATACGCAGCGCCATCCGCGTCCAGCAGTTGATACCTTACGCTAAGGGTAAGTCCATACTCACTCACACGCCCCAGCGTATCGAGGCTCAGGGTGCGGCTGCGGATCTGCGCGGACTCCACCTTAATCGTGGCGCTGGCCACCCCCGCCTCATCTACTACCCTGCCACCGGCCGCCAGCAATTGACGCTCCAGTTCATAGTAGAGGGGGGAGCCTTTGGGTAGCGCGAGGTAGCTCACCGCCATCACCTCTGGCAGCGGCTCACTGCCACGCAGGTGAAAACCGCACCCGGCAAGAGAGAGAAGCAGGAGGGTGAGCAGCAGGCGCATCCTAGTTGGCAACCACGTTCACCAGGCGACCGGGGACGACGATGATCTTGCGGATGGTCAAACCATCGATAAAGGAGCGCACCTTCTCATCGGCCAGCGCCGCCTCCTCGATGGCCGCATTGTCGGCCCCGGCAGGGACACTCACCTGACCACGCACCTTGCCGTTGACCTGCACCACCAGCTCGATGGACTCCTTCACCAGCGCCGCCTCATCCACCTCGGGCCACTCGGCAGAGAGGATGTCGCTGCCATAGCCCAGTTCTACCCAGAGCTTCTGCGCGATGTGCGGGGCGATGGGCGAAAGGAGGCGCAACAGGATGGAGAAACCCTCGTTGTGCAGCGCGTAGCAGCCACTATCGAGCTTGCCGAGGGTATTCAACATCTTCATACAGGCGGCGATCACCGTATTGAACTGATACTTACCAAAATCGCCCAGCGCCTGGGCCAACGCCTCATGGATCTCACGACGCCCATCCCTGTGGGTATCGGTCACCACGGCAAGACCGCCCAGCTCGCTCTGGTGCTCGTTGGCGAAGGCCCAGACCCGCTTGAGGAAGCGATAGGCACCCTCGACACCCGAGTCGTTCCACTCCAGAGACTGCTCCGGCGGCGCGGCAAACATCATGAAGACGCGGGCGGTATCGGCGCCATACTTCTCGATGAGGGACTGCGGGTCGACGCCGTTGTTCTTCGACTTGGCCATCTTCTCGATGCCGCCGATCACCACCGGCGCGCCGTCGGCCGTCAGCACCGCCGAGACGGGGCGCCCCTTGTCGTCGGTGGTCACGGTCACATCGGCCGGGTTGAACCACTGCTTGCGCCCGTCAACTCCGTCACGATAGAAGGTGGGGGCCACCACCATCCCCTGGGTCAGCAGCCTCTTGAACGGCTCGCTGACTTTCGTCAGCCCGACATCTCTCATCACCCTGGTCCAAAAACGCGAGTAGAGCAGGTGCAGGATGGCGTGTTCGATACCGCCGATATACTGGTCCACCGGCATCCAGTAGTCGGCACGGCCATCGACCATGATCGAGGCGTCGCTGCTGGTGTAGCGGAAGAAGTACCAGGAGGAGTCGACAAAGGTATCCATAGTGTCGGTCTCACGCTGTGCCGCGCCACCGCACTTGGGACAGCTGCAGTTGAGGAACGCCTCGTACCTGTTAAGCGGATTGCCGGAGCCGTCCGGCAAACACTCCTCGGGCAGCACCACGGGGAGCTGGTCGTCAGGCACCGGCACATCACCGCAGGAGGGGCACTTGATCATCGGGATCGGGGTACCCCAGTAGCGCTGGCGCGAGATGCCCCAGTCGCGCAGGCGCCAGGTCACCCTCTTCTCGCCCAGGTTCTTGGCGGCCAAATCCCCGGCGATGGCGTCGATGGCGGCGTCAAAGCCGAGGCCGTTGTAGGGGCCGGAGTTGATACAGGTGCCGTGCTCTGCGTAGGCCTCCTGCCACGGCGCCGGTGTCTCGTTGCCGGCGCTGGTCATGATCACCGTCTTCACCGGCAGGCTGTATTTTTGTGCAAAGGCAAAGTCGCGCTCATCATGCGCCGGAACGGCCATCACCGCCCCCTCGCCGTAGCCCATCAACACGTAGTTGGCGACCCACAGCGGCAGCGCCTCGCCGGTGAGCGGGTGGGTGACGGTGAGTCCGGTGGCCATCCCCTTTTTCTCCTGGGTGGCGATCTCCGCCTCGGAGACCCCGCCCTGCTTGCACTCCTCGATGAAGGCGGCCAGCTCGGGGTTGTTCTGGGCGGCGTGCTGCGCCAGCGGATGTTCAGCGGCCACCGCCACATAGGTGGCCCCCATCAGGGTATCGGCGCGGGTGGTGAAGACCCAGAAGGTGCCACCGCCGTCAATCCCGTGCGGGAAGCCGACGCGCACCCCGTGCGACTTGCCGATCCAGTTGCGCTGCATGGTACGCACTTGATCGGGCCAGCTCTCCAGCGTATCGATGTCGGAGAGCAGCTCCTCGGCATAGTTGGTGATCGCCATGTAGTACATCGGGATCTCGCGCTTCTCCACCTCCGCGCCAGTGCGCCAGCCGCGCCCGTCAATCACCTGCTCGTTGGCGAGTACGGTCTGGTCGACCGGGTCCCAGTTCACGGTACCGGTCTTCTGATAGACGATCCCCTTCTCCAGCAGGCGCAGGAAGAGCCACTGGTTCCAGCGATAATAGTCGGGCTTACAGGTGGCCAACTCACGCGACCAGTCGATGGCAAAGCCGAGTGACTGCAACTGGCCGCGCATGTAATCGATATTGCTGTAGGTCCACTGGGCGGGGGGCACGCCGTTGTTCATCGCCGCGTTCTCGGCCGGCAGGCCGAAGGCGTCCCACCCCATCGGCTGCAGCACGTTCTTGCCCAGCATGCGCTGGTAGCGGCTGATCACATCACCGATGGTGTAGTTGCGCACATGTCCCATGTGCAGGCGTCCCGAGGGGTAGGGGAACATGGAGAGGCAGTAGAACTTCTCGCGTGAAGTGTCATCAACCGCCTTAAATGACTGATTCTCCTCCCAGAATTGCTGGGCTTCCGCCTCCAGAGATTCGGGATTGTAGTGCTCGTCCAACGCCATCGGGTGTGCCTGTCATTAACTGAAAAACAAGCCTGCTAGGATACCGCACCCGCCCAAGGCGTAACAACCGAGAAGCAGCGCTTGGCACACGGCAATACATAGTCCAAACTGAATCCATACACTGATGAACGGGGAATAGTGATGAGCAGTGAGAATGTACCGGGGCTCGACAGCAAACTGACCGTCGCCTACAACCTGATGATGGAGCGCGCCCGCGCCATCCTCGGCGAGGCGGAAAAAGGGGCCGCCCACGCCATCGACATGGCGATGGAGAGGGCCTCCGAGCTGGGCGAGCTGACCCGCGAAGAGGCCGAAGAGGTGGCCGACTACGTACGCCGCGACCTGCACGACGCCGCCGACTTCATCAACGAGTCGGGCAGCGAACTGCGCGACTGGCTACGCTTCGACCTCGAAGTTGTAGAGCAGAAGATCGGCGATATCTTCGCCACCATGGTCGACCACACCCAACAGGAGCTCGACAAGATTGAGAAAATGGCCAATGCCGTCGGCGAGTGGCACACCGGCGAGGTAGTCGGCATTGGCACTCTGGAGTGCAAGGGGTGCGGTGAGCAGATCCACTTCCACCACACCGGTCATGTACCGCCGTGCCCTAAGTGTAGGGGGACGAGATACAGCAGAGTATCAACCGGAGAATGATCACAATACACCAAGAGTGCGTTATAACGCCGTAACATAGTGGAGTAATCGATGCAGACCAAAATAATAGCCGCACTCCTGCTCTCTATTCTCACCAGCTCATGTGGGACAACAAAATTATCTACAAAGGAGTCATCCGAGTTTGATTCTGGGAAAAAAGGAATTTTACAAACCTACAATCAACCACTCCTCGCATCGATGATTCTAAATGAACAACCCATTACACAAATCATCTCTGTTGATGGAGAAAAGCTTCCGTCTGTCATATTCAATACTGACGAAAAAATTGCCATCGATGTGGGATTACACAAAATAGATCTGAGCTGTGTCAGCAGAAGCGGTTATGACGAACGGGATTATTCCGAAGTCATCGAGTTAGATATTAAACCATACCATCAATATCTGGTTCGTTGTTCATTCGATAGCGAGTTCGGCCCAAATGGCACGTATACCGGTAGTTTTAGCGTAAAAGAAAAACGACTTAAATAATGTGATACAAATACTCATCCACAAGGGTCACACAGCACCCACCCGGCACATCTATTTTACGCCACCAGGCTGGTTCGATTTTTCTTCTACCACCTCTTTCTTCTTCTCCTCGAATTGCGCGGTTCCCTGACCCGCAACCGGTTTTTTGTTTACCAACTCTATCTTTCTGATGTCTTCAATGCGAAAGACGATTTCCCCCTCATTCTCACCATCGGCATACTCGTGGATTAAATCATCATCGCCCCAGTACTTAACATCGTCCAGTAGAATGAAGCCTGAAGTAATCTGATTACTCTTAATCCCTTCATAAAGCGGCTCACTGACCTTGCCGTAATAGTAGTAGTCTTTGAACTGTTCATTTTTCAGCGGAATATGAAACTGGACGAACGTCCATATCTTTTTATCGCTGCTATTCGCCTTTACCGCCTTTGCCTCATCTGCATTGCAGCCGGAAAAGAGCAGAACGATAGCGAAGGCCACATAAATTTTTCTCATCTAAATCTCCCTTTTCTCTACAGCGCAGCAAGCTGCGGGCCATTAATTATACAGAGATATCCAGCATCCGCTGCAGTGCCAGCTTTGCCTGCTCGGTCTCTTGCGGTGCCACTTTAATCTGGTTCACCACATTACCCGCTACCAGGTTCTCCAACGTCCACGCCAGGTGCTGCGGGTCAATGCGGAACATGGTGGAGCACATGCAGACTGTGGGGGACATGAAGTGGATATTCTTCCCCTCCCCCTTAAACTGCTCGTGCAGACGATTCACCAGATTGAGTTCAGTGCCCACCAGCCAGCGGCTGCCGGGGGCCGAGTCGGCGATAGTCCTGATGATCATCTCGGTAGAGCCGACCGCGTCCGACTTCTGACATACCTCGAAGGAGGATTCGGGGTGGGAGATGATCTTCGCCTCGGGATACATCGCCTTGAACTTGTCGATGTGCTCCGGCTTGAACATCTGGTGTACCGAGCAGAAGCCCTTCCACAGGATCATCTTTGCCTTATTGATCTGATCAGGGGTTAGACCGCCCAGCGGCTTATCGAAGTCCCACTCCACCATCTCATCGAGTGGAATGCCCATGCGATAACCGGTGTTGCGCCCAAGGTGCTGATCGGGGAAGAAGAGGATCTTCTCGCGCTGGCCGAACGACCACTCCAGCACCTTGCCGGCGTTGGAGGAGGTGCAGACGATACCACCGTGGCGACCGCAGAAGGCCTTCAGGTCGGCTGCCGAATTGATGTAGGTGACGGGGGTAACGCTCTGGTCAGGATCTATAACTTCAGAAAGCTCCCGCCACGCCCGCTCCACCGCGGCGAGGTTGGCCATATCGGCCATCGAACAGCCGGCAGCGAGGTCGGGGATGATGGAGATCTGATCGTCACGCGAAAGAATGTCCGCCACCTCGGCCATGAAGTGGACGCCACAAAAGACGATAAATTCAGCTTTAGAATCGGCGGCCTGTCGCGAGAGCTTGAGCGAGTCGCCGGAGAAGTCGGCAAACTTGAACACCTCCTCGCGCTGGTAGTGGTGGCCGAGGATCACCAACCGCTCACCCAGCTCCGCCTTCGCGGCGAGGATGCGCTTCTCGCACTCCTCGTCGCTCAGCTGTGCGTAATCCTGGATCGAAAGGGTTTCGCTCATGACCCAAATACCTCTGGCGGTTTAACCCTTCTTCTCTTCCTTAACCGGTTTAGCCACACGCACACCCAGCTCCACCAGCTGTGCGGGATTGACCTGCGACGGCGCGTCGGTGAGCAGACAGGCGGCGGTCTGGGTCTTGGGGAAGGCCATTACGTCACGGATCGACTGCGCACCGGTCATCAGCATCACCAGTCGATCCAGGCCGAAGGCGAGACCACCGTGGGGCGGACAGCCGTACTTCAGGGCGTCGAGCAGGAAGCCGAACTTGTCGCGCGCCTCTTCATCACTAATACCCAGCGCACGGAACACCTTCTCCTGTACCGCCTCGCGGTAGATACGCATCGAGCCGCCACCGATCTCGGTACCGTTGAGCACCATGTCGTAGGCACGGGAGAGGCAGTTGCCGGGGTCGGACTCCAGCTTGTCGAGGTCCGCCTCGGCGGGCGAGGTGAAGGGGTGGTGCAGGGAGGTCCAGCGGTTGGACTTCTCGTCCCACTCGAACATCGGGAAGTCGACCACCCACAACGGACGCCAGCCGTGCTCCACCATACCAAGGTCGTGGCCCAGCTTGACGCGCAGGGCGCCCAGCGCCTCGTTGACCACCTTCGCCTTGTCGGCGCCAAAGAAGACGATGTCGCCATCTTCTGCACCGACGCGCTGCATGATGTTCATCACCACCTCATCGGGGAGGAACTTGATGATCGGCGACTGCAGACCCTCGATGCCCTTGGCCATCTCGTTGACCTTGATGTAGGCGAGCCCCTTGGCGCCGTAGATGCCGACGTACTTGGTATAGTCGTCGATCTCCTTGCGCGAGATCTTGCCCCCCTGCGGCACGCGCAGCGCGGTAACACGCGAACCGGCGTCGTTGGCAGGGCCGGAGAAGACCTTGAACTCCACGTCCTTCATCAGGTCTGCCACCTCAATCAGCTCCAGCGGGATGCGCAGGTCGGGCTTGTCGGAGCCGTAGCGCTGCATCGCCTCGGCATAGGGCATGCGTGGGAAGGGGTTGGGAAGCTGCTCTTCGAGCACCTTGGCAAACATCTCGCGGATCATCCCCTCCATCAGGGTCATGATCTCCTCCTCGTCGAGGAACGAGGTCTCGATGTCGATCTGGGTAAATTCGGGCTGGCGGTCGGCGCGCAGGTCCTCGTCGCGGAAGCAGCGTACGATCTGGTAGTAGCGATCCATGCCGGAGACCATCAGCAGCTGTTTGAATATCTGCGGTGACTGCGGCAGGGCGAAGAAGCTCCCCTGGTGGGTGCGGCTCGGCACCAGATAGTCGCGGGCCCCCTCGGGGGTCGCCTTGGTCAGCATCGGGGTCTCGATGTCGAGAAAGCCACGCTCGTCCAGATAGTTGCGCAGGGCGCGGGTCATCTCGGAGCGGAACTTCATCCGCTGCAGCATCTGCGGGCGGCGCAGGTCGACATAGCGGTACTTGAGGCGGTGCTCCTCGCCCACCTCGTGGTCCTCGATATCGAGCATAAAGGGCGGGGTCTCGGATTTGTTAAGGATGACCAGCTCCTTGCCCAGCACCTCCACCATACCGGTGGGCAGCTCGGGATTGGTGGTCCCCTCCGGGCGGGCACGCACCCTGCCCCTGATCTGCAGTACAAACTCGTTACGCACGCTCTCGGCGGTGGCGAAGACATCGGGCAGATCCGGGTCGAACACCACCTGGCAGATCCCCTCGCGATCACGCAGGTCGATGAAGATCACCCCGCCATGGTCACGACGGCGGTGGGCCCAGCCGGCAAGCGTGACCTCCTGGTCGATGTGGGACTCGTTCAACTGGCCGCAATAGAGGGTGCGCATGGTCTGTCTTTCCTGCTAACTAACTAAATAAGAATATGGTGAAAAGCGGGAATGGTACGGGGCACGGCGGCGCAACGCAACCGCCCATGGGAGATAGGGTGCCTGTTCATCGGGCCACAAGATGCAAACTCATCGATTCCATATATATAGTTTCACGACACAGAGGGCCGATATCACCCCTTCTACCCCGCCTGGAGCTATTTTCCCTCTCCCTCCCTTTCTGCCCCTGTTCGGGCAAAATTTCCTTATTTATCAATACTCATCTCCGCTACCCACGCTTTTGTGCATATATATATTAAGTGTCTGCTCTAAAAGGAGTTTTTTTGATTTTTTGCGGAGCAGGCTATTGCTTAAATTCACTCTTTCTGGCAAATAGCGATCTTCATCACCTGTGCCCATGCGGCGGGAGCCCAAAGCCATGCAAATGCAACTCGACACCACTCTGGAGCCGGAGCCTAGCTTCCTTCCTGAAGAGCAGTTCATTGTCACCGAGCGTGAGGAGGGAAAGGGCAAGGCCGTCTACTCCTCCACCGGCCATGCACGAGGTGAGTTGATCGCCCGCTTCACCGGCGAGGTGCTCCCATATCGCACGCAGCACACCCTGCAGATCAATCCGGCGATCCACCTCTCTGACCTGAAGTTTGTCGGCTACCTGGCCCACTCCTGCCAGCCCAACGTCTTCGTCGACATGCAGTCACTGGAGGTATGGGCCCTGGAGGATATCTACCCCCACCAGGCGCTGACCATGGACTACGCCGCCACCGAGGACCTGCTCTACAAGCAGTTTGCCTGCCTCTGCGGCTCCCCCGGCTGCCGCCACTGGATCACCGGGCGCAAGGAGAAGGTGAATGCCCAGGGTCGCAAGTACCTGCGTAAATTCAAGGCATGCTAGAGCACGCCACCACCACCACTCCCGCCCTCTGGTGGGAGCGGGATGATCTCTGTTTCAAGGATGGCGAGCTGACCCTCGCCGGCTACTCGCTGGCCGAGCTGGCCCGCTCCGGCGGCACCCCGGCCTTCTTCTACAACGCCGAGCGCATCCGATCCAAGCTACAGCGGCTGCACGACGCCCTGGGACGCACCGGGCTCCCCTATCGCATCTTCTACGCGATGAAGGCCAACCGTTTCGCCCCGCTGCTCACCTTTATCCGCACCACCGGCCTGGCGGGTATCGACGCCTGCTCACCGCAGGAGCTGCAGTTTGCGCTTGGGTGCGGCTTTAATGCCGAGGATGTCTCCTACACCGCCACCTCGGTCTCCAATGAGGACCTCGATATCCTGGCGCGCCACCCCGGTGCGATCATCAACTGTGACTCGCTGAGCGCCATCCGACGCCTCGGCGAGCGCTGCCCGGGGCGTGAGATCGGTCTGCGCATCAACCCCGCCATGGGGGTGGGCTACGGCAACAACCAGCTACTGCAGTACAGCGGCGGGCGCACCACCAAGTTCGGCATCTACGCCGAACACTTTGCCGAGGCCCTGGCCCTGGCCGCCGAGCACCAGCTCAAGGTGACCCGCATCCACTTCCACGTCGGCATCGGCTACCTGCCGCCGCAACTGCCGCTGTGGGAGGAGGTGGTGAAGGTCTGCACCGGCTTTATCGATCAGGTACCGGGACTGAAGAGCGTCAACATGGGTGGCGGCCTCGGCCTGCCCCACGTGCTGAGTGACCAGCCACTCGACCTCGACGAGTGGGCGGCGATCATCCAGCGCCACTTCGGCCCGCGTAATGTTGAGGTGTGCGTCGAGCCGGGGGACTTTATCGTCAAGGATAGCGGTGTGTTGCTGCTACAGGTCAACACCGTAGAGCGTAAACAGCAGGTCGATTTCGTCGGCGTCAACGGCGGCTTTAACCTGGCGGTAGAGCCCTTCTTCTACGACCTGCCGTGTGAGCCGGTGCCCTGTCGTATTGAAGATAAAGCCGCCTACGAGCCGCAGCGCCTCAAGCCGGTCACCATCGCCGGCAACATCAACGAGGCGCTCGACATCTGGGCCGAGCAGGTGCCGCTGCCGCCCCTGGCCGAGGGTGACTATCTCGCCTTCATCAACGCCGGCGGCTACGCCTCGGCGATGAGCTCCAACCACTGCATGCGCGGCCAGTTTAGCGAGCGACTGCTCTTCCCCAGGGAATAAAAAAACGGGGCCATCAGGCCCCGTCTTGCTACGGCAGGTCGCCCCGCCTAAACCGCCTTCTGCTCCGTCAGCTTCGCCGCCCTCTCCGCTGGCACCACCGAGCCCATCGAGATAATCATCCGCAGCCCCTCGTCGACGCTCATCTCCAGCTCTATCACATCCTCCTTGGGCACCATGATGAAGAAGCCGGAGGTGGGGTTGGGGGTGGTCGGCACGTAGATGTTGATCACCTCGCAGCCGGTCTTGCGCTGCGCCTCACCCACCGTGGTGCCGGTCTGAAAGGCGAGGGTCCACAGCCCCTTGCGCGGGTACTCCACCAGCAGCACCTTGCGAAACGAGTTGCCGTTGGTCGAGAACATCGTCTCGGAGATCTGCTTCACCGCCGAGTAGATGGAGCTGACCAGCGGGATGCGCGCCAGGATCGCCTCCCACAGCGCCACCAGCTTGCGGCCAAAGATGTTGGCGACGATGACACCGGTCAGCAACAGAATCACCAGCGCCAGGAACAGGCCAAAACCGGGAATATCGAAGCCGAACAGGGTCATGGGGTGGTACTCAACCGGCACCAGATGGAGGATGAAATCCATCGCGTCGATCAACATACCGACCACCAGAATGGTTGCCATCAAGGGTAACCAGACCAGCAGGCCAGCCATAAGGTAACGACGCAGGGACGAAAGCATCTTAATCAGGACCTGCTATTTGCTCATACAGGAGGCGCCACAGGCACCGCTGGCACAGGCCGGGGCGTTATCCAGCCCGGTCGCCCGGTGGGTAAAGCCCCCGGCAGAGACGAGCTTCTTCAGCTCAGGCTTGTGGCACTCGGGGCACTCTTTAAGCGGCTCGTCGCTCATCTTCTGCATCGTCTCAAGGCGATGGCCGCAGGCCTGACAGGCGTACTCATAAAAGGGCATAGGAGAACCTCAATACGTGGGGTTGTTGAATAGGACTATTGTCAGCGGGGGGAGTTCAACCGGGGAAGGGGGTCAACGCAGGCCAAAGGTCTGGTGCTCCACCCCGCCGGTGCGGTCGATAGCCAGTTTGGCCCTCTCCACCGCCTTCTTCAGCTTCTGGTGTTCGGTTACCGCCATACCTGAGCGCAGATACATCTCCACCGCCGTCAGTACGTGGGTCAGCTGCTCCACCTGATAGTTGGCATTGAGCAGCGCCTTGGCGATGTGGTGGGGATCGTCGCCATGCTCGCGCATAAACGCGGCCGCCTCCAGGGCGGTTTTCAGCTCCTCTTCGCTCGGCATCCCCATGGTGATCCCCTTCAGTAGACTTTTTAATTGATAACGTTGAGTATAACCCGCAACTTAGGGAATGTAATATCTTCGCTCCCCCCAACCTGTGACCCTCAGACCTGTGATCAACCAGCCGATGCACCGCAAACAGACCGAAGCCCCCTCCGATAACCGTAACGACTGGCAGACCATCCGCGCCCTGCTCCCCTACCTGTGGAACTACCGCGGCCGCGCCGGGCTCGCCCTCGCCTTCCTGGTCCTCTCCAAGATGGCCATCGTCGGCGTACCGCTGGCACTGAAGGAGATCGTCGACGCCCTCGACACCCCCGAGGGGCGCATCCTCGCCCTGCCGCTGGCGATGTTGATCGGCTACGGCGTGCTGCGCCTCGCCGGCTCCGCCTTTAACGAGCTGCGCGACGTGGTCTTCGCAAGGGTGCGCCACGGCACCATGCGCGACCTCTCGCTCAAGGCGCTGGGCCACCTGCACAAACTCAGCTTGCGCTACCACCTGGAGCGCAAGACCGGCGCCCTCTCCCGCGACATGGAGCGTGGCTCGCGCTCCGCCGCCTCCCTGCTCAACTACATGGTCTTCTCCATCCTCCCCACCTTTATCGAGCTGGGGATGGTGGCGGCGATCCTGCTCGGCAACTACTCCCCCTGGTACGCCATCATCGTCGTGGTAACGGTCATCTTCTACGTCACCACCACCTTCCTCATCACCAACTGGCGGATGAAGTTCCGCCACCGCATGAACGCCAAGGACTCCGAGGCCAACTCCCTCGCCATCGACTCGCTGATCAACTACGAGACGGTCAAATACTTCAACAACGAGCAGTTTGAATACCGCCGCTACAACGAGACCCTGGGCGAGTGGGAGGATGCGGCGGTGAAGAGCCAGACCTCGATGTCAGGCCTCAACATCGCCCAGGGGGCGCTCATCGCCTGCGGCGTTACCGTGGTGATGGTGATGGCGGCGCAGGAGGTGGTAGACGGCACCATGAGCCTCGGCGACCTGGTGCTGGTCAACGCCTTTATGTTGCAGGTCTTCATCCCGCTCAACTTCCTCGGCGTGGTCTACAGCCAGGTCAAACACTCCCTCTCCGACATGGACCGCATGTTCAAACTGCTCCACGTCGATGCCGAGATCAAAGACAGCGACGATGCCCAACCGCTCGATGTGGGCGACGGCAGCGTGCGCTTTGACAAGGTCGCCTTCCACTACAACGCAGAGCGGCAAATTCTTAACGAGGTCTCGTTTGAAATTCCCACCGGGAAAAAACTCGCCGTGGTCGGCCACAGCGGCGCGGGCAAATCGACCCTCGCCCGCCTGCTGTTCCGCTTCTACGATGTCACTGGCGGGCAGATCACCATCAACGCTCAGGACATAAGAGAAGTCACCCAGCAGTCGCTGCGCGAGGCGATCGGCATCGTGCCGCAGGACACCGTCCTCTTTAACGACACCATCGAATACAACATCGCCTACGCCGACAACGCCGCCTCCCACGCGCAGATCGAACAGGCAGCACGCATGGCCAACATCCACGACTTTATCGCCTCCCTCCCCGAAGGCTATCAAACCGTCGTCGGCGAACGCGGCCTCAAGCTCTCCGGCGGCGAAAAGCAGCGCATCGCCATCGCCCGCGCCATGCTCAAAAACCCTAAGGTTCTGGTCTTCGACGAGGCCACCTCCTCCCTCGACTCCAAATCGGAAAAGGCGATCCTCGAATCGCTCAAGGCACTGGCCGAAAACCACACCACCCTGGTCATCGCCCACCGCCTCTCCACCATCATCGACGCCGATGAGATCGTCGTCATGGACGGCGGCACCATCATCGAGCGCGGCCCGCACCAGAAACTACTGGAACAACAGGGACGGTATGCGGAGATGTGGAAGCTGCAGCAGGAGGAGGAGCGGGAGTAAAACAGAGTATTCACCCGAAGTGGGGGCAGATTCGTTCAGTATCGGCCCTTTGGTGAGCAGAGGCCGCATGATTTCCTCATAACGAGCGTACGCACACTAGAACATTGGCAGCGATTTTGGTGTACGTGCATCCATCAATAGATGACAGCCGTAGGCGATACCCACTCCAAGTAGCACGATACGGGCAAGCTCACCCAAACCAGTTTCAGGTTGCCAGTGGTAAAGCTGGTACACCCCATACCCAACCGCACCCAGTACCAGCCAACTGTGGAAGAAACCACGGTGATTAGGGTGAATCGCAGGTTCAATCCAGTCGGGCAGGCTGGCAAATGCACCGCTCAACAAGCCAAAGGCGACACTATTGATCTCAATGCGCCCGGTACGCTGGTACTGCCCTATAACAGCGGTAAGGGTGGCAGTGACGACGGTGACCTGTGAATGAACGTCAGCATTGGGCATCCTACTTCTCCTTCCGCACACCCTTAAAGGGCTTATCGTCGGCTTTTTGATCCATAAATCGGCCATCAGGGCCACGCTTGGTCCAGCGGTCATTTTGCGGATTGTAGGCTTGAGAGCGGGCACGCACCGCACCGTTGCGGTGGCCATCGCCGGTTGGGGGATTAGTTGCCATGATTTTATCCTTCGTCTTGAATTAGGGCTCATGAACCACTATAGTTTACAAATGAAATTTATCAAGATCATTTTGTAAACCACGGAGGGCGTACGATGATAGGCAATAGAATAGAGCGGGCCCGCCATGCCGCGGGGCTGTCCCTACGTGCCCTGGCGGAACAAATTGGCCTTTCAGCCATGGCAATCTCCAAGTATGAACGTGAAGAAGTCACTCCAGGCTCTGATGTGCTGTTACGCCTGGCAAGAGCGCTTGGGGTGCGAGTGGAGTATTTCTTCCGTACCGAAGAGGTTGAACTCAAGCAGGTCGAGTACCGCAAGCGTGGTGAACTCAAGGCAGCGGATAAAAAGAAGATTCACGCAGATGTGGAAGATCAGCTGGAGCGCTGGCTCAAGCTTGAAGAGGTACTCCCCGGTGACTGGTCGCAGGAATTTGCGCTACCCAAGGGGCTGACAGGGCACATTAGTTCATTGGAGCAGATAGAGGAGCTTGCCCTCGCTCTGCGTGACGCCTGGCAACTTGGCCATAACCCCATACTGGATCTCATCGACACCCTCGAAGAGCATGGGATTAGGGTTATCACCGTTGTTGGTGATGAAGACGACATCTTCGACGGCCTCTCAGCTACCTGCTGCGGCGGTATGCCGGTGGTAGTAGTCGGAAGCCGTTGGCCCGGCGACAGGCAGCGCTTCACCCTGGCCCACGAGCTTGGCCACCTTGTCGTTCACGGTCGGCTGAATGAGGGGATCGATGAGGAAAAGGCCGCCAACCGCTTTGCCGGGGCCTTCCTCGCACCGCGCGATGCACTGTTCAAGACTTTGGGCAGTAAACGCAAGCTACTGGAGTTACAGGAGCTTATCCTGCTCAAGGCCGAATATGGCATGAGTGTACAGGGCCTGCTCTATCGTGCCGGTGACCTGAATATCCTCTCGCAAAATGCCCGCAAGCAGATGTGGGGCTTCCTGCGCCGCAATGGCCTCTACGACAAAGAGTTGGGTGACCCACTCCCCCCAGAGCAGACCCGCCTGTTCAAACAGCGCATCTACCGCGCCCTGGCCGAAGGGCTAATCGGCGACAGCAAGGCCGCTGAACTGCTGGGAATGCCGTTAATCGAGTTGCGTAAGTGCAGGCACATGGAGTGCCCAAGCCATGCTGCTGATTAGTGATGCCAACGTCATAATCGACATGCAGGACGGCGGCCTCCTGGAGGCCATGTTTCAGCTTAATGAGACCTTCGCCGTGCCCGATATCCTCTATGCCGAAGAGTTGGAGCAGCAACAACCACAGCTACCGCGCCTCGGTTTGCAGATCAAAAGCCTGAGCGGCGAGAGTATCGCCAGGGCGATGGACTTGAAGCAGCACTACGCCGGGCCAAGCAGCAACGACCTCTTCGCCCTGGAACTGGCGAGGGAGTGTGAGTGCCCACTGCTTACCGGCGATATGGCGCTACGCCGGGCGGCCGAGAGTGAAGGGGTAGAGCTGCGCGGCACCCTCTGGCTGGTGGAGCAGCTGGTTCAGCAGCGCATCATTACACTTGCCGTGGCTCGTGATGCGTATCAGAAGATGAGGGATGCGGGGAGTCGGTTGCCGTGGGGTGAGGTGGATAGGCAGATCAAGCGGTTGGGAAAAGCACATAGCTGAAATAAAACTATATAGCACCTAATAGTTGCGCATAGCTGTATATAGTTTTATAGTTTCCTCATTAACCATGAGGAGACCCGCTATGGAAACCCAATCAATCACCATCGACCTTGATATCTACAAGGCCATCGAGACCCATCGCCAATCCTTTGCAGAATCTCACAACGATATCCTTCACCGACTTCTTCTGGATGATATGCTCGCAGTGCAACAACCGGCAGAACAGGGCGGCCTGCGCATACGTCATGGCGTCTACTTGCCAGCAGGGACACAGCTGCGGCATATCGCCCAGCGGTCCGGTGATCGTTATGTGGCTGAGGTGGTTGATGGTGGCATCATGTTCGAGGGAGAGATCTACCAGTCGCCCTCCAAGGCGGCGATAGCCGCTGCAGGGAACAGCCGTAACGGCTGGATCTTTTGGGAATACATGGACCCTATAACAAAGAAGTGGCAGCTGCTCGATGCGCTCCGCAAAGACTAATAGAAAGTAAGAACTGACAATATACCTATATGCAACTGCAAAACATCGAAGCGATAGAAAAACGCCTGTGGGAGGCCGCAGACACTCTGCGCACCAACTCCAACTACGCCAGCAACGAATACTTCATGCCGGTGATGGGGCTGATCTTCCTGCGCCACGCCTACAGCCGCTTTCTGGGTGTGAAAGATGAGATAGAGAAGGGGCTGCCTACTCGTGGCGGCAAGAAGGCGTCGCTGAAGAAAGCCGATTTCTCGCAAAAGGGCTCCATCTTCCTGCGACCCGAGGCACAGTTTGACTACCTGGTGGAGCTAACCGACTCTGATAACCGTGCAGAGGCGGTCGAACATGCCATGGAGTCGATAGAGAAAGACTACGAAACCCTCAAGGGTCAGTTACCCAAGGCAGAATACAAGGAGCTGGACAACGAGATCCTCGGCCAGCTGCTGCGCACCCTTAACCCCGAAGAGCTGAAAGAGGCGAGCGGCGACATTTTTGGCCGCATCTACGAATACTTTCTCACCGGCTTTGCCAACCTCAAGGCGCACGATGGCGGCGAGTTCTTCACCCCCATCTCCCTGGTGGAGATGATCACCAATGTTATCGAGCCCGACCACGGCAAGGTGCTCGACCCCGCCTGCGGCTCTGGCGGCATGTTCGTGCAGAGCGCCCACTTTGTGGAGCGCCTGAAGAAGAACCCCAGCCAGGCCCTCACCTTCTACGGCATGGAGAAAAACCCCACCACCATCCGCCTGGCGAAGATGAACCTGGCGGTGCATGGCCTGGAGGGGAACATCCAAAAGGCGATCAGCTACTACGAAGACCCCCACGAGGGGCTGTGGGGCAATGCCGACTTCGTTATGGCCAATCCCCCCTTCAACACCGACGAGGTCGACGCCGAAAAGGTGAAAAAAGACCGCCGCCTTCCCTTCGGCCTGCCCGGCGTCAACAAGAAGAAGAAGGTCTCCAACGGCAACTACCTCTGGATCTCCTACTTTCACAGCTACCTTAACGACAAGGGGCGTGCCGGTTTCGTCATGTCCTCCCAGGCCTCCAGTGCTGGCGGTGACGAGGCCAAGGTGCGCGAAGCGATCATCAAGAGCGGCGACGTGGATATGATGCTCGACGTGCGCGGCAACTTCTTCTACACCCGCTCCGTTCCCTGCCAACTATGGTTCTTCAACAAAGCCAAGCCGAAGAAGCACAAGAACAAGGTGCTGATGCTCGATGCCCGTAACGTCTATCGCAAGGTCACCCGTAAGATCTTCGACTTCAGCCCCGAGCAGCTAAAGAACCTCAGCAGCATCGTCTGGCTCTACCGCGGCCAGAGCGAGCGCTTTCTCGATCTGGTCAGCGACTACCAGGGGCAGGCGCTAGACGAGGCGCTTATGGTCAAACAACCGGCCAAAGACTACCTCGACGCCATCACCGACCTCG
>Ga0224501_10000481_pt1 | contig 31721 bp, 31 predicted proteins | sample SF_Oct11_sed_USG_4_FD_169105 | JGI IMG/M metagenome (GOLD analysis project Ga0224501, IMG submission 169105) | Sediment microbial communities from San Francisco Bay, California, United States - SF_Oct11_sed_USGS_8_1 | ecosystem: Environmental > Aquatic > Marine > Sediment | place: USA... | reverse complement strand
GCCTGGAACGCGTGTATACGGAAACGTATCGAGGGTTCGAATCCCTCTCTCTCCGCCAGACCAAATAAAAAAGACCCCCTTGCGGGGTCTTTTTTATTTGATTGGTGATGTGTGCAGGTATTCGAACCCTCGATGAAAGCTATAGGCCGGTTCGACGACCGCATGACATGCGGGCGAACGCCGGCGCACGGTACGTGCAACGGCGGCCCGAAGGGTAGGGCGACAGCCCGAGTAATCCCTCTCTCTGATTATGGAACTGCCCGCGACGCTTCATTGAGTGCCTGAATGAGCCATCGTCTAAGGTTCTGTTCTATCCCATGACCGCCTTGAGTTCTTGATTGATTTTCGTGGCGGGAATCGCTTCTGTATTCAGCGGTCCCAAGCAACAAAGGGCCCTCAGAAGAGGACCCTTTTTTGTTTGGCTGCGTGACCGAACTATGCGAGGGAATGCTGAATGAAGCCCGCAGGGCTTCTACAGCACCGGAAGGCGTTGCGGGTCGTGGCCGCATTATCCGATCGCCAACGAAAACTGTGTTTGGGCTCTTGATTGATTTTCGTGGCGGGAATCGCTTCTGTATTCAGCGGTCCCAAGCAACAAAGGGCCCTCAGAAGAGGACCCTTTTTTGTTTGGCTGCGTGACCGAACTATGCGAGGGAATGCTGAATGAAGCCCGCAGGGCTTCTACAGCACCGGAAGGCGTTGCGGGTCGTGGCCGCATTATCCGATCGCCAACGAAAACTGTGTTTGGGCTCTTGATTGATTTTCGTGGCGGGAATCGCTTCTGTATTCAGCGGTCCCAAGCAACAAAGGGCCCTCAGAAGAGGACCCTTTTTTGTTTGGCGCGCCCGGAAGGAGTCGAACCTCCGACCACCTGGTTCGTAGCCAGGTACTCTATCCAGCTGAGCTACGGGCGCGAAGAGGCGCGAATTATTCAGGGCTGACGTCAACCTGTCAAGCGGCACAGCCCAACGAACAGGCATTTTACATGGTGAGACATTGTCGTGCTGGTATTTTCGGCTTTTTCCGCTACATTTTGGGCTCCAGAAAAAGTGCGAAGCCGGAATGGAGTCACTGTTATAATCCCCATAGATCCGGGACTGGATTGGCGAAAAAAGAAACTACGAACCGGGCGAATAGTCGCAACATATGCAACCTACCAATCTGGCGAAATCCAAGGCTTCACCTGTCTTCGGCACAAGGAAAGAACATCTTCCAATACTGATCCTGGTTGCGGTTATCGGACTGGCAGTCACTATATCTGCCTATGTCAAGGTTCGGGACTGGGAGCTGTCCCGGGAGCTCTCATCCTATGAGAAACGTAGCCAGACCTACGTCGTGGTCCTGAAGGGTCGTCTTGAGCAATACCTGGCTCAAATGAAAGCCGCAAAACGGTTTTACGAATCCTCGCAAGAAGTGAGCAGCTCCAGCTTTCACCTGTTTGTCGACCCAATTATTCGCGACTACCCGGAGATCGACGCGATTATCTGGGTGCCCAGGGTGACCAGGGTGACCAGGACAGAGCGAGCGAAGTTCGAACGCAATCTGTCAGCGAGCCATCGTTCAAAAAAACAGATTTACGAAGTAGCTCAAAACACCGGTTACCCGGAAAAGAAACGCGGAACTGCCGAAGTCTACTACCCGGTAGCCGATGTCTCACCAAGGACAACTCACGGCTACATTATCGGGTACGATGTCGGCTCTGATGCGGCACGCAGGTCCCTGCTGCAGCAGGCTGAGCTAACCGGGAGGCCGGTATTTGTTTCCAACATAGGGTCTTTGCACGTCCAGGAGAATCGCTTTGACGCATTAGCGATTTTCCCGGTGCTGAAGAGTAATGGAACGGATAATTCCAGGGGCGACGTGCTGGGATTTCTTATTCTTGAGCTGGATATCGGTACTACATTTGAGGCGTCCATTGTCGGCTTGCCGCCGACTGGCAGCGATATTTCGGTTCTGGATGTATCGTCGCCATCAGCGGAGCGCCATATCTATATGCATCGCACCCGACTGGCTCATTCAGGGGACCCGGTCAACCAGAATACAAAAGCGGTGCTTGAAGTCAGGCTGCCCCTTGAGTTACCCGGAATAAAATGGGCCCTGGAGTTCAAATCCTCATCACATTATTTCAGTCGCACCGTCAATACACGCTCGTGGTTTGTCCTGGTGGTTGGGTTAATGCTGACTGGAGGATTGATCGCGGTATTACAATCCAATGCCCGGAAAATGCTGGAGGTTGAAGGGCTGGTGGGGACCCGAACCGAGCAGCTGCAAGCCACTGAGTACAAGCAGCGCGCAATACTCGAAGCTGTTGCCGAGGGCGTGGTAACCATAGACTCACAAGGTAATATTGAAACCTTTAATCCGGCCGCAGAGCTCGTATTCGGTTACACCGAACAAGAGGTTTCCGGCAGAAATGTATCTATTCTGCTGCCGGAAAATGAACGTGTTCTTCATGAACAATACACCGATAAATCGACTCTTAATGCTCCGCGGATCATCAATAATGCCAGGGATCTTTTTGGTCAGCGAAAAGACGGAAGCCAGTTTCCAATGGAGCTGAATGTCGCGCCGGTAATGTTTGGTCAGAAACGCGGTTTTGTCGGTATTTTGAGAGACATCACCAAGCGAAAACAGGCAGCCGATGAGCTGATGCAAGCCAAGGAACAAGCTGAAGAGTCCAACAGGGCGAAATCCGATTTCCTGTCAAGAATGAGTCACGAGTTGCGTACGCCGTTGAATGCCATACTCGGATTTGCCCAGGTGCTGGAACTGGATGAGCAATCGCTCAGTGAAGATCAGCAGGATTCTGTTCGACACATCCTCAAGGGCGGCTATCATCTTCTGGAATTGATCAATGAAGTACTGGATCTGGCCAAGGTGGAAAGCGGAAAGATTTCACTTTCCATTGAGCCTGTTGAAACCAGGGAGCTGGTAGAAGCGTGTTATCTGCTGGCGAAGCCGTTGGCAGACAAGGCAGAGATTGCCATCCAGGTTCAATTTGAGCCAGATGTCAGTGCGGTATTGGCTGACCGGGTGCGTCTGAAACAGGTGTTGATGAACCTGATCTCCAACGCTATCAAGTACAACAGGCCCAAGGGTAAAGTAGATATCAAGGTCGCCAACGCCGAAGCAGGGCAAGTCCGGTTTACCGTGACCGATACCGGTCCGGGAATTGATCTGAATGATATCAGCAAGTTGTTTGAACCATTTCATCGGCTCAACGCTGAAAACAGCGATATAGAAGGCAGCGGAATTGGCCTGACCATCACCGAAAAACTTCTGAAGATAATGGCCGGGAAGATTGTCGTTGAAAGCCATGTTGGCAAGGGCAGCAGCTTTATAGTTGAGTTACCCGTCGCTGAGATGCCCGCCGGGTTCGAATCCGGCGACGATGAAGGAACTCCCAACCCGGGATTTGCGGAAGCGGGAGACATCAGTGGCCTGAGCATCCTGTATATCGAGGATAACCCGGCCAACCTGAAGCTGGTTCAGCATATCCTTGGTCGGCGCTATGATTTTACGTTGTTATCCGCAGACAATGCCGTACTCGGCCTTGAGCTGGCGGCAGCGCATGTTCCCGACCTGGTATTGATGGATATTAACCTGCCGGGAATGGATGGCTTCGAAGCGATGGAAAAACTGCAGCAGGATCCCGCCACCGTTGATATTCCGGTCATTGCCGTAAGCGCCAATGCCATGCCCGGGGATGTGGGGCGAGGCATGTCTGCCGGGTTTCGGGCCTATGTTACCAAGCCTATAGACATAGGAGAGTTTCTGGCGGCGATAGACGCGGTACTGCAAGACCGGCCTGCCGGCCAGGGATAGCGTTTGTCCGGCCCATGTTTCCTCCCGTTGGTTTGAGCTGATAATGCCATTATTGATGTGGTAAGGTTGGCGGGCGTTTCACAGACAAACCTATACCAAGTGCAGGGTAACCATGGACAATATCAGTAACGCGGGAAAATGGCCGCGAATCCTGTTTTTCCTTTTCCAGCTCGTATTATTGGCCGGGGCCGGTCTTGGTGCGATGATGTTTCGCGCTCCCGAACAGGCAATGCATACCGGGTTTTATCTTGCCGTGGCCACAGCCCTGGTGCTGGTACTGTACGCATGGTTTAGAATCCATCCTCGATCAGCGCCTTTAAAAGGTGAGGCGTTCTACCTGTTCCTTTCGGGTGTGATTGTCACCAGCCTGCCATTGTTGTATTACCTGGCTACCGGGGGATTTGGTCTGTACAAGATCGTACAGTTCAGGTTGTTTGAGAGTGGCGCCAGTATCACCGCCTACGAAGAATCGCCGGTCAATCTGCCCGGATTTGCCCAGCCTGTCGGGGTAAAGATGACGCTAACGTTATCCCATTCCGTAAATCCTGGCGGCTGGATTCGTAATCCACGCATCGTGATTGCCGGATCATCGCCGCTGGATGGCACCGGTAAAACAGAGCCAGATGGAAAGGCCGGGTCCTCGATACCTGCAGAAGCTTACTGGGATTTCTGCCAGGCGCCGATAGTGGAAGGAGCCGGCTGTTTTACCCAGCCTATCTGGCCAATACGGGATTACCCGGTGTTATCGGACAGTGGTACTACCGTGCTTTCCTACGAAATATATCCATCAAATCTCTATTATGTCGATGAAAAGCGAACCAGAATCTGTCTGCGATCACGCGCGCCCTACGAGGGCGTGACACCTGTCGGCGGTCTCGTTGTGCATTGGCATCTTGCCTATAACGAACAATTACTGAATATAGCGGGCTTGCTGGAGGACCGTATTCGCGAACAGTCCGCTTTCTTTCGAAACACGGAAGGGATAAAGTGGTCGTATTCCAGCCTGCAGTCTGAAGATGTAATTCAGGCTGGTTATCAGCCTTGTGCAGCGATGGATGCCATTCGGTTCTCGGAAGAAACCGAATGCTATTGTCGGGGCGGGGCGATATCGACCGCTAGTGACAAATCTTCGGCACAGTGACAATTTTTTGCATTCACAACAAAGAAATTATTTTCGCTCTATACCATAGATTATTTGCAGTTTGTGGAAATTCCACGTCTGTAAGTGTATGAAATTAAATCCTTAATTCAATGGGTGATTCGTCTTGTTGCTAACTGGCACAAAAACTGAATAGCAATACCCGGGAGCAGATCAACTTTATGCCTAATTCCGATTCTTTGGGTGGGGGTAAATGATCTAGCCTTTAATGAGGAATTGTTTATTATTGAGTTAATGAGTCGGCCATCGGCCTTCGGGCCGAGTAGGAATGGAGTTTCCAGGATAACTGATGAGGATGAGTGAATGAAGATTGCACTTCTTGAAGACGATGAGCACCAGGCCAGGTTGTTGCAATTGTGGTTGCAGCAGATGGGTTACGACTGCGAAACCTTTGGTACCGGTCAGGAATTCATGCGTGCAGTGGGCCGGGAAAGTTACGATGTTCATGTTATTGACTGGATGTTGCCTGATACCGACGGAATAGAGATTCTCAAGTGGGTGCGAGAACAGAAGGGTTCCACAATCCCGGTGCTGTTTGTCACCTCCCGCGATGCCGAAGAGGATATCGTCAAGGCGCTGGAGACCGGCGCCGACGAATATATCTCAAAGCCGGTAGCGGAGAAGGAATTCCTCGCCCGGTTTAACGCCCTGGTAAGGCGGGCGATACCGCAAACCGATAATGAGAAGCACCTTGTGTTTGGCAACTATGACGTCGACTGTGTCGGGCGAAATATCAAGACCGGCGATGACACCATTGATCTTACCAACAAGGAATTTGAACTGGCTCTGTTCCTGTTCAGGAATATTGGCCGTATTCTTTCGCGGGGCTATATACTAGAAACTGTGTGGGGGCGTTCCGCCAAGATTAATACCCGCACTGTAGATACTCACATAAGTCGTTTGCGCAACAAGCTTAACCTGAATCCTGATGGAGGCTGGAAGCTGTCCGCCATATATCAGCACGGGTATCGTCTGGAACACATTGGTGGTAGTGAACCAGGGGCGGCAAGTTCTGCCGGGCAGGCTCATGAAGTGATGCACTGATACTGCCTTGCAATGAATCAAAAAGGCCTGCATACGCAGGCCTTTTTGATTCTGGTGTAGTTACAAGACCAGCTATATTTCATCAGGGTCAAATGCCTTGATGCTGAGCGCATGGATTTCCCGTGGCATCATGTCGCCCAGCGCGGTGTAAACCAGGCGGTGCCGTGACATGGTGTTCAGGTTGCGAAAGGCGTCGGCAACTATGGTAACAACATAATGACCGGCACCACCCTTGGCCCCGGCATGACCGGCATGTAAATGACTTTCGTCAATAATCTCCAGGCTTTCCGGTTTCAGTGTATCACGCAGCCTGCGCTCTATTTCCTGTGCCCGTTCATTCATGGCAGTACCTTTTTGTATGGCTTGACCACAACATCACGGTAAACACCGCCGCTGATATAAGGATCGTCATTGGCCCAGTTGTTCGCATCATGTAGCGAATCAAACTCGGCAATCACGACGCTGCCGCTAAAGCCGGCCTGACCGGGGTCTTCGGCATCAATGGCCGGGCATGGTCCGGCAACCAACAATCGTCCCTGCTTGTTCAGTGCTTCGAGACGCGCAAGGTGGGCGGCGCGCACCGCCAGTCGTTTTTCCAGGCTGTTATCGACATCGGTACCAATTATGACATAGTACATCAGGATTGCTCCCCGCTTGTTTTGTTGTCATCCGTTTCTTCCATGTGACGAGACATGATGATCGCCTGGATGATGACAAATACAAATGTCAGTGCCATCAGGCCAAAGACCTTGAAGTTGACCCAGATTTCCCGACGCATGTCATCAGCAAGGTCGAGACCATAATAAAAGGCAACATAAACGTTCAGCAGGCCCACGACGACAAAAAACACCACCCATTGCAGGTTCAGGTTGCGCCACATTGTGTCAGGCAGCTTGACCTGGCCATCAAACATGCGCTGGGTAATGGAGCGACCGCCGCGCAAGCCGCTGACCAGGAATACGCCGGCGAGAATCCAGTAGACGATGCTCGGTTTCCACTTGATGAAAGTTTCGTCCTGAAGCAGCAGGGTCAGGCCACCGAAAAAGCTGATGGCAGCCAGGCCGACAATGTGAGCAGTTTCAAATTTGCGGTGACGCCAGTAGTACCAGCCTACCTGGATGAAGGAGGCGACAATCGCGGTTGCCGTTGCCGCATAGATTCCGTGTAACTTGAACGCGGCAAAAAACAGGATGAGTGGAAAAAAATCGTATAAAAACTTCATCAGCTCACTGTCCGGTTTGGTGGCCGCGTATTCTGGCATTACAATTGCGGTTCGGGCAACCATGCAAGCCAACCGGGAATTGACTGATACCCCATGAATCGATGTTACGATCTTCATACACACACCCATCTATCGGATGGCAGTTTGTCGCCAAAAGAGCTGGTAAATGCGGCCGCCGTAGCCGGCGTACAGGTGCTGGCACTGACTGATCACGATACCACCGCCGGGCTTGAAGAGGCTGCGGTACTGGCAGCGGAGCAGGATATCGAGTTTGTTCCCGGTGTCGAGATATCGGCAACCTGGTCGGGTAGAACGGTGCATATTGTCGGACTTCAAATCGATCCCGCCAACGAAACCCTGCAGCGCGGCCTGGACCGACTGGTGGCGATTCGCCATGAGCGTGCGGCGGTCATGAGTCAGAAACTGGTTAAGAAGGGTTTTGATTCCATGGAACAGGAGTTACGAAACCATGTGCATGGACCCATCGTCAGTCGCACCCATTTTGCCCGCGCGCTGGTGAGTGCCGGACATGCACGCGATATTCCCCAGGCATTCAAGAAATATCTCAGCGGCGGCAAGGCGGGGTATGCACAAACTGAATGGGCCAGCCTTGAACAGGCCGTGGAATGGATACGTGTTGCTGGTGGTCATGCAGTTATTGCTCATCCAGGTCGCTACAAGCTTGGCAGCGGGCGCTTGCGTGCGTTGTTTGCTGAATTTGCCGAGATTGGCGGTGAAGCCGTGGAGGTGATTTCAGGCAGCCAGCACCCAGGTGAAACCGAGAAGATATCCCGTTTTGCCAAGGAGTTTCAGCTCATGGCGTCAGTAGGTTCGGACTACCACGGTCCGGAGCAACGCTGGCTCAGTCTTGGGCGCTTGCCGAAACTGCCCGTGGAGTGTGATCCGATCTGGCGACGGTGGCTGGACTCAAGTGGTGATCCCGGGACTTCATAGAAGCATGCTGATTTTCTGACGATCACATCGCGGGCTGGAATGTTCCTGACCGGTGTTTGATGAATCAAGCCGAACACCTGTACACCCTTGCTCATCGCATGAATTGAATCGGGACAATTTTTGCCTCGTCAGCCCGGAGCTGTCCAGGTCTTGCATCCATCGACGAACCCTCATCGTGCGTTGACATTACCCCGGCAAAAACGCACGATTCGCGCGTCACGAATCAATCTCCAGGGCAGGTGAGCATATGGACCAGGTAAGTGTTGCGTTGGGCTCGGTGCAGGAATTCTGGCAGCAGATAATTCAGTTCATGCCGAAGTTTATTGCGGCCGTGATCGTATTGGTTGCCGGTTGGCTGTTGGCGAAGGCACTGGCCTACGGTGTATTGAAAGGGTTGAGGCTGGTGAATTTCGATACCTTGACTGATCGCGCCGGTATCGACAAGTTTCTCAAGCAGGGCGGAATCAAGAAGACCACCATTGATATAATTGGTGTGTTGATCTACTGGCTGATCATTCTCGCTACCTGGCTTGTCGCATTCAATATGCTTGGCCTGACCGTGGTATCAGACCTGGTCAGTCGTATTGCCCAGTTCATTCCCAATGTCATTGTTTCCATCCTGATCCTGACTGTCGGACTGTATTTCGCCCGGTTTGTCTCAGAATCTGTCGTGGCCTACGGCAAGAACGTCGGCATGGAAGACGCCGAGATCATGGGCCGACTTTCGCGCTACGCCATCATGGTATTTGTCATCATTATCGCCCTGGGTCAGATGAATATCGGTGATGCCATTTTATACCCGGCGTTCCTGATCCTGTTTGGCGGTATTGTGCTGGCAATGGCGCTAGCCTTTGGCATTGGTGGCCAAAAGTGGGCTGCCGGTGAAATCGAGAAATTCTTCAGCAAGAGCCGAAAACGAAAATAACGGGTCGCCGTGGTCGCGGTAATGGAGTTGGGTAGTGGCGCAGTATTTTGAGATACATCCGGTGAATCCCCAGGTCAGGCTGATTCGCCAGGCTGTGGAGATCCTGCACGGTGGCGGTGTCATTGCCTACCCAACCGACTCCAGCTACGCGCTGGGTTGTCACCTGGGCGACAAGGCGGCGATGGACAAAATCAGCCGGATTCGACGCCTGGGCCAGGAGCATGATTTTACCCTGGTGTGCAGCGACCTGTCCGAATTGGCGAACTATGCTAAGGTCAGCAATGCCGATTTCCGGTTGCTCAAGCATTGTACGCCTGGCCCGTATACCTTTGTTTTGCCGGCATCCCGGGAAGTGCCTCGGCGCCTGCTGAATCCGAAGCGCAAGACTATCGGCCTGCGCGTGCCCGACAACGCCATTGTCCGGGCGCTTCTGGAGTCACTTGGCGAGCCCATCATGAGCGCGACCCTGATGTTGCCCGGGGACAGTTTGCCGCTGAATGACCCGCAGGAAATACGTGAGCGACTCGAGCGCGAGCTGGACCTGGTGATAGATGGCGGCGCTTGCCCGCTGGAGCCCACGACCGTGGTGCGACTCCTGGACGGTACTCCCGAACTGCTCAGGCGAGGCAAGGGTGATCTCGAATGCCTGGGGCTGTCGGAGCTACTGCCAGAAGATGAGTTCGCCTGATATACTCGGGCGCTAATGTGTGAAACCCGTTTCCCCGACATGAGAATAACCGCGCAATCAGGCAGTCTTTGCCCTGAGCCTGCTGCATTAACCCTACAGGAAACCCGATAAGAATGAACACTGTTTTACCCGGCCAGCCGATGCGCGTGCTTTCCGGTATGCGGCCTACTGGCCGCTTGCACCTGGGCCATTACCACGGCGTCCTGAAAAACTGGATCAAGCTGCAGAATGAATACGAGTGTTTCTTTTTTGTCGCTGATTGGCATGCGCTGACGACGCACTACGAGGACCCGGGTGTTATCGGTGACAGCGTCTGGGAAATGGTGATTGACTGGCTGGCGGCGGGTGTGGATCCGCAGCATGCGGTGCTGTTTTTCCAGTCCCGGATTCCCCAGCATGCGGAGCTCTATACGTTGTTGTCGATGATAACGCCGCTATCATGGCTGGAACGGGTGCCGACCTACAAGGATCAGCAACAAAAACTCAAGGACAAGGATTTATCTACCTACGGTTTCCTGGGTTACCCGCTGTTGCAGGCCGCCGACATTCTCATGTACCGCGCCGGCGGCGTGCCTGTCGGTGAAGACCAGGTGGTGCACGTGGAGCTGACCCGGGAAGTGGCGCGTCGGTTCAACCATATCTATGGCCGCGAGCCCGGTTACGAGGAAAAGGCCGAGGCGGCGATCAAGAAAATGGGCAAAAAGGCCGCCAAGCTGTACCGTGAGTGCCTGACAGCTTACCAGGAAAAGGGTGATGACGAAGCCTTGGCCAAGGCCAGGCAAGTGCTGGAGAATCAGCAAAATATTACCCTGGGCGACCGGGAGCGGCTGTTCGGCTTCCTTGAGGGCGGCGGCCGTATCATTCTGCCTGAGCCACAGGCACTGCTGACGACAGCGGCCAAGATGCCAGGCCTGGACGGGCAAAAAATGTCCAAGTCCTACAATAATACGATTGCCTTGCGTGATGACGCGGTAACGATTGAGAAGAATTTGCGTACCATGCCAACCGACACCAATCGCGTGCGTCGTGATGATCCGGGTGACCCGGGCCGGTGCCCGGTATGGCAGTTCCACGAGGTCTATTCCGATGACAAGACCCGGGAATGGGCCAGGGAAGGTTGTACAACTGCCGGGATTGGCTGTGTTGAATGCAAGCAGCCGGTCATCAGCGCCGTGCTGGCGGAGCTGGAGCCGATTCAGCAACGGGCAGCCGAGTTTTCCAGGGATGCGGCGCTGGTGCAGAATATCATCACCGAGGGCTGTCAGCGGGCCCGTGATGTTGCTGAAGAGACCATGGAAGAAGTGCGTGCCGCCATGGGCCTGCAATACTAAATGAGAATACAACAACCATGACCGAAAACACCGAGCATAACGAGCAGCCGGACTTGCAGGCACCGCGGCAGGAAGAGATGCCGTTTGCCATCGTTCGTGGCGAAGCGGTCACCGAGTTGCCAAAGGACTTGTATATTCCACCCGATGCACTGGAAGTCATCCTGGACGCATTTGAGGGGCCACTGGACTTGCTGCTGTACCTGATTCGCAAGCAGAACCTGGATATTCTCGATATCCCGGTTGCCCAGATTACCGACCAGTACGTGTCCTACATCAACCTGATGCAGGAAATGCGCCTGGAACTGGCAGCGGAATACCTGGTGATGGCTGCGATGCTGGCGGAGATCAAGTCACGCATGCTGTTGCCGCGACCCGAGAAAGAAGAGGAAGAAGGCGGCGATCCACGTGCCGAACTGGTGCGGCGGTTGCAGGAATACGAGCGTTATCGCAAGGCAGCTGAAGATATCAATGAGTTGCCGCGTGTCGGCCGCGATCTGTATGTTGCCGTGGCAGAGTTTCATGGCGAGCGGCCCAAGGCGCCACCGCCGGATGTGCGCTTTGATGACCTGGTCGCGGCTTTCAAGCGTGTGCTTGATCGTGCCGAGCTGAACAAGCATCACCATATCACACGTGAATTGTTATCCGTGCGTGAGCGTATGACCATGGTACTCGAGGTTGTGAACAGTGAAACATTCACACCTTTTGAAAAACTGTTTAATCTCAAGGAAGGGCGCATGGGCCTGGTAGTGACCTTCATGGCCATTCTTGAGCTGATCAAGGAATCCTTGCTGGTTCTGCAACAGGCAGAACCGTATGCACCTATTCATGTCAAGGCGGCAGCGTAATGTCAGAAGTTGAACAAATCGAAGAAACTGAATCCATGGAACCTTCAGAATCTGCCGAGCAGAACAATGATCAGGCCAGTGAACAGGCTGGCGAGCAATTTGATGATAACGATATCGACGTTGCCGCCGACATTGTTGTGAATGCCGAAATCAAGAATATTATCGAAGCCGCACTGCTGGTAGCCGGTGGTCCATTATCCTTGAACAAGATGTTGGCACTGTTCCCCGAAGATTCGCAGCCGGATCGCGAAGAAATCAAGGCGGCGCTGGTGTCCATTGAGGAAGACTATACGGACCGCGGCATTGAACTGAAACAGATTGAACGTGGCTGGCGCATCCAGAGTCGCGAAAAATACGTAAACTGGCTGTCACGCCTGACCGAGGAAAAACCACCTCGCTATTCGCGGGCTGCCCTCGAAACATTGGCTATCATTGCCTATCGTCAACCGGTCACCCGTGGCGACATCGAGGAAATTCGCGGCGTTTCGGTCAGTTCGGAAATCATTCGCCAGCTCCAGGAGCGTGACTGGGTCAGGCAGGTGGGCCAGCGTGATGTGCCCGGCAAGCCATCCTTGTATGGCACCACGCGCGGATTCCTTGAATATTTCAATCTCAAGAGCCTGAGCGAATTGCCAACACTGGCCGAATTACGTGATCTTGATGATATTAGCCGGGAGCTGAACCTGCCCCTGGGCCTGGGCAGCAGGGATGCCGAGGCAGCCACCGAGTTACCGGGAGAAGCCGAAGCCGAGTCCGAGTCCATGGAAACCGTCACTGATGAACCGGCCATGGATGACGAGACACGGGAAGCAGCAGTGGTTGCCGCGACTGAAGCTGAAGTCACCGATGAAACCACGGAATCCGGATCAGTCGAGCAACCCTGATTCATGGAATTATCCATCAACCTTTGGTTGAGCATCCGCCCATGAGCGCAGTACCGGAAGGCGAAAAGCTGCAAAAGGTCCTGGCCCATGCCGGGCTCGGTTCGCGACGTGAGCTGGAGCGCTGGATTGAAGAGGGCCGTGTATCTGTTGACGGCAAGGTCGTTCAGCTGGGTGCGCGGGTTCTTCCCAATCAAACCATTCGCGTGGATGGCCACATTGTCCATCTTGAGCGCAAGGCGCCAAGACGACGTATTCTTGTTTATAACAAACCCGAAGGTGAAATCTGTACCCGTTCAGACCCGCAAGGCAGGCCGACGGTGTTTGAGTCCTTGCCACGACTGCATAACGGTCGCTGGGTGTCCGTTGGCCGGCTTGATGTCAATACTGGTGGATTGATGTTATTCACAACAGATGGTGAATTGGCCAATCGCCTGATGCATCCGCGTTATGAAATCGAGCGCGAGTATGCGGTCAGGATTCATGGCGAGGTAAGCCAACAAATGCTGCAAGTCCTGCGCAAGGGCGTGGAGCTGGATGACGGGCTCGCCAGTTTTAACAGTATTTCCGATCGTGGCGGAGAAGGCAGCAACCACTGGTATCACGTCACACTTAACGAAGGAAAAAACCGCGAAGTGCGCCGCCTGTGGGAATCGCAAGGACTGCAGGTCAGTCGCCTGACGCGCGTCCGCTTTGGCCCGATCAACCTCTCGCGCCAGGTCAGGCAAGGACGATGGCAGGATCTTGACGAGGCGCAGATACAAGTGCTGTATCAACTGGTCGGGTTGCGCGCAGAAGCGGCGCCCCGATCCAAGCCGGCGCGTGCCAACAAACCGGGAAAGCGTTCGTCCCGTCGTTAACAGTTCTTCATGGTTTGATATGACTTGATTTGCATCAAGCTGTCGTCGTCGCAGTCGCGACATAATGCCGAAAAACCAAGTGGTAAATATGAGGACTGGTAATGAGCAATTTGCCTGAACTTGTCAGTTTCAAGTTCTGCCCGTTTGCACAGCGTGACCTGGTTATCGCGCGCGAAAAGGGTATTGATATCAAGGTTACCTATATCAATCTCAAGGAACCACCGCAGTGGTTCCTTGAGATATCGCCATTCAAGAAGGTACCGCTGTTACGTGTGGGTGATGCGGTATTGTTTGAATCGGCCGCTATTGGCGAATATCTCGATGAATTGAAGTCACCATCGCTGTTGCCGGACGACAAGTTGACCCGGGCCGTTGATCGCGCCTGGATTGTATTTGCATCCGAGCTGAACATGACCAACAGCAAACTGATCAAGGCCGCGACCGGGGATGAATTCGAACAGGTGCGGGACAGTTTGCGAACACAGCTTGCGCATCTCGAACCGGTGGTGCACGGACCATATTTTAATGGCGAGGCGTTTTCACTGGCCGATGCTGCGTATGCCCCGTTCTTCATGCGTATCGCCATTGTTGATGAGGTCAGCCCTCTGAGGCTGTTTGAACCGGATTCGGTGCTGGCCAGTTGGTCAAACCGGTTACTGCAGCGTGAGTCCGTGCAACAATCGGTCGTGGAAGATTTTGCCGCCGCCTACAAGGCCTGGGTTATCGGTATGGGCGGACATTGCTCTGTGCTGTTGAGCTAGGCCCGGAGCACCCGATCGTTTCCGGCAGCTCCCTGAAATGATAATGATTGTTGTCACCAGTCAAGGAAATACTTCGAGACCGGTGGTATAAGGATTTCATTTGCCATTCAGGCTCGGGTATTGTGGAGGTGTCACCATGTCAGCCCGGAACCATTCATTATTCCAGGTATTGCAGGGCCTCTATGAAGGTCTTGCGCGACGCATCTATCTTCAGCGCAGCCGCAGCTATCGATCAGGTGTTTCCGGCGATCACTCTGGCGACGTAGCCAGCCAGCTGGAGCAGTACATCACAAGGGCAAGACCAAAACCGTCGCCGGGATTTGCCGAGCCTGCCGGATCCGGGCAGCCTGCAGTCAGCTCAAAATCAACGACAGCCCGGACGCATTCCGTTGAAGCGTTGCCCAACAGTCTGAGCCGGAATTTTGTTTCCCGGCATGGTGCCGGAGCCATGGAGACTCACCTGGCTGACAAGCTGAAACAAAGTGCCCGGGATCATCTGCACAGCAGTATCCGTCTTGCCAATTCAGGAGACAAGGTCAATGCCAGGCTGCATGCCGGTATCATGACATCGGCAGTCAAGGAAGCGTCTCATTATATGGATGATGACCAATACCGGCAGTTTGTCGTCGAGATTCGTGCGGAGCTGGACCGGGCTGCAGGCAATACATAGGACCGGGCAGGGGTCCAATATCGGACTATCCCGGTGACTATGTTGCTGATAAACTGTTTCGCATACAATAAATAGAAGTTATTCGGTGATACTTCGTTTTGCTCTCATACCACAACAGTCCAGTACAGCACGGCAGATCAGCGGTTTGCATCGTGTTATTGCCTGCATTCGTTACATTCGCAGCATGACCTGGAATCAACTTAGCGAGGATAATAATGAAAAGTCTCAACCTTCAAGTTGTAGTGATCCTGATGACCGTTTCGCTGGCATCCTGTACGCCTCCTGAACCGATGAAAGAAAAAGGCACGGAAAACGCCTTGCCCGGCGACACTGCCCTGCCTTCGACGGCAGAGCAACTTGATGCTTTAAACAAGCGTGACAAGGGTGAGTACAGGTACTCGGTTGAGGATTTTTTCAGGAAACCGGATAAAGTCATTCTGCGCATGTCACCTGATGGAAAATATCTTTCCTACATGCAGCGCGCAACCGATGGCAAGCAACATCTCGTGATTCAGGATGTGGCCAGCGGCAAGACCAGGCAACTGGTCCAGGAAAAGGATCAGCCCATCAGGCGCTATTTGTGGCTCAACAACGAGCGTGTTGCCTATGCCATGGATAAGGGTGGCGACGAGAACTATCACGTTTACGCCATCAGCGTGGACGGCAGTAACGAGGTCGATTTGACGCCGTTCGACGGTGTAAAAGCCAACCTGGAGAATGATCTCAAGGATGACAAGGAACATATTATTGTCACCCTGAACAAGAACAATCCGAAGGTGTTTGAGCCATACAAGGTCAACATTAATACCGGTAAACTTGAGCAACTGATGGAAAACAAGGACGAGAAAAACCCCATCATGGGATACCAGTTTGACCGCCATGGCGAGTTACGTGCCTATGGTAAACAGGCGGATGATGTGTTTACAGACATTTATTACAAGAACCGGAAAACCGGAAACTTTGAACTGGTAGTGCGTGCCAATTGGTACGAAAATTTCAATATTGTCGAATTTGATTACACGTCGAAGAATCCCGATGACGCGTATGTTGTCACCAACCTGGACAGCGACAAGTCCCGGGTGGTCTTGTACGATCTTGCCAAAAAGAAAGTTACCCGGGAAATCTATGCCAACGAAAGCTACGATGTTGAGAATATGAGGCTCAGTCGCAAGCGAGGGTATGAGCTGGATTATATTTCCTTTGAGGGCGCCAAACCGCAAATCGTTCCCGTGAGCACGGAGTATAAAAAGATACATGAAGTACTGACCGAAAAGTTTGGTGACAGGGTCTTCAGCATACTTGATGCAACCGATGCAGAAGACAAGCTGATGGTGGTGGCGAGTAGCGATCGCTCCCGTGGTGTTTACTACCAGTACGACACCAGGACACAGTCAGTAAAGGAATTGATCAGTATTTTGCCTCATTTGGACGAGGCGGACATGTCGGAAATGACGCCGATACAGTTCAGCAGCCGAGATGGGTTAACCATTCATGGTTATGTTACCAGGCCCAAATCCGCGAAAGCCGGGGAAAAAATCCCGCTTATCGTTGTACCTCATGGCGGACCCCAGGGTGTAAGGGATGAGTGGCGTTTCAGCCCATTGGATCAGCTCTTCGCCAGCCGCGGTTACGCCACACTGCGTGTCAATTTCCGTATTTCCGGGGGCTACGGCAAGACCTTTCTCAAGGCCGGGTTCAAACAGGTGGGGCGCAAGGCCATGGATGATGTCGAAGACGGTATTGCCTACGTGGTCAAGCAGGGCTGGGTGGATGAAAAACGGATTGGTGTCTTTGGCGGCAGCCATGGTGGCTACGCGGTGCTGATGGGTCTGGTGAAGACACCTGATCTTTATGCCTGTGGCGTGGACTACGTCGGCGTATCCAATATCGAAACGTTCATGAATTCCATTCCGCCTTACTGGGAGCCGTACCGCAAACTGATGAAGGATATCTGGTATGACCTTGACAACCCGAAAGAGAAGGAGATTGCCCTGACCGTTTCACCGGTTCACCAGGTGGATAAGATCAAGAAACCTCTGTTTGTGGTTCAGGGCGCCAATGATCCGCGCGTGAACATCAATGAATCCGACCAGATTGTCAGCAAGCTGCGTGCGCGAGGCTTCGAAGTGCCATACATGGTCAAGTACAACGAGGGTCATGGATTTGCCCGTGAGGAAAACAACCTGGAGTTGTTCAGGGCGATGATGGGCTTTTTTGCCGGGTGCTTCGCGCCCGATGCCTAGTACAGTGCCGGAACCGATGTAAACCGGAATGAATCCGGCTCGCATCAAGCTGCTAAATTAATTGGCCCGGGCCTTGTTCGGGCCCGGTTGCCAAATGCGCGTGTAATGGCATGATGCACCGCGACCGATTTTCAACAACCCGATCTGCCAAGCCCGGAACAAATTACACCAGATGAAAAGAATTGCCTTGCAGGTATCGCCGGAAGCAAAGGCGGCATACTTTGCTGACTATCAACAGGTTGCCAAAAACGAGTTTGCCTGGCTGTTTGCCGGCGTGGACCATGAATACCGTGTCACCGGTCCATTTGAATATATTGCGCTTTCGCAAGACGCAACAGATTTGCAAAAACTGTTAAGGCTCTCGTTTGCGCAAGGCGTGTACGCGTTGGAAAATGACTTGCTTCAGCCACTTGAAGACCAGGCACAGTTTTTCCTGCATGAGGATTTTGTTTTTGGCAGCAAGTACCGGGGCAAAACCAATGAACGATTGACGCAGATGTTGATCAATGTCGGGCTGGCGGCAATCGGCAAGCACGCCAATGGTGATATGAAGTTACTGGACCCCATGTGCGGGCGGGGCACTACGCTGCTTTGGGCCATGCGTTACGGTATGCAGGCCCGCGGCATTGAGCAGGACCCGGCCGCGCTGGACGATATTCATCGGCACCTTAAAAAGTGGACCAAGCTGCATCGGCAGAAACACCGAATGGCAGACGGGTTTGTCGGCGGCAAGAAGAGCAAGACTGGCGGGCAGTTTCTCGAGTTTGATATCGGGCACTGTGCCATGCGGGTAACGGTGGGCGATGCCCGTGACGCCGATCAGCTGTATAAACATGACAAGTTTGATTTGCTGGTCAGTGATCTGCCTTATGGTGTTCAACATCGCACAACGGAGCGAACCCGAAACCCGCTTGCAGTCATTGAGCAATGCCTAGATGCCTGGAGCCGGTGCCTGAAAAAGCAGGGCGCCATGGTGCTGGCATTCAACAGCAATAATCCGAAGCGCTCATGCCTGGTCGACGTATTGGAAAAACACGGGTTGAGTGTGCTTTCATTTGAAGCCGCCCATCGTATGAGTGAATCCATCGTTCGTGATGTGATTGTGGTAAAACACGGGGAGACAGTTTCGGAAACCGGTTAACGCCGGGCAGTCGTTGTTGATTCGAGCTTCCAGTTGTCCAGGGCCCAATCAAGAATGGTAGTCACCGATTCATTGCCAAGTGATTCAGGCGGATCCTGGTTCAAAAAGACCAATGCCTGGCAGAGATTGCTTCCTGCCTTATGGTCATCCAGTGGCGGCGCAAGATTTTGCTTGCTGAGTTTTTGCCCAAGCTCATTCATCACTACCGGCAAGTGAGCATACTCGGGTGTCGGCAGGTTGAGGCGGGTTTGCAGGTAGCATTGCCTTGGCGTCGAGTCGAGCAGGTCAACGCCGCGAACAATCTCGGTAATGCCTTGTTCGGCATCATCCACTACGGCGGCAAGATGATAGGCATAGAGTCCGTCGCGACGCTTGATAACAAAGTCACCAATATCACGATCAAGAATCTGCGTGTAGTCACCCTGGATGCGATCGTGAACGGTAACGGCCTGATCGTCCACGATCACACGTAATGCGGCGTCCCGGTCCTGGTGATGCAGCTTCCGGCAATGACCATTATATACAGCACCAAATTCACCTGCTGTACCTTCCTGCTCTATTTGTTTTCGGGAGCATCGGCAGTAATAGGCAAGCCCGGAACGCACCAACTCCGTAATCGCGGCCTCGTAGGCATCACTGCGACGGCTTTGGTACATCACTTCGCCGTGCCAGTGCAGTCCGTGTGCCGCAAGACTGCGCAGTATGGCATCGGCGGCACCCGGTTGTTCACGCGGTGGATCAAGGTCATCAATACGAACCAGCCACTCGGCCTGGTTGCGGTGCGCATTCAGGTAACTGCCGAGCGCGGCAACCAGTGAACCAATATGCAGCGGACCGGTGGGAGAGGGAGCGAAACGACCACGCCTGGTTTGCGCGCTCATGACCTGTTTATGGATTGTATCGTGCCGGACTGTGACACCAGTTACTTGCGCGCCAGCAGTCGTTTCCTGATGGCATCCAGGGCAGGGGCGATGCCCAGTTGTTGCTCCCTGTCGCAATGCTCAAGAATGGGCAATACCCGGATAGCCAGGTCAAGCAGGTACGGACTGATGCGTGAAGTCTCACCTGCGGCCAGCAGCTCAATGGCACGATTAATGTCAACGAGATCGGCGTCTGTAGTCGCAGGCGGAACAGGTTTGGGTTCCGCAGGCGCCGCGGCGTCCAACGTCACTTCTTCAGTGACGGCGGCAACAACTTCTTCATCCCTGGCAGCGGCGCAAACGTGGTCACCGCCTTCGGCCTTGGCGTCACGCAGTCGATGATCGGCCTTGTCCAGCAGGCTGGCCAGGTTATTGCCATCATTGCCGTGACTGACAACGCCAATGCTGCTTGTGATGTGGGCCGGATCACCAACACCCAGGCTGATACTGTGACTGCTGACCATGCTGCGTATGCGCTGGGCCAGTTGTATGGCAGCTTGATGATCGGTGGCCGGTGCAATCAGTGCGAATTCGTTGCCGCCGATACGGGCAACAGAGTCTTCGGCGCGTGCAGCCGATCGAACCAGCTTGGAAAAACCAGCCAGCAAGCGGTTAGCGCCGTCGTCACCGTATTGCTGGTACAGTTTCTTGAAGCGATCAATCTCGATACGCATCAGGGACAAAGGTGAACCATGACGATCCGCGTGGGCGATGTCCTGTTCGGCGCGCTGGACAAATGCCTTGCGGCTCATAAGGCCGGTCAGTGGATCGTTGGCAGCCTCTTCCTGCAGGGCAGCAGTGGACTGGGCCAGGGCGCGATTGGTGTCGTCGAAGCGGGCATGGGCCTGAACCCGGGCCTGCAACTGCACCTTGTCCAGCGGTTTGACAATGAAATCGGTGGCACCACAGGCAAAGGCACGGGTTTTGGTTTCTTCGTCCTCGGCACCGGTAATGGTGATTATTGGCAGCTCGCGGATGCGTGAATCATCGTGGGCGCGAATACGGCAAATTAACTGGTAGCCATCCAGTACCGGCATTTCGATATCGGTAATCAGTACCTGTATGTCCGGGTTGGACACAACCTGGTTCCAGGCCTGCTCACCGTTTTCCGCCTCGACAAGCTCGGCGTCGTGCTCAAGCATTTTTGACATGGCGCGGCGCAGCACCTTGGAGTCATCCGTGATCAGAACAACGGGTTTGTCATCGCCGGTCGGTTGAAGGTTTGCTGTCATGGCATGGCTTTCGTTGTAGTTACCCCTGTCGGGTGCGACTGTTCCGGTGCCGCACCTGTCCCTTGTATCTCACCATTTATAGTCCAAGGCTCAAGCGGATTCAAAGATGGTTTGCCTGGACGCGGGCATTGTCTTGCTCCTAGTCGGTTTCAAATTGCAGTGCCTGGCCGTGTGCACCATCGCGGACAGTGCCGTTTTCGAAAACAATATTGCCGCCGACAATGGTATGGCTTGGCCAACCGACCAGTTCACGACCGGCATACGGGGACCAGCCAACGCGGGAGAAGACCTCTTCATTACGAACCGGCCTGGCTGTATCCATGTCCACCAGTGCCAGGTCGGCATCCCAGCCTTCAAGAATTTTTCCCTTGTTGGCAATGCGGTAGCCGGCCGCCGGGCCCCAGCTCATCCACTTCTGGATATCGGCCAGTGTGCACCGACCTTTGCTCATTTCTGTCAGCATCAGGGGTAACGAGGTTTCGACGCCAGGCATGCCAGAAGGACTTTTCGGGTAGGCCTGCTGTTTTTCCTCAAAAGTGTGAGGGGCATGGTCGGTAGCGACAAAATCGAGCGTGCCGTCTTTAAGGCCGGCCCATAATGCTTCGTTGTCTTCGACCTCGCGAATCGGCGGATTCATTTGCACCAACGAGCCAAGACTCTCGTAGTCGTGAACATTGAGCAGCAGGTGGTTTGGCAATGCTTCGGCAGTAACCCAATCAGGCTTGTCACGACGCAGCATGTCCACTTCTTCGTGAGTGGAAAGATGCAGGATATGCAATCGTCGTTGGTACTTCTTTGACAATGACAGCGCCAACTCGGATGCCAGTAGTGCGCACTGGTTATCCCGGATAAAGGAATGGGCCGCGTAATCTGTGCGATCACCATATTCGGCCTTGCGCTGGTTGATGCGCGCCTCATCTTCGGCGTGCACCGCAATCAGCCGGGAGCCATTGCCAAAAATTCGATCGAGGTCCTTTTCATTGTTGACCAGCAGGCTGCCGGTACTAGAGCCCATGAATATCTTGATGCCGCAAACCGGCGTGGCGGTATTCAGCGCGTCCAGGTTTTCCGGTGTTGCGCCAATAAAGAATCCCCAGTTGACCACCGACTTTTCGGCTGCGCGTCGATGCTTGTCGTCGAGAGCGGCCTGGGTGGTCGTGGAAGGTGCAGTATTGGGCATTTCCAGGAAGCTGGTGACACCACCCCGCGCCGCTGCCCGCGAACCGCTGCCCAGGTCCTCCTTGTGTTCGTTGCCTGGCTCACGGAAATGCACCTGCGGGTCGATGACGCCTGGCAACAGCAGCTTGCCAGCGGCCTCAAGGGTTTCGTCAGCCGCAGTCCCGATTTCGCCGCCAACGCGTTCGATTCGTCCATTTTTGCACAGCACATCGCCTTCCAGGGTGCTTCCATCAGGCTGGGCAATGCGGGCGTTTTTGATAATCAGGCTGCTCATGGCTCTCTCTTGATAGTCGTGGTCAAAGAAAAAGGGGTTCCGGAAATCCGAAACCCCTTTATAACATGTTGTCCTGGCAAATCTGTATCAGCCCATCTGCTTTTCGCGAATCTCCGCCAGGGTTTTGCAGTCGATACACATTTCCGCCGTAGGGCGGGCCTCGAGTCGCTGGACGCCGATTTCAACGCCACAGGATTCGCAGTAGCCGTAGTCTCCGCTGTTAATGCGATCGACAGCCTGGTTGATCTTCTTGATCAGTTTGCCTTCGCGGTCGCGACTGCGCAGTTCCAGGGCCATATCGGTTTCCTGGCTGGCGCGGTCATTGGGATCGGGATGGTTCTCGTGCTCGCCCCGCAACTCGTGCACGGTGCGGGAAATTTCAGTCAACAGCTCGTTTTTCCAAGCTTCCAGGATCGCCCGGAAATGCTTGCGCTGACTTTCATTCATGTATTCCTCGCCCTTTTTTTCCTTATAGGGCTTGATGCCATGAATCAGATCTGACTCGACGTCAGAGGATTTATCCTTCTTTTTTCCCGCTGGCATGGGCTAAACTCCTGACACTCTCGGGGGACCCCCCGGAAAAATAAGCGCGAATCTATACCAAAAAGGGTAGGGCGGCGCAACAAGAGATATCATCATAGATTGCAATTAGCGGAAACTGGATTATTAAAGATGTTAAAAGCCTTGATTTTCGACGTGGATGGCACACTCGCCGATACCGAGCGAGACGGCCACAGGGTAGCGTTTAACCGTGCATTTCAGGCAGCTGGCCTCGATTGGGACTGGAGCGAGGCGCTTTATGGTGAGCTTCTCGCCGTGACCGGTGGCAAGGAGCGGATTCGCTACTATGTGGAGCAATTCAATACCAGCTACCGCAAGCCGGACAATTTCGATCAGCTGGTGCCCGAATTACATGCAGCCAAGACCAAGTTTTATACGGAATTATTGGCAACCGGCCAGATTCCACTGCGCCCGGGTGTGCGCCGATTGCTGGAAGAGGCACGCGCCGCCGGTTTGCGCCTGGCCATTGCAACCACCACCACCCCGGCCAATGTCAGCGCCTTGCTGGCCAATACCCTGGGTCCGGACTCTGAGTCGTGGTTCGAGATTATCGGCGCCGGGGACGTGGTGCCGGCCAAAAAACCGGCTCCGGATATCTATACCTATGTCATGGACAAAATGGGGCTCCAGCCCGGAGACTGTGTCGCGTTTGAAGACTCCCGTAACGGTATCCTGTCGTCACATAGTGCTGGGCTGGCGACGATTATCACTATAAATGGCTACACCGCCGACGACGATTTCAGCGGTGCTGCTGTGGTGCTGGATCAAATGGGTGATCCTGGCGTGCCGGCCAAAGTATTGAGCGGCAACCCGTTGCCAGGTGACTACCTGACGCTGGATGACGTACGCGCCTTGCACGATGCTGTGAGATAGCGCCACTTGAGCCTGCCTCCTGTAGCCAATCGCAATGCCTTTATTGCGCCATTCCGGGTGATGGAGTTGCTTTGGCGTGCCCGTGAGCTGGAGGCGCAGGGCCGCAGTGTTGTTCACCTGGAAATTGGCGAACCGGATTTTTCTACGGCCGATGCCATTACCCGGGCCGGAATCGAGGCGCTGGAGCAGGGCAAAACCCATTACACGCCGTCGCTGGGGTTGGCGGACCTGCGTGACGCCATTGCCGCCAGCTATGGCAGCCACAACCCGGGTCGTGATGCCGTAGTGGTCACACCCGGGGCCTCGGGCGCGCTGGCGTTGATATTTGGCGCCCTGCTAAACCCCGGCGACGAAGTCATGATGGCGGACCCCGGTTATCCGTGTCATCGCCATTACGTCAGCCTGTACGAGGGTGTGACAGCCTCAGTCCCGGTTGGTCCGGATACAGACTATCAGCTTACTGCCGAACTGGTGGCCGCGAGCTGGACCGAGCGAACCCGGGCGGTGCTGGTTGTGTCGCCGTCCAACCCGACCGGCACCATGATGAGCGACGAAGAAATGCAGCGCATCATGGAGGTGGTGAGGCAGAAGGACGGCGTGCTTATTGTTGACGAGATTTATCAGGGCCTGGTCTATGACGATACCGTCGGTGGCAGCGCCCTGCGTTTTGCTGACGATGTTGTTGTTATCAACAGCTTCTCCAAGTATTACGGCATGACCGGCTGGCGGATCGGCTGGCTGGTGTTACCACCGGCGTATCGCCAGGCGGTGGATCACCTGGCGCAAAACATGTTTGTCGCACCATCGACACCAGGGCAGTACGCCGCCATCAGGGCGCTGGACAGTGACGTGGTCGCCGAGTTGCAGCGCCGTCGACGTGTCTATGCAGAAAGACGGGACTACCTGTTGCCGGCCCTGCGCGATCTCGGGTTCCGGATCCCGGTGACACCGCAGGGCGCTTATTTTCTGTACGCCGATTGCAGTGACTTCACTGATGACAGTCGCGCCTTTGCCTACGACATCCTGGAAACGGTTGGTGTCGCCATTACGCCCGGCATTGATTTTGGCTCACATCGCCAGAACGAACATGTGCGTATTTCCTATGCCAACGATATTCAGCAACTGAAACTTGCCGTATCCCGTCTGCAGGACTACCTGTCCAGCTCCCGCTAACCTTTTTCGATCGTCACAAAGTGTTAACGGTTTTGGTGACAACACTGAACCGGCACGGTGTTTGCAACCTTTTTCAGTACCTGAAATCTCATTGTGGGGTGCACGATGAGCGCAATACTTGAAGCGCAACACTGGTCTCTGGCAGATCGCGTAGATGTCATGCTGGCATTGGCGGAAACCGAAACCGAGTTTGACCCGGAACTTCGTGGCGAGGATGCCGCCATGATATTCATGGGTGATGTTTATGTCCTCAGGGATGATCCGGTTGTGACGGAAGACGGCTGGGGCAAGCGTCATTACACCGCGGACTGGGGCAAAGATCCTTTGTAAACAGGCCTTGTCGTCGTCGATGCGGCTAGTAGTCGCGGCTGCAGATGGAATGGACCAGGCAAGGAAGCGTGTGTCGAAACGCGGGATGCCGGCAAGGATAGCCGGCATTCTTTCGTTGGTTTTCGCCGAATTCTAACCGCCGGTTTCAACCGGCATGTCCGCACGATTACCCCAATCCGACCAGGAGCCGGGATAGCCGCGAACACGTTCAAAGCCGAGATGTCTTAGCACGAAAAATGTATGTGCCGATCTGTGGTGGCTGTGACAATACACGGCAACATTCTTGTCCGTGGTGACGCCTTTTGCGGCATACAGTTGTCGAAGTGTGTCGTCGGGTAACAATCTCAAGCCACGACTTTGATCCATGGCATCTGTCCAGTTGATGTTGACCGCGCCCGGGATATGTCCTGCGTGTTCGGCCAGCTTCTTTTCGCCGCTGAACTCCTGGTGCGTGCGGCTGTCGACCAGCGTCAATGAATCCAGGTGCGCCAGTAAAGCATCAGCGTCGATGCTGACCTGATCAAGCTGGTTGTAAGATACCGGGTATACGGTTGGAGCGGGAGCGGGTATATCCGTAGTCAGGGGCAATTGATCCTGTACCCAGGCATGAATACCGCCATTTAACAGGCTCATGCGCCTGTGTCCGGCTGCCGCCAGGGTCCACAGCAACCGGGCGGCACGACCACCACCTTCGTCATCGTAGGCTACCACCCAGCTGTCGGGGCTAATGCCAGCCTTGCCCAATACCTCGCTGAACTGTTGCTCGCCAGGCAGCAGACCCATAACCGGCTTTTCGATATGAATAATCTGACCGTAATCCATGTGTACGGCGCCGGCCAGGTGACCATTGGGGTAGGTGAGCGGTTTGCACAGGTCGATTATGACCAGGCCGGGCTCATCCAGGCGGGCGTACAGGTCCGCGGGTTCAATAAAAACGGGAGTTTCGGTGCTCATGGTTTCGCCCTGGTGATTGTGGTCAGCCGGACGCTGACCAGCTATGGTTATACGAAGACTTGTAATTGCCGGGGCGGGATTGTAACGTCCGCGTCCCGACTTTTGTACGCCCAATTCCAGTGGATTACGCGGGTTACCGCCGAGCAGGTTACGAGTTAGATGGACATATTCAAGATTTTTACCGTAGAAGCTGCACATCACTTGCCCAATGTGCCCGAAGACCACAAGTGCCGTCGCCTGCACGGGCATTCGTTCCGGATCGAGATCCATGTGTCTGGCCCGGTTGGCGAGGAGACCGGCTGGGTGCTGGATTTCGCCGATATCAAAACGGCATTCGAGCCGCTGTATCAGCAGCTCGACCATCATTACCTGAACGAGATCGAAGGCCTTGAAAATCCTACCAGCGAAAACATTGCCCGCTGGATATGGCAGCATCTGAAACCGGCACTGCCCGGGTTATCAAAGGTGATTGTCCAGGAAACCTGCACGGCTGGTTGCGTATATACCGGTGATTGAAGAATTTCACCGGAACATCAGGCAAAGAAAAGGCGCCTGCTCTTGCGGCGCCGAAACCCTACATCAGGAGGAGAACCACTCACCCGCCACGTAAAAACGGAAACAAGAAGTTCGTAGCTATAACTATAGGCCTTCAACGAAGTATCTCAAGAGCCGGGGTTTATGTTAATAAATTAGCAACTGCTGAACTATTCAGCTTATCAATAGCTTATCCGTTTTTGTTAAATGTAAAGAAATGTCAGTAGTGAATCTGACCGGTTGAATGAAACATGTCCAACGAAAATCCAGTTGTAATTGATACGGGAAATAACCCCAAAGCGTGTGTCATATGGCTGCACGGCCTCGGCGCAGACGGCCATGATTTCGAGCCCATTGTACCGGAACTTCGGATTCCGGCAGCAACCCCGGTGCGTTTTGTGTTTCCGCATGCGCCGCGTCGGCCGGTAACCGTTAATGGCGGCATGGTTATGCGTGCCTGGTATGACATGTTCATGACTGATAACGGCCTCAAGGGCAGTGATGATGATGTGCGCGAGTCGCAGGCATGGCTAACGCAATTTATAGACCAGCAGTGTCAGCAGGGATTCAGGCCGGAACAGGTAATCCTGGCAGGGTTTTCCCAGGGTGGCGCCATTGTCCTGCATACGGGGCTTGGCTTCGCACCGCGAGTTGGCGGCATCATGGCGCTTTCCACCTACGTTCCGATTCCCGAACTGCTCGAAAGCGGGCTGCCCCATGATCCACCGCCGGTATTCATGGCTCACGGTCGACAGGATGGTGTATTGCCTTTCGGTTTTGCCGCACTGTCGCGTGACAAGATGCAGCAGGCAGGTGTGAACGTGGAATGGCATGAATACGATATGGCGCATTCGGTGTGTGGTGAGGAAATCAGCCACATTCGCCAGTGGCTGCTTGCGCGGCTGGATGAAATGTCTAGCGTTTAGGCGGGTGCGATTGCAGGTACAGGCCGGTACTGCCGGCAATCAGGAACGGGATCACCCAGTTCCAGTCGTAAATCAGGAATGATGGAATCGACGCCAGCAGCAATACCAGCGCAACGATCGAGGCAAACGGCTGGAACCGGAACAGGCCGGCTACCAGTGTTGCCATCAGCAAAATAGTCTGAATCTGGGTTATGTTTACCGACCAGTCCGCGGTGGATGCTTCGCGCCAGACAAATTCATAATTGGGTGAAATGGCGTCAAACCAGGAGCTGTCCGGTTTGGGCGCCTGTTTTTCCAGGCCCGGAACCTTTAGCCAGGAAAACGGCCTGGCTTCGCCGCCGCCAATAATCAGCCGAAAGAACAAGGTCAACACCAGCAGGTTCAGCGTCGGCAACAGCCAGCGCCAGGCCTTGTCATAAAGAGTCATGATCTCGCGGTGATACAGCAGTGCTGCTACCAGTAACGCAAATACCGGCTGGTAAAAATGATTGGGAATGCCGATGCCGTACCAGGCAAATACGCAGGCCATGGACAACAGTAACGCCGGCCACAGCGGGTTGCAGGTTGAGCTGGTAACCGGCGAATCGCCGGTCGCCAGGATTCTTTCAAGCACGGCTACGCGGTTTTCCAGCTGCCCGATGTCTGTTTGCTTGTCTTGTTGCATGCGGCCACTCTAATGGACGGCCGGAGGTGGCGCAATATGCCGAATGTGACTGGAAAACTGCCGGAAACCGGTACGGTAAACCTGCAATAATGAATGGCGCTCCCTAGGGGGTTCGAACCCCTGTTACCGACGTGAGAGGCCAGCGTCCTAGACCACTAGACGAAGGGAGCGTATCGATTGGGATAATATCCGAAAGACGGGATATAATGCACCAACAATAACAAGCCCGGGGCCGGAACGTTCGACCCGCAGCGGGTATAACGGAAACCGGTTTTGACTATCGACCTATCCACAAAATCCATTCCGGCCGAACAGCACGGGATATCCCAGGCGCGCATCAGCCCTAACGCGCTCAAGGTGTGCCATCAGCTGCAAAAAGCGGGCTATGACGGCTACCTGGTGGGTGGCTGTGTGCGTGATCTTATTCTCGGCTATGAACCCAAGGATTTTGACGTGGTCACCAATGCCACGCCGGAACAGGTGCGGGCACTGTTTTCCAATTGCCGCCTGATCGGCAGGCGATTCCGCCTGGCCCATGTACGTTTTGGCCGGGAAATCATTGAAGTGGCGACCTACCGCGCCGGCGCCGCTGATATGGCTGACGATGAGCCCGATGATGATTCGGATGATGACTTCGATGATGTTGACGATGATACCGGGGATGACATCCGGGACGATGCCCGGGTTGATATTTCGCACAGCGAGACCGGGCGGATTCTGCGTGACAACGTCTATGGCACCCGCGAGCAGGATGCGGCCCGTCGCGACTTCACCATCAATGCCTTGTACTACGATCCCAAAACCGAAACCGTGCTGGATGATGTCAGCGGTTTTTGTGATTTGCGCGAAGGCCAGATTCGTATTATCGGTGATGCCAACCAGCGCTACCGGGAAGACCCGGTGCGCATGTTGCGTGCCTTGCGTTTTGCCGCCAAGCTGGGTTTGCGGGTAAACCCGTCCACGCTTGATCCCATCGATGAGCTGGCCGAGCTGTTGACCGATGTGCCGCCTGCACGCTTGTTTGAAGAAGCGCTCAAATTGTTCCACGGCGGTTGTGCTACCCAGGTATTTGAACTGATTCGACAGCATGGCCTGTACCAGGCCATGTTCCCGGGCAGTAACGCGGTGCTCGATCGTGATGATGGTGTGGCCTGGCGCCTGATACCAGCTGCACTGAATAATACCGATGCCCGAATCAACAGCGGCAAGCATACCAACCCGGCTTTCCTGTTTGGTGTAGTGTTGTGGCCGGTTGTCAGGCGCAATGTCTACAAGTATACCGATGACGGCATGGCGTATAACGAAGCGCTGCGATTGGCGGCCAGCGACGCCATTGGCCAGCAAATCCGCTTTACCTCCATTCCCAAGCGCTTCTCCAGCATCATCCGGGAAATCTGGGCGTTGCAGCCGCGACTGGAACGACGTAACCCGCGGACCATATTCAAGCTGCTGGAAGCGGAGCGATTTCGCGCCGCCTATGATTTTCTGTGCCTGCGCGTGCAAGCCGGTGAGCTGCCTGAAGAGCTCTGCCAGTGGTGGACGCAGATTCAGGAGGAGTCGCCGGATCAGCAGCACGTTCGGGTGACGCAGCTGCCCAAACCCGGTGGCGGTCGCCGCCGCAATAAATCCCGCAAACGTCGGGGCAAGAAGCAAGATGGCTGAAACCGTCGCCATTATCGGCCTCGGCAGTAATCTTGATGACCCGGTTGCGCAACTGCAGTGTGCGACGGAGCGATTGGCGACAATTCCCGGTTGCCGTTTGGGCCGCTGTTCATCGCTCTACCGTACGACTCCCGTGGGCTACGATCAGCAACCGGATTTCTACAACGCGGTTTGCCAGCTGTTCACCAGCCTGGATCCGCAACAATTACTGGCACTTTTGCAGCAGATTGAGCATGAGCAGGGTCGTCGGCGCGAAGGCCACCGATATGGCCCACGTACACTGGATCTTGATCTTTTATTGTTTGGCGAAGACTGCCTGGATACCAAGGATTTGCAGTTGCCGCACCCAAGGATGCACGAGCGCGGCTTTGTCCTGTATCCTTTGCAGGAAATCATGCCGGGGCTGACGATTCCCGGACGCGGAAGCGTGACAGAATTTTTGCCCGGGGTGACGGAGCAGGGCGTGGAAAAACTGGACCTGGAATTATTACCGGGACGCGCGGGAACAAAGGATTAATTGATACATCCATGGATTCGAAGTTCGGTTATGTCGTGGTGGAAGGACCGATTGGTGTTGGCAAGACCAGCCTGGTTCGTCGTCTCGCCGATGTGATGGGTAGCGAGGTGTTCCTGGAGCAGCCCGAGGCAAACCCGTTCCTGGAGCGTTTTTACCAGTCGCCACGACAATACGCCTTGCCGACGCAATTGTTTTTCCTGTTTCAGCGTGCAAAACAGATTGAACAATTGAAGCAGGGTGATATGTTTCGCCCCGGATGCGTGGCCGACTTCATGCTGGAAAAAGACCGCTTGTTTGCCGAGACGACGCTGGAGCGTGACGAGCTACACCTTTATGAGCAGGTGTACAACCACGTGAAGCTGGAGTTGCCGCAGCCGGACCTGGTGATTTACCTGCAGGCGCCGGTCAATGTCCTGATTGAGCGCATCCGGCGTCGCGGCATACGTTACGAGCAGTACGCGCAGCAGGATTACCTGGAGCGACTGAGCGATGCCTACATGCAATTCTTTTATCGCTATAATAATGCGCCGTTGTTGATGGTGAACACGGCAGAACTGAATTTTGTTGATGATGACCGGGACTTTCGCTTGCTGCTTGAGCATATTGAAACCATGGGACCGGGTCGCCACTTCTTTAACCCGGTAAGGGTGTGAGTCAGATAATGAATAAAAAGGTCACGGTAAACACGCTGCAGTCCATGAAACAGGAAGGCGAGAAGATCGCCACCCTGACCGCGTATGACTACAGCTTTGCGTCAACGCTGGACAAGGCCGGCGTCGACCTGGTCATGGTGGGTGATTCGCTGGGCATGGTTATGCAAGGCCATGACAGCACCTTGCCGGTTACGCTGGATGACATGATTTACCACAGCGCCTGCGTTGCCCGCGGCATTGAACGCGCCATGCTGGTGACGGACTTGCCGTTTCTCAGCTATCAGGTCAGCCCGGAAGACGCCATGGAAAGCGCCGGGCTGCTGCTCAAGGAGGGCGGTGCCCACATGGTCAAGCTGGAAGGTGGCGAAGTCATGGCCGAAACCATTGCCTTTCTCGCTGAACGCGGCGTGCCCGTATGCGCCCACCTGGGGCTGACGCCGCAGTCAGTACACAAGCTTGGCGGCTACAAGGTCCAGGGCCGGGATGAAGACGACGCCTCAATATTATTGGCCGATGCCAAATTGCTGGAAGAGGCCGGCGCCAGTGTGCTGGTGCTGGAAGCGGTGCCGCAAGCATTGGCTGCCCGAATCACGGCAGAGTTGCAGATTCCCACCATTGGCATCGGCGCGGGGCCGGATTGCGACGGCCAGGTACTGGTGTTGCAGGACATGCTCGGCCTGTACCCGCGTCCGAGCCCGAAATTCTCGCGCAATTTCATGC
>Ga0224501_10000480_pt1 | contig 31769 bp, 26 predicted proteins | sample SF_Oct11_sed_USG_4_FD_169105 | JGI IMG/M metagenome (GOLD analysis project Ga0224501, IMG submission 169105) | Sediment microbial communities from San Francisco Bay, California, United States - SF_Oct11_sed_USGS_8_1 | ecosystem: Environmental > Aquatic > Marine > Sediment | place: USA... | reverse complement strand
GATAAAGACTTTGTTCGTTTATTGGCAAGCTGGATTAGCGTGATGATGGAACGTACTCAGGAAGCCGAGGAACTGCGCTTAGCAAAAGAGCAAGCTGAGTCTGCAAACCGGGCCAAAAGTTCTTTTCTGGCAAATATGAGTCATGAAATTCGAACTCCCCTAACGGCTATTCTGGGTTACGCAGATTTGCTGCGTGATGGTAATCTCGCCGAACAGGAAGTGCCGGAGGCCCTGGAACTGATTTCGAAAAGTGGCTCGCATCTTCAAAGCATCATTAATGACATACTGGATCTTTCCAAGATCGAGGCAGGCTCGTTGAACATAGAGCTGATTGAAGTTAAGCCATTCGTCTTGCTGAATGATGTATCGAAAGTCTTCGGTCCACGCGCACGAGAAAAAGGATTGGATTTGGAAATTCAATACCAATTTCCGTTACCTGAGGTCATCGAATCCGATCCGATTCGTTTGGCGCAAATTCTTTACAATTTGTGCGGAAATGCACTGAAATTTACGAAACAGGGTGGTGTCACCATTGTTGTTTCATACAATCAGAACAGCGGGCAATTGGAGTTTGCAGTGGAAGATACGGGTATCGGTATGAATGAAGAGGCGCGTTCCCGCATATTTAAGCCTTTTTCTCAGGCGGATGATTCGATCACCAGACAGTTTGGCGGGACAGGACTCGGATTGGTCATCTCTCGCGAGTTGGCGCTTCGCTTGGGAGGCGACTTGACTGTGGAGAGTGAAGCGGGAAAGGGCAGTCGCTTTCGTTTTGCCATTAATACGGGTTCAGGGCAGGCCTTGAAACTTATTCATGATTTCGATCAGGTGGTTCTAAAGAGCGAGCCGGTACAGCATGGAATCGAGGCAAGTTCTGTTGACGGGAAAGTGTTACTGGTTGAAGACGTGAGCGCAAACCAGTTGATATTTAGCAAATACATACTCAAGGCGGGAGCGTCGGTAGAGGTCGTGGATGACGGGGTGTTCGCGGTGGAAAAGGCGCTAGTGGGTGACTACGATCTTGTCCTCATGGATATGTATATGCCCAGGATGGACGGTCTCAGTGCAACCCGAATGTTGCGCAGCAAGGGTTATACGGGCCCCATTGTAAGCATTACAGCAAATGCGACCTATGATGATCGAGAGGAGTGTCTGAATGCAGGGTGTAATGACTTTCTCGCAAAACCCATAGACACCCGTGAATTGAATCGAGTGTTACAGACATTTCTCCCGGCACGCATGCGAAACGAAGAAATAAAACGCCAGGCCTAAACGAATAATCCTCTTCCGAATTTCTCATTGAGGTACTCTGAGAAAATAAGAGTACAATGGGGAAATGATCTACTCGATATGTCAGGGAATAGACGACATCGCAATCGCAGATTGGAAGGATTTAAATCAGTCTAACAATCCCCTGTTAAGTTATGAATTTTTTTCCGCCCTAGAAGCTTGTGGCTGCGCGGGCCCAAACACTGGCTGGCTTCCCAATCATTTGGCGCTTAAGGACCAGGGCGGTTCACTACTTGGTGTTTGTCCCCTTTATCTGAAAGACAACTCCTATGGCGAGTTGGTATTTGACTGGGCCTGGGCAGATGCCTACCAGCGCAATGGCTTCCAATATTACCCGAAGCTGGTTTCGTGTATCCCGTTCACTCCGGTAACGGGTTCCCGTCTGTTTGCTAAAAATGTAGATAGCATGGAATTGCTCGCACAGGGCCTGCTTGCAATAACGGAACAAAAGAACTTATCAAGTTGCCATGTTCTCTTTGCCAGGCATGAAGAAATCGAGTTGTTGCAACGGTTTGGTTTTATGCCTCGTATGGGGGTTCAATATCATTGGCACAATAGAGCATATCGGGATTTTGAAGACTACCTCGATGTATTCAGTTCGCGAAAACGGAAAAATGTTCTGAAAGAACGGGCAAAGGCAAAAAGTCATGGCTTAAGCATTGAGCAAGTGTTGGGACGAGATGCTGATGAGAAACAATGGGAAGCGATCTATCAGTTTTACTGTATTACCTTTGAACAAAAAGGAGGGTGGGCAACACTTAACCGGTCATTTTTTTTTCGCATACGCAAGACGCTGGGGGCGCAGATACTGTTGCACCTTGCTAAAGAGGGTGAACGCTATGTAGCAGGAGCCCTGCTCTTTTTTGATGACGAATGTTTATATGGGAGGCATTGGGGGTGCACTCAGCACTACGATGCACTTCATTTTGAGCTTTGCTATTACATGGGTCTGGAATTCGCCATTAATCACGGGATCTCACGGTTTGAGCCCGGCGCACAGGGAGAGCATAAAATCAGTCGTGGCTTTGAACCCACGGCTACTTGGTCGGCGCATTGGATTCAAGAGCCAGGATTTAGATTGGCCATTCAACGTTATCTGGATCAGGAGACTTCTCAGATGAGGCTCATGATCTCTGAGTTGATCAAGACCTTGCCTTTCAAAAGAGAGTCGATCTTAGAATAGGGCTCAATCCGGGTCAGCAGAACCGGCAACAAATAGGGGACAAATTTCTGGAAGTGTGATATTACTTAGCGGAAGCGGGATTGGATCGTTGTACAATAAATAAATTCTATATTTGTTTTCAGGTATTTCGGTACGGTCTCTGCATTGAAGTTTAATAAGCTCCTTGTTGTCTTATGAAAGGTGTTAGCAGTGACAGAAGCAGATGCAAGAGTCGAGCGGCGTGCAGGTTCTCAAAAAGCAATATTACAGCTGGTTGAGCACCGTACTGAGATGTTGTCTCTCTATGGAGAAATGGCTTCTCATCGGCCGTTTAAGGAATCCACTGATCTTTTAACTTTGTTACAACGGTTCTGTCAGGCCTTGGTGGACTACACGGCGGATGCACATTTTCGCTTGTATCGATATATTGAGAACAATACCGAGCGCAGGGCCAATGTCGCATCGATGGCAAACAAGATTTATCCGGTTATCACGCAATCCACACAGAGAATATTGGATTTCAATGATCGATACGACACGCCGGAGCACTGTTCAGAAAGTTTGAGCTCCTTGGAATCAGATCTATCCAGATTGGGAGAATTGTTGGCGGATAGAATCGAAAATGAGGATAGATTAATTGAGGCCATGCGATCGTCTCGTTAATTGACTGGAGTCGACTATACTCCTGAACGACACACTCTAACGGTTGGAGTTGGCACATAAGAAAAATGCCACAGGGATTCGTGCGTAGACTTCTGAAACCCAAATCAATTCGGACACGAATATCATTTGTGCTCCTTTCCTGTATTCTTCTTTCTCACTCGGTGCAAGCAGGTTTAAGCCGTGGTTTTGTGCAAGAGCTTGGCGTTGTGATGCCAGCGGGCGAAATTGCAGTCGATTTGTATAATAGCAGTGGTACCTATATCCCCTATACCCCCAATGAGCTTAGAGCGGGAATCGGGGCGGGGGAAATCCTGATTTCTGAGCAAAGCCTAGGTTTTAAGGCCCTGTGGCAAAAAAATATTGCGGCTTACGCAAATCTGGGGATATCGACAGATAAGAATCAGGAATTTTTTGGTGAAACCGGCCTGGCCTATCGATTGGTGGCGCAAGCCGCAATGATCAATATTACCCCGGTGTTACGCAGAGTGGGTAATCTGACTGTGTGGGGTGGCAATGCGGCTATGTTTATGCGTACAAAATTGACACCGGGGCTGGGGGAGTTGCTTTTTGGTGGTGAGATCGGTGCCTATGATGACGGGACCGACCCATTCAGTGCGATAGGTTTGCGTTGGTTGCCAAGAGAGATGGTGACAGCGGACGTGATCCTTTTCGGCTCGGGTGGAGCGGCGAGCAATTCTACAGTGTTTCGAACCCCCGCCGCGCTAAGAATCAATATTTCATTAAAATAAAATCCGCTTTTCAAAGTTCCTCTTCAAAATAGGTATAACCGCTGAGGGCGTCCTGCAAGATTTGCGTGATTAACTTGTGTTCTGTCTCTTTTAAATCGCAGGCCTTCAGTTTTTCCCGGTAGGCTTGAAGCAAATCACCTGATTCAATGTGTACATACCGAAGGACTTCTTCTACCGTGTCTCCTTCTTCTTGTTCGCTAAGCTCAAATCCCTTGTCGGTCAGCGTTACGTTGATTGAGTGGGTATCACCAAATAGGTTATGCATATCACCCAAAATCTCTTGATAGGCACCGACAAGGAAAAAACCGAGTATGTAGGGTTCTCCTTCGACCAAAGGATGTAACGGTAGAGAGTTAACAATACCGTCCTTGTCCACATATTGCTTCACGGCACCATCTGAATCGCAGGTAAGGTCGTGCAACGTGGCATGTTGCGTAGGCATCTCATTGAGTCGGTGTAGAGGCATGATGGGAAAGATCTGGTTAATTGCCCAGATGTCCGGTAGTGACTGAAAAATAGAGAGATTGCAAAAATATTTTTCTGCCAATTTGTCATTTATTTCTTCAAGTATTTCCCGTTGAATACGTGAGCGATGTTGTAATAGAGGCCGCAGCTTTCTGCAAATCGCAAAAAACAATTCTTCTGCATGAGCGCGTTGCTGTAGGTTTATCAAGCCATGGGTATACATGGTGTAGGCCTCACCGATATAGTGAGTGGCATCATGGTAAATTTCCGGTAACGCACGGCTCTCAATATTTGAGTAGGTGTACCAAAGGTTTTGAATAATAAAGGGCTGATCATCGAGTTCGCTGACTTGCTGAACCAGTTCGGCTGGCTTGTCGTGGTCTACCACGTTTGCTAGAAGCATGGCATGGTGCGCGGTCATGGCTCGGCCAGACTCTGTTAAAATTGTTGGGTGCGGCAATACATGTTCGTGACATGTTTCCCATAGGGCCTGAACGATTGCGCTGGCGTATTCACCCAAGGTGTAATTGGTTGAACAAAAGCTTCGTGACCGTGTGCCCTCGTAATCAATGCCCAGGCCGCCGCCTACATCCACGTGGCTGATTGTTGCGCCGGCACTGCTTATCTCGGTGAAGTAGCGGGTAAATTCTTTAATTCCGGCCTGAATATCCCGAATGTTGGAAAGTTGGGAACCTAAATGACAATGCAAAAGCTTTAAGCTATCTAGTAAGCCATGTTGTTTGAGTGTTTCCAAAAACAATAGAAGCTGTGGGGCAGACAAGCCGAATTTTGATTTATCGCCACCAGTATTTTGCCAATTTCCTTTGGCAATCGAAGCGAGTCTTACTCTAACTCCAAGCAATGGGGTCACGCCCAGTTTTTTGGATTCATCCAGAACCAGCGAAAGCTCACTTAGCTTTTCAACCACTACGAAAATGCGATAGCCCATTTTAAGGCCACACAGGGCAAGCCGTATGTACTCCCGATCTTTATACCCATTACATACGATGGTGCCTCCATCGGGAGCAAAGGCAAGTACCGCGCTCAGCTCGGGTTTGCTTCCTGCTTCTAGGCCGACCGTAAACTGGGGGTGGTTGATAATGTTCTCCACCACAGTGCGCTGTTGGTTAACTTTAATTGGATAGACTGGGAGGTAAGTACCCAGATAGTTGTAGTCGGAGATGGCGTCCCCAAAGGCCTTTATTAATTGGGTGGTTCTATCATGCAGTATGTTTGTTACTCTGAGCAGAACAGGAAGGCCAATCCCTGTTTGGCCGATTTGGCTGGCGACCTCAAATAAGTCGGCAGACAGGAGATTGCCTTCCACCTGGGTCTGAACATTGAGATGGCCGTTCTCCCCAACAAAAAAATAGTCGTTCCCCCAATGAGTTACGCTGTAAAGCTCGGAGGAATCCTGGGTGGACCAATGTGTCATGGAGCGCTCTTTAACTTAATGTGAATCAGTGTGATATTATAAGCGACTTTGTCGAAATTGGTCGCATTATAAAGCCGAAAGCTGAACAATTTCCTACTCAGAATACACGGAGAATATTATGTCTTTAGATGAAACCTGGTTTTCCGAGCCATGTAACGCGGGGGGAAGTGCCATCTCCTTTAAAATAAAGAAAAAGTTACATGAGGAACAATCGGAGTACCAGAAGCTAGAGGTCTTTGAGACCGAGAAATTTGGTCGATTGATGGTGATCGATGGTTTCATCATGCTAACCCAGCGGGACAACTTTCTCTACCATGAAATGATGAGCCATCCCTGTCTTTTTACGCATCCTAATCCTGAAAAAGTCCTCATCATTGGGGGCGGTGACTGCGGCACCGCGAAAGAGGTGTTGAAACACGATTCTGTTAAGGTGCTGCATCAAGTGGAAATTGATGAGCGGGTAACCCGAATAGCCGAAGTGTATTTTCCTGAGCTATGTGAATCCAATAGCGATCCTCGGGCTGAATTTCATTTTGTGGATGGAATAAAATGGGTGGAAGATGCTGAATCTGGTTTTTATGATGTCATTATCATAGATAGCACCGACCCGATAGGGCCGGCTGAAGGGCTGTTTTCACTTCCTTTTTATCAGCAATGCTTCAAAGCTTTGGGTCGGAATGGAATACTGGTTCAACAAAGCGAATCGCCCTTGATCCATATGTCAATTTTGAAAAACATGCACCATGACATGAGAGGTGCCGGATTTATTGATTCCGCGACGCTTTTCTTTCCGCAAAGTTGTTATCCAACAGGCTGGTGGTCTGCCACTATGTGCTGTAAGGACAATACGCTATCAGACTTTAGAGAACAAGACGCTGATTCAAAAAGCTTCGATACTCAATACTATAACGCAAAAGTTCACCAGGCAGCGCTTTGCGCACCGGAGTTTTTCTATAAGGCCCTGGCTCTCTAGGGGCCAGTGCCGGTTCGAAATTCAATCTCGGCAGTGTTTCTTATGGCCGGGATTGTGATCTTGAAGGAAAGCTCGTTGTTGGAGGTGATGGTGCTGATCACAGTGCCATCATGTGCATTTTGAAATACTTGTTTTACCGCAAGTGTATGAGGGCTTGCTAGTGGCTTTGGTGTTGTTCTGGATTTGAGATGCTTGTCTTGCTTAATTGTAATGCGTGCCTCCTTATTTTGAAGTTCAGTTGTAATCACTATATGGTCATTTTTAACAAGATTCAGTGCGATAGTTTCCAAGCAAATTAGTACCCCGGTTTCGAATAGGTTTTCGTCTATTTCGCATTCTAAACTTCCGGAAATGTGTTGCACATAGAGTATGTTTTTGCTTAGCTTGTCGAGTAAACAAAATTTATCGATAGTGCGATCGATTATCACGTTAATGAATGCTTGTTTGTTTGCAATTTTTCCGGTGCTGTTTTGCGCTTGTTTTGTGTGACGCAATAGATTTAATTTTACTCGCTGCTTCGCTTCTGCCTGGTCGCTTCTTGGCGGAACGCGATATTTCAAGCCTCTAAATTCCCTAGCGCCTGGAAAAACAATGCTGTTTTCCGTTTTTAGTTTAAAGTTTTTGGCTGCTTCTGTAGTTTTGTGGTGTTCATCATGATCTGGGTTGATGGCTTTTTCCTCTGCTAAATATTCGAGGTGTGTCCGGTAGGCGTCTAGTTTGAGTTGGTACCGTAAAGTGCTGCTTATGTCTCTGACGTACATCAGATAGAATTTTTCGCCATCTATTTGGAATGGATGGCAAGAGATTGTTACTGGAACAATTTGCGAATCGATTGTGAGTGCTTCAGCATTTTGTTGCCCTATACCTACAAATTGCGTCTCCCCGAGCTTGTCGTAAGTTAAATGAGTGTTCTCAGGATTTCTGGAGCCTATTTTGGGAATGAGTTGTTTGATGTGCCTGATCTTAAAGTCGGGTTCTTTTGCTTTAAAAAATTTAAAGGCTTCTCTATTGGCATTCACAATAATACCCGAGCTGTTGAATATTAGCACGGAATCCATTGAATTGTTTAGTAGTGCATTCGTTTCTGTTTCAAGAATGTTGTGAGGAGCGTTTGCCTGGCTTATTCCTCTGGAAGTTTGTGTGTGGCGAGGAGGGCGTGTTTGAGTATTTTTAAGCGCATATAGAATTCTTTCGATATCTCGATTGTAACGAAAATCGGGATTGGTTTTTCCTGAAATGAGGAAGGTGGCGGTCTCTTGCAGTATGCGTTGTGAACGCCTGATTCCTTGGTAGAAGGCCAAGGGGACAAGCAGTGCGAGCGAAAATGAAAAAAGTAGCAAGGAGTGAGGGAAAAGCGCGTTTTGATTGACTACCAGAACTTTCTTTTTTCCATTTATATCGAAAAGTACCGCCAAGTATCTCTCGTCTGTCAGTACGCTTGGCATTTTTTGGTGGTCTGCTTTAGCGAGAGATGACTCTGAAAAAGTTTGACGTAAATAGGGGGCCTTACTATCAAAATCTCCAGCGTATTTTATCAGTTCGTTTCCGGGATATTCCTTAGTTTTTCCGTCACTGTTTAAGTAAGTTAACAGTGCGGTAGTTTGCGTGATGTGTTGGAATACCAGTGTCTTGTGGTCGGCAAATAGCAGGGCAGCTACCGCCATTGATCCGGCGAAAAAGATCCAGTAAAAGCGCCTGCTTTCAAGTAAAGGGGACAGTATTTTCGTCGGGGCGCTATGACTATTTGGTACCATAAATAGGTTTTTTTGGATTCGCGTCGTGGTTGTGATATGTTTCGGCCCGCCCTTGGAAATTTGTCTAGGGATATGGAAAAAAACTGTATAAAATCGTAAAACTGGGGAGGGTGCCGGATTCTGGGTCAGGAGCTGGCGATACAGAAATTCCTTCGAGTTGTTCTGGTTAAGTTATTGAGAGAGTTAAAACAAATATGAAAAGCCTGTGGCAAGAGAGTGAAGCATCTAAGTGTAAAGACGAACTGGATATGAGGGTGTATACATCCAGACTTCTAGGGAGTGATCCTGCATTGGTTCTTCATGGTGGTGGGAATACTTCGGTAAAAATTAGGGAAACCGACATTACCGGTAAGGAGCAGGATATTCTATATGTTAAGGGTAGTGGCTGGGATTTGGCCACCATTGAACGCCCTGGGTTTGCTCCAGTAAAGATGGATCACCTGCTTGCGTTGGCAAAATTGGATTCGCTTTCTGACCCACAAATGGTTAACGAACTCAAAACTCACGTTACTGTGGCATCTGCTCCTACTCCCTCGGTTGAAGCCATACTACACGCCATCTTGCCCTTTAAATTTGTGGATCACACCCATGCCGATTCTATTGTCACCGTAACCAACACCCCCGGCGGGAAGGAAAAAATCAAAGAAATTTACGGTGATTCTGTCGTAGTTGTTGACTACATCATGCCTGGCTTTGATCTGGCTCGACAATGTGCTCGGCAGTTTGCTGAGGAAGCACACGAAAAGACAGTAGGCATGGTTTTACTGAACCACGGAATTTTTTCGTTCGCCGATACAGCAAAGGAATCCTACGAGCTCATGATCGAGTTGGTGACTCGGGCAGAAGACTACATCAAGTCTAAAAACGCCTGGGTGGTTTCAGAAAATGTGCAACAGGTCGAAGTCTCTCCGATTCGTAAAGAGCTGGCACAAGTTCGGCGCGATGTTTCAAAAGCTGCTGGCAAATCAATGCTGCTATGTTCGGACCGCAGTTCAAAAGCGATGGAGTTCATAGCACGAGGTGATATTAGCAAAATCTCCCAGCAGGGTCCGGCGACCCCTGATCATGTGATCCGCACAAAACGGCTGCCAATGTTGGGGAGAGACGTAGATAAGTACGTAAAAGACTACAAGGCTTTCTTTGATAAAAACTCCAAAAATACCAAGGAGCCAGTCACCATGCTGGACCCGGCACCGCGGGTGATTTTGGATCCAGAGTTAGGGCTGCTAGGCGTGGGCACATCTGCCAACGACGCCAATATTGTGCTTGAACTGTATGATCACACAATAGATGTGATCAGCCGGGCGAGCAAGCTGGGCGAATTCTGTGCGCTACCCGCGAAAGACATCTTTGATGTGGAATACTGGGATTTGGAACAGGCCAAATTGAGAAAAGGGGGGCGTCCTCCTGAGTTCGCGGGAGAGGTGGCATTGGTCACGGGAGCCGCTTCAGGGATAGGTAAGGCCTGTTGCGAGGCCCTTTTGGCCAAAGGTGCGGCTGTAATTGGCATGGATATCAGCCCCGATGTAGAAACGGTCTTTGATAGGGCGGATTTTATAGGGGTGGTAGGCGATGTAGGCGATGAAGAGCAAGTCATCAATGCCCTGGAAATTGGCGTACGCGCCTTTGGTGGGTTGGACATGCTAGTACTAAACGCAGGAATATTTCCGGGTGGGTGCGCCCTTTCCGAACTGGATCTTAAAACCTGGCGCAAAGTGATGAGTATTAATCTGGATGGCAACGTCGCCTTGTTGCGCGAGGCCCATCCCATACTCAAAAATTCTCCGAAGGGTGGACGGGTTGTGTTTATCGCTTCAAAAAATGTTCTCGCCCCGGGCCCTGGCGCGGCAGCCTACTCGGCCTCCAAGGCTGCTTTGACCCAACTGGCTCGTATTGCGGCGCTGGAATGGGGTAAAGACAATATTCGAATTAATGTACTGCATCCGGATGCAGTCTACGATACCGGTCTATGGACAGAAGAGGTTCTGGAAGCCAGGGCCAAACACTATGGTATGTCTGTGGCGGACTATAAGGCCCGAAATGTGTTGAAAGCAGAGGTGACGAGTAAAGACGTGGCCAATCTATGTGCAGAAATGTGTGGACAGCTTTTCGCTAAGACTACCGGAGTTCAGATCGCGATCGATGGTGGTAACGAACGCGTTATTTAGATCACCGCCGGCCTTAATGACACGACCAGGGCATCCAGCTCTGGTTGGTGTTTTAGCAAAATATCCATGGACTCCGTCAGATCTTCCTCTGCGAGCCCTAGGCTTTCCATGAGCTTTAGGGGAGGTGTATCGGTGTCACTATCGCCAATGCCTTGTCTCTTCAGCACACAATTCGTGATATAGAGCAGGTTCGGGTAGCTGGCATGATCTCCCCGGTAATGCGGGTTGTGATGCTCAAAAATGCCCACTAACACCTCTGCTGGCAATAACCAGTGGCGCATGAGTGCTGCGCCAATTTCAGGGTGCTCGGCCAGCAGTATGTTTTTTTCTGTCGCCAGTAGAGAAATGGATGGGTGTTTCTCCCATGTTTGGTTCAGGTTGTTGAATTCTTCGGGAAACGTGTGGGCCAAAAGCAGGTGACCGATATTGTGTAGTAGGGCACTTAGATAGGCCAGTCCCATATCGGGTCGAAACTGCTCCATCACATGTGGAGTGAGTGTCTGCATTAGCGTGGCCGAGTAAAGGGCATGTCGCCAGCTGGAGCGCAGGCCGACAGGGCCATCCAGGGGCACATTAAAGGCCTGTGATGTGGAAAGTCCCACGGCCAGATTCATGGCACGATCAAATCCCAGCACAGCAATTGCGTCTATCATGGAAGTGAGCTTTCTTTGTCTCCCAAAAAAAGGCGCGCTGGCGTGACGCAATAGTTGACTGGCCAGGGCCGGGTCCAGTTCGATGATTTCCGCCAGCGTCTTCGTTTCGGCATCGGCCTGCTGTTGTAGCGCAAGCACTCGCTGCGCGACTTCAGGCAGGGCTGGAAGGCTTTGAATTTGCTCGATTCTTTTTAAAAGACTCTGTTTGCGCTCGGAAGGTAAAGTCATGGGTTTCCCAAACATTTCTATATGCCACACTCAATGTATCGCCTATAGAGGGGCTAGCTTAAGCATTCTCCTTAATCCTGAAGATTCCAAGCCGATAAGACTGCTATGACAAAAGCCAAGATCGTTGCCCATCGCGGTTATGCCGCAAAATTCCCCGAAAACACCATTGAAGCCTTTCAGGCCGCGGTGGATTTGGGGGTTTCTCATATTGAGCTCGATGTTCAATTATCTGCAGACGGCCAGCCTGTTATTGTGCATGATGATACCTTGCAACGAACCGCTGGTATCGATCAGTCTGTGTTTGAGTTGAATGCAGCGGAATTGACCCAAATTGAAGTCGGTGAGCCTGAGAGATTTGGCAATCGATATAAGGGAATTCGCCTTCCATTGCTTAGTGATCTGGTCACGCTATTAGAAAAGAATCCTCACGTTACCGCCTATGTGGAAATAAAAGACGAGTGCATCGATGAATTTGGGTTGGAGCACGTTGTCAAAAGGGTGCTTGGCACTCTGGAATCGGTTCTCCGGCAGTGTGTAATCATTTCCTATAATCTCCCGTGTCTGGACTTGGCTAGAAGAATGAATGATTGCCGGATCGGTTGGGTGCTAACTCGATATGACGAAGAATCTCGATCACTGGCCGAGCAATTAAAGCCAGATTTTCTAATCTGTAACTATAAAAAGGTCAATACCGTGTTGTGGCCAGGATCTTGGAGCTGGTTTTTTTACGAGATTGAAACGCCAGCGCTTGCACACGAGTGGATCGCCAAGGGCGCAGAATATCTGGAGACCATGGACGTGGAAGCACTGTTACTGGATCCTAGCTTAAAGGGTGAATGATTGAAATGGAGGTCTACGACATCCTCGTAATCGGTGGTGGTATCAACGGCGCGGGTCTCGCCCAAGCGGCAGCGGCGCAAGGATATCGTGTCAAAGTGTTGGAGGAAAAGGCGCTCGCCAGTGGAACCTCCAGCCGTTCCTCAAAACTTATTCATGGTGGCCTGCGCTATCTGGAAACGGGCCAGTTTTCCTTGGTTCACGAGTGTCTGCAGGAACGACAATACCTGCTTAAGAACGCGCCGGATTTGGTGCAGCTCAAGCCGTTCTATATCCCCGTTTATCCACAAACCAGTCGACGCCCCTGGCAACTTCGCTTGGGCCTGACAGCCTATGGTTTGTTGACGGGCTTACGTAAGTCGGCACGATTTCGAACAATTCCCCGTCGCGAATGGGACAAGTTGGGTGGACTTGAAACAGGGGGCTTGGAAACCGTCTTCCAGTATTGGGATGCCCAAACCGACGATGCCAGGTTGACTGAGTCAGTGATGCAATCAGCGGTAGATCTGGGTGCCGATTTGTCCATGCCGGCAAATTTTGTCTCTGCCAAACGGACCAAGCTGGGATGGAACGCGCAGTTTAAGATACACCGACGGGAATATGAGATAGAGACCCGTGTCATAATCAATGCAGCGGGCCCTTGGGTGAACAAGGTGTTAGACAAATTTCAATCACCAGTGACCAAGCTGGCGGTTGACTTGGTAGCGGGAACCCATTTAGTCCTGCCCGGCGATACGGGGGATGGCATATTCTACGTAGAAGCCCCGCAAGACGGACGAGCGGTTTTTGTGATGCCTTGGTACAAGCGCTTGATGGTGGGCACGACCGAACGCATCTACGAGGGAGACCCGAGAAAAATCAAGCCGATTGCGGCGGAAACTCAGTACCTGCTAGACGTGCTGGCCCACTACTTTCCGAAGTATCGGAAGGCCTCTGCGCGGAAGATCGTGGAATCGTTTGCCGGTGCACGCGTACTGCCCAAAAGCGACAGCAGCGCCTTTAATCGCCCACGAGATACCCTTTTTCACCCGGATCAAAGCCATAAACCCAGTTTGATCACTCTATATGGGGGTAAACTAACAGCCTATCGTGCAACAGCCGAACGGGCATTGGTTTTAGTGAAGGGCACTCTACCTGGGCGTAGACGGGTGGCCGATACGCGCCAGATCCATCTCAATCCTGTTTAATCACCAACCCAGATCGTTTTCGCATTAACAAACTCACGCATCCCCAGCTTCGCCAACTCTCTGCCATAGCCTGATTCTTTGATGCCGCCAAATGGTAGCCGAGGATCACTTTTTACCAGTCCATTCACAAACGCCGCCCCGCATTCCAGTTTGCGTGCGAATTGCTGGCCTCGTTCCAAGTCTTTCGTCCATACGCTTCCACCCAGACCATATTGGGTGCGATTGGCCAAGGCCAGGGCCTCGTGCTCGTCTTTCACTACAAACAGACTGGCAACCGGTCCAAAAAGCTCTTGATTACTGGGCGGGCTGTTTTCGGGCAATTCACTTAGCACCGTCGCAGGATAGAAAAAGCCTTCGCCTATTTGAGGAGTTCCTCCCAACAAGCACTTCCCCCCCATCTGAACGGTTTTGTGGACTTGCGCATGTAATTGATCTCTGAGATCAGCACGCGCCATGGGTGCAAGAGTCGTTGAGCTGTGCATAGGGTCGCCTGTTACCAGTTCCCTCGCCTTTTCGACAAAGGCCTCGATAAACTTTGACGCGATGTCTTTAACTACAATGAATCGTTTTGCGGCGATACAACTTTGACCACAATTCATGTATCGCGATTGTGTGGCAACTTGTGCCGCCTTAGTGATGTCGGCGTCACCCAACAGAACGAAGGGATCTGAACCTCCTAACTCCAATACGGTCTTCTTAATAGAGTGGCCCGCCGTTGCCGCGATTTCTTTTCCTGCCTCGGTGCTGCCGGTAAGGGTTACCGCCGTGATTCTTCTATCACGAATGAGGTGTTGGGTTTGTTGGGAATTGATGAGTAAGGTTTGAAAAATATGTTTTGGCGCATCGGTGTTTGCGAAGATATTTTCAAGCGCCAGCGCACATTGTGGAACGTTCGATGCGTGTTTAAGAACGACAGTATTTCCGGCAAGTAGCGCAGGTATCGCGAAGCGCATTACCTGCCACAGCGGAAAATTCCATGGCATGACAGCCAATACAGGCCCAAGTGGTTGAAACACGACATAACTGTGTTTTGCATCAGAGGGAATGATCGTATCTTGCAGAAAAGACTGCCCATGTTGAGCAAAATATTCGCAGGCCAGAGCACATTTTTCGACCTCGGCTTTAGACTCAGTTAAAAGCTTGCCCATTTCTTGCGTTATGAGCGTGGCAAGTGTTTCTTTGTTGTTGCGCAGGGCTTTTGCGGCACTGAGTAGATGTTCGGCTCTTTCATTGTAGGGGGTGTTTCGCCATACTTGGAACGCTGCCTGGCTTAAGTCCAGCGATAGATCAATCTTTGTGGAATCCCAATCAGATTTCTCAAAGAAAATTAAACCTGTACTGGGATTTGTCGATGTAAAAGGCATGGCGTGTGACTCCAATCACGGTAAAGTATTGGCTTGATGATAGTATCATAGGGCGTATGCGTACTAAGTTATTAAAAAAATCCATCTATTTGTTGGCGGCATATATATTAGCATATTCTAATGCTGTCTTTGCCACAGAGTCTCTTTATGATGAAGAAGCGCTTGCTCAACAGCGCAAGGAATTTCTAGATGGCAAAAAGGCCGTGCGTAAAGGGCAACTTAGTAACTACAAACGCATCTCAGAGCGCTTAAAGGACTACCCACTTTACGGCTATTTGGAATATGAATACCTGAGAAAGCGTGTTCACCGGGTTCCCGATCAGCTAATAAAAAGGTTTATAGACACCTATTCCGATTCACCCATCAGTTCGAGGCTGAGAAGCGCCTGGCTACGTCATTTAGCACGAAAAGGACGATGGAATAAATTTTTAGAAGAGTACCAGCCCGGCAGCAGTACCAAGCTGCGCTGTTCACACGCCCTTGCGCTTTTTAAGGTAGGACGGAAAGAGGACGCCATGGCCGAGGTTGATCGTCTGTGGTTGACGAGCAAGTCGCAACCTCGAAGCTGCGACCGTGTGTTCGCCGAGTGGAAAAAACACGGCGGTATGAACAATGAGATGATTTGGAAACGCATTGAATTGGCCATGGAGAAGAGCCGTACGAGTTTGGCTGTTTTTCTCGCCAAAAGTTTACCCAAATCCGATCGAGAGTGGGTGGATCGATGGGTTAGCATGCATAGGAACCCGGCGAGAAATCTCCACCGTAAGGTTTATCGTTTAAATCGACCCGAAGCCAGGCTTGTCTATCGGCATGGCGTGGAGCGACTAGCACGCCGAGATGCCGGAGCGGCTGCTGATGCCTGGGACCAGGTCCGCGAGGATCATTTTGAACTGGATGCAGACGCGGCGCATGCGGTGGATCAATATGTGGCGTTGAGTGCGGCATCTCAAAAACATCCCCGAGCATTGGAGCTCATGGCCCGTTTGGAAAGGCCTAATGAGCGTACGTTAGATTGGCGTGTTCGTGCGGCATTGACCCAACAAGATTGGTGGACAGCGCTCACCTGGATCGAAGGCCTGCCAGCAGACCTGCGTGATACAGACCAATGGCGCTACTGGCGTGCACGCATATTGGAAATGCAGAGTCGAAATCTTCCCGCCCTGCGAACTGCTGCAGAACGTATATTTAGCTCACTCGCCGAGCAACGTAGCTATCATGGCTTTTTAGCAGCCGACCGGATTGGTGTTCCTTATGAACTGGAGTCTCGTCCCCTGGTATTCACCGATGACCAGCTTCGTGAGGTGGCGAAACTTCCCGCCATCCAAAGGGCTTATGAGTTATTCAAACTCAAAAAATACGTGGAGGCCCGAAGAGAATGGTTTTTGGCCACCAATGCCATGTCGGATCGAGAGCTACAAAAGGTCTCAGTATTGGCCAGCCGTTGGGGTTGGCATGACCGAGCGATCATGACCGTGGCCAAAAGTGATCACTACGACGATTTGGAAATGCGTTTTCCCATTGTTTTTGAAGACGAAATTCGAAAAAACGCCGACTCCCGAAAAATCGATCCGGCCTGGATCTACGGCGTCTTGAGGCAAGAAAGCAGCTTTATGGTGGACGCCAGATCCGGAGCAGGTGCGCTGGGCCTGATGCAACTCATGCCTCGCACAGGCCGCATGACGGCACGTTATCTAAACTCTCGGATACGCTCTACACGTGAGATCCTGGAAGTTTCTAAAAATATCACGCTGGGTTCTGCTTACCTAAGGCGCATGCTGGACAGGAATTCTGGCCATAGTGCCTTGGCCACGGCCTCCTACAATGCGGGCCCTCACCGCGTTGGGAAGTGGATGCCCAAGGATCCCATCGCGGCAGATCTGTGGGTAGAATCGATTCCTTTCACCGAAACGCGCAATTATGTGCAGCGAGTAATGGCCTATACTGTCATCTATGATTTTCGTCTGGATGGCGAGGCGGCCAAGATGCGTTCACGTATGCCCGTGGTCAATCCACTGCCCTCCAGTTAACAAAGCTCGTATATTCGGGAGTCCGTCATGAGTAGCTCTAAGCATGTGCTAGGTACTTTGCTTTTGTTTTTTTTAAGTTCGGTTCAAGCCGAGGAGAAATTGCTCGTTATTGATGTGAAAAGGATGACTACCGAGGCGGCATTGGTAATGGCAAAGGCGGCCTTAGAGGCGTGTCGCAAAAAAGGGGTACAGGTTGGGGTTACCGTAGTAGACCGGGCTGCCAGACCTCAGGTTGTGCTCAGGGATGTACACGCTCCTGATCTCACATTGGATATCAGCCGAGGTAAGGCGCATACGGCTGCAAATTTTGTGGTATCAACCCGGGAGCTGGCAAAAAATAAGACTGCTTCCAGCCTCCCTGGCGTGGTCGCAGCGGGGGGCGGTTTACCCATAACTGCTGGTGGAACCCTGTTGGGTGCCATTGGTGTCGCAGGGGCGCCCAGCGCGGTTATGGACGAGGCCTGTGCCCAGGCTGGAATTGATTCACTGATTGAAGAACTTGAAATGGTAGACTGATTTTTGTGTTAAAAAAAATGACGATGGACCGATTAAATAGAGTGAAGCATTAAAAAATCGGGAATCGGTCATGACTTATTATAAAACCCCTAGAGTTCGAACACGCCCCAGCGCATTTTCAGTTATCGCGACCCTGGTCAACCTGGCGGTCATTGCTACGGCGGTTCTGCATACCAGTATCATCTGATTTAAACTTAGGGGATGCAGTTTGACTCCCCGCTTATTCCTGGCAGACTTGTTCAGCGTTATAAACGCTTTCTTGCTGATATCATTATAGAAAACAACAAGCTAATAACTGCTCATACCGCAAATACCGGGTCGATGACGGGTTGTGCGGATCCAGGTCAGCGAGTCTGGGTACGTAACACCGCCAATCCAAACAGAAAATACCCCTATTCTTGGGAGCTGAGTGAAACCCCGGAAGGTAAGCTTATTGGGATTCACACAGCGTGGGCCAACAAATTGGTGGCCGAGGCCATTGAGTCCGGCGTTATTAGTGAACTTGAGGGATACGCTGTGAAACGATTTGAACCCCCTAATCCCCTGGGGAAGGGGAGGTTTGATCTGGCGCTAAGTCTTCAGGATGGATCGGCTGACTGCCTGGTAGAAGTAAAAAATGTCACCGCAATGGCTGGGCTCACAACGGCGCAGTTTCCAGATGCGGTGAGCGAGCGAGGCCAGCGACATCTTGCGGACTTGATTCGGCTAGCGGAAGCCGGGCGGGAGGCCGCTCTGGTATTTTGTGTCCAGCGGGAAGACGTGGATTTTGTAACGGCTGCCGATGAAATAGATGCAAACTATGGCCGACTACTTCGTCAGGCGATGGGAGCTGGGGTAAGGGTCCTGGCTTACGGGGCGTGTGTAAGTACGAAAGAGGTCGTTCTGCGTCGAGCTTTGAAACTAGCGTTGTAAGGGAAAGCTTTTACCGGGGTTGAGGATATTGTGTGGGTCAAAAATCTGTTTAATCTGCCTCATTAGCTCCAAGCTATATGGACTTAATTCCCTCGAAATATATTCCCGTTTTTCCATTCCAATGCCATGTTCGCCCGAGAGCGTACCGTTTAGATCCAGTACCAGAGAAAATACTTCATCCAGACAGGGGTAGGCGTTTTTGGCGTGCGTGGGATTTTCCATATCAACAAGCAGGTTTACATGAATATTCCCATTACCCGCATGACCAAAGTTCACGATAGGAATACCGAACTTCTGACTCAATTGCTCCAGACCTTTAATTAGATCCGGAATTTTCGACACGGGTACCACCACGTCTTCATTGATTTTCTTAGGGGCTATTTTTCGTTGGGCTGGCGACAGGGCAGAACGCACGGCCCATAGTTTTTTTCGAGCCTGGGCCTGGGTTTCACTACCAAAACTGATCAGACCTTCGTTATGGGCTGCTTTCTGGATGGCTTTGCATTGATGATCAAGGCTGACCTGGGGGCCATCGACCTCAACCATTAACAAGGCCTTGGCATTTTGAGGAATGGGCACATCGCTAAATCCTCTTACCAGGTCAAGTGCGCTGGAGTCTAAAAATTCCAACGCAGAAGGCGTGGCGGCCTGAGCCATGATGTTTGAAATAGCCTGGGCGGCTGTCTCAATGCTGTTGTAAAAGACCTGCATGGTGGCGACTGCAGCTGGTAAGGGCGTCAGTTTTAATGCGGCACTGGTAATAACGCCTAGCGTGCCCTCAGAGCCGATAAACAGGCGCGTTAGGTCATACCCCACCACACCCTTTGTTGTGTATGTGCCCGTCTTTAGAGTATGACCGGTTCCGGTTACCACAGTGAGAGATAGGGTGTTTTCGCGCGGGGTACCGTATTTCACCGCACTGGGTCCAGCTGAGTTATAGGCCAGGTTGCCCCCGATAGAGCAAAAGTCACGACTGGTTGGATCGGGTGGCCAAAAAAATCCCTTTTCGTTCAAAGCCTGTTGTAACTCCCCGTTCGTAAATCCAGGCTCCACGGTCGCGATACGATTTTCACAGTCTATGGATAAGGTATTGCGGAGTCGCTCTGTACTCAATATCACTTCACTGAACTCAGGGACTACGGCCCCCGTGGTTCCCGTTCCTCTTCCGCGGGTAATGAGGGGCAGTCGGTGTTCTGCGCAGTATTTAAGGATGCTTGCAATATGGTCATGGTCAGTGGGAAACAGTACTAGGGAGGGTTGGCCCTGCTTTTTACTGTTGTCATAGCCATAGACGCTGCAAAGCGCAGGATCAGTAATCAGATTTTGCTGTCCAACGATGGAGGTAAAATGTTGGATGTCGATCTGTGATGGAGAATTGAAAGACGTTTTATTGTCCACTGCTCATTAACTGAAGTGGCTCTTGGGGAGGGATAACTATCTTTAGATCCTTCTCTTCTTCGGCCAACGCTTCCGCTTCATCTGGTGCCAGATCCTGGGTCGGTCTCAGGCCAGGAGACAAATTGTCTCCGGCTACGTTCTGGTTTCCTAAGGCGTCAGGGCTGGTGGGTTCAAACAGAGCGATCACTCGCTGAATGCCATCGAGTTGGTGAATAAGCGAAGTGGCCTGGTTCGCCTCGCTCTCGGTGGCGATACCCATTAGGTAGACTACCCCGCCTGATGTAACCACTTTAGTTCGAGTGAAAAGTCCTCTCTCCTGAACGAGTCGTGCTTTTACTTTGGATGTGATCCAGGCGTCATGAGTGCGGTCATTGAGTGAAATGGGTTGTGAAACCTGGATTTCATTGTACACCTCACGCACCGAAGCCAGATTTCGTATGATATCAGCGGCCTTAAGTCGATAGTCTTGTGAAGGTGCCTCGCCCGAGAGTAACACCAGGCCATTAAAGCTGGTGACAGCGATGCGGACTTTCTTGCCCAGTTCACGGTCTCGATAAATGGCGTCTGTGGCCTTTATCTCTATTGCCTGATCTTCAATCAGTGCCGTGGTGGATCGTCGATCTGAAACGAGCGTGGCCCCTGCTCCTGCCACGGTCCCGGCGACAATAACAGGCGCGCAGCCCTGTATCGTAACTAGGCCTGCTGACAAGCTAAGTAGGAGAGTAATCTGGACTAACTTTTCTTTGATATTTGTATTCATCCTGCTTCACCAAAAGCGTTGGGGATCCAGTCAAACTGCGCTCCCTGTTTCCCCAAGGTGACCGATACAACATCGAATCGGCTTGGGTTACTGTCTAAAAGCTTCTCACGCTGCAAATAGTACAGCGCGGTGGATACTATTTTTCGACGTTTGTGGTACCCGATAGTTTCAGCAGGTGTACCAAACGCTAAGTTTTTCCTAAATCTAACTTCCACAAAAACCGTCGTAACACCATCCTTGGCGATTAAGTCGATTTCTCCTACAGGACTCCTAAAATTGCGCTCAATGACTTTCAATCCTCTAACAGACAGAAAGTCTGACGCGAGCTGTTCGGCCTCGCTGCCGATCAAACTAGTATTCTTCTTTTTCATTCCTTGTTAATTTGCAGAAAGAACAGGGGCTTTCGGTAAGACCCTAGGGATTCCCCTGGCAAATTCCGCCCATGTTAATTGACGTAGCAAGTGGTTGTTCACATCCAAGTGCAAATTCCCCGTGACACCCGCCAGACGGGCGTTTGGATTTGTTCTTAGCCAATTAATATAGTAGAGGACATTATAGGCGTCCACACCAAGCGCGTAAAGTCGCCCTTGACTCTTTGCGCTATCTGGCCAGGTTTTGGCAATTAATTGTTTTATATGATAAAAATTCGTTCTTTGTAGGGTCCATGGCATGTCGCCGAAAATCACATTGTTCATGTCCCGGTCCTGTTTTCGATCTTTTTTACCTGAAAACGAGTGAGAGGTGGAATAGATAGGTAAATCGCCCGCGCGATGAAATTTTAGTTGTGGTGGAATCAGACGCGCCTCACGTGGGCGTGCTGCCATAAATACAAAGTCAATGTCTTGCCGTCTTCTGGGTTCATGGTGCATTGCCATTTTTAAGGTTTGGCTTAATGTCTTAAATCGGTTGTCGCTTTGATCAAGGTCCAGGGAGGAAGTGAGTGTAACCGAGTAATCGGACTTCGTGGCATCGTAGGCCCCTTCAGTTACAAGCACGCCACCGAGTTCCTCCCATCGATCCACAAACGCCTCTTTTACTCGTTCGCCCCAATTTGTGTTGGGGTAGAAAACCGCAGCTCTGTTATGTCCATCGTGCCAGGCACGATCAGCTACTTGCTGAGCCTCATCTTCCGGAGATAGGCCAAATTGGTAGAGGTTATCTGTAAATAGCTTTCCATCATTAACTCTATTGAGAGCAATGGTAGGGACTGTAAGCCCGCCTTTCTTAATCAGTGTTTCTACCGCATCTTTGTTTAAAGGACCCACTATGATGGATGCGCCTTCATCCAGGGCCTTTTTATAGATTTCTGTGATTTTGCTAGGGTCTGCGCCAGTGTCGTAGATGCGGATTTTGGGCTTCCCTTCGGCAAATTTCTGCGCGTAGTACGCGGCGAGAAAGCCGTCTCGTACGGCTTGAGCCGGTTTGGCAAATGGTCCCTCAAAGGGTAAAAGCAACGCTATATTGTGTAAATCGGGAGGTCTTGTCTCTGCGGTCTGTTGAGGAACAATGGAGGCGAGTAGGTTTTCTGAAATGGGGTGTTTGGGAAATTTTGTTCTCCATTGTTGGACCAGGCGAGCCAGCCGGTTCGGCCCGTGAGACTCTTGCAGGATGATGGCAAGGCTAAGCCAGCCTTTGAAGTCGGCCCCTGCGCGTTTTTCCTTTTGCAATAAAGTCTCAATCTGACTGATTGAAAGCATAGACAAGACGCCGATTATCGCTGCTTGATTAGCGAGTTTTTGTTCATCGTCGGCCAGTAATGGTGAGAGCTCGATTCGGTCATTCACTATCCCGGGAATGTTTCCTGTCAGCTCGTGCATTCGAATGCGCGCGTAGAGGAATTCTGCGTGGATTGATATGGGTGCATTGACGGGTAGTCGTACTTTTTTTAACCAGTCTTGAGCATCGTCGGCATTTCGTTCGGCAAGAGCAATCTTCGCTCTAACAAAAAAATAATTTTGCAAAAGATTTTTATTCAGTCTGGCGATGTCGATATCGTTTAATACGAGTCGTGCTTGATTCGAAAAGCCCCCAGAGGCCAAGGCGTGCGCTGCTTTCAGCTTGAAATGCGTGCGCTCTTCGGGTGTTTTGTCTGTATTTTGTGACAGTTTTCCATAAACCTTGGCGGCTTCGACATGGTCTCCCTTTTCCTCTAGCCCCTTTGCATCATCAAGGGAAGAGCCTTTTAACGACTCAGAAGTGGCTTGCTCTGTCTGTTGTTTTCGAACGGCTAAACGATCAGATTGCGGACCGCTGGCGCAGTTCACTAAGAGCAGTGAGATAATCAGAATTGCTACTATTCGACACATGTTCATCCCTGAAACTTGCCTTGGTTTATAAACTGTTGTATCTGTTGAACTAACACGGCCCAATAAGGAGGGCAATCCAGTGTCAGAATCGTTTGGTACATTATATCTCGTCGCTACACCCATCGGAAATCTAGAGGATCTTAGTGATAGAGCCAAGTCGACTCTGAAATCTGTTGATCTGGTACTCGCCGAGGATACTCGTCATAGTAAACGTCTTTTGGATCATATTGGGGTAAAAACACCCATACAGTCGTATCACGACCATAATGAACAACAAAAAGCGGACCAGGTCTGCACTTTGTTGCAAGACGGGAAGAATATCGCGTTAATCTCTGATGCAGGAACCCCTTTAATCAGTGATCCGGGGTACCAGCTCGTCAAGCTGCTACATGATAAAGGAATTCCGGTCTCACCCATACCGGGTCCTGTTGCACTCATTGCCGCCTTGAGTGCGTCGGGTTTACCCACCGACAGATTTACATTCGAAGGATTTCTACCCGCCACAGGGTCGCAGCGTAGGAAAAAACTGACTGATCTGTTGTGGGAGCAAAGAACGCTGGTGTTTTATGAATCGCCACACCGGATAAAAGAGTGTCTTCATGATATGAAGGAGATTTTTGGCGGTGATCGCCTTGCTACAGTCTGTCGAGAGCTGACCAAGCGATTTGAGACAGTGAAGCAGAATAGCCTGGAAAAATTGATTCTGTCGTTGGAAGCAGACTCGAATCAGAGCAAAGGGGAGTTTGTCCTTGTGGTACATGGTGCCGAATCAAAGCAAGACAGGGAAACGGTGGAGATTGATGTGGGCTCCATGCTTGAGACGCTCCTGGAACAGTTGCCTGTGAAGCAGGCCGTGGATATCACGGTCAAGCTAACCGGGCGGAAACGGAAGCCCCTTTATCAGCTAGCCCTCTCCATTAAGTCCGCTGAGCAATAGTTAATCATCAAACCTGTTATACTTATTATATAGAGTCGGCCATACAGTCGCTGCCCAGCTTGCTGGGGAGAGGAAAGTCCGGGCTCCACAGGGCAAGACGCCAGGTAACGCCTGGGAGGCGTGAGCCTACGGAAAGTGCCACAGAAATGACACCGCCTATGTGCCTTCGGGTGCAGGTAAGGGTGAAATGGTGCGGTAAGAGCGCACCGCGCTGGTGGTAACATCAGTGGCAGGGTAAACCCCGTCCGGAGCAAGACCAAATAGGGAAACAGACCGTTCGCGGTCAGGTGTGGCCCACACCGTTTCCGGGTAGGTCGCTTGAGACACGTGGTGACGCGTGTCCTAGATGAATGACTGTGCTCGACAGAACCCGGCTTACCGGCCGACTCTTATTTTTTCTTTCTTCGCCAGGCGCTCATCGCCGCCCGCTGACCAGACCCAGACCACCAAATAGCTTGACAGGCCTTGAATTTGCTAACTATAGTGTAATTTAGTGGGAAAGTGTGGGAAAATGTGGGTCATCTTTGCGAGGTCAGCTTGTTTCGCGGTGTAAGTGCGCTAAATCTGGACGGAAAGGGTCGAATGGTTATGCCGACCAAATACCGTCAAGCCCTAGACGATATCTGCAACCGCCAGTTGGTTGCGACGATCGATCGTGAGCGCTGTCTTTTGCTCTATCCTCTACCAGAATGGGAACGCATTGAAAAAGAGTTGATTAAACTGTCTGGGTTTGATCCTCGTCTTAGAAGTTTGCAGCGTGCTTTGGTTGGTCATGCAACCGACCTGGAAATGGACTCGAACGGCCGTTTATTGTTGCCCACCCCTTTAAGGACATATGCTCGAATGGAAAAAAAGATCGTTCTGGTCGGACAGGGTCTGAAATTTGAGCTTTGGGATGAAGATCGCTGGAATGAGCAGACCGAGCAATGGATAGACAGCAAAGGAGACAACGAGATACCTGATGAGTTAAGGGCTTTGTCTCTGTAGGTCTGAAAATGGAAAAGGACTATGCCCATACCTCGGTCATGCTGGATGAAGCGATAGAGGCCCTAGCGATCCGACCAGATGGAATCTATCTAGACGGGACCTTTGGTCGTGGAGGACACTCGGCGCTAGTCCTCAAGCTGCTGAATGAGAAGGGGCGCTTGTATGCAGTGGATAAAGACCCAAAGGCAGTCGAAAGTGGAAAGCAGCGCTTCGAACAGGATTCGCGTTTTTATATCGAGCAGTGTTCGTTTGCCAAGTTAAAGGATCTGGTGGAGCAGTGGGGGATAAAAGGAAAAGTTAGCGGTTTGTTGCTGGATTTGGGTGTGTCATCTCCCCAGCTAGATGACCCGGAGAGGGGATTTAGTTTTCGTCATGACGGGCCACTGGATATGCGTATGGATACAACGCATGGGGCTTCGGCAAGCGAGAGACTGGCTTCAGTCAAGGAGCAGGATTTGGCGAAGATCTTAAAGGACTATGGTGAAGAGCGATTTGCCAGACGTATCGCTAAAGCGATTATTGCTGCGCGGAATTTGGCACCCATCACGACCACAGTTCAGTTGGCTGAAATCATCAAAACCGCACACCCGCGTTGGGAGAAAGACAGACATCCTGCTACCCGCTCGTTTCAAGCGATACGTATATGGGTAAACGAAGAGTTGGATGATCTGCAGGACTTGTTATCACAAGTTCCAGATATTCTAGAACCAAAAGGACGGCTTGTTGTTATCAGCTTTCATTCTTTGGAAGACAGGATCGTTAAAACTTTTATCCAGAACTACGAAAGACCCGACTCCCATTTGCCTCATGACCTTCCCGTTATGCATGCCAGTCTAAAGCAAAAGATGAGGCGCATCGGTAAAATGTCACCGCCTTCCGGTCTTGAGGTGGAAAAAAATGCGCGTTCTCGCTCGGCGAGAATGCGAGTGGCGGAGCGATTGTGATGCGAACCGCCATGATTATGCTGCCGTGTCTATTGGTGTTGAGTGGAGTGGCGATAGTGTATGCCAAGCATCAGAATAGAACCCTCTACGCAGAATTGCGCCACCTAGAGAAAGAGCGTGACGAGATGAATATTTTTTGGGGGCGTTTGCAATTGGAGCGGAGCACTTTTGCCAGGCATAGCGAAATTGAATCGAAGGCTCGGGAGCAGTTGGGTATGGTGCACCCGAGTGACTCACAGGTTCGTATGGTGATGCAATGAGTCAATCAGAAAACAAAGTGTATATTGCTCGTTATAGATTGACGTTGGCGGTGATCTCAATCGCATTTCTGACATTGGTGTGGCGCGCGTTTGATTTGCAGATCATGGAAAAGGATTTTCTACAAAGTGAAGGCAATGATCGCTTTCTAAGGCATATTGAACTTCCTGCTACGCGAGGCGCTTTGCTGGACAGAAATGGAGACCCTCTGGCGGTGAGTACGCCTGTCGCAAGCGTTTATGTAGACCCTCGATTTGTGGTTAAAAATCATGTGGGCTGGGATGGCTTGGCGCAAGTGCTGGGCGTCGACAAAAGAGAAATTTTCGAAAAAATCAGCAATCGTAAAAGTAAAGCTTTCGTATATTTAAAGCGACATGTTCCCCCTGAGGTTGAAAGGAAAGTGCTCGCGTTGAGTGTGCCTGGAGTCGCTACTCAAAATGAATATCAGCGTTTTTATCCAGCCGGAGATGTGTCTGCGCATTTAATTGGTATAACGAATGTTGACGACAAGGGACTGGAAGGTCTGGAGTTGGCGTTTGAAGACGAGCTGGGAGCAAAGCGTGGAACACAGAAGGTTATTAAGGATCGGCTTGGTAATATAGTCGATGAAATTGGCTTGTTAGCGGCACCCGAACATGGAAAAGAAGTGCGGCTAACTCTGGACAAACGACTGCAGTTTCTTGCGTACAGCGAACTGGAGCGGGCAGTCGTTGAAAATAAGGCAACGTCAGGCAGTTTCGTGTTGCTGGATTCTGATAGTGGTGAGGTGCTGGCGCTGGTCAATCTGCCTTCATTTAACCCCAACAACCGATCCAGATTGAGCAGTGAGGCCATGCGTAACCGGGCCGTAGTTGATGTTTTTGAGCCAGGTTCGACCATGAAGCCATTTGCTGTGGCGGCCGCTTTGCGTGAAGAGATGATTAGTCCATCCAGTGTCATCGATACTTCACCCGGGATGCTGGTCGTTGGACGAAATACCATTCGAGATAGCCACAATTACGGCAAGCTAACGGTTTCTCAGGTGCTGATGAAATCGAGTAACGTCGGCGTAAGCAAGATTGCACTGGCACTTCCAAAAGAAAGGCTATGGGAAATGTTTTCCGATGCTGGATTAGGCGAAAGAACACATAGCAATTTTCCGGGTGAAATGACAGGCGTGTTGCCTTTCTTTGGTGAATGGAACGAGGTTGAACAGGCCAGTTTATCTTACGGTTATGGTGTATCGGTAACCGCAATGCAATTGGCAAGGGCATACAGTGTGATCGCCAACGGCGGTACATTGAAGCCGATTACATTCAGGCTGGGTGAGCAACGCCCAGATCTGGAGCGCAGGGTTTTGGAAAAAGAAGTCGCCAGCTATTTGCGCGATATGCTGCGCACAGTCGTGAGTGAAAAAGGAACGGCTAGTCGGGCGGCGGTCAGTGGTTACGCTGTGGCGGGTAAAACGGGCACTGTCAAAAAGCTCGATAAAGAAGGTTATACGGAAGATCAATATGTGGCGACTTTTGTGGGAATGGCGCCCGCGACTAAGCCAAAATTTGTTGCAGTCGTGGTGATAAATCAACCTCGCGGTGAGCAGTACTACGGTGGGTTGGTCGCCGCACCGGTATTTTCGAAAGTGATGGCTTCCGCTTTACGGTTATATAACGTGCCGCCAGATGATATTCCTGGAAGGCCAATCAGAATGGCAAGTATGGAGTTTAATGAATGACGCGAACAGTGCCAATGCCTGAAAAAGCGCTGAACCGCCTGCTGGCGGATTTTACCGTTATAGAGGAAAGGCATCAGGATATTTTGGCGTGTGGTTTGACCCTGTCAAGCGCAGAGGTGGAGCCTGGCTATGTATTCTTCGCATGTCAGGGTGCTAATCGTCATGGGATTGATTATGCAAAGCAGGCTGTCGAAAGAGGGGCAGTGGCTATTGTTGTTGAGCATGTCCGTGGTATAGAAGCGAAGTTGGCTCAGATCCACATACCAACAATTTTGGTTGAAGATTTGACGCGTCATTTAAGCGAAATTGCCGCTCGGTTTTTTGATCATCCGTCTAAGAAGCTGGAAGTAATCGGTGTTACGGGAACAAATGGTAAAACCAGTGTAGCGCAGTTTATCGCACACACTTTGACTGGGTGGGGCGGTAGATGTGCTGTACTGGGGACGCTCGGTAATGGGTTATGGGGTCAGTTAAGTCCCGCTACGCACACCACTTCAGATGCCATCACGACGCAGCGGCACATCTATGAGGCGTTGTTCAATGGAGCTCAGTATGTGGTTATGGAAGTTTCGTCACACGCATTGGATCAGCATCGTGTGGCGGCTGTAGATTTTGATATTGCCGTGTTTACCAATCTAACTCGCGATCACCTGGATTATCACGGAACAATGGAAAGCTACTCCGAAGCAAAGAAGAAGCTTTTTCTTATGGAATCAGTTAAGTGCGCCATCATCAATGGCGACGACGCATTTGGGGTACAGCTTGCTCAATCGCTCGTCAATACAAAACAAATACTCAATTACACCGTTGCGGGTGCGAGTGAAAAAATTGAAAGCAATGTAATCATGCTTTTGCTAGAAAGACTTCATGTCAACGGGATGTCGGTTCGTGTCACCTTTAACGGAAAGTCAGTAACTTTCGACTGTGAACTACTAGGGCGTTTTAACGTATCAAACCTGGCGGCTGTGATTGGAGTTTTATTGGCGAAAGATATTGCGTTGTCTGATTTGCCTGCCCTTTTTTCCGGTATCAAGGCCCCCAAAGGTAGAATGGAAAAGTTTGGTGGAGTCAACCAGAAGCCTTTGGTTGTGGTGGACTACGCACACACGCCTGATGCGATCCGACAGGCATTGATCAGTTTGCGCGAACATACAAAAGGGAGTCTGTGGATCGTCTTTGGTTGTGGTGGAGATAGAGACAAGGGTAAAAGACCATTGATGGCTCAGGCCGCAATTGAATTGGCGGATCATATTGTTGTTACCGACGATAATCCCAGATCGGAAAATCCTGAAAGGATTGTGGCTGATATTCTCTGCAACTTGAAGCGCGATGACAAGGTCGAGATTATACACGATAGACAGGCTGCCATTTTTAGCGCAGTGAATCGAGCTGTTGCAGAAGACGCTGTTTTGGTTGCTGGCAAAGGGCATGAGGACTATCAGATTGTAGGAAATGAGCGACTTCGATTTGTGGATCAAGAAGTGGTTGAGTCTGCTTTGGAGGCTGCATAAACGTGGCGGTACTGTCAAAAACAATGAACTCTGTTGCATCCGTCTTGGGTTCAAGTCTTATAGGTGTAGATGTTCCTTTTTCGACTGTATCAACTGATACTCGAAGCTTGGAACAAGGTGCCTTGTTTGTGGCTTTATCCGGACCAAACTTTGACGGTAACGATTATGTAAATATTGCTGGAGAAAAGGGTGCCGTCGGGGCAGTTTTGTCTCGTGATGTTGAAACAGGCTTGCCGTATGTTGTGGTTTCTGACACCAAAAAGGCAATCGGTATTTTGGCGTCTGCATGGCGTAAGAACTTCGAGATGCCACTGATTGGCGTGACGGGTAGCAATGGCAAGACTACTGTCAAAGAAATGTTAAAAAGCATTCTTTCTCAGCAGGGGAAGGTGTTGGCAACGAAAGGAAATCTCAACAATGATATTGGGCTGCCACTGACTTTGTTTGAGTTGAATTCAGATTGTGACTATGCGGTGATAGAGATGGGTGCAAATCATCCAGGTGAAATTGCTTACCTCGCCGACATTGCAAAACCGGATATCGGAGTGGTTAGCAATGCGGGTACAGCCCATTTAGAAGGTTTCGGATCCAGAGAAGGAGTGGCGCGCGCCAAAGGTGAATTGTTCATGGCCCTTGGTAAGGGTGGTACGGCGATTATCAATCGCGATGATAAATTCAGTGATTTGTGGATGAGTGTGTGTTCGTCTAAAAAATTGACCTTCGGTATTGAGTCTGAATCTGCAGATTTTCGTGCTTCCGATATATCGCTTAACGCGGGCGGATCTAGCTTTGATTTGAATTATAACGGCGAATCTGTATCAATCGAATTGGCGATACATGGTCGACACAATATCATGAATGCTTTGGCGGCAAGTGCTGCGGCCAGCGCCGCTGGGATTTCCCTTAGACAGGTTCAGGCAGGCTTGGCAGAGTTTAGACCGGTAGGGGGTAGACTAAAATCGACCCTTGGATATAAGGGATGCAATGTTATAGACGATGCATACAATGCCAATCCTGAATCCATGTTTGCGGCGATCAATGTATTGTCTGAGCTGGACGGGGTAAAAATTCTTGTCATTGGAGATATGTTTGAGTTGGGGGCATCGGCTGACGAAGGCCATAAAAGCGTTGGCAAATACGCAAAAGAAAAAGCGATTGATCACCTGTTTTGTTTGGGTGAAAAAAGCAAATTGGCATGTGAGGTATTTGGAGCAGGGGCGAAACATTATTCAGAATTAGATAAATTGGTTTCGGAGTTAAAAAGCATTTTAGAGGCTGGTACAACAGTGCTTGTGAAGGGTTCTCGAGGTATGCGCATGGAGCGTGTGCTGAACGAAATTGTGTGAACTTTCGATTAACAGGATTTTAGCCAAGGAAGATTAGTAAATGTTGTTAGCGCTCGCAGAATACCTATCGCAATTTCATAGTGGATTCAACGTATTCCAATATCTAACGTTGCGTACGATATTAGGTGTTTTAACTGCATTGGTTATTGCTTTTTTAGTCGGTCCTTCTGTTATTAGAAAATTGAGCACCAACCAGAAGAAAGGTCAGCCGATACGAAATGATGGACCTGAGACTCATTTTGCCAAGGCGGGTACGCCGACTATGGGGGGTGCGCTTATACTGGTCGCTATGACCATAAGTACCCTTTTGTGGGCCGATCTTAGTAACCGTTATGTGTGGGTCGTGTTGCTGGTGACGCTTTTCTTTGGTTGTATCGGTTTTCTGGATGATTATATCAAGCTAATAAAACATGATCCCAAGGGATTGCGTTCAAGATCGAAATATGGATTACAGACTATTGGTGGCCTTGCTGCTGCGATCGTTTTGTACAAGACCGCACAGCTTCCGGTCGAAACGCAGCTTATATTCCCGTTTTTTAAAGATGTTGCGCTGGATTTAGGAATGTTTTTCGTTGTTTTTAGTTATTTTGTAATTGTCGGTTCTAGCAATGCTGTGAATCTGACGGATGGCTTGGATGGTCTCGCCATACTTCCCACGGTGATGGTGGCAGGCGCATTAGCTATTTTGGCCTACGTCGCTGGCCATGCGAAGTTTGCGGATTACTTGTCTATACCTTTTGTCCCCGGCTCGGGTGAAGTCGCTGTTTTCTGTGGTGCGATCGTAGGAGCAGGGCTAGGCTTTCTTTGGTTCAATGCCTACCCGGCCCAGGTCTTTATGGGGGATATCGGCGCATTAGCGTTGGGTGCCGCCCTTGGTGTTGTGGCTGTGGTGGTGAGACAGGAACTGGTCCTCTTTATTATGGGTGGCGTGTTTGTGATGGAGACTCTGTCCGTCATGATACAGGTTGCCTCGTTCAAGTTAACGGGTAAACGTGTATTTAAAATGGCTCCTTTGCATCATCACTATGAATTGAAGGGTTGGCCAGAGCCACGAATTATAGTTCGATTTTGGATTATAACCGTCATTTTGGTTTTGTTTGGATTGGCAACGTTAAAGATTCGCTAAGAGTAACTATGAAAGTTATGAGTAAGAAAGAAACTATTGTTGTGCCAAAGCATCCGACTGTCGTGGTTGGGCTGGGGGCAACGGGTTTGTCTTGCGTAAAAT
>Ga0224501_10000479_pt1 | contig 31868 bp, 36 predicted proteins | sample SF_Oct11_sed_USG_4_FD_169105 | JGI IMG/M metagenome (GOLD analysis project Ga0224501, IMG submission 169105) | Sediment microbial communities from San Francisco Bay, California, United States - SF_Oct11_sed_USGS_8_1 | ecosystem: Environmental > Aquatic > Marine > Sediment | place: USA... | reverse complement strand
GACATTCTCATCGACCCTACAAATAACGCTCACGGCTGTCGTGGCTGTACCACCTTTTCTGGCTATACCCTGGCGGATCGGAAATGGATTAATGAGTGGGATGAACGGGATCGACGCTTCTTTTTCGACTGGATCCGCGATGAGTCACAGATACGTCTGATCGAACAGGCCCGGTCTCGACTGCTGGCAGAACGGGGCCTCACCAGAGAGGAGCTGTTTGACTATCCGCAACGGCTCTACAGCTCATTAAGAGAACGCATTGAACGACTGCCAATGCGGCGTGCCCCTGCAGTGCAGTGGCAGCGCACGCTAATCAATATGCGTCGTGATGGTCTGCGCCGCGAGGAGATCGACTGGTCGGGAGTTACTGAGTTCCTATCGCTACACCGGGAGGAGCGATCGATCAGCAGGGAGTCGCTGCTGGATGCGATCAAACTGGATCGCATTACACCGCAACTGAGTAACGAGCTGGATTGCGACACAAAATGCCACCTGCCATTCGATGAGGTGGTACAGCGTATCCCCGGTTACCACCTGCAGATGGCCGGATACCCGGTATGCGAGGAGGATATTGGCGTGGTGCGATTTAGAAACAGGGAGTACAGCTATCGTGTTGGTATGCTGCGCCATCGCGGCCGTTCACTCAGTAGTGAGGCGGGAAAGTGGTTTGTACTTGGACCCTACGGCAAGGTAGTTATCGCCACCGGTGCCACCACCCCTTTTTTCACTGACAGCCACAGTGCACTGCAGGCGGCCGATGCGCACGCCCGTCAGAGCCACCGTCTGCGTCCAAAGCCTGGTTATAGCACCACCTATGAGTATATGAGTCTGCAGGGGGGAGACGAGTATCGGGAGTGGCTAGTTACGCTGCCGGACTACCATCGTTCTCACTTTACTGCTCACTATCAGGAGCGCAATGTGCTGCTGCACATTCGTACCAAAATCCGTGTGACGGAAGGTGGCGAGCGGGTGCTGTTTATTGAAGAGTTGCAGAGCGACTGGATGCAGGCGATGGCGCGCTATGGCAGCAGTAGTGGTATTCCACCAGCACCATTTCGCAAGGAGTGGGCCTCACTGGCCCTCAAACTAATGTTAATTCATTGTGCAAAGCGGGATCTGGATGGTATCGCCTGGACAGATGCCCAGATACACCAGTTACGTTATGACCGTGAGATGACACCGCTGCAACAGCTCTACGATCACAAAGTGCCTCAGCTGCTAACCCGCCTCGCTCGCCCCTGGAACTTGGAAGTGGAGAGCGGTGAGTTCAGGACACGTAGCCCCTGGCTCCATGCGGCCCGCTGCAACGGCTGCTGGAAGGTGGAGGGGGGGCAGGGCAAGTTTGCCACCCGACCACGCTACGACAAGGAACAGGCGCTGGCGTTGATCGAGCGACATAGCAGGGCGCTGACCCTGTCACTGCCAATGATGCGACTCCCTGCCGCGATGAAACAACATATACTGGAGCACGGTCTGCCGCTGTTTGGTGAAACGATCGACAAATAACCGGTTCTCTCTCCTCACGCACACTCCATATCAATCCACAGGTTCACCGTCAATACAGGGTGGTGTATGATACGCGGCTTTGCTGCCAACGCTTAACGGTCTACACGACATGCTGGAAATCAATCTTATCGTTACCAAAATCAGGGATATGCAAGGGCGCGTGGATGCCCTGAGGGGGTATCTTTGACTATGAGGTCAGAAGTGAACGACTGACAGAGGTCTGCCGCGAGCTGGAAGACCCGAAGATCTGGGACAGACCCGAGTACGCCCAGGAGCTGGGGCGCGAGCGTTCGGCGCTGGAGAAGGTGGTTACTACCATCGACGATCTCAACGCCGGACTGGGTGATGCCAAGGACCTGTTGCAGATGGCCGCCGAGGAGGATGACGAGGAGACGGTCGCCGCAGTGGAGTCGGACCTCGATGAGTTCGAGAAGCGGCTGGAGGAGCTGGAGTTCCGCCGTATGTTCGCCGGTGAGATGGACCCCAACAATGCCTACCTCGACATCCAGGCTGGCTCCGGTGGCACCGAGGCGCAGGACTGGGCCAATATTCTTTTACGTATGTATCTGCGCTGGGGCGAGGATAACGGTTTTAAGACCGAGCTGATGGAGGTCTCTGAGGGGGAGGTGGCCGGGATCAAGTCGGCCACCATCCGCTATGAGGGGGAGTACGCCTTTGGCTGGCTGCGGACCGAGACCGGGGTGCACCGCCTGGTGCGCAAATCCCCCTTCGACTCAGGTAATCGCCGTCACACCTCGTTCGCCTCGGTCTTCGTCTCACCTGAGGTAGATGACGATATCGACATCGAGATCAATCCGGCCGACCTGCGTATCGACGTCTACCGCGCCTCCGGCGCCGGTGGTCAGCACGTCAACCGTACCGAGTCGGCGGTGCGCATCACCCACAATCCGACCGGCCTCGTGACCCAGTGCCAGAACGATCGTTCACAGCACAAGAACAAGGACCAGGCGATGAAACAGCTCAAGGCAAAGCTCTACGAGCTGGAAATGCAGAAGCGCAATGAGGCATCGCAGGCCCTGGAGGACTCCAAGTCCGACATCGGCTGGGGTAGTCAGATCCGCTCCTATGTGCTCGACCAGTCGCGCATCAAGGACCTGCGTACCGGGGTTGAGACCAGCAACACCCAGGCGGTGCTGGATGGGGATTTGAACAAATTTATCGAGGCCAGCCTGAAGAGCGGCCTGTAACGTTGAGTATTGAATAATGAGTGACGACAACACGATCGAACCGCAGGACGAGAATAAGCTGATCGCCGAGCGCCGTGCCAAGTTGAGCGCAATGCGCGAAAACGGTATCGCCTTCCCCAACGACTTTCGCCGCAACGTGGTGGCCGGGGAGCTGCACGCCAGGTACGGCGAGATGAGCAAAGAGGAGATCGAGGCAGAAAACGTGCGTGTTGCCGTCGCCGGTCGCATGATGGGCAAGCGCATCATGGGTAAGGCGAGTTTTGCCCAGGTGAAGGATATGTCGGGCACCGTTCAGCTCTATGTCCAGGGTGCCCTGGTCGGTGAGGAGATCTACGACAGTTTCAAGGGGTGGGACATCGGCGACATCCTCGGCGGTGAGGGGGTGCTGTTCAAGACCAACAAGGGCGAACTCTCGGTCAAACTCGACACCATTCGTCTGCTCACCAAGTCGCTGCGTCCATTGCCGGAGAAATTCCACGGACTCTCCGATCAGGAGACCAAATATCGTCAGCGTTATATTGATCTCATCGTCAACGACGTAACCCGTGACACCTTCCGCATGCGCTCGCAGATCGTCCACTACATCCGTGAGTTCATGGTGGCGCGCGACTACCTTGAGGTGGAGACACCGATGATGCAGGCGATCCCCGGTGGTGCCACTGCCAAACCCTTTAGCACCTTCCACAACGCCCTCGATATGGAGCTGTTCCTGCGCATTGCACCGGAGCTTTACTTGAAGCGACTGGTGGTCGGCGGCTTTGAGCGGGTCTTTGAGATCAATCGCAACTTCCGTAATGAGGGACTCTCCACCCGCCACAACCCTGAGTTCACCATGATCGAGTTCTACCAGGCCTACGCAGACTATCGCGACCTGATGGACCTTACCGAGGAGATGCTGCGCGGACTGGCTGAGAGCGTTCTTGGTACCACCACCGTAAAATATCAGGGTGATGAATATGACTTCGGTAAACCCTTCGCCCGTATGACAGTGAAGGATTCGATCCTCCACTTTAATTCCGATATCACAGAGGCGGAGCTGGATGACCTGGAGCAGGCACGTGCAGTGGCCAATCGTCTTGAGATCCCGCTGAAAAATTCCTACGGTCTTGGCAAGGTACAGATCGAGATCTTCGAGAAGACGGTGGAGCACCGTCTCAAGGACCCGACCTTCATCACTGCCTACCCGACCGAGGTCTCACCGCTGGCGCGTCGCAATGATGATAACCACTTTGTTACCGACCGCTTCGAGTTCTTCGTCGGCGGGCGCGAGCTGGCCAACGGTTTCTCCGAGTTGAATGATGCGGAGGATCAGGCAGAGCGTTTCCGTAAGCAGGTCGAGGATAAGGATGCCGGTGATGAGGAGGCGATGCACTTTGACGCCGACTACATCGTTGCGCTGGAGCATGGTTTGCCACCGACCGCAGGGGAGGGGATTGGTATCGACCGTCTGGTGATGCTCTTTACTGATTCCCCCTCTATTCGTGATGTACTCCTCTTCCCCCACATGCGCCCTCAGGCGTGAGATTGAGATCGGAAAATGTACTATTTGAAATATAGTCTCTCTGCGTTGTTGTTTGTGCTGTTGCTTTCAGGTTGTACCGGCGAGCTGCCCTATAGCAATGTCGATAACGATGAGTTGCAGCAACTCCTGTCGCAGGGAATACCAATCTATGACATTCGTCGTGCTGAAGAGTGGCGTGAAACGGGTGTGGTTCGCAACAGTCGCCGACTCACCTTTTTCGACGCACAGGGGCGGGTAAACCCCGGCTTTATTCCTGAATTTACCAAGCGGATAAATAAAGATGACCCGGTGATTTTGATCTGCCGTACCGGCAACCGAACCTCGGCGGTGGCGAAATATCTGTCAGAGGAGATGGGCTATACCAGAGTGTATAATGTGACGCGTGGTATTACAGACTGGATCTCACAGGGGCGTGAGGTGAGTGGCAGATAGTATCTGTACCGAACAGTAGATAAAAAAGCCTGCTCTCGCAGGCTTTTTTGTTCCGCGTGGCTTAATGGGCCAACAGACGCTGAGCCTCTTTAATGTTATCCGCCGTCTCTTCCATCTCGATGACGTTCACATCGTGTTCAAGTCCCAATCGGGCAAAGGCGGGGATCTTGCTCCAGTCCTCTTTGGCCAACGGGTGGTTACTGCCCATATAGCTCTGCAGGTTGGCAACGGTGACCACATCAATCAGATCGGGTTCCTCTGCTTCGCGAGTATGATCCTCATGCTCGGCGGCCACCTTGATTAGTTCGGGGGGGAAGTTCCACGCCTGCAGGATCGCCTTGCCAATCTTGGAGTGGAGTTTGTTAATGATGAGATTGAGTTCCGCCTCATTCTCCAGCAGTTCGGGAAAATCCTCCGCCTTGGTGAGTATCGGCAAGGCACCGATGTCGTGAATGAGACCGGCCAGCATCGCCTGCTCGGGTGAGATATTGGTGAAGGCGGCCGCGAGTGCATGGCTGATCGCCGCTACGCTGGTGCTGTGCTCCCAGATCTCACGCAGCTTACGGTCGGTGACATCGGAGGTGGCCTGAAACATCTGCTGCATCACCATCGAGACTACCATGTCGCGGATCAGCTTCATGCCGAGGCGATTGACCGCCATGTCGAGGCTCTCAATGGTGTTGCTGGCGCGCATCAGCGGGCTGTTGGCGACCTGGATAATGCGGGCACTGAGCGCGGCATCGGTGGCGATCACCTTGGCAATGTCGGCGCAGGTGGAATTCTCATCATCGACGGTATCGCGTACCTTAAGGGCGACCTCCGGGAGTGTCGGGAGTACCAGTTGATTCTTCTCCAGGTCGGTCAGCAGCTCCTGTAAAAACCGCTTCGCAATGTCAGATGCCATGGTTACTCCCTATTCACTCACAGTGTCACTGTGTGGTTAGTCATCGGGCTCGAACGGGTAGGGAAGTTCAAGCCGCGTCAGTTTGGGACCGGTTTCACTCTCCAGATAGAGTGAGTCGGCCTCGGCAGATCCAATCTCAGCCACCACCAGCGCTTCAACCTGACCCGCGGCGTTCAGTGCGGCGCGTACAACCTTGCCGGCACCCTGTCCGCTGGCCGACAGGGGTGAGTAGAGCTCACTGCCATCGGCGGGCGGGGTTGCGGTAGCGATAGCGACGCGATACATGCGGCGTTTTAACTTGCCCAGATATTGCATACGGGCCACCACCTCCTGCCCCGGATAACAGCCCTTTTTGAAGTTGACGCCGTTAATCAGTTGCAGGTTGAGCATCTGTGCCACAAAGGCCTCTACCGTCCTGCTGCTGATGTGGGGGATACCTGCTCGAATTTCAATCCACTCCCACACATCGGCCCCGCATGGGGTGGCCCTGGTGACAAGGGACTGCCACAGGGCGGTAAGACGATCAGTGGGGGCGACACAGACAAAACGGGGTATATCGCCAGGGCGACGTAGTAATGTTAGCCCGTCCACAGTGAGGCTCTCATCAGGACTCTCGGGGCAGCCACCCACGGCATCGCGCAGTACCGTTGCGGCCTCTGGCCCTGCAAGGGCGAGGCTGGCCATCTCATCATCTATCGCTTCAATCTTTACGTCAGAGCGCATCACAAACATGGTGAGGCGCTTCTGTACCGCCTCCAGCAGCTCACTCGGTAGCTGCAGGTAGTAGGCTCCATCGCGCATAAAGAGGGTGAAGAGGGCGAGCATGCGCCCCTTGGGGGTGTTGTAGCTGTTTAGCTGATGGTGCTCCGCATCGACCTGCCGCAGGTCGTTGCTGGTCTGCCCCTGTAAAAACGTCAGTGCATCTGTGCCGCTAACACGTAGCAGGGAGAGATGGGGGAGGGGGATCATGACATTACCCTCAGCGGCGGCCTTGCGCTCTGCCTCGGCATCGCCAAATCGCGATACGCGACCCTCCTGTAGTACGGCACCCTGCTGCGCTAACCAGTTCTGCCAGTTGTTTTGTTCACTACCCATCGCATTTTCCCCACTAAAATAGTTAACTAAGCATAGCGAAATCTGAAAGCCGTGGTAAGTTTATGTAGAGACAGGATGAAGATGGGAAAAAAATTGAAAAAAAACCGGCCTCGTTTTCTCACACTATGGCAGATCAAGCTCCCCGTGATGGGCGTGGTCTCCATTCTCCACAGGATTAGTGGTCTCTTTGTCTTTCTGGTAATGCCGCTGCTGCTCTATCTGCTTGAGCTCTCCCTGAGAAGCCCGGCTGGCTACCAGCAGGTGACGGCACTGATGACAAGCTGGCCCTTCAGGGTGGGGGGCTGGCTGCTGCTGGCCCTCTTTGCCCACCACCTCTTCGCGGGTATTCGGGTATTACTGATCGATATGGAGTGGGGCAGTGCCCTGGCATCGGCCCGGCGCTCTGCCTGGCTGGTTATGGTTGCGGTTGTCGTGGTACTCGTTGCGGGGACGCTGCTATGAGTAGTCACCACCTCTCTGGACTGACAGCCTGGCTGGTACAGCGCCTAAGCGCCGTCTATATGGCCCTCTTTGTCGTGGCGATGACGGCGGTGGTCGTGAGTCATCCCGGCTATGACTATGCCAGTTGGCGCGCTCTCTTTGCGCAACCGCTGGTGGCGGTGACCACCTCCATCTTTTTTATCTCTCTGCTGTTGCATATCTGGGTCGGGATACGCGACATCATTCTCGACTACGTTGGCGGCTCCCCCTCCATGCGGTTGCTGCTGCTGTCACTGCTCGGGGTGTGGTTGATTGCCATGGGGATCTGGATAGTGCGCATCATGCTAAGGGTAATGCTGATATGAGTCTGGCCAAACGTCGATTCGATGCACTGGTTATTGGTGCCGGGGGCGGTGGCCTGCGTGCCGCGCTGCAACTGGCCCAGGCCGATGCCACTGTGGCGGTGGTCTCCAAGGTCTTTCCCATCCGCTCCCACACGGTGGCTGCACAGGGTGGGATCAATGCCGCGCTGGCCAACGTCTCGCCCGACAACTGGCACTGGCACATGTACGACACCATCAAGGGGAGCGACTACCTGGGAGACCAGGACGCCATCGAGTACATGTGCCGCGCCGCCGCCCATCTGGTGGTGGAGCTGGAGCACGCGGGGGTACCGTTCTCGCGCCTCGACAACGGCCGCATCTACCAGCGCCCCTTCGGCGGACAGAGCCAGAACTTCGGCGGCGCGCAGGCGGCACGGACCTGTGCCGCTGCGGATCGTACCGGCCACGCCATCCTCCATACGCTGTATCAGCAGAACATCCGCGCCCGTACCCACTTCTTCGATGAGTACTTCGCCATTGATCTTATCAAGGATGAGCAGGGCACCATCCTCGGTGCCCTGGCGCTGGATATCGAGAGCGGTGAGCCGCTGCTGATCGAGGCGAAGACCACCTTGATTGCCACCGGCGGGGCGGGGCAGCTCTTTCGCACCAACACCAACGCCCACATCAACACCGGCGACGGGTTGGCGATGGCGCTGCGTGCTGGCATTCCGCTACAGGATATGGAGTTCTTCCAGTTCCACCCCACCGGCATCGCCGGTAAGGGGATGTTGCTCTCCGAGGGGGCGCGTGGGGAGGGGGGCTACCTCATTAATGGTGAGGGTGAGCGCTTTATGGAGCGCTATGCCCCCCACGCCAAGGATCTTGCAAGCCGCGACGTGGTGAGTCGCGCCATCTATCTGGAGGTAAAAGAGGGGCGCGGCTGCGGCCCCAACAAGGATCACGTGCTGCTCAAGGTGGACCATCTGGGCGAGGAGGTGGTCGCCAAACGCCTGCCCAGTATTCGACTTTTGGCGCAGACCTTTGCCGGTAAGGACATGGCCCACGAGCCGGTGCCGGTCTATCCCACCGCCCACTACACCATGGGCGGCATCCCCACCAACCGTCACGGCCAGGTGGTGGTGCCGGTGGGGCAGGGGGAGGAGGCGATCCCCGGCCTCTATGCGGCGGGGGAGTGCGCCTGCGTCTCGGTGCACGGGGCCAACCGCCTCGGCGGCAACTCGCTGCTCGACATCGTGGTCTTTGGTCGTGCCGCCGGTAATCACATCATCAATTATCTAAAAGAGAATCGCTTCCACCGCGCGCTGGATGAGGCGAGTGTGGAGGCGGCGATGGCCCACCTCAAACGCTTCGATAATCCGGACGGCAACGAGACGGTGGAGGGGCTGAGAACCGAACTGCAACAGGTGATGGAGGACTTCTGCGGTGTCTACCGCGAGGAGTCGGTACTGGCCGAGGGGCTGGAGAAGGTGCGCGCGCTCAATGCCCGCATGGCGAATCTTTCACTAAAAGACCAGAGCCGCATCTTCAACACCGCGCGCATCGAGGCCTTCGAGCTGGAGAACCTGATGGCGCTGGCACTGGCCACCGTCAGCTCGGCCCTGCACCGTCACGAGAGCCGCGGTGCCCACTCGCGTATTGACTACCCGGAGCGCGACGACGAGCATTGGCTCAAGCACTCGCTCTACTTTGCCGAGGGGCAGCGCATGGACTACAAGCCGGTGCGGATGAAGCCGTTGTCGGTAGATAGCTTCCCCCCCAAGCCGAGGGTCTACTGAGATGGCGACGATGCTGTTCGATATCTACCGCTACGACCCGGAGCAGGGCGGTAAACCATTCATGCAGCGCTTCGAGCTGGATAACATTGACCCCGGAATGATGCTGCGCGACGCCCTCATCCGCATCAAGGCGGAGCAGGACGAGACCCTCACCTTCCGCCACTCCTGCGGCGAGGGGGTGTGCGGCTCCGATGCGATCAACATCAACGGCACCAATGGCCTGGGTTGCATCACCCCACTCAGCGAATTGAAACAACCGGTCAAGGTACGCCCGGTACCGGGGATGCCGGTGATCCGCGACCTCGTCGTCGACATGCAGCAGTTCTACCACCACTACCGCGAGGTCAAACCCTACCTTATTCGCCACGAACCGGAGCAGGAGGTAGAGTTTCTGCAATCGCCCGAGGAGCGCGACAAACTCGACGGACTTTACGAATGTATCTTGTGCGGTTGCTGCACCACTGCCTGTCCCTCCTTCTGGTGGAATCCGGATAAATTCCGCGGCCCTGCCGCACTGCTACAGGCATGGCGTTTTCTTGCAGATAGTCGCGACCAAAATACGGCGGAACGGTTAGAAGAACTGGAGGGTCCGTATAAACTCTTTCGCTGCCACACCATCATGAACTGCGCCAACGTCTGTCCCAAGGGGCTCAACCCGACAAAGGCGATTGGCCTGATTAAGCAGCTGATGTTGAAGCGCCAAATATGATCAAGCCCATGAGTGAGGATTTATCACGACTGCGCTGGCGTTGTCGGCGCGGTATGCTGGAGCTGGATCTGTTGCTGCAGCCTTTTCTTGAATCTGGCTATGGCGAGCTGAATGAGGCGGAGCAGGGGCACTTCCTGCAACTGCTGGAACTACCGGATCAGGAATTGTTTGAACAGCTAATGGAAATAAAACAACCCGAGGAAAAGGAGCTTTCCCATGTCATCACCAAGATACGGCACGCCGCTACGACTCAGGGTTGAGCATTCGCCGCGACTGCGGATGATCTTTATTTTCTTTATTTCCCTATGCGTTGTTGCATTGGCCTTGGTGCAGATGCCGCTCTGGACGAAAATATTATCGGTTCTTGTATTAATTGTGGTTGCCCTGAGAACCTGGCGCTCGCGGCCTGAGCTGGGTGGTGAGGCGTGTGAACTGGTGTTGCGGCCTAATGGTGGCTGGTTGTTGCAGGAGGAAAAGTTGAAATTGCTGGGGGAGAGCACGGTTAGTTATGGGGTGATGGTGTTGGGTTTCTCCGGGAATGGGGGAGGGCGGTGGTTTGTGCTTTGGCGTAAGGAAGTTGATGGGGAGGTTTGGCGGAGATTGGGGGTTTATTTGGGGTTGTATTCCTCAGAGACAGAGTTGTGATGTAGGGTGGGTTAGCGAAGTGTAACCCACCGGATGGTTGTGAATGGTGGGTTTCGCTTTGCTCTACCCACCCTACGGGCTGTAACCGGCAGTCTATTTATCTATGCAGCCTACAATAACAGCTTTGTTGTCGCGAACCCCTAACTTGATATCCAAATTGTGTAAAACATCTTTTTTTACTGAGTTGGATTTAAAGAATGCGGTCCTGGCACGGTGGAGATTGAGGGCGTGTTGTCGTTTTTGTCTGCTAATTTGTTGCATTTTTATGTCCGCAAATACACCGCCAATGATAATTTCTTCAAGAAACAACATATCTGACAATAATTGACTCAATTGGTTAATGGTGTTTACGTATGTGAATTTTCTCGTTGGAGGATTTTCGCATGTATATGATATATCTGAAATATTTAAGCTCGAGTGAGATGCTTGTGATAAATAGCTATAACTCAAGTTGGTGTGTATGTTTTCCTCTATATTTTCACCAACACTAAAAACACTCATGATTTTGCGTACGCTAAACTTTTTTGCCAATTTATTTAATTTTGATTTTGATAAACATATTCCGCTATCCCTGTAGAATTTGCTTATACCTTCCGGTTCGGTTGCTAGTGAGTAAAGGATGTAATCGTCAATATATTCTCTGTTGATGGATAGGTAGAACGACATTGCATGCGTTTCATTGAGTGAACGACGTAGAATGTTTGTTACTATATAGTCGCAGGAAAATGTAGCAGAGATTGCATTGCGCAAGATTTCATACGACTTTAAGGCATGTATGTAGTGGATGGTTTCAATCTTGTGGTTAGGGTTGATGCGAAACTTATTGCTCTTGTATAAGCTTTCAAGTACTTCCATCTGATTGCAAAGTGCAAAAAATATCTCAAGATCCTCTTTGAGCATTAGGTTGAGATGGATTTTTCTTTGAGTTATTTCGAAAGACTCCCCTACAATTGAATGCATTAAGCTTGGGTTTGTCACTTTATTTAAAAAAATGCTATCAATGTCCATATTGTTGTAAGATCTCGTGTTGTTACATGCATGAGCTCATTCCGTTCGTTGCTCATTATTAAAGCCCTATGCCACCTTCCCAGCCGACGATTTCAAATACCCCTCAGGCACCAATACTGTATTCCTCGTCCCCTTACTCTCATCCAGCTCTGGATAGTCCAGGGTATAGTGCAACCCCCGACTCTCCTTCCTCTCCATCGCTGAGCGAATAATCAAATCCGCCACGACGACGAGGTTACGCAGTTCCAGCAGGTCGTTAGTAACACGGAAGTTGCCGTAGTACTCCTCGATCTCCTTGGCCAGCAGGTCAACACGCCGTTTGGCGCGTTGCAGCCGTTTGTCGGTGCGTACGATGCCGACGTAGTCCCACATGAAGTGGCGCAGTTCCTCCCAGTTGTGGGAGACCACGACCTCTTCGTCGGAGTCGGTGACGCGGCTTTCGTCCCAGGCGGGGAGGGGGGCGGGTTGCGTGATCTCGTCGAGGTGAGCAGCGATATCTTTGGCCGCTGAGTGGCCGAAGACCAGACACTCAAGAAGAGAGTTGCTGGCCATGCGATTGGCGCCGTGCATGCCTGTGAAGGTGACCTCGCCGATGGCGTAGAGGCCGGGCAGATCGGTGCGGCCGTGGATGTCGGTCATCACGCCGCCGCAGGTGTAGTGGGCGGCGGGGACCACCGGGATCGGCTCGCGGGTGATGTCGATCCCCAGCTCCATGCAGCGGGCGTAGATGTTGGGGAAGTGCTCGGTGATGAACTCGGCCGGCTGGTGGCTGATGTCGAGATAGAGGCACTCGGCGCCAAGGCGCTTCATTTCGTGGTCGATGGCCCGCGCCACGATGTCGCGTGGTGCCAGCTCTTCGCGCTCATCGAAGTTGTGCATAAAGCGGCTGCCGTCGGGCAGTTTGAGCAGGCCGCCCTCGCCGCGGATCGCCTCGGTCACCAGAAAGGATTTGGCCTTGGGGTGATAGAGGCAGGTGGGGTGGAACTGGTTGAACTCCATGTTTGCCACCCGGCAGCCGGCGCGCCACGCCATGGCGATGCCGTCGCCGGTGGAGAGGTCGGGGTTGCTGGTGTAGAGGTAGGTCTTGCTCGCCCCTCCGGTGGCCAGTACCACGAAGCGGGCGCGGTAGACCTCGACGTGGTCGGTGTCGCGGTTAAAGACGTAGGCACCCAGCACGCGGTTCTCGCCGCCGCGCAGTTTGGCACTGGTGATAAGGTCGATGGCGAGGCGGTGCTCGTGCAGGGTGATATTGGGGTGGGCCTGGGCCTGTTTAAGCAGGGTGGTCTCTACCGCCCGGCCGGTGGCATCGGCGGCGTGGATCACGCGGCGGTGGCTGTGGCCCCCCTCGCGGGTGAGGTGGTAGCCACCCAGGCCGTCCTCGTGGCGCTCGCGGGTGAACTTCACCCCGTGGCCGATCAGGGCGTGGATCGCCTCGGCGGCGTTCTCGGCCACATACTGCACTACGCCGGGGTCGCACAGCCCGGCGCCGGCGCGCAGGGTGTCTTCCACGTGGGAGTCGATGGTGTCGTCCTTGTCGAGCACCGCGGCGATGCCCCCCTGGGCGTGCAGGGTACACCCTTCGTTCATCGCCCCCTTGGCGAGAAGGATCACCTTTGCCGTCTCTGCCAGCTGCAGGGCGAGGGTAAGGCCGGCGGCACCACTGCCGATCACCAGGACATCACAGGTGTGTTGGGGTTGTGTGGTCACGGAATGTGGCCCTCTCTCTTTAAAGTATCTTCAAAGCTGGTTAAGCTAAGTGGATGAATAGAAAGCTGCTCTGGCCAAAATATAGCGCTATTTTGTCATAGATTGGCGTCTAACGAGAATAATGTCATTAAAGTGGCGAACTCTTCAGCAACCGCTCGGTCATATCTGATGTGGCTGTTGAGGACGCCGAGTACCGATAAGGGGTAGGCCCGGATGGGCGAACAGAATGTCGACCAGGAGCTGGTCAGGCGTGTTCAACAGGGTGACAAGAAGGCGTTTGATCTGTTGGTGCTGAAGTATCAGCAGCGCATTGCCAAGCTTGTCTCCCGTTATGTACGTGATCAGGACGAGGTGCTGGATGTCACTCAGGAGGCATTCATTAAGGCCTATCGTGCGTTGGCCAACTTCCGTGGTGACAGCGCCTTCTACACCTGGCTCTACCGTATCGCCATCAATACGGCGAAAAACTATCTGGTGGCGCAGGGGCGCCGCCCACCCGCTACCGATGTGGATGCGGACGATGCGGTCTATGTCGATGGCGGCTATCGCCTTAGCGATCACGACACACCGGAACAGTTGGTACAGCGCGATGAGGTGGAGCGGGTGATCTACGAGACGATCGATAGCCTTCCCGAGGATCTGCGCACCGCCATCACCCTGCGTGAGATGGAGGGGCTAAGCTATGAGGAGATCGCCGTTACCATGGACTGCCCGGTAGGTACGGTGCGATCGCGGATATTCCGTGCGCGCGAGGCGATAGAGACAAAACTGAAACCACTACTGGAATCACGGGGCTAGTGCAGTGGCCCTTCTGGAGATGTGAGTATGAGTAATGAGAACAGAGAGTGGCTCTCGGCGCTGGTCGATGGCGAGCTGAGCGGAGATGAGCTGAGGCGCGCTCTGGATGCGCTGCGCGATGACCCGCAGTTGCAGGCGAGCTGGCAGGCATATCATCTGATTCGAGATGGCGTCTCCAGTAACCTCAATGACGGTGTGGCACCGCAACTGCATCAGCGTATCTCTACCGCACTGGAGAGCGAACCGACGGTGCTGGCTCCTCGGGGCGGGCGTCGCTCCTGGGCCAAACAGATAACCGGACTGGCGATTGCCGCCTCGGTGGCCGGGATTGCCATCCTCGGTGTGCAGCGGATGAATAACATGGAGGGTGGCAGCGGGGTGCCGCAACTGGCTGAGAATGCGGAGTATATTCGCATGGAGCCGACCCAGTTGGCCGAAAGGGAGAGAGAGGCGGCGAACAGCGAGACACTGGATCGCTATCTGGTCAATCACAACGAATACTCCGCCAACTCAGGCATTCAGGGGGTACTGCCCTATGTGCGTATCGTCGGCCACAAGAGTGTCAAATGATGCCGATTAACCCACCACGCCTGCTAACGCTGCTGTTACTCCCCCTCTCTTTTACCGTTACGGCAGGTGAAGATGCGACCCACTGGCTGGAGCGGATGTCTCAGGCGGTACACCAGCTTAACTACGACGGTACCTTCGTCTACATGCATGGGAGTGAGCTGGAGACGATGCGTCTTATCCACGCGGTCGATGGGAGTGGTGAACGTGAACGCCTGGTCTCACTGAGCGGACCCAGCCGCGAGGTGATTCGTGAGCATGGTCAGGTGACCTGCTATCTGCCGCAGAAGACGGCCCTGGTCGCCAACCACCCGGAGGTTCCGCCCGGTTTTCCGCTTAATCTGCCCACCCACTGGGCGCAGCTGGGCGAGGTCTATGAATTAAAACTCCAGGGAGAGAGCCGCATCGCCGGTAAGCAGGCTCGCCATGTCGCCATCGTGCCGCGTGATGGTCTGCGTTATGGACAGAACTACTGGATCGATAGCGAGAGTGGCCTGCTGCTGCGTACCGATATCGTGGATGAGCAGGGAAAGGTGGTGGAGCAGTTGGAGTTTACCTCACTGGAGGTGATGACGAAGGTCGCCCCACAGATGCTGCAGCCCGAGGCGGGTAGTCAGGCGGTGCAGGTTACCCCCGCCGAGCCTGCTGCGATGACGGTTTCACAAACCCTTCACTGGCAGGTGGCGGAGCTGCCTGCCGGATTTGAGCTGGAGCTGCAGCGCCAGCACGCCATGAATGATAACGGCGTGGCGGTCGAGCACCTGATCTTTAGTGATGGCCTTAGCTCGGTTTCGGTCTTTATTGAGCCGCGCCTCGGCTCGGATGAGTCGGGTGGAAGTTCCCAACGGGGCAGTGTCAACGCCTATACCCACCTGTTACCAGAGCAACGCGTTACGGTGCTGGGTGAGGTACCCCTGGTGACAGTGAAGCAGATAGCACTCTCCATTGCGCCTCTGACGCAGTGAGACTCGCCCGGTGATAGAAGAGAGCGGGGTGGTCGTTGCGCTGGATGGCGATCACGCCATCGTTGAGACATCACGCCGCAGTAGTTGTGGCGAATGTGAGACGAAGGGTTGCGGTACGGGAACCCTGAGTCAGATCCTTGGTCGTAAATCCCAACAGTTGCGGGTGAAGAATCCGGTGAGCGCCAGACCCGGTGAACGGGTGGTGTTGGGCATCAGTGAGTCGGCCCTGATCAGAGGGTCGATGGCAGTCTATATGGTGCCGCTGATGGCGCTGCTTTTCGGTGGTCTGCTTGGTGAGCAGGTGGGCTCTCAGTTGGGTGCTGGCGGTGAGGGGGTGACGATACTTTTCGCCCTGCTGGCACTGGGGTTGAGTCTGCTCTGGCTGGGGCGCTTTAACCGTGAGGCTGCCACTGATGAGAGATATAACGCGGTTATCGTGCGAGTTGAGACTTCGCCGCTGACTAACACGATTCATTTCAATAGAAACCATAAATGATACAGGGAGAACCATGAGCCTTTTTAAATACCTCTCGACTTCCATTCTGTTGTCCATTCTCGCTCTGGGCCTAACGCTGCAGGGCGTGCAGGCACGTGAGTTGCCGGAGTTTACCCGCCTGGTGGAGAGCTACGGCCCGGCGGTGGTCAATATCAGTACCAAGCAGAAGGTAAAGGAGGCGCACCGAGGTCTACCCAAAGGGCTCGATATCCCGAATTTGCCCGAGAACGGCCCATGGAATGACCTGTTCCGCCACTTCTTTGGTGAGGGCGGCGAGGGTGGCGAGATGCCTGAGCGAGAGGCGCGTTCGCTGGGCTCCGGCTTTATCATAGACCGTGATGGGCACATCCTTACCAATAACCATGTGGTGGCCGATGCGGAAGAAGTGATTGTGCGTCTGAATGATCGCCGTGAGCTTAAAGCTGAGGTGATCGGTACCGATGAGCGCAGTGACATCGCGCTACTCAAGGTGGATGCCGATGACCTGCCGGTTGTCCGGCTGGGAAAAAGTCGTGAGCTCAAGGTGGCCGAGTGGGTGATGGCGATCGGCTCCCCCTTTGGTTTCGACCACTCGGTGTCGGTGGGTGTGGTGAGTGCACTGGGCCGCAGCCTGCCGAGCGAGAACTATGTCCCCTTCATCCAGACCGATGTAGCGATCAATCCCGGTAATTCCGGTGGCCCGCTGTTTAACCTGGATGGTGAGGTGGTGGGGATCAACTCGCAGATCTACAGCCGTACCGGCGGCTTTATGGGGGTCTCCTTCGCCATTCCCATCGATGTGGCGATGGATGTGGTGGCCCAGCTCAAGGAGAGTGGCCACGTTACCCGTGGCTGGCTCGGGGTTTTGATTCAGGATGTAACCCGTGAGCTGGCCGAGTCTTTCGAGATGGACAAGCCCGCTGGGGCACTGGTGGCCCAGGTACTGGAGGAGTCTCCGGCTGGTAAGGCAGGCATCAAAGTGGGCGATGTGATCATCGAGTTTAACGGCGAAAAATTGCACTACTCATCCGATCTGCCACCGATGGTTGGACGCACCCGCGTGGGGAGTGATGCAACGGTCAAGGTATTGCGTGATGGTAAGACCCGTACCCTTAAGGTGCGTATCGGTGAATTGCCCGCCGAGGAGGCGTTGCAGAAATCCTCAGGAAAGCCCAAAAAGATCACGACAGACCGCCTTGGTCTCTCGATCATCGAGCTGAGCAAGGAACAGCGCAAGGAGCTTGATATCCGTAAGGGTGGTGTTGTAGTCGAGCAGGTGACTGAGGGGGCCGCCGCGGCGGCAGGGATTCAGCGAGGCGATGTTATCGTCAAATTGAATAACCTTGACGTGGAGGATGCGGCCAGTTTCCGCAAACAGGTGGATGGGCTACCCTCTGGCCGCTCGATACCGGTGCTGGTGATCCGACGTAGTGGCCCGCTGTTTCTCGCCCTGCGAGTCCCTGAGGATTGAGCCAGGTAACACTGAAACTCTACTACCGAAGCGGCTGTGGCCTGTGTGAAGCGATGCAGGCCGAGCTCTTCAGGGCACAGCCACAGTACGGTTTTCAGCTGGAGCTGGTTGATGTTGATGGTCGTGAGGCATTGATTGCCGCATATGGGCATATGGTGCCGGTACTTACCACTGAGCATGGTGAGGAGATCTGCCACTACTTTCTCGACCACGATGCCCTGGCTGGCTATTTCTCCAGTGAGTGAGTTCCGGTAGAATTACACAATCTGAGACAGGACCTGTAAAGACAGGAACACCGGCGGTCGCAGGGCGCACCGCCGGATTCCTGTTTTTTATTGGTTGATGCCACGCATTTGAGAGTTAAAACAACCCCGTGACCGAGCTGAGCAAAATTCGCAACTTCTCCATTATCGCCCACATCGATCATGGCAAATCGACCATCTCCGATCGTTTTATTCAGCACTGCGGGGGACTTGCCGAGAGGGAAATGGCCGCCCAGGTGCTCGACTCGATGGATATCGAGCGTGAGCGAGGCATTACCATTAAGGCACAGAGCGTTACCCTTAAATACAAGGCACGCGACGGTGAGACCTATGTGCTCAATTTTATCGACACCCCCGGCCATGTCGACTTCTCCTACGAGGTATCGCGCTCGCTGGCCGCCTGTGAAGGGGCATTGCTGGTGGTGGATGCCTCTCAGGGGGTTGAGGCACAGACCGTCGCCAACTGCTACACCGCCATCGATCAGGGGCTGGAGGTGGTGCCGGTACTCAACAAGATCGACCTGCCCGCCGCCGAACCGGAGCGGGTGATGGATGAGATCGAGGAGATCGTCGGTATTGAGGCCCATGACGCGGTGATGGTCAGCGCCAAGACCGGCATCGGAATTGAAGACCTGCTTGAAGAGCTGGTGGAGAAAATCCCGGCACCTCAGGGTAATCGCGATGGCACATTGAAGGCGCTGATTATCGACTCCTGGTTCGATAACTATCTTGGCGTGGTCTCTCTGGTACGAGTAGTCGAGGGAACGCTGAAGAAGAAACAGAAGTTTACCGTTATGTCTACCGGGCGCAGCTATCAGGCTGACCGGGTCGGTATCTTTACTCCAAAGCTTACCGATACTGTTCAGCTTGCCGCTGGGGATGTGGGTTTTATCGTTGCCGCAATCAAGGATATTGATGGAGCCCCGGTGGGCGACACCCTTACCCACACCGAAAAACCCGCCACGGAGCCGTTGCCCGGATTCGCCCCGGTGCAGCCTCGGGTCTTTGCCGGTCTTTTCCCGGTTAGCAGTGATGATTATGAGGACCTGCGTGAGGCGTTGAGCAAGTTACGCCTAAATGATGCGTCACTGTTCTATGAGCCAGAGACCTCACAGGCGCTGGGCTTTGGCTTCCGTTGTGGTTTTCTTGGTATGCTGCACATGGAGATCATTCAGGAGCGGCTGGAGCGTGAATATGACATCGATCTGATCACCACCGCACCGACCGTTATCTATGAGGTGTTGACTACCAAGGGTGAGACCCTGATGGTGGATAATCCGGCCAAGCTCCCTGCGGTGAATGCAATCGACGAGATCCGAGAGCCCATCATTACTGCCAATATCCTCGTGCCACAGGAGTATGTGGGAAATGTGATGACCCTCTGCGTCGACAAGCGCGGGGTACAGAAGAATATGCAGTACATGGGCAAGCAGGTGTCGCTTACCTACGAAATCCCCCTGAATGAAGTGGTGCTCGACTTTTTCGACCGACTCAAATCGGTAAGTCGCGGCTTCGCCTCACTCGACTACCAGTTCAACCGATTCGAGGAGGCCAAACTGGTAAAGCTCGATATTATGATCAACGGCGAGGTGGTCGATGCACTGGCGGTGATCGTACACCGTGATAACGCCCAGTATCGTGGCCGTGAATTGGCGGAGAAGATGAAGGAGCTGATCCCGAGACAGATGTTCGATGTGGCGATTCAGGCTGCTATCGGTAACACCATCATCGCCCGTACTAACGTAAAGGCGCTGCGCAAGAACGTAACCGCCAAGTGTTATGGTGGTGACGTTACCCGTAAGCGCAAACTGCTGGAGAAGCAGAAGGCGGGAAAGAAGAGGATGAAACAGGTGGGATCGGTCGAGATTCCTCAGGAGGCGTTCTTCGCCGTACTCCATGTTGGAAAGGACAATAAATAATGCATTTTAATTTTCCGCTGCTGCTGGTCATTCTGACTTTTGTTACCGGTGTTGTCTGGGCACTGGATGCCAGATTGTGGGCACCAAAACGCCGACTCAAGGTGGAGGCACTGCGTAGCCGTGGGGTGACCGATGAGGCCGCTCTGGAAGAAGCCGCAAAGGAGCCTTCACTGATTGAGATGTCGCGCTCCTTTTTTCCTATCATTCTTATCGTGCTGGTGATTCGCTCCTTTATTGTTGAACCATTTCGCATTCCCTCCAATTCAATGATGCCGACCCTGTTAACGGGCGATTTTATTCTGGTCAATAAATTTGCCTATGGGGTCAGGTTACCTGTTGTGCATACAAAATTTATCGACAGCGGAGCACCTCAGAGGGGTGATGTGGCGGTATTTCGTTATCCGAAAGACCCTAGAATCGACTACATCAAGCGCATCGTCGCGCTTCCGGGTGACCGTGTGAGCTACTATGACAAAATACTCTATATCAATGGTGTGCAGGCGCCACAACAATACATTGAGAACTATGTTGGTGTCGGAAGTGGTAGTGTCATGACTGGGGCGCGTAGATTGCTTGAAGATATTGGTGGAGTCGAGCATGATATTCTGACAAAAAGCCAGGGAGGTATGCTGCTTGGTAATCTGGATGTGATCGTGCCGGAAGGTCACTATTTTGCCATGGGTGATAACCGTGATCGCAGTAGCGATAGCCGTGTCTGGGGCTTTTTGCCAGAAGAGAATCTGGTAGGGAAGGCATTTTTCATCTGGATGAATTGGGACAGTCAACAGGATGGTATTGTTGACTGGAGTCGTATTGGTAGTGGTATACAATAACATTCAGTGTGATAAGAGGAGAATTACATGAAATTACACCATACACAAAAGGGTTTTACCTTCTGGAGTGTTACCATAACGCTTTTGTTAATCGGTTTCGCTGTATTTAATGTGCTGAAACTTTTTCCTGTTTATATGGAGAGCTTTGAGATTGAGTCTTCGGTGAGAGGTCTGGAGACTGATCGTGGACAGGCCTATACTGGAGCAACAGCAGTTCGTAGCGCTGTGTTAAGATCACTGCAATTCAATAATGTTACTTCAATTACAAAAGATGAGATCATAATTACAAGAGAGAATCAAACATATCTGATTGTTGTGGAATATGAGGTTAGATTGCCTTACATATCTAATATTGACATCGTTATGAGTTTTAAGCACCAGGCAGAGGTGCCAGCGAGTTGACGGAAGATTTAGGTCGGCTGTGCACTCGTATTGGATATCAATTTGAACAGTATGAGCTGTTACAGAGAGCCCTGAGTCACCGCAGCATTGGTGGTGGTAATAATGAGAGACTGGAGTTTCTGGGTGATTCGATCCTGAGCTATGTTATATCCGTTGAACTATACCGTCGCTTTTCTGAGATGGATGAGGGGGGGTTAAGCCGAGTTCGTGCATCTCTGGTAAAGGGCGAAACTCTGGCGCAGCTGGCACGTAATCTGGAGTTGGGCGATTATCTTAGATTAGGGCCTGGAGAGTTGAAGAGTGGTGGCTTCCGTCGCAGCTCAATCCTTGCCGATGCCTTCGAGGCGATTTTAGGTGCTGTTTTTCTTGATTCCGATATTCACTCTGTTCAGCGCGTGATTTTACAGCTCTTCTCTGAGCGGCTGGATAATATAGACCCAACCACTGCCCTTAAGGATCCCAAGACGCGACTGCAGGAGTTTCTGCAGTCGAGACAAATGCCCTTGCCAAATTATGAGGTTGTAGAGATAACGGGTAAGGCGCATGCGCAGACCTTTACAGTTCGCTGTTATGTGGAGGGGCTGGATATGTCAGTCGCCGCTGAAGGGAATAGTCGCCGTAAGGCAGAGCAGCAGGCGGCAACATTGATTCTGGGTAAACTGTCCTGTGAATAGAGAAACCCCATTTCGCAGTGGTTATGTTGCCATTGTTGGTCGTCCCAATGTGGGTAAGTCGACCCTGATGAATCACCTCCTTGGACAGAAGATCAGTATTACATCGCGTAAGCCGCAGACCACCCGTCATCGTATTCTCGGTATTAAAACTACCGAAGAGAATCAGGTGGTTTACGTCGACACACCTGGTGTACATCTTAATGCGAAAAAGGCGATGAATCGCTATATGAATCGTGCAGCGACCACCAGCCTGGAGGATGTGGACCTGATCCTTTTTCTGGTAGAGGCTGATAGCTGGACCGAAGAGGATGAGAATCTTCTCAAGCGCCTTAAGGAGGCTAAGGCCCCTGTCTTTTTGATTGTTAACAAGGTTGATCGGGTGAAGGAGAAAGAGTCGCTATTGCCCATGCTGCAGGAGCTTTCCCAAAAGATGGCGTTTGCATCAGTGCTACCCCTCTCTGCACTCAAGGGATCGAACATCGAACAGTTGGAGCGTGAGGTTTATCAAAGGCTGCCTGAGTCGGATATGATCTTCCCCGAGGACTATGTCACCGATCGCAGCTCTCGCTTTCTAGCAGCCGAGATCATTCGCGAGAAGCTGATGCGTGGCCTGGGAAAGGAGCTCCCCTATGCCACTGCGGTGGAGATTGAGAGCTTTAAGGAGGAGGAGGGGATGTTGCACATCCACGGCCTCATCTGGGTTGAGCGTGACAGCCAGAAGCGTATCGTCATCGGCAAGGGTGGCGAGAAACTCAAGGAGGTGGGTAAACAGGCGCGTCTCGATATGCAGAGGCTGTTTGACAGTAAGGTTTTCCTGCAGCTATGGGTCAAGGTGAAGGAGGGGTGGTCGGATAACGAGCGCATTCTCAATAGCCTCGGTTATAAGGATGAGCTCTGAGCATAAGGTTCAATTGCAACCTGCCTATCTGCTGCATCGCAAACCCTATCGCGATACCAGTCTCTTGCTGGAACTCTTTAGCCGAGATCATGGCCGCATCGGTCTGATTGCCAGGGGGGCAAGGGGGGCAAAGTCAAAACTTAAGGGTGTACTGCAGCCCTACCAGCCGCTACTGGTCAGCTGGAGTGGTCGCGGCGAGTTACAGACCCTCACCTCGGCGGAGACAGAGGGGAGCGCCCTTTTTCTTCAGGGTGATACCCTGGCCAGCGGTTTCTACCTTAATGAGTTGTTGATGCGCCTGCTTGCACGGCACGACCCTCACCCGGATCTCTACCACATCTACCACTCCACCTTGCAGCGGATCTCTGCGAACCATGATATTGAGTGGGCGCTACGCCTTTTCGAGCGTGATTTGCTACAGGAGCTCGGCTATGGACTCCTGTTGAACCACGAGGGAAGAGGAGGTGTTGAGGTCGTGCCGGAGGGGCGGTACTGCTATTATCACGAATCAGGGCCACAGCGTATGCATGGTGAGGAAGGTGGGCGACTAACCGTCTCTGGTGAGACATTATTGGCACTAGCGCAGGGGCGCTGTGAAGTGCCGCAACTACGGCGTGAGAGCAAGTTATTGATGCGCGAGGTGTTGGCGCGTTATCTTGGCAACCGCCCCCTTGCCAGTCGTGAACTTTTTAGACAGAAACGCCCAAAAAGAAATGAGGAAACCGGTGTTGAGTAACAAGACTCCTATTTTGCTAGGTGTGAATATCGATCACGTTGCTACCCTGCGTCAGGCGCGCGGTACCCGCTATCCCGATCCGATACAGGCTGCCCTTGAGTCTGAGCAGGCCGGAGCAGACAGCATCACCCTGCACCTGCGTGAGGACCGCCGCCACATTCAGGATCGCGACGTGGAGATGCTGAAGGATATACTGCAGACCAAAATGAATCTCGAGATGGCGGTCACCGAGGAGATGCTCGACATCGCATCGCGGATCAAACCTGCCGACTGTTGCCTGGTGCCGGAGCGTCGCGAGGAGCTGACAACCGAGGGTGGTTTGGATGTGGTTGGGCAGCAGCCACGTATTGCCGATGCCTGCCAGCGTCTGGCCGATGCCGGGATTCGGGTCTCTCTCTTTATCGATGCGGAGCCTGCACAGATTGAGGCTGCAGCGGCCTGTGGGGCGCCGGTGATCGAGATCCACACCGGCCACTACGCTGATGCACCAACCGAGGCACAGCGCGAGTCGGAATTGGCCCGTATCCGTCAAGGTGCACGCCTGGCCCACGAGGCGGGGCTGCAGGTGAATGCTGGTCACGGCCTGCACTACCACAACACACGAGAGATCGCAGTGATCCCGCAGGTACGGGAACTCAACATCGGTCATGCGATTATTGCCCGTGCCCTTTTTTCCGGTCTTAAGAGTGCGGTGGCAGAGATGAAACAGATTATGGATGGAGCGCGTCAGTGATCTTTGGTATTGGTACAGATATTGTCAGCGTTGCACGTATGGAGCAGGCGCTTGAGCGCCACGGTGATCGTTTTGCCGAACGTATCCTGGCGACGAGTGAACTTGATGAATTTCGTCAGAGCAATAAACCAGCCCATTTTCTAGCCAAACGCTTTGCGGCCAAGGAGGCGGCTGCCAAGGCATTTGGTACAGGTTTTCGCTATGGCCTTGCGATGAACGATTTTCTCATTGGTCACGACGGATTGGGTAGGCCGCTATTGCAATTTACCGGTAAGGCGGAGGAGTATCGAAAGCGTAATGCCATTGGCGAGAGCTTTCTCTCTATCTCTGATGAAAATGAGCATGCCGTCGCTTTTGTAACACTATTAAGGTGCTAAAAGAAGCCATCTTTTTTCTGAGAGTTTAATTATGAAACAACACAATATTACCGTTATCGGCAGCGGCTTCGCCGCACTTACCGCTGTGCGTGAATTGCGCAAGCGTGACAGCTCGGCACTGATCACCGTGATCTCGCCGAGAGCAGAATTTATCTTTCTGCCGAGTCTCATCTGGATCCCATCGGGTATTCGCAGCGGGGATGACCTGCGCATCCCGCTGGGGAACTTCTTTGGCCGGATGAATGTAAAACATGTTGCCGCCGAGGTGACTGGGCTCAGGGATGGCGGCCGCACGGTTGAAACCTCTGCCGGTGAGGTAACGAACGATGCCCTGATCATCGCCTCCGGTGGTCGCTTTATCAAAAAGCTGCCGGGTATCGAGCATGCCATCACCCCGTGCGAGGGGATCCCCGCAGCGGAGAAGATTCGTGACCGTCTGAAGGCGATGACGGGTGGTACCATCGCCATCGGATTTGCCGGTAACCCTAATGAACCCTCGGCGATGCGTGGCGGGCCGATGTTTGAATTTCTCTTCGGTATCGATACCCTGCTGCGCCAGCAGGGGCGGCGCGACAAGTTCAAACTCATCTTCTTCAGCCCGGCCCCCGAGCCGGGAAAACGCCTTGGCCCCATGGCGATGAAGGGGCTACTGGAGACGATGAGTAAGCGTGGCATTGATACCCTCCTTGGACATAAGATGAAGGGCCTCGAGGCCAACAGGGTAATCACCGAGGGGGGCGAGTTCGAAGCGGATTTGATCCTCTTTATGCCCGGGATGACAGGCAACCTCTGGTTCGACAACAGCGAGCTGCCGCGTTCCGAGGGTGGTCTGGTAAAGGCCGATGGACAGTGTCGTGTGCCCGGTTTTGAACATACGTATGTCGCAGGTGATTCCGGCTCCTTCCCCGGCCCCGAGTGGATGCCGAAGCAGGCACACATGGCCGACCTGCAGGCCGCAGCGGCTGCGGCCAATCTGCTGGCCGGGCTAAACGGTCAAACACCAGGCGATACCTTCAAGGTTGAGTTGATGTGTATTGTCGATAGTCTCAACAGCGGCATGTTCGTCTCGCGCACCGCCAAGGGAAGCCGGGTGCTGCCACCCACTATTATTGGTCACTGGTTGAAGCGTTTCTTCGAGTGGTGGTATCTGCGACAGTATCGATAGGGAAGAGCGTCAATGTTGGCGACCCTACCGTATCTTGAGAAGATCTCCTTTCCGTCAATTACGCGCGGCAAACTGACTACACTGCAGGTTAACCTCGGTTATCGCTGTAACCTGCAGTGTAACCACTGTCATGTGAACGCGGGCCCCAGGCGCACTGAGAGCATGTCGGCTGAGAATATCTCTGCCATTATCGAGCTTGCCGAACAGGGCCGCTTTACCACCCTGGACCTTACCGGCGGTGCACCAGAACTCCACCCGCAGTTTCGTCAGCTGGTCGAGGCCGTGCGCAAACTGGGGATCCATGTGATCGACCGCTGCAATATCACCATCCTCGAAGAGCCCGGCCAGGAGGGGCTGGCGGAGTTTCTTGCCGTGCATGGCGTTGAGGTGGTCGCCTCCATGCCCTGCTATCTGCAGGAGAATGTGGATGCGCAGCGAGGTAAAGGCACCTTTGATTCCAGTATTCGCGGCCTGCAACAACTCAATTCTCAGGGATATGGACGTGACCGTGATAAAACACTGAATCTTGTCTATAACCCGCAGGGGCCCTCTTTACCTCCCGCGCAAAAGGCACTGGAGAAGGATTATAAAGCACGCCTTAAAGATGAGTATGAGATCGACTTTAACCATCTACTAACCATCACCAATATGCCGATTCAGCGCTTCGGTAGTTCCCTGCTCTCCAGAGGGGAGTTTGATAGCTATATGCAACTGTTGCGCGATAACTACCAACCGCAAAATCTCAATGGGGTGATGTGCCGCACACTCATCAGTGTCGATTGGCAGGGGAGCCTCTACGACTGCGACTTTAACCAGATGCTGGAGTTGCCAATGTGTGGTGACGGGGGGGATGTCCTGCGGCTGTCGCAGTTGTCAGATTTAACTCTGGATGGGCGCCCGATTGTAGTACGGGGTCACTGTTATGGCTGTACCGCCGGACAGGGGAGCAGTTGCGGCGGGGCGCTATGAGCCTCTCCATTATCATTCCTGCGCTGAATGAGTCACAATCTCTTCGTGTGCTGCTACCTGTACTTGCGGGCAAGGCCGAGGTGATTGTGGTCGATGGCGGCAGCAGTGATGAGAGTAAAAGTGTTGCCAGTGATAACGGCGTAATATTTCTTGAATCAGATCGAGGTCGCGCCAGGCAGATGAATGCGGGTGCGGCGATGGCAACAGGGGAGAACCTTCTTTTTCTTCACGCCGATACCACCCTCCCTGATAACGCACTCGCCCTGATTGATGAGGCGATGGCGCAGGGGGCGCTGTGGGGACGATTTAATGTACGCCTCAGCGGCAGTCACTGGTTGCTACGTATCGTGGAGCGCTTGATGAATTTGCGCTCCTGCACTACCGGTATCGCCACCGGTGATCAGGGGATCTTTGTAAAACGCGATCTCTTTGTGCAACTGGGCGGCTATGCTGATATCCCGTTAATGGAGGATGTGGAGCTGAGCAAACGGCTGCGCCGTTTTCAGTGGCCGTTCTGTATCCGCGAAGCGCTCACCACCTCCAGCCGCCGTTGGGAACACTATGGCATTGTGCGCACCATTGTCCTGATGTGGCGCATGCGCCTCGCCTACATCCTCGGGGTGAGGCCAGAACAACTGGCGAGAGCGTATCGTCGCAGTGATAGCGAAGGTCAGGGTAGTTGATGCGCTTTCCCGATGCCAAGATATTAGTAATGGCCCGCGCCCCTGTTGCGGGTAAGGCAAAGACTCGCCTGATCCCGGCGCTGGGGGAGGCGGGGGCGGCACAATTACATGCCTTTCTGGTTGAGCGCCTCCTCAACGAGTTATCGCATGCTGAGATTGCACAGGTTGCACTCTGCTGCACCCCGAATATCGATCACCCATTTTTTCACCACTGCCGTGATGGCTATGGTGTTACGTTGCAGGTTCAGCAGGGGGAGGGGCTGGGCGAACGCCTTCACCATGCACTCAGCATATCGCTTGAGCATCACCGTTATGCGGTAGTGATCGGTTGTGATATTCCGCTACTCGATTCGGCCGTTATTAGCGAGGCCTTGCAGGCGCTGCAGGCGGGAAACGATGCGGCGATCACCCCAACCGAGGATGGCGGTTACGCCCTGCTCGCTGTGAGGGCGTCCCACCCCCAGCTGTTCCATGATATCGACTGGGGCTCAGAGAAGGTCTTTGCACAAACGATACAGCGTTTCGATGAACTGCAGTGGCGCTGGCATGAACTGGCGTGCCTATGGGATGTCGATACAGCTGAAGATTACAGACGCCTCTTATCGCATACCGATATACTTGACCGCTTTGTTACCCCTGTATCTGATTTACTATGAAATTCTATATCCGTACCCTTGGTTGCAAGATGAACTGGCTCGACTCGGCGCGTCTTGCCGCGGCACTTCAGGTTGCCGGCCACCAGCCGGTCTCCAGCGAGGAGGAGGCGGATTATCTCTTTGTTAACACCTGCACCGTTACCTCCGAGGCGGATCGCAAGTCGAAGCAGACGGTCAACCGTATGGGCAGGATGCAGAAGCGGGTGGCGGTGATGGGGTGCGGCCCAAGGGTCGATGGTGCATTGTGGCGTGACCACTCGGAGGAGGCCGTGGTCTTCGATAACGAAGAGCAGCTGCGTGCCTACTTTAGTATCGAAGAGGATGAGGCGCAGTTGCCGCTGAGTTCACGTACCCGTCTGCCGGTGGCGATTCAGACCGGCTGTGACAATGAGTGCAGCTTCTGCATCACCCGGGTTGCCCGTGGTGCCCATCGTAGTCTGCCGCAGGATGATATTGTGCGGCAGGTTCAGCTCGCCTTTGATAATGGCATACAGGAGATCGTGCTGACGGGGATCAACCTCGCCGCATGGGGGTGTGAAGACTCCCGCAGGCCGGAGCAGGCGCGGCTGCATCAGCTTATCGAGGCGCTCCTGCAACAGACCGAGATCCCGCGGATCCGTCTCTCATCGCTCGGCCCGCAGTTTATTCAACCTCAATTCTTTGACCTCTTTGCCGACGAGCGGATGTGTGACTATCTCCATATCTCCCTGCAGAGCGGTTCTGACAGCGTGCTGGAGCGAATGGTGCGAGGCCACTCGACAGCTGAGATTATTGATATTGCCGAACGGGCACGTGCGGTGCGCCCCGATACTGCGCTCGCCGCTGATATGATCACCGGTTTTCCCGGCGAGAGTGATGCTGAGCATCGAGAGACGGTACAGCTACTGCAGCGGCTACAGTTCGCCAAGCTGCACGTCTTTCCCTACTCTGAGCGTGAAGGGACGCCGGCTGCCAGCGCCCAGAACCCAGTGGAGCTGTCGGTAAGAAAAGAGCGCGCAGGTGAGATCAGGGAGCTTGCTCGGCAGATGCGCGAGGCGTTTATCCTGCAGCAGATGGGAAAAACATTTCCGGTGCTGGTGGAGGGGAGTGGAAGTGGGCTCTCTGGGAACTATATTCGCCTGCGGACCGGTGAGCTGGCGGAGGGGACGATCCATCAGCTGAAGTTGCGTCGTGAAAACCTCGCCGAACCCCTCTCTTCTGACTCGGCGCCGTAGCTAGAGGTAGCTAGAAGGGCATCGTCTCCTGCTGACCCAGCAGGATCTCCTCAACCTTGCTCAGCTTGAGCAGGCTGCGGTGCTCCTCAACCACCTTGTTGTCATAACGTTTGGCCTCAAGCAGGGCAAAGAAGGCGTCCTTGTGTCCGGTCTCCCTGTAGTAGAGGTAGGTGAGGTAGTAACCCTGGGCGACATTACGACGATCGCTTTTGGTCAGTTTCCCCGAGGCCCCCTGTAGACTGGGGATCGTGATCTCTCTGCCTGCACGCAGATTATCGGGGTTGCTGATGAGTGCTGCGTTGGCCTGGTAGATGTGTGGCCAGAGCAGGGGGTCACCATAGTAGCGTCGAGCCAGGCGCCATAGACTTTCGCCACTGGCAATGGTGTATGACCTTTCGGTGAAGAAGAATGAGGCTGGCTGGCTGGTTGCATTGGCTGCTGGGATTATTGCCCTGAGTGGCACATCGGTACTCGTGACACTCTCAGCCGATACAGCAGGTGCTGCAGGTGAAGTTGAAGTGGCCTCATCCGCAACAGGCTCTGCAGTTGCGCTTTCCAGAGATGTCTCCCCCTGAGCTGCAGCCATTTCGTTGTAAAGAGTAGAGGAGTCGAGCTCATCCTGTGGCGGGGTAACGGGTGCGGCTGCTCGACTCTCCTCTGAAATAGCCTCCTTTTGAGCTACAGCAGGCACCTCGGTAGAGGGAGGGATAGCCGCTCCGCTGCTCCCCGGTGCGACAGGGGAGACCCTGGCCTGCTCGGCCTGTGCCACGACAGGCTGTGGGGTGACCTGTTCATTGGTTGCGCTGCCAAAATAGATGCTGAGGGTAACAGCGGCGATCACGATCGCGGCGGCGGCACCCAGGTAGAAATATTTACGGTTTGGATCATAGTTGCCGCTAACCTCATCGGCCTGCAGCTCAATGACAGCATCGTCATTCAGGTTGTCGATGCGATCGGCCACCTGCTCCAGACGCTCATCCAGAGAGGGCTTCTGTACGAGGGTTTCAGTAGGATCGGGCTGTGTGGTCACCGCCTGAGTGGTCGTAACAGTGGGTGGCGACGATACGATGGTTTTGGTTGCCACCGGCTCGGCGATTGAGGCCGTTCTGGCAGCGGTGCGCTGTGCCGGTTCGTTGATTCGTACCGGTGGCCTGTGCACGGGTTGGATCAATTCACGCAACGCCTTACAGGGGGAGAAGATCACCCGTTGGTGTGCAGGGATGGTGATTGGTTCACGGGTTTGTGGATTAAAACCGCTACGTGCAGCCACAGGTTTGAGGCGGAAGGTACCAAAATTACTGACGTTGACCACTTTATCCCTGATCAGACCGCTGCGAATCACCGCCAGGATCTCTTTGGCCGCCTCGCGCACCAGTGGCATCGGCAGCCCCTGGTGCTGCACCATATCGTCGAGCAGGGTCTGTCCGTAGACGCTATTCATCCGGATGCGCCTCACTTGCCTCGTCCTTCAAACTTTTGGCGGGCTTAAAGTGGAGTCTGTCGTGGGCAGGTATGGTGCAGAGTGACTCTTCAGAAGGGACATAGGCACGTTTCTCCGGCACCTCTTTGACGCTAAATGTGCCAAAGCCGCGCAGAATTACCGAATTTTTTGCTGCCAACTGGTGGGTGATGGCCGCCACATAGCCGTCCAGCAGCGTACGTGCCTGCTTCTGTGTGACCCCCATACGTTCGGCAAGTGCCTTGACCAGTTCTGCGGTAGTCATCGCTCCGAATATCCGTGTTTACCACTTATAAATATACCACATATCATATAGAACGTTTTTTTCCCTGTCATGACGATGATCACGATCACATCTGTGACCTTATCTCGGGTAGAATAGCGGACGTGATTATTGACGTGATGACAGATTGATGGGGCAGACCCTCGCTATTGCCGCTGGTGGTGCGGTGGGCGCACTGTTGCGCTTCTGGGGTGCCAACTGGGTCTATGCCCTGATGGGACGAGGCTTCCCCTACGGCACCCTGGCGGTGAACCTGTTCGGCTCACTGCTGATGGGTTTTTGCTACGTCTGGCTGGTGGAGCGTGCCTCGTTGGGGCCGGAGTGGCGTGCTCTGCTGATGGTGGGCTTTCTCGGGGCCTTTACCACCTTCTCCACCTTCTCCATCGAGACGTTGAACCTGATCGAGGGCGGGGCGGTGTTCAAGGCGGTGCTGAATATGGTGCTGAGTGTGGTGCTCTGCGTGACAGCGGCCTGGCTGGGGTTGTTCATCGGGAGGCAGGTATGAGACAGGTCGAGGTGACGGTGGTGCGCATCTACCTCAACGAGGGTGAGGCGCAGCTGGAGAATCTGCTGAAGAGGCTCCACGACTGGGAGCATGTACGTGGGGTGAGTGTCTTCCGCGGCATCGCTGGTTTTGGAGAGTCGGGCGAGATCCACACCAGCAAGTTCATCGACCTGGGGATGTCGCTGCCGCTGGTGGTGGAATTCTTCGACACCCCACAGAAGGCGCGCGAGATCATGGAGCACCTGAGCACGACGATCAAGCCAGGCCATATGCTGAGCTGGTCTGCCAATATTAATGAACAAGATTAATTTACAAGCATAACATTTTGATTTAAAGGTAAATTTAGAGATGCTAGACCCCCGTCTGTTCCGCAGTGAACTGGATGAGACCGCGGCCCAACTGGCGCGTCGTGGATTTGAGCTGGATGTAACGGCGATCGCCCGTCTGGAGGAGGAGCGCAAGTCCCTCCAGGTCGATACCGAGAACCTGCAGGCCGAGAAGAACAAGAGCGCCAAGGCGATCGG
>Ga0224501_10000478_pt1 | contig 31876 bp, 26 predicted proteins | sample SF_Oct11_sed_USG_4_FD_169105 | JGI IMG/M metagenome (GOLD analysis project Ga0224501, IMG submission 169105) | Sediment microbial communities from San Francisco Bay, California, United States - SF_Oct11_sed_USGS_8_1 | ecosystem: Environmental > Aquatic > Marine > Sediment | place: USA... | reverse complement strand
GTGTTTTGTGGGTGGGTGTTGGGGGGGGGGGGCTGCGGGGGGGGGGGGGGGGGGGGGGGGGGGGAACGGTGGGCAGTGGTCGGTGGGGCGAAAGTCCGGCGGTTGCGTCCCGGAAACAATTCCGAAACTCTGCCGAGCCCCTGGACGACAAGAACAAAATACGGATGCCTCAGCCCAGAGGCGAGGCTCAAACTACCAGTGCACACGCCCCCTGTCCATTGCGACGGCTGCGCGAAATTTGCGGGTTCTCGCACCGAGCGCAGCTTCAGGCGAAGCCGCGCTCGTAGCAGCTGCGAATGGCTTCGGTGTGGCGCCGGTAGTCGCTGAGTAGCGCGCGCCGTGCGCCGTCGCTGCCGTCGCCTCCGCCGTAGCCCATGGCGCGCGCCAGGCCCTCCAGGTCGCCGCGCTCGGTGTCCAGGTCCGAGATGGAGCGGTTTTCCACCACGCGCACGCGGTTGCCCAGGCGTTGCAGGAAGTTCCAGCCGGCCACCAGCTGCTCGGCGTCACTGGCTTTCACCACCCCGAGTCGGGCCAGGCGTTCGAGCTGGGCAGCCAGCGGGATGACCTCCAGCAGCTCGGAGTGGTTTTCACCCTCGCGGATTTGCAGCCACTGCACCAGGTTTTCGATGTCGAGCAGGCCGCCGCGGCCGCGCTTGAAGTCGCGGCGCACTGCGGTTTCGCGAGCCAGCTCGTCTTCCATGCGCTGGCGCACGTGCAAGACCTCGTCTCGGGCACCTTCGGGCAAAGGGCGGGTGAGGATCTCGCGCCGTAGGGCCTCGAAGTCCTCGGCCAGCGTGGCGCTGCCGGCAATCGCGCGGGCCCGGAGCAGCACCAGGCGCTCCCAGACCTCGGCGCCGCGCTCGTGGTAACGCCGAAACGAGGCCAGGGAGCTGACCAATGTGCCCTGGTTTCCTGAGGGCCTTAGCCGTGAGTCAATCTCGTAACAGCTGCCCTGACCGGTTTTCGCCTGCAGCACCGAGATCAGGCGCTGGGCCAGGCGCGTGCAATATTCCTGGGCGACCAGGAGGTCGCGCCCCGGTTCGACGTCGAAGAGAAAGATCAGGTCCAGGTCGCTGCCGTAGCTCAACTCTTGGCTGGCGAGCTTGCCCATGCCGATGACGGCGAAGCGGGCATCGCCTCCCTCGTTGCTGAGTTCGGGTTTGCGCTCGGCCAGCCAGCGCCGGGCGGAGTCCAGGGCGCCGTCCAGGCAGGTTTCTGCGATCTCGGTCAGTGCGCGCTCGGCCTCGCTGCGGCTGACCCGGCCGTCGAGGTCGAGCAGGCCCACGTTGAGTAGGTGGCGGTGGAAGAAGAGGCGTAGCGCATCGAGTTCGGCCTCGGCGGGGTCGGCCCCGTCGCCGGCCAGCTCGAGCTGCTCTGTGGCGATGGCCTGTAGATCGCGCGTCAGCTCGGCGCGATCGAGCAGTAGCACGTCGGGGTCGGCGAAGACCGGCTCGATCAACTTGGGGTGAGTGGAAAGCACGTTGGAAAGGTAGTTCGAGGCGCCGAAGAGCTTGGCCAGGCGGCTGACGATCTCGGGGCGGTCGAAGAGCAGCTCCAGGTAGAAGCGGTGCTGACCGACGAGATCGATGAAGCGACCCAGGTTATCCAGGCCGCGGGCGGGCTGACTGGAGCGCTCGATGCCAGCGGCGAGCTGGTCGGAAAGCTCGTGGAGCATGCGGCGGGTGGTGTCGCTGGCCAAGAGCCAGCTGACCTTCTCGGCGAAGAGATCGAAGATCTGGTCGGAGCCGCGGTCGAAGAAGAAGCTGCCGAAGACTCCGGCGATGCGCTGGCGGTGGCCCTCGAGCAGTTCGTCCAGTTGCGCCACGGCATCGTCGCCGCGAAATTCCATGGCGAAGGCGATGGGGCGGCGCGCCTCGGCGTCGCTCGGCAGCCTGTGGGTCTGGCGCTCGGCCACCATCTGCAGGCGGTTTTCCAGGCGACGCAAGAAGAGATAACCCTCGAGTAATAGGCCGGTGGTGGCCTCGTCCAGGAGGTGCACGTCGCGCAGGCGTTCCAGGGCCTCCAGCGTCGAGCGGCTGCGCACCTGGTCGACGCGTCCGCCGTGTAGGAGCTGCATCGCCTGGGCGATGAACTCGATGTCGCGGATGCCGCCGGCGTCAATTTTGACGTTGAAGCCCTCGCGGCGACCGCCGTGGGCCGCTTCGATCTTGGCTTTGAGTTCAGCGATGGCGTCGACGCCGCCATAGTCCATGCTGCTGCGGTAGATCATGGGCGCGACCGCGTCGATGGCGCGCCAGCCGAAGTCGAGGTCGCCGGCCACCGGGCGCGCCTTCATGAAGGTGGCTTTCTCCCAGGTGTCGGCCCAGCTCTCATAGTAGACCGCCAGGGCTTCGTCGGAGACCACCAGCGTGCCCTGGGCGCCCTGGGGGCGCAGGTCGAGGTCGACCCGGTAGAGAAAGCCGTCGGCGGTGGTTTCGCTGACCAGTTTGCCGAAGCGCTGGCCCAGGCGCGTGAAGTAATCGGTGGGCGCAAGCTGCGAAAGCTCTGGTCCCGTGGCCTCCAGCTCGACTTCGCCGGGCGGCGTCTCGAAGACGTAGAGCAGGTCCACGTCGGAGGAGTAATTCAATTCCTGGGCGCCGTGCTTGCCCAGCGCCAGCACACAAAAGGAGAGCTCGACCGAAGCGCCGCCGGTCATGGCGAAGCGCGGCGGGCCGAAGCGCTCTGCGATTTCGGCGGCCGCCTGCTCGAGGGCGCGCGCGAGCAAGCTGTCGGCGAGGTTTGATAGTTCACTCAGAGTGATGGTGCTGTCGGCCAGCGGCACCAGCCGCGGACTGCAGTCGCGGGCGGTGATGCGCAGCAGCTCGTAGTACTTGAGCGCGCGCAGGGCGGCGGCGGGACTGTCGGCCGAGTCGAGCTGGGCGTCGAGGGCCGCATCGAGTTCCGCCTGGGTGCGCGGGGCGCTCAGGCCCTCGTCGAGCGACGACAGCAGCCAGCGCGGGCGGCGGCGCAGGTGGCTCAGAAAGAAGGGGGCCACCACGCAGGCCGCCCACAGCAGGTCGGCCAGGTCCTCGGGCTTGGCGCTCGCCCTCGCTTGCAGCTCTGCCTCATCGAGCGCCGCCAGCAGCTCGGCCGCCCTGCAGCACGCCGCGGTTGGCTCCGGCGCCTGCAGCAGGCGTGCCCAGCTAGGCTGTAGCCAACTGGGCGCCGGCTGCTGGCCCGAGAGCCGCTCCAGCCACAGGTGCTCGGGGTCGCGGCCATTGGCGTTCACCGCCGGGGCCCTCAGCCGACCAGCTGTTCGATAATGCGGCCGGTGGCGTCCGGGTCGCGCTCCATCACGCTGACCCCGTGCAGACGCGCGCCAGCGGCCTCCTGGGCCTCGATGCGCTCGATGCACTGCTCGGTGCTGCCGACGAAGTGCATTTCATCGAGCATGGCGTCGGGCACGGCGCCGGTGCCAGCGGCGGCGCCGCCTTCCTTCCAGGCCGCGCGAATGGCGTCGGCTTCGGCCTGAAAGCCGTGGGCCGAGAGCTGCTCGTAGTAGTAGTCGCCCATGCGCGCGCAATAAAAGGCGAGGCCAGCGGCGGCGCGGCTTTTGGCGATGTGCTGGGACTCGGGGTCGTTGGCGACGGTGATGCTGCCCGGGAAGCGAATGGTGAAGTCCTCGGGCTTCTTGCCGGCGCCTCGGACCCACTCGAAGACCTTGTCGGCCTCGGCCTTGAGGCCCGACAGCGGGATCATGGTCGGCATCCAGCCGTCGGCCTGCTCTGCGGTCAAGCGCACGCTCTTGGGCTTGAGCGTGGCCAGGTAGATCGGTACGTGCTTGCGTACGGGGTCGAAGCGCAGGGTGAAGCCGCGCTCGAGCTTGAAGAGCTTGCCGTCGTAGTTCAGCGGCTCCTGGGCGAAGAGCATGCGCATCAGCTCCACCGTCTCGCGCAGGCGCGTGAAGGCGGGCTGGTAGGGCACGCCATGGAAGTGCTCGATCACGCGATGGCCGCTGGTGCCCAGGCCCACGATCACGCGCCCGCCCGACAGCTCGTCCAGCGTGGCGAAGTGCTGGGCCAGGGCCGCAGGCGTGCGCGAGTAGATGTTGACGATGCCGGTGCCGAGCTGCACGCGTTTGGTGCGGTCGGCCAAGAGAGTCAGCATCGTGAAGGCGTCGCGCCCCCAGGCCTCGGCCACCCAGATCGAGTCGACGCCGGTGTCGTCGGCCATCTGCGCCATGGCGTAGATGCGTTCGCGGTCGAGTTCGCCCTGCCAGTTCACGCCCATGGAAATGCGTCGCGCCATCTCATCCTCCTCGCTGCGCCCCCTTGTAACACAGGCCCGTCGGGGGCGGTGCAATCCCCCTCCGAGACCCTGTAAGCTCCGCCCATGACCGACGACGACCGCAGCTATTTCCGCCTTTGTAGCAGCTGCAAGCGCGAGCTTGCCTTCGACGCCGCCTATTACGTTTGCAGCGTCTCCACCTGCAACCGCAAGCGCATGGCCTTGAGCTTTTGTTCGGTGCCCTGCTTCGAGGCCCATGTGCCGGCGTTGCGCCATCGCGAGGCCTGGGCCGAGCAGCGGCGGGCGCCGACGCGGCAGCAGTGGTTGCGCGAACGCGAAGAGGAGCGTGAGCAGGCAGAACAGCGGGTTGCGCGTCACGCCGCGGGTGGCGGTGGCGGTGGCGGTGGCGGCGGCGGTGGCGGCGGCGGCGCTGAAGGGCGTCCGGCCCGCCGCATCGTGGGCGCCGACGAGGGCAGCACGGAGGTCACGTTTTCCGACGACGTGCCCCGCGACATCCTGGTGGTGGTCTCCAAGCTCAAGGCCTACATCCGCGCCCGCTCTGGCATGAAGACCTCAGACACGTTGATGGAGCCCCTGAGCGACATCATTCGGCAGTTGGCCGACGAGGCCATCGAGCGGGCCGCTGCCGACGGGCGCAAGACGGTGATGGACCGGGACCTCTGAAGCCGCGCTTGCTGGGCTTGCTGCGTCGCTGTCGGCGCGCACGTTAGAGCTGCGCGAAATGTGGCCCAAGGAACACGGCACCTATGGGGAGCTTGGCTTTCCGCTGTTGACGGCGCTGTCGTTGGGACAACCCGGCCTGGCGGCGGCGGCGCTCTCGCTCGCCATCGTCTGCGCCTACCTGGCCCACGAGCCCCTGCTGGTGCTGGCCGGCGTGCGCGGCGCGCGCAAGCAAAAGGAGCAGGCGGCGTTGGCACGGCGTTGGATGGTCGGCGCGCTGTCGCTGTCGCTGGTATTCGGTGCCATCGGCGCCTTTTTCGCCGCTGCGGCAGCGCGCTGGGCCCTGCTGGTGCCCTGCGCGCTGGCGCTCGCGGTCTTGCCCCTGGCCTTCAGCGGCAAGGAGCGCACGCTCGTCGGTGAGCTTTTGGCGGGCGCGGCGCTGGTCAGCGCGTCGCTGCCGGTGGCCTTGAGTTCCGGGATGGCGCTCGAGGTCGCCATCGGCTTCGTTGGCGTTTGGCTACTCTCCTTCGCACTGCTGACGGGCGCGGTGCGCGGTGTGGCGCGCAAGCGCTGGGATGGGGGCCGAAGGCTGCGCGTGGCGGCGGCCGTCGCGCTCGGGGTAGGCGTGGTCGTCAGCGCCCTGGCCTTTTGGGGTGGTATTGAGGGCTGGCTGGCGCAGGCGCTCATCCCCACGTGGCTCACGGCCGCGATCGTGGTTTCGCTCGCTCCATCGCCGCGGCACATGCATCGCGTGGGCTGGTCGTTGATCGCTTCGAGCGCGCTCACCTACGTCGCGTTGCTGTGGTTGGTGCCCAACTGAGCAGTACCCTACACACCCACACGTCATGCCCGGAGAGCTTTTCCATCGTCATTCTTGACGAGGTGGGCGCAGAGCGGGGCATACTCACACGCGACGCGAAGCTCTTGCGAGGGACCATGAAGCGCGCTCCATGTATGATGATGTGGGTAGTTCTGGGCGCGCTCCTGGCGTCCGCAGTGTCGATGACGGCGGTGCCTGCCGGTGCTTTCGCCCAGGCTGAAGCCGAAGCCGATGCTTCTTTCGCCCTCGACGGCACCACCACCGTCACCGGCAAGATGCGCAAGGATCCGCTCGAGCGCTGGTGGCTCGGCGGCTACTACCGCCATCTTTGGATCCCGAAGTACGTCACCAAGACGTTCTTGGATCGCGCTCCCAGCTTCACCAACAGCGGCTTCGGCGGCCTGGCCACCTACCACAGCGACGGTGGCCTCAACGTGATCTTCGGCATCGGCTACATGCCCTACGAGTACGCCGGTCCGGTGCTCGACACCGGTGGACCCGAGCGCGACACGGAGCTGGTCAAGAGCGATCTGGCCCTGATCCACGTCAGCGCGGCGCTGATGTGGGATCTGGAGTTCCATCCCATCGTCGCTCTCGAGCTGGGCTTCGGCGTCGACTTCGGCTTTTTGACCGGCAAGATGCACCGCAACGAGGCCTACATCAAAGATGGCCAATTCGTGGAGTGCCCGGGGCCGGTCACCGATCCGATGCATCCCGACGCTCAGAGCACCAACATCCTCGAGGCCTGCTCGGTTCCGAGAAACGGCGGCGCCACCGACCCCACCACCAAAAAGGGCGAGCACTACGACGTCAACGACGAGAACGTCCCGCCGGTGATGGGCTATCTGGCGATCCCCCAGATCGCGCTGCGCCTCAAGCCCTGGAAACACATGGCGATCAAGGCCGAGTTCGGCTTCGGCCTGGCCACGCTCTGGGCTGGCGCTTCCCTGCATTTCAGCTTCGGCATGTTCGCCAGCGATGGGCCCACCGAAGTGGTGGTCGATCCGGACGCGGCGCCTGCGCCCAAGCCCGAGCCCGAACCGGTACCGCCCCCCATCGCCGCGCCCGTTGAGGGTCGCGTGCTGGGACGTGTGGTCGACGCCGAAAGCAACGCGCCCATCGCCAGCGCCACGGTGACGATCAAGACCACCCGCGCCCTGTCGCCGCTGTCCTCGCTCGACGACGGTCGCTTCGTGGTCGACCGTCTCGACCCCGGTATGGTCGGCTTCGAGGTTCAGCACGAGGACTACGAGCCCGGCAAGTGCGAGGTGGAGATCACCGACAAGGGCGGCGATGTGCCCGTGATCTGCAAGCTCAAGGCCAAGCCCACCGCCGGCGCCATCAGCGGCATGGTCAAAAACGAGAAGGGCAAGGCCGTCGGCGGTGCCTCGGTGGTAATCACCGGTCCCAAGGGCGCCACCACCCAGGCCGACGATCAGGGCTCCTTCGCCGCGGTCGATATGCCGCCGGGCATGTACCAAATCCAGGTCGAAGCCCCCGACTACCTGCTCAAGCAGGTGGAGGTCGAGGTGCTGCCCCGCGAGACGGCGCTACCCGAGGTGATTCTGGCCGCGCGTCCGAAGAAGGAGCTGGTCAAGGTCAGCAAGAAGGAAATCATCATCACCGAGCAGATCCAGTTCGCCACCGGCAGCGCTGAGATCCGCTCGGTCAGCCACGCGCTGATGGCCGCCATCGCCGATGTGCTCCTGCGCCACAAGCACGTGGAGCAGGTGGAGATTCAGGGCCATACCGACAACCGCGGCAAGCACAGCTTCAACATGAAGCTGTCGCAGGATCGCGCCGAGTCGGTGCGCGCCTGGCTGGTGGGCGCCGGTGTCGAACCCGACCGTCTTGTGGCCCGCGGCTACGGTCCGGACGTGCCCATCGCCTCCAACAAGAGCAAGTCCGGGCGCGCCCAGAACCGCCGCGTGCAGTTCATCATCATGCGCCAGAGCCTGTAGGCGTCCGCCGCGGGAGCCTGCGAAGGCTGGGACGTCGGAGTCGGCGTCCCAGTCCGGGTGCTCTCGCTACCCTTGCTCGCCCACGAGTTCGGCGAAGCGCCGCAGCACGCGCTTGCCGTCGTCGGTGTCGCGGGCCGCGGCTGCGAGCGCGTCGGGGTCGAGTCCCTCGGCGGAGATGGTGTCGGCGCGGGCCTCGATGTAGCCGCGCACGATGTCGGCGTCGAACTCCGGATGGAATTGCACGCCCCACGCACGCGGGCCGAGGGAGAAGGCGTGGTTTTCGTCGTTTGCGCTCCAGGCGAGTCTGCGCGCAGCGGACGGCAGCTCGAGCACCGCTTGCAGGTGGCTGACCGGCACGTGCAGCGGCTGGCTGAAGATGCCGAAGAGGCGATCGACGCCGCCAGCGCCCGGCAGCAGCGTCACGTCGATGGTGCCGACCTGGCGGCCGCGGGGGTTGTCGCCCACGCGCCCGCCGTTGCCGTGGGCCAGCAACTGGTGGCCGTAGCAAATCGCCAGCATCGGCGCGCCGGCTTCCAACGCCGCGCTGAGATAGCCGGCGGTGGCCTCGCTCCAGGCTTCAGCGTCGGTGACCATGGCGGCCGAGCCCGTGACCACGATGGCTTCGGTGCGCTCGGGCGCAGGCGGCCTGGCCCCGCGGTAGACCTCGACCACCTCGACCTCGTCCTCGTGCAGGCCCATGCCCTCGCGAATCCACAGCTCGAAGTCGCCGCGCCTGCGCGCGACATTGGGGACGGTCTGGCCCGTCTTGATGATGAGTACGCGGCCCACGCCCACCAGCGTAACCATGCCGGGCCGGGCGGCAAGCGTGGTACAAAGGAGTCATGGAGCAGCCCGCTGTCGCTACGTGCGAAAATCACGCCCAGCGGGAAGCCATCGGCGTCTGTGTCCAGTGCCGCAGGCGCGTCTGCAGCGAGTGCTCGACCAAGGTGGAGGGCATCAACTACTGCGTTTCCTGCCTGGAAACGCTGGCGGCCGCCGGCGGTCGCACGCGCCCGCGCCGGGGGAAGCGCGACGGCAGCGCGGTCTCGGGCCTGGCCCAGTTGCTGCTCTATCTGGGGATTTTGTGGCCGGCCGTGTGGCTGATGCTGGAGGTGCTGCTCAGCGGAGGAACCGAGGGTGGCTAGCGCGACGGGCGGTGAGCTGCAGGCCAGTGGACCGCTCGAGCTTTTGGACCGGGCGCTGCTGTCGGTGCGGCGGGGGCCGCCCCGATCCCTGTGGCAAGGGCTGTCGGCGGGGCTGCCGCTGTCGCTGTTGGCCATCGCCATCTATTACTTCGAGCGCGTCGAGGGCGTGCAGGGCCTTCGGCCGGTCTTCGCGCTGCTGACGGTGCTGGGCTTTGGCTATCGCTGCCTCAGGCTAAGCCGCCTGGCGCGCCGCCATGCGGTGGCCGCACGGCCCACGCTGCCGATCTCGGAGCAGCCCGCGCCCGCTGTGGATGTGTTGCTGACCTCTGCCGTGGTCGCCGTCGGGCTGTGGCTCTGGTGCTGGCTTTTGGTGCCTCTGGCACTGGTCTCACCCTGGGCGGCTCTGCTGGGGCTGCCGATGCTGTCGGTTCGCGGTGCGGTGGCTCCCTCGTGGTTGGCACGGGCTTCCTGTGCCGGTGATCGAGGACTGGCCTCTTTTGGTCAGTCCTTCGACGATACTTCCGGCAGCCGCGCCATCTTTTTTTGCGTCGAGTTGATGGTGCTACTCGGGGCCATGTTGCTGCTTGGAAATCTCTGGGCCCTGCTCGGTTTTGTGGTGCTGCTGGCCGACTCCATGTTCGGCCTCGACGTCGCCTTCGTTAGCTCGTTTCTGTCGCCGGACAACGGCTTCGTCCAGGTGGTGGTGGTGGCTGTCGCGTTTGCCGCGCTGGAGCCGCTGCGCGCGGCGCTGTCGGCGCAGGCCTTCGTCGAAGCCCGCTCCCGTCGCGACGGTGCCGACCTGCACGCCGCCGTAGATGCCGCCGTGGCTTCGGCCCAACCCCGCCGGCCGCTCGCCGGGGGGCTCGCCGTGGCCCTCTTGCTCGCGTTCGGCTTGGGCCACCAGGCCACCGTCGCCCAAGAGCCCGAGTACGAAGCCGAGGCCCCGGAGCTGCCCGACACCGCGCCCTCGGAGGCGACCGCTGCCGACCGGGCGGCACGCCAGCAGGCCGAGGCGATCCTGGCCCGCGACGAATTTCGCGAGTTCGCGAGCAATGAAAACCAAAGCCTGCGCCTGTGGCTGCGGCGGCTTCTGCGCTGGCTCGAGTCCTATGAGCCACAAGACTCGGAGCGGAGCCAGACGCGGGGGGCGGGCATGCCGCGGGTTTCGGCGTGGATCTTGATGCTCCTGGGGCTTTTTGCCCTGGCTCTGATCCTGGCCTACGTCTCGCGCAGCACGGGCTTGCGGCGGCGTGCGGCTGGCGAGGGGCAGGTCTCCGACGGTCAATCCGAGCGGCTCCTGGAACCGGTGGTCATTCTCGACGAAGCGGCCCAGCTGGCGGCGCGCGGACAGTACCGCGAGGCCCTGCGCGCGCTCTACGTCGCCACCCTGGTCACCCTCGACCGCCGCCACCTGATCGACTTCGATCCCACGCGCACCAACTGGCAGTATCTCAGGGCCATGCCGCCGAGTGACACGCGCCAGGCCTTCGCCGCCTTCACACGGGCCTTTGACCATAAATGGTATGGCCGCGAGCCGGCAACAGCCGACGACTACCAGCGCTGTCGCGTGTTGGCCGATCGCATCTGCGCCGAAGGGACCAGCCCGTGACCCGACCGCGCCTGTTGCGCCGGGCCGCGCTCTCGCTCGGGGTGGCATTTTTGCTCCTGTCGGGTGGGCTTTTGTGCCAGCGCGTCGCCGAGCGCGGTCGCTTCGTCGACGCCTACTCGAGCTACGGTGCAGGCCCCGACGGCGCCCGTGGCATCTTCCTGCTGGCCGAGCGCCTGGGCGCCAAACCGCGGCGCTGGTCGCAGGACCTGGCCGCCCTGCCCGAGGGCGGTGGTCTTTTGTTGGGGCTCAGCGACTGCAAGAAGGAGCTGGCGCGGCCGCTATCGCGCTACGAGCGCGCGGAGCTGATCGATTGGGTGGCCGAGGGCGGAACGCTGGTGGTGGCCGGCACCGGTGAGCTTTTGCCCGATGAGTTCGGCGTGCAGGTGCTGGGCTGCGAGCGCTTCGCGCGCGAAGGAGCGTTCGCGGATGCGGGCGTCGCCGACGGGGGCGAGTTCGGGCACGCCCTGGACGGCGAGCAATGCGAAGAGGTCGTAGACGGCGAAGTCGGCGAAGCGCTCGGCGAAGTGGAACAGGCCGGGGACGCAGGGGTCCAGTTCGAAGCCGGCAAAGACGAGCTGCCCCCTTCGCTCGCCGATGCGCTCTTGGACGAGGAGGTGGCGGAGGAAGTGCTGGGATTGGCGACCGCCCCGCCATTCTTGGGGCTCGCGCCGATCCCGATGTCCGCATCGGCGACCATCGTGGTCGAGCCCGACAGCGACGCCGAGGTCCTGATCGAGGAGCTGGGCGAGCCCGAGCGTCCTCCGCTGGCCGTCGCCACGCGCCACGGTGAGGGAAGGGTCGTGGTGCTGGCCAGCGCCAGCCCCTTGCGCAACGCGGCGTTGGTCGACGAGGACGGTGCGGTGATGTTCGCGCGCCTGATCGCGTGGCTGTCGCCCCGGGGGCCGGTGCTCTTCGACGAATACCACCTGGGGGTTGGCGAGCGGCGCTCCCTGATGCGCTACCTGCGCAATGCCGGCATGGTGCCAGCGGCGCTTTCGCTGCTGCTGCTCGCCCTGATCCCGCTGTGGCGTGCCGGTGCCCGCTTCGGCGCCATCCGCGAGCCCCGCATCGAAGCGCCGCAGGGCACGGCCTCCTACGTCACGGCCATGGGGCGTCTCTTCGCGCGCTCCGCCGATCCGGCCGGGGCCCTGGAGATTTTGATCCGTCAGGCGCTCTCGGAGATCGCCGCCCACCACCACTTGCCACGCACCCAGGCCCAGGCCCTGGCCGACGCGCTGTCGCTTCGGGGCCTGCCGGCTGCGGCGGCTGCGGTTGGCAACATAGCCTCCGTGCGCGGCGAGCTCGCCGCCTCGCGGCTCGACGTGGTCAGTCGTCGCATCGACGCGCTGGTGGCCGAGGCCTGCGCCGCGACCTGAGCCCCCCTTTCGATGCGCGCAAAACGACCTGAAAAATGCTGAACAAGCGAGTGGCGCCAACAACTGCCGAAGTCGAGGCCTTGCCGTCAACAGTGCCATCGGGCGCAAAGCACGATATGGTTTCGGCGGCATGGAGCGAGAGCTGCAGGAGATCGGAGCGCTGAAGGACGCCGTGCTGGCGGAAGCCGCGCGCGTGATCGTGGGGCAGCAGGAGGCCATGGAGTCGCTTCTGATCGCCTTCCTGGCCCAGGGGCATGTGCTGCTCGAGGGCGTGCCCGGGACTGCCAAGACGCTAATGGTGCGCAGTCTTTCGGCGGTTCTGGGGCTGCAGTTCGGGCGCATCCAGTTCACGCCCGACCTGATGCCCAGCGACATCGTCGGCACCCACGTTTTCGATTTGCAGTCGGGCAGCTTTAGGCTGACGCGCGGGCCCATTTTCACCGAACTGTTGCTGGCCGACGAGATCAACCGGGCGCCGGCCAAGGCCCAAAGTGCGCTGCTCGAGGCGATGCAGGAGCGCCAGGTGTCCATCGACGGCCAGGCCCATCCCCTGGGCGAGTTTTTTACCGTCTTCGCCACCCAGAATCCGGTGGAACACGAGGGCACCTATCCGCTGCCCGAAGCCCAGCTCGACCGCTTCTTGCTGAAGGTGCGTGTCGGCTATCCGAGCGCCGAGGAAGAGGACGCGGTGCTTTCGCGCGTGAGCGCCGACGCCAGCACCAGCGAACTCGGGCACACTGCGCTGAAGCCAATTTTGACCAAGCAGCACGTGGCTGGAGTGCGGGTCTTGGCTTCGCGGGTGGTCGTCGACGATCCCGTGCGCCGCTACGTGCGCGACTTGATGCGCGCGACCCGCACCACCCCCATGGTGCTCCTGGGCGCAGGTCCTCGCGCCGGCGTGCACCTGCTGGTGGCGGCGCGCTGGGCGGCCCTGCTCTCGGGCCGAGGCTTCGTCACGCCCGACGACGTGCAGCGCATGCTCCATCCGGTGGTCTGCCACCGCCTGGTGCTGGCACCGGAAGTGGAACTCGACGGTCTCGGTGCCGAGGAGGTGATCGATCGGGTCGCTTCCGGCGTAGACGTGCCGCGATGAACGGGGCCGAAGCCGGAGCCGGTCGCGACTGCCGCTACCTGCCCGGAAGGCTGCTGTGGGTGCTCGCGCTTCCGGTTTTTCCGTTGGTGCTGATTCCGGACCTGGGCGTCTTTTTGGCTCTGGGTTATGCTGCGCTATTGGCTGTCGCCGCGGTCTACGAAGCCCGTACCCTGGGGCGGGCGGCGCCCGAGGTGCAACGCCGGGCGGCCGGGCGTCTGGTGCTCGGGGTGCCCAATGAAATTACCCTGCGGCTGCGCAATGCGAGCGCGCTACCGCTGAAGGTGTACGTGCGCGACGACTATCCCGACGCCTTTGAGGGAGAACCAGAGGAACTTTCGACCCGGGTGCCCGGCCACGGGCGCGCCGAACTCAGCTACCAGGTGGTGCCCACCACGCGGGGAGAGTTCGCCTTCGGCTCGATTCACCTACGCGTCGAGGGTCTGTTGGGCCTGGGCGCGGCCATCGTCAGCGTGCCCTCGCCGCAGACGGCTCGAGTCTATCCAAACCTGCGCGGGCCCAAGCGCTATGAGCTGGCTGTTCGCCTGGGCGCTCTGCAGAGCGTGGGTGTGCGCAGCATGCGCCTGCCCGGCGGCGGCGGAGAGTTCGAACAGCTGCGCGAGTACGTGCCGGGCGATCCCTACCGCGACGTCGACTGGAAGGCGACCGCCAAGCGCCGCCGCCCGGTCACGCGCATCAACGGCCAGGAGCGCAGCCAGACGGTGATCGTCGCCGTCGACGCCGGACGCATGATGGCGACCCGGCTCGACGCCATCAGCAAGCTCGATCACGCGATCAACGCAGCGTTATTGCTCTCCTACGTGGCCCTGCGTCAGGGCGATCGGGTAGGGCTGGTGGTTTTTGCCGAGACCGTTGTGGGCTTTGTGCCGCCGCGCCGCGGTCTGGCCCAGTACCAGCGCATTCTGGAGTCGCTCTACCGCGTGCAGGCCAGCATCACCTACGTGGATTTTCGCCGCTTGACCGAGTTTGTGCGCACGCGGGTGCCGCGGCGGGCGCTTCTTGTGGTCTTCAGCGATCTGCTCGACGACTCCCAGGCCTTGCCGCTGTCGGCCCAGGCGCCGCTCTTGCGGCAAAAGCATCTGCCGCTGTGCGTGACCATGAGCGATCCGGTGGCCGAGCGCCTGGCCCATGAAGCGGCCACCGATGTACAGGCAGCCTACCGGCGCGCCGCGGCCGCCGACATCCTCAGCGACCGCGAAGCGATCAAAAGCAGGCTGCGCAAGGCCGGCGTCAGCCTGGTGGAAGCGCCCGCTTCGGAGCTGGCGGTGGCCACGGTCAATCGCTACCTCGCGATCAAGAGCCGTCGCGTCCTGTGAGCATGGCGCTCGGTTGGCGCCTCAAGCCCGTTCGTCGCTCTGCCGGGCGTGTTCGAGCAGGATGAAATTGGCCGGCAGACCGCCGCTGCCGTCGTCTTCGATCGAGGCCTGTAACAATTCGAACTCGCCGTAGTTCCAGTCGAGCAGGTCGAACATCTCCTGTAGCGCCTCGCGCTTTTCGGCGCCGGAGTCCAGGTCGACGCCCATCACCAGGCCTTCCAGCAGCGCCACCTCGGCGCGCTGGGTATCCCGGGTCAGCACCAGGCGGCCGGTGCGCTTTTCGTTGCCAAGCAGGCTCAGCAGAGTGCCGAGGGACACCCGCGCCAAGTCTCCCTGCAAAAGCGGAGCCTCGCCACGGCGGTTGCGCAGCGACTCGCGCCGACGCACTGCACGTCGAATGCGGTTGATCAGATCCTTGGGGTCGGCGGGCTTGCTGATGTAGTCGTCGACACCTAACGCATAGCCGCGGTAGCTCTGCTGGTCGTTGGCGCGCGCGGTGAGAAAGAGCACGGGCACCTCGGCCAGATCGCTGCGGTTGCGCACCATGCGCAAGAGCTTCCAACCGTCCATCAGCGGCATGGTGATGTCCGAGACGATGGCAGCGACGTTTTCGTTGACCGCCACGCTCAACGCTTCGACACCGTTGCCTGCCTGCAAGACAGTGTAGCCCTCGGCCTTGAGCACCTTGGCATTGCGCATGCGTGTTAGCGGATCGTCGTCGACCACCAGGACGCGCAGTCTATCCTGTGGCGGACGCAGCGATGGCGGCCTGAGCGATTGCAGCGCGTGCTCCATATGCATGCCGGAAAGACCGGGTAGGCTGATGTCCAGCAACTGCAAGTCGAGCCCAGGCCCGCGTGGTTCGGTCGCATCGATGACGTTGACCACGCGCGCGCGGATCGCCAGCAGAGGTCCCGCTGGTGCCTGGATCTGGAGCTCGACGATTTGCTCGGGGGCTGCTTCCCGCGTCGTGGGAACGAAGAGCGTTACCAGTCCGAGATCGACGGGAAGTTCGCTCGCCGCATCGGTTCCGGAAGGCGGTCTGTAGGTATCGCTAGCGTTGGACACGGTGACGCTAGAGTCTACCCTGAATCGCCGGGGTTTTGACGCCGGTACGCTCGAAACCTGGTTCCTGATTGAGTCACTGCACGTCTTTTGTTGCGGCGCTGCGCCTCAGACCACCGAATACAGCTACCGTGTCGGGGCTGGAAGCTGCGCGTATGATGTGTGCCTGTGGGTGCAGGTGAGATGATGTTCTTCACTTGCCACCGCTGTGCGGACGCTGCCCGTGAAACGCTCGTGGTGTACGTCGCAAACGCCGTGTATCGCGGGCGAAAAAATCTTGCAGGCTCGTTCCGCGTCGTTATAACGGCGCCCATGGCCAAGCACTTCGAAGTTCGACCCAGTGATATCCACGGTCGTGGTCTATTCGCCACGCGTCCCATCAAGGCCGGTGCTCAGCTCGGCGTCTATGAAGGTGTGGAGACCAAGCGCAACGGTAAGTACGTGCTGTGGGTGGTCGATGAAGACGGCAGTGAAGTCGGCATCTCGGGCAAAAACGAGCTGCGCTTTCTGAACCACTCGAGCGAACCCAATTGCGAACTCGACGGCGTCGAACTCTCCAGCCTGCGCGACATCGAGCCCGGCGAAGAGCTCACGCTGCACTACGGCGACGACTGGGCTTGAGCGCCGATCTTCGCTATCGTCCTGTCCCCATGGCGCTGGCGCCCAGACCCGTGCGCCCCGGCCCAAACAGGAGAAGGCTCGATGGCTGAAGTGGTGAAATCCTCCTCGCGCGGACAGGTCGCGTTGATCCAGGTCGACAACCCGCCGGTCAATGCCCTGAGCCAGGCCGTGCGACAGGGCCTGTCCGACTGCCTGGAACGTGCGCTCGCCGACGCGGCCATCGAAGCCATTGTGATCGCCTGCGAGGGGCGCACCTTCATTGCTGGGGCCGACATTCGCGAGTTCGGCAAGCCCCATCAGCCGCCCGCGCTGCCGGCGGTGATCGACACCATCGAAGCCAGCCCCAAGCCGGTCGTCGCCGCCATCCACGGCACGGCCCTGGGCGGCGGTCTCGAGGTGGCCCTGGGGTGCCACTTTCGGGTGGGCGTGGCGAGCGCCAAGTGCGGGCTGCCGGAGGTGAAGTTAGGGCTATTGCCCGGCGCTGGCGGCACCCAGCGCCTGCCGCGTCTCATCGGTGCCGAAAAGGCCCTGGACATGATCGTGTCGGGCGAGCCCATCGATGCCGCGCAGGCCCATGAACTGGGACTGCTCGACGCCGTGATCGACGGCGAGTTGGTCGACGGCGCCGTGGCCTTCGCACAGCAAGTGGTAGGCGAGGGCCGTGGGCTCAGGCGGCTGAGCCAGCTGCCGGTGCCCGCCTGCGATCCGAACCTCTTCGAGGGCTATCGGCAGCAGATCGCCACGAAAAAGCGCGGTTTCGAAGCGCCCGCCCGCTGCATCGATACCGTGCAGGCCGCCGTCGAGCTGCCCTTTGCCGAGGGCGTCGTCAAGGAACGGGAACTCTTCGAGGGCCTGCGCGCCGGCGATCAGAGCAGGGCCCAGCGCCACGTCTTTTTCGCCGAGCGCGAGGTCGCCAAGATCCCCGACGTGCCCAAGGATACGCCGACGCGCGAGGTCGCCAGCGTGGGCATCGTGGGCGCCGGCACCATGGGCGGTGGTATCGCCATGGCCTGCGCCAACGCCGGCCTTCAGGTGACGTTGCTCGATCGCGAGATGTCGCTGGTGGAAGGTCGGCTCAAGGCCATCGCCGAGAGCTATCAAAGCAGCGCCAAGCGCGGCCGCATGGGCCAGGCCGAGGCAGAGGCGCGCATCGCACGCATCGCTGGCGCCGACGACTACGCGGCGCTGGCCTCGGTAGATCTGGTGATCGAGGCGGTCTTCGAGGAGATGGAGATCAAGAAGACGGTCTTCAAACAGCTCGATGCCGTCTGCAAGCCCGGCGCCATCCTGGCCACCAACACCTCCACGCTCGACGTCAACGAAATCGCCGCCGCCACCGGGCGTCCCCAGGACGTCATCGGTCTGCATTTCTTCAGCCCCGCCAACATCATGCGGCTTCTGGAAATCGTGCGCGGCGATCACACCGACAAGTCCGTGATCGCGACCGCGATGAAGCTATCGCGCACGCTTGACAAGATCGGCGTATTGGTGGGCGTCTGCCATGGCTTCGTCGGCAATCGTATCCTCTACCCCTATCGCCGCGAGGCGCTCTTCCTGGTCGAGGAGGGCGCCAGCCCCCAGCAGGTCGACCGCGTGATCACCGACTTTGGGCTGCCCATGGGTCCCTTCGCCATGAGCGACCTGGCGGGTCTCGACATCGGCTGGCGCGTGCGCAAGGCCCAGGGCAAGCCCGAGGGCGAACGCTACTCCGGCACCATCGCCGACCGGCTGTGCGAAGCGGGCCACTTCGGCCAAAAGACTGGCCAGGGGTTCTACCGCTACGAGGCGGGAAGTCGCGTGCCCAAACCCTATCCCGAGCTGCAAAGCCTGGTCGAAGAGGTCTCCAGGGAACTCGGCATCGAGCGGCGCGAGATTTCCGACGAAGAGATCCTCAAGCGCTGCATCTATCCGATGATCAACGAGGGCTACAAAATCCTCGACGAGGGCATTGCGTTGCGGGCCAGCGACATCGATATCGTCTGGATCAACGGCTATGGCTTCCCCGCCTACCGCGGGGGACCCATGTTCTACGGCGAACTCGAGGGCCTCGATCGGGTTCATGCCACCATTTGTGAATACCGGGACCAGCACGGCGCCCTGTGGGAGCCCTCACCGCTGTTGGCCAAGGCAGCGGCTGAGGCTGCCGAGTCCCGTTGAAGCGGGCCCGCGTTGAATCGGGGTTTGTTGAAGCGGGCCCGCGTTGAATCGGGGTTTGTTGAAGCGGGCCCGCGTTGAATCGGGGTTTGTTGAAGCGGGCCCGCGTTGAATCGGGGTTTGTTGAAGCGGGCCCGCGTTGAATCGGGCCCGGGGCGGGCTATGATCGCGGTATGCGCCCCCCGCGCCGGGCTTGTTCGCTTGCGCTGCTTTTCGTTCTGGTGCTGACCACCCCGGTCGGCGCCCAGCAGAGCCGCCGTGCGGGCGTGCTGCCGGCAGCCGAACGCGCGCTTTCCGAGGGGCGCTATGCCGACGCCGAGCGCGGTTTCGCCTCCATCGAGAAGGGGCCACGCCTGGGCGCCGCTTTACTCGGGCTGGCGCGTACGCAGCTGGCCACCGGTCGCTACGAGCAGAGCGAAAAGAGCGCCGCCGCCGCTGCCGCCGTGCCGGGCCACAGGTCCCAGGGCGAGACCCTTCGCGGCGAAGCGCTGATGGCCCGCGGTGAGTTGGACGCCGCCCAGCGCGCCTTCGAGCGCGCGATCGGTGAGCCTACCGCCTACCGCGCACGCGTGCTGCTCGGCCGTCTGCTGATGGCCCGCGGTCGCGTCGATGCCGCCGTGCCCCATCTGCACCACCTGATCGACGCCTACAACGACGACGCCATCGGTGGTGGTCAGGCCGCTGAGCTTTCCTACGTGGCCATGGCAGCGCGCGCCCTGGGCAGCTTCCACGATGCCAACGACGCCTTTCGCGACGCCGCCCTCGCCGACCGCAGCCGCGTCGAGACCCAGATCGAGTGGGCCGAGCTCTTTCTCGAGAAGTACGACCAGCGCCACGCCTCTGAGAGCGTGGAAGAAGCCCTCGAGCACAATCCCCACAGCCCCGAGGCCCGCGTGCTGATGGCGCGCCTCTTGCTCCGGCGCGCCTACGACTTCGAGGGCGCCGAGGAACAGCTCGAGCGCGCCTTGCACGTAAACCCCAAGCTGGTCTCGGCCCACGTGATCCGCGCCGCCATCGCCTTGCGCAATATGGAACTGGCCGACGCCGACGCGCATCTGGACCGCGCCCTTGCCATCAACGCTCATGACCTCGAGGCCCTGAGCGTGCGGGCGGCGGTGCGCTTTTTGGCCGACGACGCGCGCGGTTTCGCCGCCGCCAAAAAGCAGGTGCTGGCGCGCAATCGGCGCTTCAGCCGCATGTTCAGCATTATCGCCGAGTACGCCGAGTGGGAGCATCGCTATCCGGAGCTGGTGGCGATGGCGCGCGAGGCCCTGCGCATCGATTCCGACGACGCCCTGGCCCACGCCACCCTCGGCTTCAACCTTTTGCGCATGGGCGAGGAAAAGGCGGGCCTCGAAGCGCTGCGCGCGTCCTGGAGCCGCGACCGCTTCAACGTACACGTCTTCAATACCCTCAATCTTTTCGACGAGGTCATCGGGCCGAACTACGAGCGCTACCAGGTCGGCCCCTTTAACGTCCGCATCCATCGCGACGAGCGCAAGGTACTCGAGCCCTACCTGGGCCCCATGCTCAAGCGGGCCTACGCGGACATGCGCAAGCGCTACCGCTTCACGCCGAAGGGTCCCCTTCACCTGGAGCTATTCGCCGATCGCCAGCACTTCTCGGTGCGCACCACGGGCTTGCCCAACGTGGGGGTGCAGGGCGTGTGCTTCGGCAAGGTGGTGACCGCGGTCTCGCCCGCCGCCGGTTCCTTCAACTGGGGGCAGATCACCTGGCACGAGTTGGCCCACATCTTTCACCTGCAGCTGAGCGACAACCACGTGCCGCGCTGGTTCACTGAAGGTCTGGCCGAGTACGAGACCATCATCGCCCGCCCAGAGTGGCGCCGCGAGGAAGATCACAACCTCCACGCCGCCCTGGCGATGGGCAAGCTGCCCAAGCTCGCCGACCTCAACCGCGCTTTCACCCACGCCAAGACGCCCCAAGCTCTGATGACGGCCTATTACGCGGCCTCCCAGGCCGTGGTCTACATCGTCGAGCGTTTCGGCTTCGAGCGCGTGCGGCCGATGCTGGAGGCCTGGGGGCGCGGCGTGCGCACCGAGGAGGTCTTCGAGCGCGTATTGGGGGTGGGTCTGGAGCAGCTCGACGCTGACTTTCGCGCTCACCTGGACAAGCAGCTCGCCCGTTTTCACGGTCGCTTCATGGTGGACTTCTCCCGCTACGAGAAGCTCGATGCGTTGCGCGCAGCCGTCGCCAAAAATCCCAAGGACATCGAGGCCCAGGCGGCGCTGGCCATGGGCCTGGTGGTGGCGCGCGAGTTCGACGAAGCGGAAAAGGTCGGCATGAAGGTGATCAAGCGCGACGGCGACAACGCCCTTGCCCACTTCGCCATGACGCGGGTGGCGTTGGAAAAGGGCGACGCCGAGCGCGCCGGGCGCTGCCTGCGGGGCGTGCTCAAAAGCGGTCAGGACGGCTATGTGCTGCGCGTACTTTTGGCGCGCGCGGCGCTGGCGTCAAAGGATCCGCGCGGCGCCCGAATCCACGGAGAGGCCGCCGTGGGGCTCGACCCCGACCAACTGGAGGGCTATCGCATCCTGCTGGAGGTGGCCGAAAAGCTTGAGGATCGCGCCCTGGCGCGTAGCTCCCTCGAAGCCATTGCGCGCCTGGATCAGCACGATAGGTTGGCGCAGGTCGCCCTGATGGAGCTTCTGGGCAAGCTCGAGGACTGGCCGGCGCTGGCGGCCCTGGAGCAGCGCGTGCTCTACATCGACCCGGGCAACGCCCGCGTCCACCAGCTGCTGGGGCGTGCCCTGCTCGAACAGGGCGAGGCCAAGCGTGCTCTGGCCGAATTGGACCAGGCCCTTTTGTTGGGTCATCGGCGTCCAGGTCGTCTCGAGCTGCTGCGGGCGCGGGCGCTGTCGGCCCTCGGCCGCGGCAAGCAGGCGAAGGAGGCGGCGCAGCGAGCGGTCGAACATGACCCGAAGCTGCAGAAGGACGTCGAGGCGCTGCCGAAGGGGGCCGCGAAAGAATAGGTGCACCCGCTGGGCGCTGCCGGGGATTTTCAGCGACGCAGCGGCACTTTGGGTGCCGGCGTCTTCACGGGGGCGGTGCTTGGAATGCGCGTGCTAGCCGGGAGTTTTGTGCGATTGCTGCGGCGCGAAGTCCGGGCCCTGGGCAAGGCACGGGGGCGCTTCGAGTAGGCCGGCGGTGGTTGGTAGCCGTTGGGCTTGACCCCACAGACGCCGCTGTTGTCGATCTGTCGGATGCAGACCATGTCGTGGTCGCACGCGACGCCGCGCGGAGCGAAGCAACTGATCACCCGCTCGCCGTCGCAGACCACGCCGCCGTGGGGCGTCAAGATGGGGTCAGCGTCGTTGCAGTCGGTGCCGCAGCTGGCCACGCCGTCGTGACTGACGTTGCAGCAGCGGGCGTCGAAGAAGCCGTCACCGTCGTGGTCGAGCTGCCCGTAGGTCCTGGGATTGCAGTCCTCATCGTGCTTGTCGGCGTCGCAGACCTCGGTGTTGCCCGGATAGCGGTAGCGGTCCCCATCGTCGCAGTCGGTGCCGCCACAGGACTTTGCCGCGTGACCGTCGCCGTCGGCGTCCGGGCAGGCACTGCCGCTTCGGCTCTGGGCTGTGACGGAGTTCTGGGCCTAGAGTCCGAGACCAAAGGCTCCGATCGCAAGCGGGAAGACCGCCATCAGCGGCCAGCGCCCGCCACTCGTCCGAACTACACTGCCGTCCATCGTGTCGCTCCCATCCGCGACCAGTCGCTCGGGGCCACGTCGCCATCGGGTGAGACGGGCCTCGGGAGATTCTATTCGACGGCGCCCCTCAGGCCATTGGTAGGCCTTCGATGGCCCGCCGTTCGCCGCCGACCGCGGCCCAGCTGGGACCGGCGTGCACCAGCGTGCGAGCGCCGGGGCCGTGGATCTGAATGCCGGTGAAGGCCGCGTAATCGGCCCTGTCGGTGTCGACAGTGAGTTCGATGGCCCGCTCGAGATCGGCTTGGATCGCGCGCCGGGCCGCGTGTGTCACCTCCAGCAGATCGGGCGTGTGTCCCCATTCGAGCACGCGCAGGAGCCGCTCGCGCAGCAGACTTTGTTCGAGGTCGTCGGGGTCGCGGCCGAACTTGAGGCAGCCTCCATCGATCTCGGCGCACAGTGCCGCCAGCGCTCCGCAGGCCTTCGATGGTGCTTCGCGACCGGGACGCTCGCACTGGCCGATTTCGCCGCCTGGGCCGATACCGATATGGGGCATGCAGTAGTAGACGTAGCGCTCGCGGCCTTCGAAGATCGGCGAGTGGGCGTGGGCGGCTCCGAAACCGGTTCGGCCCAGCAGCAACATGCCGCCCAGGCTTGAGAAGTTGAATGCTTCTCCCCAGGCATCGTGGACGTCGTCGGCCAGGGGGCGACACAGCTCGTCGCGACACAGGCCGACGCAGCCGATGGTGTTTTCGGCTGTGAAGCCCAGCGGTGCCAGCGCGTCGGTGGTGAGGCGCAAATAGTCAGCGGCTTCGAGGGCGCCGGGGAAGGTTTCGCTGAGTCGAGTCTTGAAGTCCATGATGCGATCTCGGGGTCGCGTGCGGACTGCGCGGCGACCTTTTCAGTCGGTGGCCCTTGGGCGAATGCCGTCGCGTTGCGCGAGATGCGCCCAGCGTAGCAGTCGCGGCGGAGGCTGGTCCACCGCACCCACAGCAGCGCACCTCCGTGCAATTGTGCGCGTTGTTTCCGGTGCGAAACAAGGCCGAAATACTGTCCGGCCAGATTCCCTCTCAGCCAGCCACCCCCAGCTGGCCCCTATGGGCCCCACGGCTCTGACTTGCTGGCCCCGGTGGCCGGGAGAGGGAAAATGAAGAAGAATTTAGTCGCATTCGCATTCACTATTTTGCTGCTCGTGCCCGGATTGGTCGCAGCCCAGGACGCTCCTGCCGCCGAGCCCGCTGCCCAGCCGCCGGTCGAGGTGGCCCAGGCCGATCCGAGCGCCGCCCCAACGGGCGAACCGGAGGCCGCCGCTCCGGCGCCCGAGGCCACCGCCGCCGAACCCGATGCGCTCGCGCCCGAGGCCGCCGAGCTGCCCGCGGCAGAACCGGAGGTGGCCGCCGAAGAAGAGATCGAGTCGGCGCTCGAGGAAGCTGCCGAGGCCGAAGAGGAGTCCGATTCGGGCCTGTCGCTGTCGGGCTTCGTCGACGCGCACCTCACGCTGCAGTCGTCCGAGGTTGGGCACGGGATTCCGGGCCACCGGGCCTACGCGGGCGCCTCACCTGGAGAGGACAGGGCCTCTGGTGAACCCGGGTACGTCACCGACGAGGGGTTCGCGCTCAACTTCATGGGCATCGACGCCGCCTACGACCAACCCGCCTACGGCGCCACCATCAGCCTGCGCTTTGGGCCCAAGATGAGGAACTACCACTTCAACAGCGAGCCCGGCCTCTTCGGTATCGAGAACGTGACGCAGGGTTATGTGACCTGGAGGCCGGCGGAGAAAGTCAGCCTCGACCTCGGTATGTTCGGCACCATCTTCGGCGCCGAGGTTCTCGAGAGCTGGCAGAACCTGAACTACACGCGCGGCGCGCTCTACTTCTTCGCGCAGCCCTTCTGGCATACGGGCCTACGTGCCAGCGTCGACGTGACCGACACCATCAGCTTGACCGGTCTAATCGTCAACGACGCCAATACTTCCTGGAACACCGACAACCCCGATGCCAACGGCCCCTCCCTGGCCCTGCAGCTGGGTGTGTCACCCATCGAAATGCTCTCGATCGCCGTCGGTGGCATGGTCGCGACCAGTGACGCCACCGATTCGAGCCTCGAGACCTTCTTCGACCTGGTCGCCACGCTGACCGTGGACAACTTCACCGCCATCCTCAACGCCGACTACAACATCAATCGCGGCGATGGTGACGGTGACCTCGAAGGTGACGAGGACGCATCGGTACTCGGCGGCAGCCTGGCGCTCGGCTATCAGTTCACCCCCATGTTCGGCGCGGCCGTTCGCGGTGAGTACCTCACAACCACCGACGACAACGTCGATCCGATGACCATGGAACCCCTGGGCGACGGAGAAGACCTCCTCACCGCCACCGCGACCCTGGACCTCAAGCCGATTGAAGGCAGCAGCAACCTCATCATCCGCCTCGACGGCCGCCTCGAGAGCCAGACCGGTGGTTTCGTCGACGGCGACGGCGAAGCATCCGACACCTGGACCAGCATCACGCTGGGCGCCGTGGTGACCACCGACTGAGTTCGGCTTCCACCGCAGGGGGAACGCGAAAAGCCCGGTTGCCAAGAGTGGCGACCGGGCTTTTCGCAATTTGCGGCAGCTCCGATCAGTCCCGATCGGCGTAGCCGCGGGCGCCGGAGGTGATCACGATCATCACCAGGAAGAGCACTCCCACCAGCGCCGAGCTCCAGCTCTCCACATTGCCGTTGCCCGCCCAGGCCACGCCTGCGGCCAGCGGGATGGCCAGGGCCACGATGCCGAAGATCTTGAAGAAAGTGGAGGCGTAGGACTTGCCTTCGCGGTCCTCGGTCGGCTCGTTGCTCATCGCTACAGCACCACGATAGGGCCGGCACCGACCCCTGCGCAAACGGACAGAAGTGCGCACTTGCGCCAGCGCATCACTCGACCGTCGCGCTCCAGCTGACGCGCTCGACGCCCTCCAGGTGCGCTGCCTCGGCCACCACGTCGGCGGCCTGCTGGCGCTGGATGGCGCGGATGTGAAAGGTCATCGTGCTGGTATGGGTCTCGCGGTCGAGCTCGGCGCTCACGTCCATCAGCCGCAGGCGGTGACCCTGGAAGATGTCGGCCAGCTGCTGTCGCAGGGCCGCGCTCGGGGGGCCGCTGCTGTGCACCACCAGCCGCCGGTAGACCGGCACCGGAATCGCGCGTTCGACGAATTGAAAGAGCCATAGCACCGTCAGTCCGGCGGCGGTGGCGGCGGTCGCCACCGCGTAGTGGCCGCCACCGATGGCGATGCCCAGGGCGGCGGCGAACCAGATGCTGGCCGCCGTGGTCACGCCGCGCACCAGGTCGCCGAGCTTGACCACCACGGCGCCGCCCAAAAAGCCGATGCCGGTGACGATGCCGGCGGCGATGCGCCCCGGATCCACGCGTACGATGGCCCGCTGAAGCTCGCCATCGTCTTCGTTCGGCAGTCGCCCCGACACCAGAGTGATCACGGTGGCCCCCAGGCACACCAGCATCATCGTGCGCAGGCCAGCGGCCCGCCCGTGCAGCTCGCGCTCGAGGCCGATGGCGCCGCCATAGGCCACCGCCATGCCCAGCCGTAGCAGCACATCGGCGTCGGCGGCTTCCAAAAGCTCCATGGCGCAAGCATAGCGCAGCGCCGCCTGACGCGGCTGCCGTCTTGCAGTAGGCTCGCGTCCATGGCTCGCCGCCTTTCGACAATGCCCTTCGTGGGCTGTTATTTCGTGGTGGCTTGGATGCTGGGGGCGGCCGCAGGCGCTGGCGGTGCCGCGGCGCAGCAACCGACGGCCGAGCCGGTCGAACCCGCGGCGCAGGGGGCGGCGGGCGAAGCGGCGGGCGTCGCGGTCGATGGTGTGCGGTCGCCACCGTCGGCCGAGCCCGCGGCCCAGTCGGCTGCCGTCTCGTCCCCCGAGGACCTCTACCACCTGGCGTTTGCGGCCCTGGCCCAGGAGCGCACCGAGCTGGCTCTCGCGCTTTTGCAGCAGCTGCGCACAGAGCACCCGGACCATCCGCTGGCTCGCCGCGCTGCCGAACTCGCGGCCCACCTCGCCACCCGACCGCTGGCGCCGCCAGCCTCCGCACCTGCCGCAACCGGCGCCTACGTTCCATCGGCCCAACCTGGCGACCCGACGCGCGAGCGAGCGCCTGAGCCCGCTCCGATCGCGGAGGCCGAGGCCGACGGTGTGGGCGCCGAGCAGCGGCCCACCGGTGCCGCCCGAGCCGAGCTGATGTTCTTCCAGACCGTGCACGGTATCGCCCTGGGCGCCGAGACCTGCGCCATTCTCGGTTGCGATGGCCCGCGATCCTGGACCGCGGCGCTGATGTTGGGCGGCGGGCTGGGCCTTTCCGCCAGCTACCTCGCCTCGCGCGAGGGCATCACCCCCAGCATGGCCCGCGCGCTCACCGACGGTGTGATCTGGGGAGCGGCCAACGGCTTGATGCTCATGAGCGCGACCGACGCCTTGAGCGGCTCGACCGACGAGGGCCTGGTCATCGGCGGCCACTTCATGGGCGGACAGCTGCTCGGCCTGGCCGCGTCCGCCTACCTGCACTACGAGCTGCAGCCGACCACGGGGCAGGTCTCGCTGACTTCCTCCGGGGGGCTATGGGCTTTGGCGCTGTCGGCCCAGTTCATGGCCATGCTCGATCAAAACTTCACCGACGAGACCTGGGGCTGGACGCTACTACTCGCCAGCGACGCGGGGCTGTTGGCCGGCGGCATCCTGGCGTCGTACCAGCCCATGAGCGCCTCGCGGGTGCTGCTAATCGACGCCGGTGGCGTGCTCGGCGGCCTGACCGGCATGGGCCTGAGCCTCCTGCTGCAGGACCGGGCCCGGGAAACGCCGACCTTTGGCGGCGGCGTGCTCGGCACGGCCTCGGGTCTGGTCCTCGGTTACGTCCTCACCGCCGGTTGGGATCGTAGCGAACGCGGCACCGGCGTGCGCCTGAGCCTGCAGCCCACCCAGGGCGGCGCTGCGGTGGGCCTGGGCGGCGCGTTCTGAGGGCTCGCCAGCCCCCCCCACGGCGCGACTCCGGCGGCGTTCCGGGCTACGCTGGCTCGGTGCCCAGGCGCCCACGGCTGACCATCCCCCGGCGGGTCTTTTTGGCCTTTGCGCTCACGCTTGCGGTCAGCGCCTCGGTCTCCGTCGCCAGCTTCCTGCAGCACTGGCGCACGGCGGCGACCTTGAGCCTGGTGCATGAGGGCTACCTGCCGCTGGCGCTGACGGTCAGCGAAGTGCGTGCGACCCAGTCGGTCTTCGGCAACCTGCTCGAGCGCATGCTCTCGGCGCGCAACCTCAACGCCACCCGCATCTGGCTCAACGCCGCGCGCCGCGCCAGGCCCAACACGCTCGAGCAGGCCATCGACAGCGTGGAGGCCATCGAGCACATGGCTCCGCCCGCCGCCGATCGCGAGGCCCTGCGGCGCCTGAAGCGCGACCTCAGGGGCATCAAGACCATGATGACCCGGGGTGAAGAACGCTACGACGATCTCTACGGCGCCCTCGACGCCGGCGATCGCGACGCGGCCGAGCGCGTGCTGGCCGACCTGCGCGTCCGGGAGCGCGCCATCGACGGGCGCCTGCGCACGGTCTGGGCCACCAACCTTCGTCGCATCGAAGAGACCAGCGAGCGCGCGGCGGCCGAGCAGGACGCGGCCCTGGCGGTGCTCCTGGCGCTGGTGGTGGTGGCACTGATGGTGGGCGTGGCGGTGACCTGGTGGTCGTCGCGGGTGCTGTCGCCGCTGCCGGCGTTGCAGGAGCGCGTCGAAGCCGTCGCGCGCGGCGACTTCGCCCAGCGCCTGGGCCCCAACACCGACGACGAGATCGGGCGTCTTGGCCGCGAGTTCGAGCGCATGGTGGCGGCGCTGGCGGCGCGCGACGCAAGCCTGAAAGAACTCCAGCGCATGCAGGCCCAGATCCTAGCCGACCTGAGCGCGGCGGTGCTGGTGACCGACGCCGAAGGCATCCTGCGCAGCGTCAACCCGGCGGCGCGGCGGCTGTTTGCGCTGCCCGACGACGCCCTGGGCAGCGCCCTGGGTAGCACCGACCTGGGCGTGCGCATCGACGGCCTGGAGACCGCCATCGCACGCGTGGTGGAGGGCGCCGAGCGCGAGGTGCTCGGCGAAGTGGGGCTATTGCCACCGGCCTCCCAGTTGGGCGACGGGCGGCGCTATCTCGACGTGGTCGTCACGCCCTTCGGGAGCGAAGCCGTCGTAGCGGGGCGCGGTGGTGTCCTGGTGGTGGCCGAAGACATCACCGACGCGCTCAACACCAAGGCGCGTTTGATCCAGAGCGAGCGGTTGGCGGCCATCGGACGCATGGCTGCGCACGTCACCCATGAGGTGCGCAATCCGCTCTCGAGCATGGGTTTGAACATGGAGCTCTTGCAGGACGAGCTGCACGGCGCTGGCGGCGAGGCGCGCGAGCTACTGACGGCGATCCAGCGCGAGATCGAACACCTCACGGCCGTCACCGAGGAGTACCTGCGGGTCGCGCGCCTGCCCAACCCCCAGCTCGAGCCCGAACAGCTCGGCGACATCGTGCACAGCGCCGTCGAATTCCTGCGCCCCGAGCTCAGCGCCGCGGGGCTGGATCTGGACGTGGACGTGCAGCCGGAGCTACCGATGGTGGCCCTGGACGAGACCCAGATCCGGCAGGTGCTGATCAACCTCATCAAAAACGCGCGCGAGGCCTGCGTGCGCGGTGGCGTCGTGCGTGTGCGCGTGGGCGAACTCGAAGGCGCCGTCGTCGTGCGCGTCTCGGACGACGGCAAGGGCATGACCGAAGAAGAGCGCGCGCGCATCTTCGACCTCTTCTACACCACCAAGGAAACCGGCACCGGCCTGGGGCTTCCCCTCAGCCAACAGATCGTGGTAGCGCACGGGGGCCTGATCCGCTGCCAGAGCGCCGAGGGCGAGGGCACGGAATTCGAGCTGCTCTTCCCGGCGTGCCAGGGCGGTGGTGGTCCGGTTGCGAGCCTCGAACAGGTTCGCGAGCGCGAGATGAAGGGCGACGAAAACGGCACAGAAGGCGACTACCAGCCACAGCCGTCGGCCACGGCCACCCATTCTTGAATCCGAGAAAAACCATGAGTCAGACGCGAAGCGATGGACGCGGTGCTGCCGCGCTCCGCAAGATATCGATCGAAACAGGACTACAGGCCAATCCGGAAGGCTCGGTGCTGATCCGGGCGGGCAACACCCACGTGCTGGTGTCGGCGTCGGTGGAGGAAGGCGTCAAGGACTTCCTCGCCGGCAGCGGCCGCGGCTGGGTCACGGCGGAGTACGCCATGCATCCGCGCGCCAACCCGCGGCGCCAGCGGCGTGAGGGCCGCGACGGCAAGTTGGGTGGCCGCACCCAGGAAATCCAGCGTCTGATCGGGCGCGGCCTGCGGGCGGCGGTGAATCTAAAGGCCCTGGGCGAGCGCACCATCCACATTGACTGCGACGTGCTCACCGCCGACGGCGGCACGCGTACAGCATCTGTAACTGGTGGTTATGTGGCGCTGCTGATGGCGCTCGACTCCCTGCGTCGGCGCGGACTCATTGGTGGCGGCCTGGTGCGCGAGCCGGTGGCGGCGGTGAGCGTGGGCCTGCTCGGCGGCGTGGCCCTGCTCGACCTCTGCTACGAAGAGGATCGCGACGCCCAGGTCGACCTGAACCTGGTGGCCACGCGCAGCGGCCAGATCATCGAAGTCCAGGGCACCGCCGAGGGCGAGCCCATGAGCCGCAGCGAACACGACGCCCTGCTCGACCGCGCCCTGGAGGGCGTGCGAGAACTCACAGAACTCCAGGCCCAGGCCCTGGAGCGCGCCGAAGTGGACGTTTCGAGGCTTTTGGCCGGCTGAAGAGGGAACAGGAGTGGCTGCAATGATCGAACTCGAACGACAAGGCGACGTCTACATCTTGCACATGCGGGGCGGCGAAAACCGCTTCAACCCGGAGTCACTGGCTGCCATCAACGAAAAGCTCGACGAGGTCGAAGCCTCGGAAGGGCCGGCGGCGCTGGTCACCACGGGCGAGGGCAAATTCTACAGCAACGGCCTCGACCTCGACCGCATGACCTCCGAGCCGGACGTCACAGGGGCCATCATCGACGGCACCCACGCCCTCTTCGGCCGCCTGCTCGGCTTTCCGATGTACACGGTGGCCGCGTGTAACGGCCACACCTTCGCCGCTGGCGCCATGCTGGCATTGGCCCATGACGAGCGCATCATGCGCAGCGACCGGGGCTGGTTTTGTTTGCCGGAAGTCGACATCGGCATGAATTTCACACCGCTGATGTCGGCACTGATTGTCGCGCGCCTGCCACGTTTGACGGCGCACCGGGCCATGACCACGGGCAAGCGTTACACCGCGCCCGAAGCGATTGAAGCTCAGATCGCGCTGGAAGCGGTGGGCGAAAGCGAAGTGCTGGCGCGGGCGGTGGCGCTGGCGCAGCCGATGGCCGCCAAGGACCGCAAAATGATCGGCGAAGTCAAACGCCGCATCTACGCCGACGTACTGGCGTTGCTCGAGGACTGAGCGCGATGAAGAAGACGTTGGTGCTGGCCACGCGCAACCGCGGCAAGGTGCGCGAGCTGAAAGTGCTGCTGTCGACGCTGCCGGGGCTCGAAGTTCTGAGCCTCGACGAGCTGGAGCAGCGGCGGGGCGGCGAGCGGCTACCGGAAGTCATCGAAGACGGGGAAACCTTCGAGGCGAATGCCTGCAAGAAGGCCCGGGAAATCGCAGGGGCTACCGGCTGCGCCGTGCTGAGCGACGACAGCGGCCTCGAAGTCGACGCCTTGGGCGGTCGCCCGGGCGTGCACTCGGCGCGCTACGCGGGTCCTGAGGCGGATGACGACGCCAACAACGCAAAGCTCGTCGAAGAGCTGACGCCGGTGGCGCCCGAGCGCCGGGGCGCGCGCTACCGGGTGGTGCTCGCATTTGCTGACCCCGGTGGTGTGCTCGGAGAGGGCATGCACACGGAGGATGGCGCGTGTGAAGGCCACATCGAGCTCGAGCCGCGCGGTGAGAATGGCTTTGGCTACGACCCGTACTTTCGGCCGGAGGGCTACGGGTGCCGAATGGCGGAGCTGACGCCGGAGGAGAAGAACCGCATCAGCCATCGGGCCAAGGCGAGCGCGAAGATGCTGGGTTTTTTGGAGGGGTACCTGGCGGGGGGGTGAGGGCGTGGGTGCTGACTGACGGCCCGGGTCCGGGCCTTGCGTGGGTGCCGGGTCTTGGGGCGCCGACTGGGGCGGGGCATTGGGGGGAGATTCGTGGGCGAGGGATGGGGCGAAAGCGCCGCGATTTCATGGGCTTGGAAGGCAGCCGGGTCGGTATCGTTGGCTTTGACCCGCCCGTCCCCGTGGGCTACATTCCACAGCGATCCGGGGTATAGCACAGCCTGGTAGTGCGCATGCTTTGGGAGCATGAGGTCGCCCGTTCGAATCGGGCTGCCCCGACTAAGAGACCGACTGAAGAGCGTGTAGCTGAGGGGGGGGCGATGGCCGAAGCCAGGGAGGCTAGCGGCGCAACAGTTCCGCATATGGTCCACGCAGTCGCTGCGGCGAGCAGTTCCAGAGGACCCCACAGCCGCGGGTCTGTTCGACGGGCAGCGCGCTCCTCGCACTTGCCTACAAGAGCAGCCTAGGCCGAGTCCACTGAGGTATCATCTGACACCCAGATACCGGAAATCCCCAAGCATTGGAGCTATCGTGGCGACACGGAAGAGACAGCCAGCGTATCGGCCGCAGCCATCGGTGACGACGTCGAAGCATTTCAACGTGGTGCAAGATAACGGCATCCAAGCAATCTGCTTCTTCAACAACAAAGGCGGCGTAGGCAAGACAACGCTGGTTGCCAACCTCGCGGCCCAACTCGCGCTCATGGGAAAGCGCGTGCTGGTAGTTGATGCAGACCCCCAGTGCAATCTCAGCCAGTACGTTCTTGAGGATGATGACTTCGCTGACACGTATGTCGGTTCGCGCGATCCTCAGACGATTTACAGCGTGATCCATCGTAAGCCCTCGGCGAATGACGGGCTTGTGCTGAGCCTGAAGCTGTGATGCGGGGAATGCCGGGGCGGAGGAACAGCGAGTGCTGCCTGTCGGGAGACGCGGGCGCGCTGGCGGTAGTCC
>Ga0224501_10000477_pt1 | contig 31881 bp, 18 predicted proteins | sample SF_Oct11_sed_USG_4_FD_169105 | JGI IMG/M metagenome (GOLD analysis project Ga0224501, IMG submission 169105) | Sediment microbial communities from San Francisco Bay, California, United States - SF_Oct11_sed_USGS_8_1 | ecosystem: Environmental > Aquatic > Marine > Sediment | place: USA... | reverse complement strand
GAGGGGGCCTTCCGGGGGCGTTTGCGGCGCTTGAGTGGGGTTCGGGGCTCGCGGGCGATGAATTCGGACAGGCCGGCGGGCGCCGCGCTGAGGTGTTTCACTCAGGAGTAGGGTCAAGGTGGGTCGGGAGTAGCGGTGCAGGGGGACGGCTCGGAATCGAAAACTGAGAGTTGTCCGAAACTCGGATTTTTTTGGGGCGGGTCGGAGGGATCGCTCGGTCTGAGTCTGCTGAAATCATGGCTCAGATCGGGCGATCGAGTTTTCGGACACTACGCGCTCGCACACCGCAAGAACGTTGTCCAAACCATCGATTGGCTCCGACCACAGGCCCGGCCCGGCGCTCCCCGAGACTTCGAGCCGTCCGTTCCAGAACCCGATGTACACATCTGGGATGTCGGTGCCGCGCATGGCAAAGCGAAGCCCGTGCCGCTGGCGGTACTGCAACACTGCATCGAACTCCTGCTCTTCGGGTTCTGTGTCATCGGAGTAAAAGCGCCCGATCGCGTCCGCGATCGACTCACCGACCAGGCTGGGATGAGGAGGCTCCGACAGGAGTGCTTCTGCGTGCAACCGGAACCAACGGGCGATGCCGGTTAGATGCCACTCCTGTCGCAGTATGTCGCGTACGTTCTCGCCGTTTTCATCGCAGAGCTGCAAGTGGATTGCGCCCCAATCTCCGGGATCGGGCTCACCTGATTCGGTGTACGGAAAAGGCTTCGGATGAAGAGAGAGTCTTAGCCTCATTAGAGCTTTCCCTTGATCAACTTCTTGAACTGGCTCGAAGTGATGGTGCCCGCCTCTCGAAGCGCCCGAAGCACTTCTGTCGGTGCTTCATTCCCGGCGATGGGGTAGCCGTGCCATCCACCTGCCTGATCCGGATAGAACTCGTAGAGCTTCCCCTCGTGGAAAGCGTACCGTGCGTTGGCTCCGCCGCTGGTACTTCTTTCAAGCACCTGCTGGGCCACGTCGTCGGAAAGGTCCATCTCGGTACCCCAACCTCCCCGTTGGTGCTTGCGTGTTGGGACGAACCGAAGGGCATCTTCGGTTCCCACCTCCTCGATGGCATCACCGGCAACCCCCTCAGCGCCTTCCTTGGCACCCTTTTTCTTCACCGCCATTCCGACGATACCCGCTCCCGAAATGACTAGTGTTCCGTACTCCCAGATGGAGCCCAGCACCTCGATAACGCGGATGGCCGCGATGAAGTCGGGATCGGTGATGCAGCCCGTAGAGCCAAGGCACTTCCCTTCCTCGTGGCCCGGCTCGACCCCCTGGCCCTCCGTGCTACCCTCGCCGCTAAAGAAGTTGCGTAGGATCCCTGCCAAGGAATGGACGTCCGTGGTGCCAGGAACGTAGGCGACGACCTCGGCCCCTTGCTGCTTGGCCGACGCGACGAACTCTTGGATGCACCTCTCTGAAAGCACTGTCCGCCCATCGTCACCCTTCATGCACTCCTGACAGGACTTCGGAAGAGTGGGCATGGGGTAGTGCGCCCCGCCCTTGACCGCGTAGAGCTGAACTTTGTTGGCCTGACCTGCCATAGGCGATTTGGTCAGGAACTTCACGCCGTGGCCACGTAGGCTTAGGATTGTTTCGGCCATGCCCGGATTCGACGACCCGACGTTTTGGCCAAGGATGTCGAAGAGGTTGACACCGTTGTTGCTGGCGAAAGCGTAGAGGTTCAGACCCCCAGTCTCCGAGATAGGATCGCGGTTGAGCCATCGGCCAAGTCGGGCCGTGTAGAACCTCATTCCGTAATACGAATACCCACTCTCGCCATCCACATACTTCGTGCTGAACTGCCAGGGATTGGCACCGCCGCCCGTACCCGGAACCACATTCCCAAAGGCATCATATTCGTAGTGGGCGTCGACCACGCCGCCAGTCACAACCTCGCTGACATTCCCGTTGCCATCAAAGGCAAACAGCGATGCCGCCCCGCTCTCATCCACAACGGCAATCAGCCCACCGATTCCACCAGCACCTTGCATGGACTGGCTCAGGTCCAGACCCCACACGCTATGCTTCGCCACCGGAGCCCCAGGCCCAGCACCATCAGCATCCACATCTTCACGGACCATGTTCCAACCGTCATACAGGAACGTCCGTGTCTCGGCCCCAACGGTCTTCATGACCCGACGCCCGATGTAGTCGTAGACATAGCTGGCGCTGATCGTGCCATCCGAGAAGCCAACCAGGCGGTTCTCGCCGTTGTAGGTGAGCGTCTTGCCCGTCCCATCGGAAGTCATGTTCCCGTCGAGATCATGAACGGGCATGGCAGCATCGATGCTCACGTACTGATTCAGTTCGTTGGGCGTGTAGCTGATGCTCGTCGTCCCATCCTGCCCGAGAGCCGTCTGCCTGTTGCCTATGGGGTCATACCCATAGGACCGCCTCTCGGCCTGCGCTTCAGCCCCAGGAACATCAGGATTCGTTCCAGCGTGCCTGTTGCTGGTCGTGAGCTGGTTGCGGTCGTCGTAGCCCCACTTGCTCAGTTCTTCGCCGCCAACGCCACCGAAGGCACTGCCGGACGCGACGACATCCTTCCGCCGCCCCAGCTCGTCATAGCGGTAGTCGTACTGGCTCACGACGCTCCCGCCGAAGCTGTTCTGCACTTGGGTCTTCAGGTTCCGCAGGGGCTCGTACTGGTAGCTCGTCGCCTGCCCGCTGGTCGTCGTCATCCCGGCCAGCAGGTCCGAACTCGCCACATACGAGTACGTCGCCGTGTCGCTGCTGGTGCCGGCGCTCCAGGCCACGCTGCCAAACCTGCCCTTCGCATCATACCCGTAGGTCACGTCATAGCTGGACCCATTACCGATCTGGAAGCCCGTGCTCCGCCCAGCAACCGGGCCTCCACCAGGTTCGTACTTCCGCGCCAACGACACGTCGTAGACGCCGTCGAAGGCACCGACGCCGTTGATGTCCTCGCTCACGAGCTGGAGGGTATCAGGGTCGTAGACGAAGGTCCGCGTCCCCACCGCATCGGTGACCGTCTTCTGCCGCCCAAGCCGGTCATACGTGTACGCAATATCCGGCGTCCCAGGGTCGCTGTAATCCACACTCAGCAGCTCGCCGGTCGCGTCATCGTACCCATACGTCGTAGTCCCACCCCGAGCCCAAGTCCGCGTAGCCAGCCGCCCACCCGGCCCATACGTGTACGTCGGCCCCTGGTTCGCGGCGTCGAGCTTCTGCAAAAGCAGCCCCGTAGCATCCTCGTACATCCAAGTCGTCTTGTCCCCGACCCCGCCAGGCCAAGCCGTACCGCTAAAATCCCCACTCCTGAAGGTCCACATACCAGTACGACGCCCAACGTCATCGTACTCGTACTCCACCGGATACGGCACATTGCCCCATGTCCTGTGCCCGATGCGGTTTTCGACGACTTTGCCGAGATTTCCTGATGCGTTTCCAGGGCTTGCGAGCACCTGCCCATGGTGCCCCTCAGTGAAATCTCCGAAAAGCCCCTAGACACGGTTTTGGGCGACTTTTCCAGCGCGTGAGGGTGCGCTTGCCCCTGTGGCTGGCCGGCGCCTGTGGGGGCTCCCAGGCCCGCGTAGGCTGCCGTTGACGCCCTCCTGTCCAACGAGGTGCCCCTCGGTGTGCCGTTGCTCTCGCGGGTGCCAGAAGACCTACGGCTTCATCAGCAGCTTGAGCTTGGCCACGGCCTGCACTTGGCCCTGCTGGTGCAGTAGGTCGGCGGGTTGCTGGATCACCGCCGCGCTCATCGCGCCCGGCGTCAGGTTCAGCAGGTCGAGCATGAAGTCGTGGAGGTGCTGCGCCTCGATGCCGAGCTTCGACAGGCCGGACCAGTGCCGCTACCCTCGCGGCCATGGCCGAGGAGCAGCCCCACGACACCCTGTTCAAGGAGACGTTCTCGTCCCCCGAGAACGCCGCCAGCCACCTGCGGACGTTGTTGCCGAGCGCGCTCGTCCAGCGCGTGGATTGGTCGTCGCTGACGTCGGTGTCCACTGAGTTCCTCGTCAAGGAACTCGACACCGTACAAGCCGATGTGCTGCTGCGCGCCAGGCTCGTTGATGGCCGCGAGTGCTACGTCTACGTCCTGTTTGAGCACCAGAGCAGCGAGGACGCGATGATGGCCTTCCGGGTGCTGCGCTACGTGGTGTGCATCTGGGCCGACTACTTGAAGCAGAACCCAAAGGCCAAGGGCTTGCCGGCCGTAATCCCCTGCGTGCTCTACCACGGGCCCAGGCCCTGGAAGGCCGCGACCGAAGTCGCCGACCTCATCGACCTCGATGGGGCCACACGCGAGGCCCTGGGGCCGTTTCTGCCGTCGCTGAGCTTTCAGCTCGATGACCTGCGGGCCCAGAGTGCCGAGCAGATCCAGCAGCGCACCGCCTCGGCGCTGGTCCGGCTGGCCCTGCTGGCGCTGCGGGATGCCTTCGAGACGGGCTCGCCCCTGGGATTTCTGCGGTTTCGGGACCTGGTGACCGAGGCTTTGGAGGCGCCCTCGGGCCCCGATGCCCTGGCCACGCTCCTGTGCTACCTTTTCAAGGTCGGCGACCCCGACCCCGAGAAGGTCAAGGGCTTCCTGATCGAGCAGGCTGGCGAAAAGGGCGAGAGAGCATACATGACTGCCGCTGAAAGACTGACCAAGGACGCCGCTGAGAAGGCCGCCAAGAAGGGGCGGGCTGAGGGCGAGGCGAAGGGCCTGGCCAAGGCACTGCTCATCCAGTTGGAGATGAAGTTCAAGCCGCTGCCCGAGGCCACGGTGGCGACGGTGCAGGCTGCCACTGACGATCAGCTCACGGACTGGATTGCCCGCGCCGTGGCTGCCGAGACCCTGGACGACGTCTTCGCCTAGCCCTGCTCCGGCTTGTTGCCCTGCCGGGCACTGGGGTGGGTCCGGGCGTGCACTTCCCGCAGCTCGCGGATGGCCACCTGGGTGTAAATCTGCGTGGTCTTGATGTCCGCGTGGCCGAGCATCTGCTGGACGTAGCGGATGTCTGCGCCGTTTTGCAGCATCAGGGTGGCCATCGAGTGCCGGAACAGGTGGCAGGAGCCCCGGCGGTTGGGGAAGGCGGTGCGGAGGTAGCCGCCCACCAAGACGCTGAGGTGGTCGTCGCTGATGCGCTCGCCCAGACTCGTCAGGAACAAGATGCCCTCGTCCTGGGGGGCGGAGATGACCAACTCGGGGCGGACGTCATCGAGGTATTTCTGCACCCAGCGGAGGGCCCGCTCGGCGATGGGTACGACGCGGTCGCGGCCGCCCTTGCCGTGGCGGATGCTGACGGTGGCCTGCTCGTAACCGATGTCGTGGACGCCCAGGGCGGCAAGCTCAGCGCGGCGCAGGCCCGACGAGTAGAGCACCTCCATCATGGCCCGGTCGCGCAGGCCGAGTTCGGTCCTGACGTCGGCCTGCTCGATGATGGCCTCGACCTCGGCGGCCGTCAGCACGTCCTTGGGCAGGGGCTTCGTCTCCTTGGGCAGGGCCAGCTCTGAGGCCGGGTTGTAGAAGAGGTGGTTGCCCTGCGCCAGCCATCGAAACAGGCTCCTGACGGCGCTCAGGCGGCCGCGCTGGGTGCGAACGTGCAGGGGCCTGCCGTTGGCCTTGCGGGCGTGGAAGACGTGGCGCTGGTAGGCTTCCAGGATGGCCTTGGTGATCTCCTCCGGCCTGCTCAGCGACCGCATCTCGCACCAGTCCAAGAAAACCAGCAGCTCCTCACGCATCCGGTCGACCGTGCGAGTGGCGTAGTGCTGCACCGCCATCCACTCCAGGTATCGCCTGGCCCAGGCCGCGATGGAGTTTGGCTCAGTGACGGTGATCTGCCGCTTCTGCTTCGGGCGCTTCGCCATCACCGCCCCCCGGTACGGGTACCCGTACCCTCGGCAGATTTACTGTCCCTACGACGTGCGTTTTCGGGGCTCTTGGACCCGGATGCCGATTTCGCCTTGAGGTTCCGAGGGGTTGCGGAAGATTCGTCGCCCCGACCACCCCCCGACCTTGGGCCGACTGAAGGCCGACCGAGGGCCGACCGTTCCTCCTCCAGCCCCGACCGTTGAGCATCTTGGCCAGGTTCGATGAGGCCGTTGACGAAGGGGGCGCCGTCGAGGCTCTGACCCGCGTACAGCAGCTCGTAGAGGTACCGCCGATTCTCGCGGCGGATGGTGAGGTACTCCATGTCGACCAGGCGGCGGAGGTGAACCTTGAGCTGGGTGTCGCCCCAGCCCAGGGCATCTCGGACTTGTCGCCGTGTGAAGTGGAACTCCTCGCGGGCGACCTCCAAGCGGCTGCACTCGGCGGTGACCATCTCGTGCAGCAGCGCCAGCAGCTTGCGGGTCTGCGGTGGCAGATCATCCAGGGAGCGACCGAGCACCTCGTGGGCCAGCATGTTGGCGATGGCCAGGTCGGCCTTCGTGACCTCGATGTAGTGCAGCGGCTGCTCGTCGCGCTCGACTACTTTCACCTGCCGTTGGTGCTGATGCAGAAGGGTCACCGCCCGAATCAACGTCAGGTACTTGGCGTGGTCACGCCGGCTGCGGGTCTGGTGGTCCGCGAAGGACAGCTCGGGGGCGAAGGGGTTGACCACATGCAGGGGGCGTAGAAGGCGCTGGGCGTTCTGGTGGAGGGTGCGGATGCGGGTCCGCTCCTGGTTGACGAGCAGGCCGTCGAGGGTTTGGCCGATGCGCTGGCGGGCATGAATGGCGCGGGTCTGCTCGCGCCCCTCGTCCACGGCTACGACCAGGCATCGATTCGCTAGCTCGGGATCAAGTTCGATGCTCGTCGTGGTCAGCATGAGCTGCACCGGACCCTCCACGCGGTACTGCTGCGACGTCAGGCGGCCGGTCATCGGGTCTTTGCCGGTGCTGGAGATGCTGAGGCTGCCCTCCGATTGCAGGAGCTTGAGGGCGTAGCTCGCCGTGCTGGCGCCTTCCTCCTCGGCGATGGAGAGGGTCTTGTGGCGCAGGTCGGTGTCGCCCATGTAGAAGAGCGACTGGCCGGTCATCGCTGAGAAGCTCACCCGATCTTCCCCGGGCATGAAGGCCAGCACCGCCTCCATCAAGCTGGATTTACCGGCGGCGCTGCTGCTCTGAATCAACACCGCCAGCGGGGCATCGAGCTTGCGGCTGGTGGCCGCGAGGTAGCCCACGAGCTTGTTGGTCCTCTCGCCAACGACCCCGCAGCGCTCGAAGTCCGCGAGGATGCGGTCCAGCAGGTTCGGGTCTTTCAGCAGCCCCAGGGCGGCCTCGCGGTCCTCGGGGCTGACTTCGACCTCCTGCACTACCGGCTTGAGGGCGGCCTGAATCTGCTCGTCCTGTAGCTCCTCCAGCTTGCGGAGGACGCGCCCGAGGTCGTGCTTGATGGCGTCGTCGTTCACCCCCAGCTCGATGGCCGCCTGGCGGATGTACTGGTGCCGGTGACGGGCGGAGTAGAGGTCGAGCACGTCGACGTGGAAGCGGCCCTCCTCATCGCCTTCGTGACTGACCAGGATGTTGAGCTTGAGCCGGTCGTAGCTGAGATTTTTCTCCAGCCCTCGGACTCGCCACCGGCGGTCATCGAATCGGAAGGTGACCTCGTGGTCGGCAACCTCAGCGTCGATGGTGGTGGTCGCCGGTCGGGCTGTGCTCGTGGTTCCCGAGGCCGCGTCTGAGGCTGCTGCACGCTGGACCTGCACCTGGTTGGGCGAAGTGCCCGAGAGCCATCGTGCGCCTCGGATCACCGCGGAGAGGGCCTCCCTGGGGTCGTCGGCCTGGCGAGCGTAGGCGTTGACGTCGAGGCCGGGGGGCAGCAGCACCTCGAAGAACGAACGTCCCGGACGGTCGAGCATTTCGGTGATGGCTTCGGTGATCGCGTGGCTCTCGTTGCCGCGGGGCATGGCGATGATCACGCGCTCGATCTCGGCGGCCTCGAAGACAGCGACGTGATCATCGGTGACACCGTCGGCACCGATGCAGGCGGTGACGTCGCGGAAGCCGTGAACCCAGAGGGTCAGCGCGTCGATGACCGAGCCGGTGACGATGGTTTCGTGACCCAGCCCGTCGCGGTTCAGCACGCCGCCCATCGGGCCGGGCAGCCAGAGGTGCTGGGGGCGGTCCAGGTGGGGGTCGAGGCGGCGGCCGTAGAGCTGTACGACGGCGCCGTGGGCATCGAGTAGCGGGACCGTGATCGCGCCGTGGAAATGCTCATGGCCGCGCTCCCGGAAGACCCCGAGCCGGGTGAGTTGATCGCGGAGGGCGGTGCCCTCGGCGCTGGTGCGGGGCGGCAGACGTCTGCCCAGGCTGCGGTCCGCGTAGCCGAGCTTGAAGCAGTCGATCAGCTCCTGGTTGCCCAGGCCGAGACGGTCGAGGAACGCCAGAGCCTCTGGCGAGGAGGGCAACGCCCGGCGGTAGAAGTCCACTACACGGCGGAGCACGACCTCATCGGGGTCGGTGGTGGTGTCGGCATCGGTCTCGGCCGCCGCCGTGGAGGTGGTGGTCGGCTGGACCTCGTCCTCGATGAACTCCAGCAACTCGGCCAGGTTCTTGCCCGCCACGGGCGAATCCGGCTCTACGGTCTGGCCCAGCTTCAGCAGTGGGCCACCGCGCCGGCCGAGGGGCAGGCCGTAGACCTCCAGCACCTGGCCCTGGGGGGCGAAGACGGGGATGGTGATGCAGCCTCTGAAGTGCTCGTGGCCGCTGGCTCGCAACACGCCAAGCCGCTGAAGCTGAGCACGGATGGCCGCTCCGGCCTGGCGGTTTCGTTCGGGCAGTTCCTGGCCGAGCGTGCGGTCGGAAAGACCGATCTGGTGGCGCTCGAAGGTGGCCGTGTCGATGCCTTGCTTGCCGAGCTTCGCGATGGCCTCGGGGTTGTCGAGTAGCGTCTGGTGGTAGAAGGCGATGACGGCGGCGAGGGCGTCGGCGTCGGGCTGGTCTGGACGCAATAGGGGTGCGGCCGGCCCCGTGGTGTCCGGGGTCGGCTTCGAGGTGCTGGTGGCCATGGTCAGCCCCCGCTCGGCTTGCGCCTACGACCTGGTGGCTCGATGGGCAGCAACAGGTCTTCGCCCTCCGGCACGTCGCTGGAGTTCTCGACGCGGTTGTGGTCCGCGAGGAGCACCGCGGGTTCCGCGTGACCGGTCAAAGCTCTGACGACGAGCTGAAGCCGGGTCTCCGCGAGGGCGAGAACGGCCGAACAGGCTTGGGGGATGTGTAGCTCGTCATCTTCGTCCTGGGCTGCATGAAAGCGGAGGAGGTCGGCGAGCATCCGGGCGCCCTGGACCGCGGCGCGGATTTCGCTCAGCTCGCCGCTGATGCTGACAGCTCGGCCGCTCATCGTGCCCTCCGCGGCGCTGGGCTGGAGGGGTTGTCGAAAACGTGCCGTCGCGGGCACGCATTGATAGCGTTCGTCTTGCTCATGGGAGGACCTTTCTCCTGTGGGCCGGGGGTCGGGCTGTTTCCGCAGCGCCGGCCCCACTTTTTGTTTGGGGTTCTGGATATCAGCTTGCCCGAGCGGGGCGCCGCTGCCAAGTCGACCGCCTGGTTCAAGCGCGTCTGCGGTGCTCGGGAAGCGGCGCTGCTGTTGGACTCTCCAGAAAAATCGACCGAGTGCATGTCGCTATTCTGATCTCGTAGCGATCATGCGCGGTTGCGCGAGCCGCTCTGACCATCTCATACGGTCACGACCGACAGTCAACTCGATCTGAGTCCTGCTCGACGTTGCCGCTCGTATACGGGTGCACTATCTGCACGCCATGGACACGTCACAACAACTGAGCGAGCTGCACGAGTGTGATCAACGCACGGTCCAGCTCAGAGTCGCCATCCCGGCGGGTTTGCACCGGGCGCTGCGCGTCATGGCTGCCAAGGCAGGCAAGACGAACACCGCTGTCATCGTCGAGCTGCTGAAGGCAGCGGAGGAGCAAGGATCATGAGTGCCGGTTCAAATGGTCGCGCGATCAAGAGTGCGTTCGGTGGCCTGACGCCAGAGGAGATGGCGCGCAACCGCGAGGCCAACGACCAGAAGGCCGCTGAGCTGCACGAGGCGGTGGGGCGCGGTGAGCCCGAGGCCGAAATGGCGCTCGCCGAGCCTCCGGTGCCTGCCGAGATTCCGCTGCATTTCGGCCCTGCGACCGCCGTATTGTGGCTCGCGACTCGCAGCAACGCAGCGTTCGACGACCTCCGCCGAAAGGGCATCACCAAGCGCCATTTTATCGGAGCGGCGCGTAAAGCCTGGATGTTCATCGAGACCTATCGGCGGGATCACGGAATGGTACCCCCAGCGAGCCTGGTCTCGGCTGAGTTCCAGGTGGTGGTCGAGCCGCCCGAGGGGGAGCTGGAGCACTACGCCGCGGCGAATGGGGACATCGGAATCGCCCCATCCTACGTTGTCGAGGGGCTCCTCGCGAATGCACAGCATCGAGCTGTCGAGCACTGCATGGGGGCGGCCAGCGAGAAGCTCCGCGAGGGCGATTTGACGGAGGCTGTCGCCGAAATCCGTCGCTTCGTCGAAGCCGAGCGTGATGGCCGGTGGGAGGCTCGACAACTCGTCCGGAAGGAAGCGTCAGAGAGCCTCTTGGACCGTCTTCAGGCGAGCTGGGGGCGCGAATGCGTCGGCTACCCCATGCCCGGTTTTCCCCGACTCCAAGCTGCGTTGAGTGGGCTGCGTGGCTGGACTCTGGTTACCGCCGCGCCTGGCACCGGCAAGACGACGCTCCTCGCGCAGATGTGCGCCAATATAGTCGAGGCGAATGAGGCCGTCGCCTGCGTGATCGTCAGCCGCGAGCTGGAGGCGATGGAGATCGAGATCGACTGGCTTGCTCGATGGTCAGGTTGCGAAACCGAGCACGTCTTCCTCGGCATCCCGCGTGAGCGCCGAATGTTCTCGGGGCGCACCCGCAAGCACGCCAACAACGATGCTCTGCGGGCTGACCTGGTCGAGGCGCACCAGCGTCTGATGAGGCTGGGTGAGCGCCTCACGATCATCGACCGTAGCGAAGGCGAAACGTCAGTTGCCCGCGTTCGAGACGAGCTGGAGCGGATCAAACGAGACACCGGCGCCACGAAGGCACTGGTGCTGGTGGACCCGCTCAGCGCATGGCCACTCGCAGGCAAGAACAAGAACGCGACGGAAAACCAGGAGGACCGCGAGCGGGTGGAAGAGATGATCAGGCTGGTGACGGCTATCGGTGCAGACAACATGGGCGGGGGTGCGCTCGTCACGGTGGCCGAGCAACGCAAGGGCAACTCGAAGGGATGGAACGCGAGCGACATGCAAGATGTGACCGTAGGAATCTTTAGGCATCCCCAGGTTGAGCCATGTCAGCACCGGATGCCAGGCTTCTTGCACCGCTGAGGCTCCAATCCCCGCGATTCCGCTGCCTTACAGCGCGGCGGGGCGGCCTACGACCTTGGCTTCCCTGGTGAAGGTCAGCGGTCCCAGGCCCTGGGGGAACACTACCCTCATCACCGTGAACCCGTCGGCCGAGAGAGCCTCTGCAAGAGCCTGAGCAGCTTCCTGGCCGTCGTCTGTTCGAGGATGGGCGAGAAGTACCCGCTCGACGTTGCGTGCCTTCAGCAGGGCGGTGAGGTCGTCGGTGGACTCGGTTGCCACGGTCACCGAGGCGATTCCTGAGCACCACACCGCCAGGGCATCCATGATGTCGGCGGTGATCACCGCGTCAGGGCCAGTGATCCCCCCGAGATTGAAGATCCCCCGCTGGTCGTCGTGGAGCCACAGCTCGGTGGGCTCGCCTGATCGGGTTCGACCGATCCGGTGGCCGTAGATGTTGACCACCTGGTCGTGCTCATTGGTGATGGGGATCGTCAGGCACCCACGGAAGTGTTCGTGGCCCGAGGGTCTAAGGATGCCGAGCTGGGTGAGCTGGCCTCGAAGCAGCCGACCGGCCTTCCTATTCCTTTCGGGCAGCCGGTAGCCCAGGCTCCGGTCGGCGAATCCTATCCCCAGAGCCTCGACCATCTCGGGGAGGTTGAGGTTGTGATCACGGAGCCACTGCTGAGCCACTGGGCTTTCCCGAAGCTGATGGGTGTAGAACTCGACCACCTTCGACAGCAGCACATCGTCGGGTAGCTCCACCTCGAAGGTGTCGAGCTTCTTGGTGGTGGTCTTCTTCACCGTCGAGGTGGTGTCGCCGGGGAGGTAGCCTTGCTTCAGCAGCTCGACCGCGTGCTTCTTGGAAATGCCTTCGGCCTTCATCACCCACTCGACGGCGCCCTTGTCCTTGGCTCGACACTTGCCCGTGCAGCTCCAAGTGTTGCTCTTGCTGTCGATTCGTAGAGTTAGATTTCGTGACCCGTGGAACGAACACCGCCCGACGAGGATGCCTCCCTGCTTCTTGCGAAGTTGAACGCCACGGGACTCTGCGAGGCGTTGGATGCTGATGTTGTTGGGGGTCATCCGAAATTGCTACCGGGCCAAAATTTCAGAACCATACACACAGGTACCGGCGTGAAGACTTCGCCTCGTGGTGACCGATCGCAGCATAGAGGCGACCCGTACCTGGTGTGCTGGAACTCCGATCTGATAAAGGGCCGGTTTCTCGGCCGCAAGCTCACGGGCAATTCTAAAACCGAACGGTTCTGATAGTCCGCGCCGTAGGTCGAGATCCTACGAAAAATACGCCCCTACTCCGGCTCGATCTTAGACCCCATTTCGGAAATGAAGTTTTGGAATTTGAGGCTCAGCGGTTGTAGTAACAACATGAGAGTCGTTCGCTATCTCCGCGTCAGTCGGCTCGATCAAAACGTGCAACTCCAGCAGGACGCCACAGCCGATCTGATCGAGCGTCGAGGTTGGCAACTCGCCGATTCTTACATCGACCAAGGGGTGTCTGGTGCTCGGGCTCGTAGGCCCGAGCTAAACCGTCTGCTGGCCGACGCCAAGAGGGGAAGGTTCGAGCTGCTGGTTGTCTACCGAAGCGACCGGCTGTTTCGCTCGATCAAGCACATGGTCACGACTCTTGACGACTTGACGGTGATGGGGGTTGGATTCGCCAGCGTGACGGAGCCGTTCGACACGAGCACCCCGTCGGGGAAGCTGCTGCTGCATATGGTGGCGGCGATGGCGGAGTTCGAGCGCAGCCTCTTGATCGAGAGGACCAAAGCCGGAGTCGAGGCCGCCGTTCGTCGGGGTAAGAAGGTGGGCCGTCCGCGTGTGAAGGTCGATGTCGACCGAGCGCTTGAGCTTCGAGCAGAGGGAAGGACTTATGTCGAGGTGGCCGCTGAACTCGGCGTTGGGGTGGCGACGCTTCATCGGGCGATGAAGTCCACCGGATCCGTCCAACCCTGAGGAAGCTCTGCCTCAGGGTCGAGCGGGACTGCGACAGGGGAGGTCGACGACCTGGGGTCGGCCCGATGAAGTGCGATTGTCAAACGTAAGTACGTTTGAGTAGGGCACTTTCGCAGGCAAGTGCTCGGAAGTACGGGGCTTCTCGGCGAGAAACCGTCCGAGTTGGTCCAGTCGAAAATTCCAGAAGATGTCTGTTGGGGGGTTGGTTTTCGGGGGCTGCGAAGTACGAAAAAGTGCCGCAACTTCGACGAGCACGACTGGGGGCGAAGGGATCGGAGACAATGTGCTCGAGAACCCTTCGCGTGTAGGTCATCGATATCACTACAGATCGAAACGATCGAAGCGATCGAAGGGGTTGTTCCCGCCTTCCTGCTCTACTGAGCCGTGGTCTTCTTCCGCTGATCTCGATGCGTTTCAGGATGCTCGTACACGCGAGAGTTGCAGATCATCGCTTCGATCCCTTCGATCGTTTCGATCGTCCATGATCTCGGGCACTTGAAGGCGAAAGGATCTCGATGACCTTCGTTTCGATCGTTTCGATTCCGCTCGGCCGGTGTAGTAGTTCAGGAATGAAATCGGACACTTAGCTGCCTTTGTCAGCTTGACAGCAAGCCTGCCAGCCTTACCTTTTGTCTTCATGGGCAACGACACTGATCACGAAGCAAGAGTCATCCTCAGCGTACGCGTTCCGAGGAAAACTCGCAGCAGAGTGAAGGCTCTAGCGGCCACCCGTGACCTCACCGTGGAGGCGCTGGTGGGCGACCTGATCGACCAGGCTCTCGAAGCTTCAATGGAGTCGTTGCCTCAGCAGGTTGGGTGATGTCCGATCTCGCTGTAAGAAGCGGCCCTGCACCTGGTCCAAGAGTCGATCTCGTAGGTGGCGTTAACCCGAAGGCCCCACGCCGTGTGCTGCGACGTGGGGCCAGAAAAGACGAGATCATTCAGTGCAACAACAGTCTACACCGATCGTGGTCGACGGCCACGAAGAAGATCTGACCCTCGACGAGCCGCTCCCCTTCAAGGCGACGAAGCGCCGAGCCTCCAAGGAGGACTGGCAACGCTTCAAGGAGCAGGTGAAGTCCCGCACTCGGCTCGAGGACATCATCCACGCCCAGTGGGACAAGAAGTCCTCGACTGACTGGTGGTGCAGTTCTCCGCTGCGACCGGGCCAGGACTCGAAGCCCTCGTTCCACATCGACCTCGAGAAACAGGTGTGGAAGGACTTTGGGCTCGAGGAGCCTGGTGGCGACGTGTTCGCCTTCTTGGTGCGGTTGTGGGGGTGCTCGTTCTTCGAGGCCCTGAAGCGTCGGGCCGAAGAACTCGGGATGCAACTCCCATCGGCTGAGCCCCTCACCCCCGAGCAGCAGGCCGAGATGGACGAGCGGGAGAAGGTCGAGACCATCTTGGCCCTCGCAGCCGAGCACTACCACTCCCGGCTCCCCGACGACCTCCGGGCCTACCTGAACGACCACTACGGGGTCACCGACGAGATCATCGACGAGCTACAAATTGGGTTCGACGACGGGACCCTCTACGACCGGCTCGACGAGGAAGGCTACGACGACCTCGAGATGGCACTCACGGGCCTCTTCGGCAACGCAGAGAAGGACGGTACCCGGTTCCGGGGACGCATCACCTTCCCGTACTGGCGCCGTGGCAAGGTGGTGTACTTCGCCGCCCGCCAGACGCAGCACACACCGCCCTTCTTGATGAACGGCAAGGACATCACCCCGAAGTACCTGAAGCTCAAGACCGGCCCGACCGGCGACGAGCTGTCCTTGGTGAGCAAGACCGTCACCAATGACCACTTCTGGGGCGAGGACTCGGCCGACCGGGATGTGGACGTGCTGCTGATCCCAGAAGGGATGCCCGACGCCATCGCCGCCCACCAGGCGGGCTACCCGGTCATCAGCCCGATCACCGTCCAGTTCCGAGAGAAGGACCACGACAAGCTCCATGGGCTCTGCAAACGCGCCAGGCGGGTTGTCCTGATCCCCGACCAGGAGAGGAGCGGTGCCGGGATGAAGGGCGCCATCAAGACCTGCACCTTCCTGTCGAGTCAGGGCGTCGATGCCCGGATTCTGGTGCTCCCCCACGGCAAGGAGAAGGTCACCGCTGAGGCCAAGGTCGAGAAGCTCGAGCAGGACGGTGCCGACCAGGCAGCAATCGACAGCGCCCACCAGTGGAAGGTGGACTTGAACGAGTGGATGCGTGGTCGGAGCCGTGATGACCTTCAAGCCTTGATCGACACGACACCGGGCCACGTCAACTGGCTCGTCCAACAGCTACCCGCACAGCTCGAGCCCGAAGACCAGGACCGCCACCTACGCCCCATCCTGGCCCTGGTGGCTCGCAAGAAGGTCACGGCCCACGGCGCCTACCTCGACCTCATCAAGGCCCGCACAGGGCTGACCAAGGGCGCCCTGAAAGCAATGCTGGCTGAGCACATCGCAGAAGCACGCGAGGACGAGGAAGGGCGCGACGAAGAACATGTCCACGGTGGCTTTCCCCTAACGGGCCTCGGTAATGCCGAGCGACTGCACCACCTGACCGGCGGGCAGGTCCGCTACGTCCCCGAGTGGGGATCCTTCCTCGCGTTCGAGAAGGGCCGGTGGCGTAAGGATCGTGGCGGACACAGGGTCCGGCGGCTCGCCCAGAAGATGGTCAAGCAACAGTGGGGCGCCGCCAAGAAGATCGACGACCCCGACACCCGGAAGGTAGTGACCGACCACTGGACCCGGAGCCAGGGGCGTCGAGCACTCGACGACATGGTGGAGCTGCTCAAGGACCAGCCGGGCATCTGCATCGAGGCCCACCAGCTCGACGACCAGCCCTACCTGGCGAACTTCAAGAACGGCACCCTCGACCTGAAGAAAAGGGAGCTGCGTCCCCACGACCCGGCTGACCTGCTCACGCAGATCATCCCTCACAACTACAACCCCGAGGCCGAGTGTCCACGCTACATGGCCTACCTGGAGGCCGCCCAGCCCGACCCAGAGGTACGGGAGTGGCTTCACCGTCGGGATGGCTCGTTCCTTGCGGCCGACACCAAGGATCAGATCTACGTCGTCCACTACGGTCGTGGCGGCACCGGCAAAGGAACTAGATTTCGCGTGCTCAAGTACGTGATGCCCGAATACGTAGTGAAGGCTCCGCGGTCGGTGTTTGAGCGGCAACGACATCGGCCTCATCCTGCTGACCTAATGACCCTCGCGGGGAAGAGGCTCGCCTACGGCTCGGAGATTAGCCCCTACCTGGACATCGACCAAATCAAGGAGCTGACCGGCGAGGAGAACTTTCAGGCCCGAGGAATGCAGCAGGATTTCTCGGAGCAGAAGCCAACCTTCAAGTTGGAGCAGATGACCAACAGCAAACCAATCATCCGTGAAGACCCCAGCGATGGCATCTGGCGGCGGCTTCGGGTGGTTCCCTGGACCGTGGAGTTCAAGGGCAAGAGCCGCGACAACGACCTCTACAGCAAGCTCGTCACCGAGGCCGAAGGCATCCTCGCCTGGCTTGTCGAGGGCTGTTACAAGTGGATGGACAACGACCTCACCAGACCGCAAGCCATCATGATGGCGACCGACGAGCTGGCATCCGATCAGGACCACATAACGCCCTTCATCGAAGAGGTGTGCGACACCTCCGATCCGAACGGCCTGGTCCTGGCGGAAGATCTGTTCAAGGCCCGCCAGCGCTGGAACACGGCTAGAAACGAGCGACTGAAAGAAACGCAGAAGAGCTTCGGTGACGCCATGAAGGCTCACGGTTACCTCCACGGCCCGAAGTGTCCTCGAACTCGACGTGCCCGCTGGAAGGGCCTAGGGCTTCAGGAAGCCTACGTGGTCAAGCTCGAGGCCCCGGGCATGTGCGCCCTGTGGATCGACGACGAGGCCGAGATCCTCGACCTGATCGAGTCTGCGTGGGCCGAACAAGCCCGCCGTGAAACCGAGGAAGTGATCTTCATGGTGGTATGAACCGCGAGCACGATTCCTTGTGATTACGGTGCCGTTGATGTTGAGACCGCCCACCGCATGGGGCATGATCGATGGGCTCAAATAGAGATTGAGGGAATGGCAGACAGCACGGTTCGCAGTGGGCAAATCGTTTCGTTCGTGCGGAAGCGAGACTACAAGCTCGTCAAAGAGCTTGGGCAGGGGGCCTGCGGCCAGACCGTGCTGCTTCACGACGACCAGATTGACGAGCATTTCGTCTGCAAGAAATACGTGCCGTATGCGGAGGCCCATCGCGAAACGCTATTCGCCAACTTCGTGCGTGAGGTGAAGCTGCTGCACCAGGTACACCATGAGAATCTCGTACGGGTATTCAACTACTACCTCTATCCGGAGCAGCACGCGGGCTTCATCCTCATGGAGTACATTGATGGAACGAACATCGATCGATTCCTGTCGGACGCTCCCGAGCGAGCGAACGAAGTCTTCCTGCAAGCCATTGCTGGGTTTGCTCATTTGGAGCGAGCAGGAATTCTTCACCGGGACATCCGCCCCGCGAACCTCATGGTGCGAGCAGACGGCACCCTGAAGATTATCGACCTGGGCTTCGGAAAGCGAATCGACACTTCCGAAGATTTTGACAAAAGCATCACATTGAACTGGTGGTGTGCACCACCGGCGGAGTTCCGAAGCTCAAAATATGACTTCCAGACCGAGGTCTATTTCGTCGGTAAGTTGTTCGAGGAGATCATTTGCGACAACGAGATCAGCCACTTCCGACATACAGACCTACTACGCAGGATGTGCTCGTTCGAGTCCTCGCCAAGACCCAAAAGTTTCACAGATATCGAAAAGGAACTCGGCAACGAGAAGTTCCACGAAATCGACTTCGAGGACGATGAGATTGACACCTATCGGTGGTTCGCTCGTGAGCTTCGAGAGCACTTCGTCTGGCTCGATAGCCTGACAGCCTACGTCACGGACCATCACAAGGTCGTGTCGAGACTGGGAGACGCCTACAGAGGCTTCATGCTTGAGGAATTTGTCCCCGACTCGGCAAGAATCCTCGGGTGTTTCGTGCAAGGACCGTATCGGTACAAGCCCAAAGACTTTCCAGTGCAGGCCGTGAACGAGTTCTTGATCTTGTTTCGAGCCGCGACCGAGGAGAAGAAGCGGATCATCCTTGGCAACATCCACACCAACCTCGATGCTGTACCGCGTCACCAGGAACCGGATGATGACATCCCGTTCTAGACGGCCGTACTCAGGAGAATTCTTCCGGCCCCACCAAAATCCTCTTGGCTTCCGGCCCCCTCGACTTGTAGTAGGGTCATGGAAGCGTGTCGCACGGATTCTACGGGCTTTGCCGATCAAGCGGGTGCCCCAAGCTCTCTGAAAACCGAAGGCCCTCAGACGGGCAGACAGGCCGTACCAAAAAGGTGTGCGGTTTGTGGAACGTCACTGGCCCCGAACTGCCGCCCATCGGCCCAGACGTGTAGTAGCCGGTGCCGATCACGGAAGTCGAGGCAACGGCGCTTGCAAGCCCTCGTAGAACGGCTTGAGCTGTCCGAGCAGCGGCTCAGGGAAGCTGCCGATGACCTGCGGAACTACCGTCTGCTGGTCGAGCAGAACGTGGGGAAGGTGGCCCCGTGACCGACAAGCCCCCCAACATCACCCCCGAACTCATCGCCGACGATCAGAAGCTCCACCGAGTCATCGACACCCTGCTCGTCGACAACCAAACCTACTGGCGATTCTGCCGTCGAATTTTGAAGCTCCAGCTCAGGCATCAAGAACTCGCGAGCGAAGACGCCTTTTCGGCGTTCTTGGACGTTGAGGCAGGCATGAACGAAAAGCACGCTTGGGAGCTGGCTTTGGTGGCGAGGTGGGCCTTCGAGGAAGGTCGCCGAAGCGTCGGTCGCCATCGCTAGCCACCTCACCTTCCTGCGGGCGGAACCTTCATGTCTCCTGCCAGGTTCACCATCGAGAATGACCCATCCGACTTCTCCCCCTTCCCGAATCCAGTGGGCTGTGGCGAGAAGATGCACTCGGACGCATGGACAAGGATGATCTCCCGGTTCGACGAATCCGCCGCAGCCTCCACCAGGGCCTGGTAGGTCACCAAAGCGTTCTGACGGTGCTTGTTGACCACGGCGTTGTGGCGATGAGCCAGGAAGTTCCGGGCCGACAAGACCACGAACGATGCGATGGTCGCGAACACCAATACCTTGCTCACCGCGAGCTGGACCGTTTCGTAGTCGTTCGTCGGTGCCAGCCACCGCCACTTGTGGAGGAAGATCGTGGCGAAGGCGAACACACCGAGAGCAATGGTCGCCCCCTTCGTCGTCTTCAGCCACTCGTCCGCCCTTTTGGCGTGGTCATCACACTCCTCCTTGAAGTAGATCGCCTGCTGCGAGACGCCCTGCTCGGCGGCTACCTTTCTGATCTCCTCCAAGATCTCAGCCGCTTCCTTCTTGCTCTCTTCCAACTCTCCCTGAAGGCGACTTCCTGCGTCCTTCACCAACTGCATGTGACCGCGTGCCTCTCGCTCCAAGGAGGCGAAATTCATCTGCCTGCGGGCTGAGTAGCTTATGGCCTGCTGAAGTTGTTGCCACAAAGGGTCGTAGTCCGCTTCAAGCTGATTGATGAGTCCATCTCGCTCCGCTTTGGGATTCTGACCATCAAGGTTGAAATCCAGCACTTGCTGCAACCTTGCGTAGGTTGCGACCGCCTGACTCTTCATCAAGTCGAGTTGGGCCATCGGAAGTCCATCGAGGATCTCCAATGCCACCTGCTGGCTCAGCTCAACAAGCCGTCGAGCGTGAGGTATCGCATCCTCAAAATTGAGCGTACCGAGATCTGTTCGAGCCAACGTTTTTACGTCAAAGTCATGTACACGCTTCAACGACTCCGTGGCGTCATCGATCTTCTTTTGTCGGGCTTCGGAGATCACATTGTCCTCGTCTCAGAACTCTCGCTAGAACCCTACTTCTTTTCGGCTCATCCCTCCCGCTACCCCCGCAAGCGGACGAATGTCGCAACCCTCAAAATCCTCCGCCCGTCCCCTGCATACCTCGGTCATCGGTGGCTGGATTCTCGCTCATCCTATCTCCAAACTGGACCACCGTCATCAGCACGTCTTCCAGAAGTAGCTGGTCATCATGAAGGGCCGGGTGAGCATGGGCGGGGCGTGCCCGACGGCAACGTCGCGCGCTTGGGTCCGGTCAAGCGCCGCACGAGGCTCGGCGGAACGCTGGCTATTACTACCGCGACGCCGCCTGAGCTGGCTTCCGTTGTTGCGCGCTCGCGCCGGATTGGGCGGGCTCGGTCTGGGACATTTGCGCCAAGATCCGACCGACCGGGAACGAAGCCGTGCATCGTCAGGCTGTGAAACCGAGAGCCACTGCCTCCGAGCGCCGTGGTGCGCATGACCGCCAAGCCAGCGGAGCCGACTTCTTCTCGCTCTGGGCTCGGCGGGCTGCTTGAGGCTGTTGAAATCATGGCTCAGATTCGTCGATCGAGTATTCGGACACTACGAGATCGGGCCTTCTCGAAGGCTCACGTTTATCTTGGGAACGGCTCCGGCGTAGGCAACTCACCCTGTACACAGTCACGCAAGCTTACGTCATTCAGGGGCCGGACTTTGACACGATTCTTCCTGGAGGGCACAAGCGGATAGCGTACCAGCACTCCGGTTTTACTACAGTATTCGCCCAGGTAGGCCGTGGGCCATGTGCCATCTTCCACGTAGGGCATGATTCGCTCCTCATGTTTCCAGCCTGCGAATCTTGGCTCAGAGAAGATGCTTAGACACCATACGTCTTCCTCAAGCTGCATAGATTCAAAGACCCGCGCAGCGCAAGCAACAACCGTTTTCAGATACCCCACCTCTGCAACCAGTTCCTCCGAGCCAATAACAAAGAGACGTGGTGGTGGGTGGTCAACCATAATCCTGGCGACAACGATCCTCTCCGAGTCGCTCGCCATCTTCTGAGCGGCCCCGAATCCGCCTTCGCTTGTCCGCTCGGTCTGTTTATCACCCGAGTGGACCAAGATCGGCTCGTCTTGTTCCTTAGACGGATCACGTTCCCCTTTCGCATCCTCAGGCCGGGCCGCGAACTGGCCATTCTGAGTGCCATCACGAGCTTCGGCAACATAGGACCGTTCAATCTGCGATGGGGATGACTCCGACGTGGAGTCACCACTCGAAATGTCGCCAGCGGGACCCTTGCTCTCGGGAACAGCAGCGGGTTCCGCTCGATTCGTTGCGCATCCGCATAGGAAGATGACAAGGACCACGCCTCGCCAGAGCATGAGGATGACGGCTACCATTCAAAGTCACCGGGGACGTCAGGCGCTGGATAGCCTGTGTTGAACTGGCCAAACTTCCAGAATCGACCCTTGTCTCCAGCCCCCAAAGAGTCTCCAGGAATGTCTGAAAACATTCCACTCCGCTCCCACGGCTGCTGCGGTGGATGAGTGCTTTGCCACCAGGTAATCATCGCGTCGGTACCGTCCTCATTTCTATTAACCCTGGTCACGATGCGCGTGTGGCCCATTCGCCCAACTCGCCGGGTCATGATCAGGTGACCAGGGAGAAGCCTGCTCAAAGGTACTGGCACGGTGTTATTGACCACCTGGTTGGCGCCCACGTACCGTCTCACGTACCTTTCAAAGTGTGCCTTCGACGACCAGATGCAATGTGATGCATTGTATTCCTGACCACCAGCCTTCAGGACTATCGGCAAACCGTTCTCTGAAGCGAAGGCGATCAGGGCTACTAATGCCAGGTCGGCACAGTCGATCGCTCCACGGTAGTTCTGCACCGAGCGGACCATGGAGAAACGAAGCTGACTTTTCTCGGTGGCGCCCCAAGGTTTAGTTATTCTCCATGCGGAAAGGCCGAACAGATCCACGTGTGAGATCGGATCGGTCTTTGCGAATTCGTAGGAGTTCCGGATGTCTATCGGAACTCCCAATCTTGCGAGTTCAGTGTCTTGCGCACGTTGGTCCAGAACGGTCGCTGCAAGAGGATCGACAACCAGAACAGCTCCCTTCTCAGTTACCGGATCCCGATTGATCCACCTGCCGATCACCGGCTCATAATACCTGTGACCGTAGTAGCTATACCCACTCTCCCCATCAAAATACTTCGTACTAAAGCGATACGGATTTCCCTCAGCCCCAAGACCGTCAGCCAGCACAACATTCCCGAAGGCGTCATATTCGTAGTGGGCGTCAACGAGCCCACCAACGACAACCTCGCTCACGTTCCCGTTGCCATCAAAGGCAAACAGCCCAACATCCCCAGAACTCGAATCCACAACAGCGATCAGCCCACCGATACCCCCAGCACCCTGCATGGACTGTGACAGGTCAAGGCCCCACACATGATGCTTGGCCACCGGAGCCCCAGGCCCAGCCCCATCGGCATCCACATCTTCGCGGATCATGTTCCAACCGTCGTAGAGGAACGTCGTCGTGGCCCCTCCTACGACTGCTTTGCTGACCCGACGCCCGATGTAGTCGTAGACGTAGCTGGCGGTGGTGGTGCCATCTGAGAAGCCGACCAGCCGATTCTCACCGTTGTAGCTCAGGCTCTTCCCGGCTCCATCGGAGGTCATGTTGCCGTCAAGGTCGTGGACAGGTACGGCAGCATCAATGCTCACGTACTGATTCAGCTCGTTGGGCGTGTAGCTGATGCTCGTCGTTCCATCCTGCCCGAGAGCCGTCTGCCTGTTGCCGATGGGGTCATACCCATACGAGCGCTTCTCGGGCCCGACAGGGCTGCTGGTGTCGCCCAGGAGGCCCGTGTAGCGGTCGGAGGCGGTGAGCTGGTTTCTGTCGTCGTAGCCCCAGACACTGTGGGCAGTGGCCCCGAAAGCGCTGCCACTGTTCTGCACGCTCTCACGCCTGCCGATGGCGTCATAGCGGTAGTCGTACTGGCTGACGACGCTGCCACCAAAGCTGTTTTGCACTTGGGTCTTCAAGTCGCGCAGCGGCTCATACTGGTAGCTCGTCGCCTGCCCACTCGTCGTGGTCATCCCGGCCAGCAGGTTGGAACTCGGCACATACGAGTAAGTCGCAGCATCGCTCGCCCCGCCAGCACTCCAGGCCAGGCTGCCGAACCGCCCCTTGGCATCGTAGTCGTACGTGACGTCGTAGCTGGACCCGTCGCCGATCTGGAAGCCAGTACTCCGCCCAGCAACCGCGCTACCCCCAGGCTCGTACTTCCGGGTGAGCGACACGTCGTAGACGCCGTCAAACGCCCCGACGCCGTCGATGTCCTCGCTCACGAGCTGGAGGGTATCCGGGTCGTAGACGAACGTCCTGGTCCCCACCGCATCGGTGACGGTCTTCTGCCTGCCGAGCCTGTCGTAGGTGTAGCCGATGTCGGGCGTGCCAGGGTCGCTGTAATCCACACTCAGCAGCTCCCCAGTCGCGTCATCGTACCCATACGTCGTAGTGCCACCCCGCGCCCATGTCCGCGTCGCCAGGCGGCCTCCGGGGCCGTAGGTGTAACTCGGCCCCTGGTTCGCAGCATCGAGCTTGCTGAGCAGGAGCCCCGTCGCGCCCTCGTACTGCCAAGTGGTCTTGTCGCCGGTCACCCCAGCAGGCCAGCTCGCCCCGCTAAAATCCCCACTCCGAAACGTCCACATACCAGTACGACGCCCGTACTCATCATACTCGTACTCCACCGGATACGGCACATTGCCCCAAGTACGGGTCAACTGCCCGCGTGCGTTGTACTCGTAGCGCGTAGACTTATCCAAGGCGTTGAACTCGGCGGTCTTCCGACCCGTCGTGGGATCGTACTCGTATCGCGTGCGATTACCAGCCGCATCGACTACCTCGTCGACCCGCCCGGTCACCGTGTCGTACACCGTAGTTGAAGTCCCAGTCCGCGGATGGGTCACGGACGTCCTGCGCCCAAGCCCATCGTACCCATAGTTCAGCACCACGCCGGTCTGACTTGTGCTGCTCGTCAAGCGCCCTAGCACCGAAACCGCCACCACATCGGTGTTGCTGTCGGGCACATCGGTGGTCCGCGTTTCGGTCTTCGAAGCGCGGTCGATCTCCACCCGGCTGACGGTCATGTTGCCGTGGAGGTCGACGTTGTGCTGTTCACTCACTACGCCCGCGCCGAAACCAGTCAGGCGGCTGCGCTGCAGGGAGGTCAGGACGGCGGCACTGCTTGCATCACCCGGATAGACCCACTGTTGGCTCTGCTGCCACCAGTCGCCGCCCACGTTGACGACTCGGCTGTCACTGTCGGTGATGCGGTCGGGTCCAGCGGCGTCGAGCTGGCCGTTGCCGTTGATGTCGAGGCCGCTGCGAATCTGGTTGCCGAGGTCGTCGTATTCGTAGAGCGTGTCGGCTTGTCCGGTGGCCGAGGTGCGCTCGACCTGGCCCTTGTCGTTGTAGAAGGTTTCGGAGACTTCCACCGTGCCGCCATAACCGGGCCGCTCCACCCGAACGGTGCGCCCGAGCATGTCGACCGTGGTCTGCTGCCACATCGCGGTGCCGGTTTGCACGCGGGTGGTGCGCGTGCCGGCCGCGACGCTGTAGGCGAAGCTCTGGGGCACCACGGCGGTGCCACCGAGGCTCTTGGTTTGGCCGTCGGCGTGGCGCTCGGTGATTTCGGTGAGCCCTCCAGGTCGCGATACCGTGGTGATGCGGCCGCTGGCGTCGTAGGCGTAGCTCGTCGTCAGCTGGCTTGCATCGGTGCTGCTCAATAGCCTTCCGGCGCCGTCGTAGGACTGACCGCTTGTGGCCGCAGCGCCTCCACCTTCGCGTACGACCGAAAGCTGTCGCCCCAGGGCGTCGAGCTCGTAGGTGGTCGTGATTCCAGCGCGCTGTTCGCTGACGACCCGCTGCATGCCGTCGCGCTCCAACACCGTGGTCGCGATGCCGCGGCTGTCGGTGCGCTCGTTGGCGGTGCAGCATCCCCACTCGGCCGTCGTGACCTCGCCGTTGCTGCGCTCGGTGCGCGTGACGTGGCCATATTCATCGTATTCGAACTCGGTCCAGTCGATGAGCGCGAAGCCGCTCGCGGTGGCCACGAGCCTCTCGGTGCGGCGGGTCTTGCCGAACTCGTCGACGATGGTGACTTCACGCTCGCTCTTGCCGTCGACGACCGCGCCGCCTGCTCCGTAGCGCGTGGTGGTCGTGCGGAGGGCCTCTCCGGTGCCAGGGCTGAAGGTGCCGAGGCCGTCGACTGTGCCTTCTTCATGCCGGTAGTGGGTCTCGGTGCCGTCAGGGTGCACGACTTTTTCGAGGCGTCCAGAGAGGTTGCGCTCGGTGTCGGGTGCGGCGTAGTGGCGGGTGGTGACCTGGGCCGACGCGGAGCCGGGGCTGCAGGGCAGTTCACTGCAGCGGGTCTCGGTTTCGATGCGGGAGCCGTTGGAGGCGCGAGAGATGGTCAGGTAGCTGCGCGCGACTTCTGCTCCGCTTAGGTATTCGCTGACCTGGGACGGTCGGTAGAGGTCCTGCTCGCTGTCGGCGGTAGTCGGGTAGGTGTACTCCAGCTTGCGGGCGTTGGGGCCGATCGGTATCGATAGCCAGCTCGAGTCTTGTGTCTTGAGGCGGCCTTTGTCGTCGTAGAGGTATTGGGTCCAGGAGCCGTCGTGTCGCTGAATTCGATAGGGCTTGCTGTACGAGCCAACGTCGAAGGCGTTCTCGTAGTACTGGGTCGTGGTCGTCAAAGCCGCCCCCGAAGGGTCGATGATCTCCTCGACCACCGCGTAGCCCCAGTTCTTGGCTGCGCTGCGGGTTTGCTTCTGGGAGGCGATGGAGCCGTCGGAATTTTTGACGGTGCGCAGCACCAGCTTGTCGGAGCCCTCCGTCCAGGTGCGAAGTTCCTCGGTGCGTTCTGCAACGATGCCGCCAGCGCCCCCGGGGGTTCCGTGGGCAAGCACCAGGGAGCCGTCTTGGGCGGTGTAGTATTCGCGCATCTCGGTGGGCCGCCCCGGGTGATCCTGGAGGACTCGCAGCCGAAAACTGCTGCCATCGGGCACTTTGCTGACGACCCACTTGTTCACCGAGGGGCCCAGTGGCGACAGGTCGTAGGTGCCGTCGCCTGCGAACTGCAGCGTTGCGCTGCCACGGCGATAGAAGGTGAGCGAGTAGGTGGGCTGGGTTTCGTCGGCGATGATGTCGACCACAGTTTCGGGAGACAAAACCTGTCGCAGGCCGCTCGTGTCATAGCGGGCGCGCACCTTCTCCGACAGCGTGTCGAGGCGCAGGTCCATTGGCGTAAAGCTCAGGTCCGCCAGTGTCTCGGCGTGCAGCGAGACGCTGCCTGAAGTCGCCCCGCCGAAGGCGCTGCCGAGGGAGAAATCGATGTCGATGCTGCTCTGGGCAAATTTGCCGACGCTAAATGGGCAACCATCCGAGGCACAACCGCACCCGATATCAATGGTCGCCGTGTCCTGAATCTCCTCGCTGTCAGTCAGCCAAGCCTTCAGGATGACCTTTCCTTCCTCGGCATCTTCGGGGACCGTAAGCAGTGTCTCGCGGCCGTCGCTGCTGACGATTGTCTGTGTGATTTTGCCTTCGTTGCCTTCTGGAATAACGAGGACAAACTCCCACTCCACCGAATCATTGCTGCCAACCACCTTGGCGAGCACACTCACCTTGTCTCCAGGCGAGACGCCCTCGCCGTGGTCTTCGACCACGATCTTCAACTGCCGCATGTCGTAGTCCCACAGCACGTTGGGCTCATCTTCATTTTGCGACAGTCGAATGGTTGCGTAGTCGTTTGGAGTCGCTTCGCTCAGAGCAGCCACGTTGGTAAATGCTACGGTGCCGGCGCCGCTTTCTTCGTCGGTTCCAATGGTGGCCTTTTGCTCCTGGTCGCCGAGTGAAAAAATCAAAGAGCGGGTGCCGTCAAAGGTCTCGAGCTGCAGTGTGTCAGCGTCGGTCAGCAACGTGTAGGACAGTGCCAGCGTGTCCAGGTCGTCGCGGTAGGCGATTCGCTCGTCGTTGGAGTCCAGGGTTTGACCGGTGCCGTCGGCAAGGGTGACCGCCAGGCCTTGGGTCTTGAGGTCGAACATCGAAAACTGCATCTCGGGCCGGTAGTACCAGTCGTAGACGGCGTCACCAGGCGCGGGCCAGCCGGTTTTGCCTTCCTCTTTCATCGCCGCCAGCGTTCTTTCGGCGTTGTAAAACGGCACCTTGAACGGCACGAAGTCCCCCGGCCGCTGCATCAGCGCCCCTTCGCCCGCGCCGGGGTCCCCTTGCGTTTTGCATTCCTCTGCATATTCGCCGGGGTCACTTGCGTTCGGAATCCAGTAGCAGAACTCGGTGATGGAGAAGTTGGGCTTGGCTGGGCCCGGTGTGCCGGTAAAGTCGACCGGGCTGTCCAAGGTCTTGGCGTCGATGTGAATGTAGAAATGGGCCGCCTGCGGGTTGGCGTCCTTGAGGCGGACCACGGTGGTGTGTTTACCGGGCCGGACACGGAAGAAGCCCGCCTGGTCTCCGGTGCCGGTCGCATCGGCCTGGAGGTCCCCGTCATTGTAGGCCGGTTGCGCTTGACCCGAGTATTTGACCCAGGTGGGCTGGACACCGGAGTCGGGGCCCCCGTCGAGCGTGCCCGCGTCGGGGGGCGTGGCGGAGGTGCCGCCGTCGGGCAGTGAATAGACTTTAATGTCGGTGTCGAGGTTGCCTCCGGCTGTCGCCACCAACTTCGCGAGCCGCCCGGTGTACCCTGGCAGGTCTGCTGGCAGTGGCCGACCGTCATGGTCGAGCCACTCGGTTTCGATGTATACGATGGAATCGCTGGTGAGGCTCGAGCCCTCGGAGCCAATGAGGTAGGGGATATCGCCGGCGGGGTCCTGCTCGGAAATGCGGTAGGCGCGGACCTTCAGGTTCGGGGGGCGCATTTCGACGTTGATGGTCGTTGGTCCGGTAGCCGCGTAGGTCGCAGGGTCGAAGCCAAAGCCTTCAGGGGCAATCGCCCATCCGAAGCCGAACGAGTTGACGAGCACGGCTCGGGCCGTGCCAATGTAGCCGGTGGCGCGATTGATGACGATGATGCGTAGGGCATCACCGGGGCTTAGAGCTGCGGTTCGCCCGCTGGGATCGGTGCGGGTGTCGTAGTCCAGTTCGAGGCTGTTGCGGACGCCATCGTTGACGCCACCGTCGACGCCACCGTCGACGCTAGTGTCGACGCGTTTGAGGACTCCGCCTTCGCTGTTGTCGTAGTAGAGTTCGTCGGCGATGCCTGAGAACAGCTGGTCGACGTCACCGGTGCGGGTGAAGCTCTCAGTCCCAGACTGAGAAATTCGGCCGCGCTGCTCGGGACCGCGAAACAAACTCGCGATGCGCAGGCAGGCTCGTCCTTCGCACTGGGAATCGACGCCTGCGCCGTTTGAGTTCTGTAGCGACTTTAGGTCGACATAGGCAAGGACCTCCCGTCGGAGCATTCCCCAGCGCGAGCCAATGAGTTTGTCATCGCTTGCGCGATATACGAAGACTTCGGTGTCGCGCAGCTCGTAGTCGCCGATCGCTTTCAGCAGTCCGGAGTGACCTGGTGTCGTGCTCTCCTTCAAGCTGTAGACTGTGTCGCCCTCGACGTAGCCTCCGGCGTTGGGGTCGTTCTTCCACTTGGTCAGATCGGCGATCGCGAAGTTGTCCGGTAACGGGCCCGTCCAGTCTACGGTCGGATTGCCTCGATTACTTGGATTGCTTGACGAGGCATTGGGGGCGTTCGTGAACACCGCCCGAATGTCCAAGGTTGCCGCTTCGATCGGGAAGTTGGCGTAGGCCAGGAAGGAGGCGGTGTAGAGGTTCGAGTAGTACCAATCGAGATACTCTACTGTCACGGAACCGGTGGAGTCTGTCAGCGGGGGGGCGAATGTGCTGGCTTCCCCTAGTGTCCGAAACGATGCATCGGCGACGGCCAGGAATTGGTGGGTGCCAGCGACTCGGGGGTTGGGCGAGGTGGTGTTGACTGTCGCATAGACCTTGAGCTTCAAAAGATACTCCCAGCTGAGTTCGAGGCCGTTGAACGAGTAGGCGCCCTGGGAGTTCGTCAGGGTTTTGTGATGCTGCGCCGCACTGGAAGTGTAGATTTCAGCTCCCTGGATGCCAGCCCAGACAGTGCTCTGAAGGCCTTGGTCCGGGCTCCGGTGGGTCATATAGTTCGGATGGCAGCGTGCAAAGTTCCCGGACGGGAATAGCAAAAGTTCGGGGGGTGGAGGCTCGTCGCAGTCGACACTAAGCAGCTCAGGGTTCCAGGCTTTGTCGTTCGGTGACCTGCAGTGTGGATAGAGGCCTTCATAATTGGCGTCGTTTGGATCGAGGGAGTAGTAGGCGGACTCGTAGCCGATGCGGCAGTTGGCCGTGGCTACGCGGTATCCTTGTCGGCTGAGCAAAATTTGGTACGGCATTGGCTGCCCAGAACGGCTTGGCTTTGTGGTGATCTGAGTCGGAACCGCACCGCCGGGCGACACGGCGATGGGACTAACGAGAGCGGGTGTCTCATCGCAACGGGGCACTGCCGCCGCGAAGATTTTGGTGTTCCAGCGGCCATTCCAATCGAGTTCTGTGTTGGTGAAGTATCGGGTTACCCCGTCGGAGTCGACGCAGGAGTAGGGCGTCACAAAGTAGGGGCCCTCCGAAGCGGTCAAGGCGGAGCGCTGCGCCAGGAGTCTGGAGGGGGCCTGCAGGGCCGCGCCGAGAGCTTGCAGTTGTTCGTTGTAGTCCTCGACCGCCATCGGCGTGCCGTCGGTGTGTTGTCCGGGTTTCAGAGCGGGTTGCAGGGCATGCATGAAGCCCCAGTGGTCGTAGGCTACCCAGGTCTTCTTGGCCTCCGGGTCGAACTCATGCGTTAGGCTCCCGTCGGCCTTGCGCATGACCACTCCGGGCGTGGCGATACGCCCCTGGAGAAACTGAGCCGAGACGGGGCCGGCGACAAAGGTGGAGCAAGTCGCGAGCGCTGCCAGCAGCAGCCCCGTTACGTGATGGCGTGGTTGTCCTATCCGACTATGTCGCTGCACTCGACCCATCGAATCCACCTACTGCGCGAGCTGCGAACGCAGCTCGTCGATGCTGATCTCGCCGGCGGCGTAGGCTGCCAGCGCTTCCTGATGAATCTGGCGGGCAGCGAATATCGCGACCCCGACGTATTCCAGTCGCTCCAGATGAAGGGCTCCTTCGCTCACCACGGTGTTTTGGGTCTTGTCCACGCGGGCTACGCCGATGGGCACCAGTGTGAGCGAACGGGCATCGAGCCCGAGCAGAAGGACACGCTCGAGCAGCTGTTGTACGTAGTTGTGGCTGCCCTGCAGTTTCGGCAGCCGCACGGTGACCTCTGCGACGCCCGCGACTTCGATGCCCGGCGGCTGCATGGCAAAGGCGAATTCGGGGCTGGCACCCGGCTGGACCCCATGACCCAGCTCCCGGAACTCCAACAACTGCACATGCACCAGCCCCTCCGCACGCCCATCCGGGAACTCCAGCGTCGCCCCGCTCAAGTCCATCTCCAGGTCCCCGAGCGCCAGCGACACGACGCCCTGTCCGGAAGCGATGGGCTGATAGGGCACGCGCGGATTGAGCTTGGGCACGACGAACACACCAAGCGAGGTTGCCCCGGGGCCGTCCACGTCGATGTAGCGCTCGACGCTGCCAAAGCGGGCGTCGCCACCGGGCGGGTTGATGAGCGCGCGGTAGCGTCCGGGGGCCAACATGCTTGTGGGATCTTCGCCGTAGCCAAACTGGAAGTTGCCGTCCTTGTCGCTGCGGGCGCTCCTGCCGATCTCGAAGAGGCTGACCTCCATGTCGATGAGCGGCGTGGAGTCGCTGTCCATCAGTACGCCGCTGAGCAAGGTCGGCAGGGTGCGCACGCCGAAGCGGCTGTGGAAGAGCGGGACTCCGTCGAGGGCCAGCTCCACCATGACGGTGCCGCCGTAGGCGTAGTACTCGGAGGGGTAGAAGGCGATGGCCTGGTTGCCGGGGAGGTTTTGGCCGTTGCCGGCCACCGGGGAGCGCTCGTGGCGCACTTCTTCCAGGGCCAGGCCGGGCATGTTGCGGATGTCGGCGCCGGGCTCGGGGGCGGCGAAAATCTTTCCGTGGGCGGTCTGCAGTACGCTCATGGTCAGGCGCGCAGGGTCGACGGGCTTGTTGAAGCGGATTTCGATGGGCGTGGTGGTCTCCACGTCGGAGGCTTCGTTTTCGGGTGAGATGCTCACGACTTCGAGCGGCACGTCTTCATCGCGCGTGAAGGTCACCCGTGATTCGGTGGTCGCCTGCAGAACGCCGAGGCGACGCACTTCGATGCGTAGGGCGTGTTCACCGCCGGTTGCGGCCACTGTGAGCATTGCGCGGCCATAGTCGCCGAGGCGCTCCATCAGCATGGCGCCGGCGCCGTCCCAGAGCACGTAGAGTTCGTCGCCGGTGGCGGCGCCGAGGACGCGGGCGGTCACTTCCAGGGTGTAGTCGGTGCCGCTGACGACGTATTCGCTGCCCGACGCGGGCGACAGCAGCGTCAGCTGGATGGCGCTGCTGAGGTTTAGGATGTAGCTGGCGTCGGTGCTGCGGCCGGCGTGGTCCCAGGCGCGGATCGAGACCGGGTAGTTCTGCAATGAGGGCAGCGGCAGGTCGAGGGCGAAGACGTAGCTGCTGGCGCTGGGGCCGGGGGCGACCGGGACGCTTTGGCCGTTGATGCTCAAGCCCGCGAGGTTGTCT
>Ga0224501_10000475_pt1 | contig 31893 bp, 27 predicted proteins | sample SF_Oct11_sed_USG_4_FD_169105 | JGI IMG/M metagenome (GOLD analysis project Ga0224501, IMG submission 169105) | Sediment microbial communities from San Francisco Bay, California, United States - SF_Oct11_sed_USGS_8_1 | ecosystem: Environmental > Aquatic > Marine > Sediment | place: USA... | reverse complement strand
TAGCTTCCTGATCCCATGCTTAAGCAGTGATGCAAAAACATCCTTCAGTACCTTCGTTAGGGTCTCTGAGGTTAAGGTTATAGCTATTGGAAACTTGGCGTAGTGTAGGCTCATACCGTACGGTATGGGTGGAAGCACTAGTAGTCCATTAATCCTCTTCGCTACCTCCTCAGCAAGCCGCCGAGCCACTATAGTGTCCGTGCCATATGGGAGATGGTCTCCATGATATTCGGTCGCCCCAACGGCTAATATCGCCTTGTCGAATTTAAACGTCCTCCGTTCATATCCTATCATGCGCTCTAAAAGCTTACTCGCCACCATCTCATAGCACTTACCACTCTCTTGGCATTACCTCAATAATATAAGCCTTACACCTCTCATGACCTTATGAAGCTGTGAATTCTCTCCATAAGCCCCTCAATGCTTATCTCCTTCCCACCAACGCGCGGGCATTGTCACATATTAAAATCGGGGTGAAGACTTCTTCTATCAAGGAAGTTAAATATATACCTGCAGAGACAATCCAGAAAGTAGAAGAAAAGGCAAAGGGGAAAGAGTCGCCGCGCGCGCGAATACAGAGATGCCATGGTTTTCATTCGGCTAAAATAACTGGGTAGCAATTATAGCCTCAAGAAAAATTTAAAGTCATTATTTATGAAGCCTGAAAAACTGTCTATTTCTTAGAAAACCCTCGTTTCGGACAAAGGTTTATTGCATACATGAGAATACTCTTAGAGGCTCAGACAACTTTCAGAAAGCCAGAGAACGCCTGAAGAGGTATGGAAGCTTAAAGAACTAAGCTCGAGTCCGAGTAAAACCCTAACTGCCAATAGGATTTTAAATAAAGATTGTGACAATACCTATCTCACTTATGGCGGAATAGCATTGCTTACCAAACTGAAAGAGAAAGTTCAGTTGTGGCTAGTTGGCGAAGCTAAACTCGCCCATAGCTTAGGGTTAACACCTAACAAGATCAGTGTGATCGGTATTATTTTCGCCGTGCTTTCTGCGGCTAGCTACTGGCAGTGGAAGTCTCAACCAACACTTCTCTTAATATTAGCGCCACTTTTCCTCCTTGCTTCTGGATTTTGCGACGCCTTAGACGGCGTTCTCGCAAGACGTTTTGGCGAAGCCACGGCATTTGGCGGTTTCTTAGACTCGTTGCTGGACCGCTACACTGACGCAATGATTTATGCAGGTATAATTCTTGGCGGGTTAAGCGATGTTTACTGGGGGCTTTTGGCGCTGATAGGTTCTTTGCTAGTAAGCTATTGTAGGGCAAGGGCAGAAGCGGCTGGAGTGAAAATGGAGACTGTTGGCTTAATGGAACGCGCTGAACGCATAATAATACTCGTAATCGCTAGCTTCCTCACCTTAGCATTACCATTGTATTGTAATGCATTACAATGGGGCATAATCCTCTTAGCGGTTCTAACCAACCTAACTGTGCTTCAACGAGTAATTTATTTCAGAAAAGCCTCACAAAAGGAGCGGTTAGTAGGAGTAGTTTAACGGGGACGGGGACGTCTGCCGTGTCTCCAACGCTCTTTTCGTTCACCTCTTGCCCGAACCTTCACTACGCCCCGATGAACGGCACAAGAAACACAGTAATATCGCACGTTAACATGAGAAGGAATGTAAGCGCCTTTTTGGCGGAGCTCCCGAGCTAGAACTGGCTCAATTAACGTGACTCTGCGAAAAACTTTTTTGGCTTTGTCTTGGGGAACCAGAGATCCGCATTGAGAACACTGCACAAGTGAACCTTTGCCTTTGCCGCCTTTGGACCTTCCGCGGCTTTTCCTCTTCACCGGCACAGTTTACCATCTCGAGCATAATGAATGTAAAGCGAGTTTATAACCACTTCTATGTGTCTTTCCTCAAATTTAACAAAGTGGCAATGTTCATCTCTGAGTCAATTTTGGGAACAATCTTTCCAGTGCTCGAAGTGAAAAGCGTGGTCACTCCGGGACCATGCCCAGAGGTAACACAGTTACTGTGCACAACGATGCCGACTGAAACCGCGCCTTCCTTATAGATTCGCCCATAAGAATGGTCCGCATCCATTATTGCCACCAAGTCGCCCAGCCTCAGGTTGTCTAGTCCATGCTTAACCCGCATGTTTTCGTCAAAAAGCTGGATGTCATAGTCTCCAGAGTATGTTTGGTTAGCTCCCAAGCCAGAACCCATGATAGTTGCTGGAATTTTATGCGTAACTGGGACCTCCAGCTTGTCAGCTACCGGCTTTATAGGTATGGCTTCCAGAAACTTTGGGTCCAAATTCATGACTTTCACCTGTGGGAAATCGAGCAACTTTAGTCCAACTCCGAAAGCTTTGATGATAACTTTGTCACCAATCACTAGCTTTTCAAGCACTTCAGGTTGAAAATCGACGAGAACATGCTCTATGCCTCCATGTTTGCCAGTTACGACGCCTTTCTCTCCTTTGGCATCGCCTGTTGTTACAACAACTTCGTTCCCAACACAGGATAAAACGTTTAGCGCCGTGTTTGCCGCTCCTGGAAAGCGCTCATCTTTCTCTTTGTTCTGTATGCTAACGCCTGGCTCAACATGATCGGCTTCCCAGCCTGTAGCAAGGTCGCCGACTCTAACGTTGTAGGTTATGCCGCCGACACCTGGCAAAACAAGAGGACGCCCATCTGCAGAGATTCTGTAGGGGGATCTTCCCAGAATTGGGCTTGCAACTTCGCCGACAACTGAAATCTTAACCAAGTGGCTTATGTTAGTTCTTAACATTTTAGGTCTCCCTTTAATCCTTTAATTATTGCAGCGCAAACTAATAAAACTGTGTAGGATGCAAGCCAGCATGTTCGATCTAGTAACGGTTGGACATTTCGCCATAGACCTCATAACATCACCAAAAATTGCCTCACCACAGCCCACCATAGGCGGGCCGCCAACCTACACTTCTATTGCAGCGGCTAAACTCGGCGCCAAAGTTTCAGTAATCTCCAAAGTCGGAGAAGATTTTCAGAATAAATATTTAGAATGGTTAAAAGCCAACGGCGTCGACCTTTCTGGACTAAAACAAGTTAAGGATGCCGCCACAACAAAGTTCACTCTAACATACAGGAATGGACAACGAAAACTTCAACTACGTAATCGTGCGCCACCCATCTCTCAGCTAGACATACCAGACTCTTTACAAACCAAAGCCCTTCATATAGCACCCATCGCAAACGAAATCCAAAACGCAGTTATCACCAAACTCCGTGGACTAACAGAAATCTTGTCACTTGACCCCCAAGGGTTCATCCGAACCTTTTATAAAAAAGGAAACATGCGTCCAAAACCGTGGAAAGCCAACCAAGCGCTTCCGCAAATCGACATATACAAGTCTTCAAGCCGCGAAATCAAAACGGTAACACGACTGAGAGAATTGCCACTAGCCATGAGAGAAATTCGAGATTATGGAGCAAAGATAGTGATGGTGACTCGAGGCATGAAAGGAACAATCCTACTAGTAGACGATGAATTTTATCACATACCCGCATGCAAGCCTAGAGTTTTTCGAGACCCAACTGGCGCTGGCGACGCTTTCATTGGCGCCTTCCTCGCTGAATACCTGCAGAGAAAAGAGCCATTGTGGTGTGCATGTGTCGGCTCCGCGGCATCTTCCTTTGTTGTTGAAGGCATCGGACCAGCCGTGTTTGGAGAAAAAGAAGAGACCTATACGAGAGCAAAGAGAATTTATGAAAAAGGACTTAAACAACTCAGCGTCTAATATGTGACGTTTGGAGGCTTAGACTTGGGGCGAGTTGCAAAAGGCATCAAATGCACTGTAACTGGATGCGAAAAAGAAGCGATCCGTTCGTTGCCAGCAGATAAGGTGACAGCCGCTGGACTAAGAGTAGGCGAAACAAGACGGGCCTATCTATGCAAGGAACATTACAAGGAGTTCAAGAAAGGAACAAAAAAGGAGCGAATGCTAGAAAAATGGAGACACGGAACACCGTGACCGCACGAATCTAACACAACACTAATCTATCGAAAACTCTTTTTATTAATGGATTGCGCGTCTATCACGTATTCCAAGCAGTTAGAAGGGATGATTAAACATGAGAATCCTCCAGTTGCACTCCAACTTCATAGAATATAAGCCAATAAAAAAGGAAGTTGCAATAGCTGAGAAAACCGAGAAAAAAGCTAAGAGACTTGAGGAAATTGTTGTATTGTTTGCCAGCATAGAGAAAGGCGACAATGACACTGTCGCCAAAAGGGCGATAGACGAAGTTAATGCTTCACTGGAAAAGTTAAAAGCCAATCGAATTCTAATTTACCCATACGCTCACCTGAGTAGCAACCTCGCCAAACCACACAAGGCTCTCGCTGTTCTAAAGGCAATGGAAAAATATGCCAGAGACAGCGGTTTAGAGACTTACCGAACTCCCTTTGGCTGGTGCAAACAGTTTTCCCTTTCTATCAAAGGTCATCCTCTCGCTGAACAGTCAAAAGTCGTTTTGCCAGAAAAAGCCAAAGAGAAGAAGCACAAATGGAAAAAACCAAAGCCCGAATATCTGCTACTAACACTTGACGGCAAAACGGTTCAACCAGAAAAATACCGATGCAAGAAGAGTGAAGAAAACCTCAAATTGCTCGTGGAAAAGGAAGTTTTCAAAAAGGAAGCCCCAGGTGGTGGGGAACCAAGAATCATAGGCATACTGAAAAGGTTTGGGTTTGAATGGGAGCCTGCCTCTGATTCTGGACATATGCGCTACGGACCAAAGGCAGCGTTAATGGTTGATTTAGTCGGCGAATACGCATGGCAGAGCGTTAATGAGTTAGATATACCCAACTTTTCTATAAAGGGAACCAACCTGTTTAATTTGGATGTTCCAGCGATCAAAGAACACGCCGAACTGTTCGGGGAGAGACAATACATAGTTGAGGTTGACGATGAACAGTACGTTCTAAAATATGCAGCTTGTTTCCCCCAGTTTTGTATGCTAAAAGATTGGCAAATCAGCTACAAACAGATACCTTTCGGAATGTTCGAAATAGCAGACAGCTATCGCTTAGAGCAGTCGGGTGAGTGCCTACTTGGATTCCGCCTCAGAAGATTCTACATGCCAGACTATCACATCTTCTCCAGAGACCTAGAACATGCAAAAGAAGCAACACTAAAAGTTCACAAGAAAATTCACGGAAAAATGCGGGAATTAGGAAACGAGTATGTCTCCCTCTACAATCTAACTAAAAGTTTCTTCGAGGAAAACAGAGATTTCTTTAAAGAAATGGCTAAGGCAGAGACAAATCCTGTTCTGCTCCACTTTGTTCCAGAAAAGAAATACTACTGGGTCATAAATGTAGAATACCACATAATTGATGAATTGAAAAGATCAAGAGAAATCGCTACAGTTCAAATCGACATAGGCAACGCAAAACGATTTGGAATAAAATATGTAAACGAGAAAAGAGAGACAGTCCACCCGCCAATTTTACACATTGCAATTCTAGGCGGGATAGAACGCTATCTATTCACAGTTTTTGACACCGCGCTAAAGCTAGATCCGCCACGCTTGCCTCTATGGCTTGCACCTGTTCAAGTTAGAGTAATACCAGTTTCAGATAGCTTTCTCAATGAGGCAGACAAAATTGCAGATGAAATTAGGAAAAACTGCATAAGGGTCGATGTTGACGACCGTGCGTTAACACTACCTAAGAAGGTTAGAGAAGCTGAAACTGAGTGGATTAACTACATCCTTGTTGTTGGACAGAGGGAAATTGATTCAGGTGTTCTGCCTGTTCGAGACAGAGAAGCCAGAAAGATTAGAAAGATGCCTCTTCAGGAACTAATAGGGACGATAAAGGAGAAGACAAAAGAAAAGCCTTTCCGGCCGTTAACTCTTCCTAGGAATCTCTCAAAGAGACCTCAATTTTCCTTCTAAGACTTATGTGTAGTAAAGAATGATGCGATGGTGTTCTAAACTTTCTTGTTGTTTTTGCCAAAAAGCATAAAAGAGAATCACTGATTGCATACATATTCTAACCTAGGAGGCTAGTAAGTGGAAAAGGAACTTCTCGTTTACATTGACGGCAACTTTTACCCAAAATCAGAAGCAAAAGTCTCAGTTTACGACCACGGCTTGCTCTACGGCGACGGAATTTTCGAAGGAATAAGAGCCTACGGAGGCATAGTTTTCAAATTAGATGAACACATAGACCGCTTGTATCGTTCTGCGCATGCAATGTTACTGGAAATAACAATGAAAAAAGATGAGATAAAGAAGGCTGTTCTAGATACTTTGAAGACAAACAATCTCAGGAACGCGTACATACGTCTTGTTGTCACAAGAGGAGTAGGAGACCTCGGCCTAGACCCGAGGAAATGCTCTAAGCCAACCGTTATAATAATCACTGTACCATTAATACAACTACATAGCGAAGATAGGAAGAAAAATGGCATAACAGCAATGGTTTCATGGGTGAAAAGGGACCCAGTTGACGCCACAACCCATGAGATAAAATCGTTAAACTATCTAAACAGCATTCTCGCCAAAATAGAAGCTAACATAGCAGGCGTAGACGAAGCCATATGCCTAGACAAAAGAGGTTTTGTTTCCGAGGGAGTAGCTGAAAACATATTCATGGTCAAGAACGGAGAGATTATAACCCCGCCGACCTCAACTGGAGCATTGCCTGGAATAACAAGAGACGTTGTCATAAAACTTGCGAAAAAGTTAGGATATCCAATGGTTGAAAGAAACATTACGCCAAACGAGCTTTTCAATGCAGATGAAGTGTTCTTCACAGGAACTGCGGCAGAGATAATTGCAGTTAGAGAAATAAATAAGCGAGTCATCGGCAACGGAAAGCCTGGACCTATAACTCAGCAACTAATGGAAGAATTCTTCAAGCTTACAAAAGACCCTGAAGAAGGAACTTTGATTCCCTAGCCCTTTAGAGTACAAAAACTGTTCAACCACGCTTTGACATAAACTGTTCCAGTTGGTTAAATGCCATTTCAAGAGTTCCGATCGGTGGCAGAATGACAGATCTAAAATGCCCACACCCATAGATTGGCTCAAATCCCGAACCATGAACGAAAAGCACGCCCCCTTCTTCTAATAAATTATAAACAAACTCAGCATCAGTTTTCCATTTCGAACCCACAGCTTCAACTTTCGGAAAAACATAGAAGGCGCCTTCAGGTTTGGTGCAGCTTATTCCAGCTATCTCGTTTAATCTTTTCCAAGCGTAGTCTCTTCTTTTTCGAAGTTTTTCCACCATCCGCAAAATATGGTTTTGAGGTCCCTTTAAAGCGGCAACTCCAGCTTTTTGAACTGGTGTATTGGCGCTAAGTCTCACTCGCGTTTCCTTTTTAATGCATTCTTTAAGTTCAGTTAACTTTCTGCTACTATCGTGAATGTATATGTAGCCTAATCGCCAGCCTGTCATGATATATGTCTTGGAGAAGCCGTTTAGTCCGACAACGGGCACATCATGGGCTACGTGAGAAGTGCTTACAAATTTTTCTGTGTATACTGTTCGGTCGTAAATTTCATCAGAAATAAGCAGCAGGTTGTGTTCGCCAGCTAAGTCTGCAATTTCCTTTACAGCTTTCTCTTCGTAGAGTGCGCCACAGGGATTGTTAGGGTTAATTACTACAATGGCTCTAGTTTTTTCGTTTATTTTTGCTCTAAGGTCTTCTACGTTAGGTTGCCAACCGTTTTCTTCTAAAGTTTCATACGCAACCGGCTTGCCTCCAAAAAACTTGACATAAGAAAGGTAAGGTGGATATGTGGGACCAGGCACCAACACTTCGTCGCCATTTTCAACTATGGCAGCCATAACCATCTGGATACCTTCAGAGATTCCATGCGTAACAACCACATCTTCTGGCTGAATCTCCACTCTGTTAACTTTCTTTTCTTTTTCACAAATGGCTTCTCTAAGTTCTGGCAAGCCTTCTGAAGGCGCATACCAGTTGGCTCCTTCTTCAACAGCCTTTGTTAACGCTTGCTTAATGTGATCCGGAGTGTCAAAATCAAACTTGGCAGGATCGCCTATGTTAAGGTAAATTATCTTTTTGCCTTTTCTTTCCAGCTGTTTGGCTTGGGCTAAAACGTCTCGGATGGCATACTTAATGGTGCGTACCCGGTCTGTGACTTGAAACATTTTCATAACCACCTTTTTTGTTGCATTACACTTCTAAAAAGGCTTTTTCACAATTTCTTAGTTATTTTAGTCAGGAATAGTTATTTCTTCCGAAGAAACTTGAAAGCCTTGAAGTGTACCTATAGTGACCGTCGCTGTATTACCTTTATGATCTTGCCAATTCCAAGTGCAAACAAGAAGAACAGAATAACGGGGCTCAACTCTCTGTTCAGGATAAGCAGCCCATTCGGTTATATCAACGATTTCTCCGTTCACCTGTAAGGATATTTCGCTAATATCAACGTATGCACCAGAAGTTTCGGAGTTTGAAAGAGTGACATTAAAGTAGTCAGTGCTTATTGTGGAGTTGAAAACGACTTTTGTGATTGTCAACTCTACTGGCTGAGGATTGGCTACAATATGTTTTGCCATGTATCCTTGCAATGTTTTTACAGCAACTGTGACAGTTTCGCCTTGATAGTCTGTCCAGTTCCATAAGCATTCAAACAAAACGGATTCACTTGAATTGAGGAAATATGGAAATGAGACAGGCTCGCCGTTTACGGTTATATTTTCGGTCGGAATGGTTTCTCCGTTTACGGTTAATTCAGTAATGTTAACGTATGTGACGGATGCTTCTGCGTTTTGAAATGTAACGTTGAAATGTTGAACGCTTATTGAAGAGTTAAAGTAAGCCTCAACGGTCAATTTCACATAAGGTGGAATTTCAGTCTGGACGTTAGCGCCTGAGCCTTCAGCTACATACACAATAACTTTAACTGTTTGACCCGTATAATTCGCCCAGTCCCAAAATCCTCTAAACGTCCTAGAACTTCCAGCTTCTAATGGGTTCTGAAGGTCTTGTGCTTCTACTTCATGTAAAATACCATCGTTGGTTAACACAACTATTTGGCTAACTTTCACACTTGATAAGGAGTAAGAGGGATTAAGAATTGTAACGTTAAAGAAAGTTGCATCTTGAGCGGGAAAAGCTACATCTTCTATGGTTATGTTGGCTTTTTTGGGAAGCTGAAATTCGGGTGAAGCGTAATAGCCCATAGTCCAAATATAGGACAATGTAGCGCCAGCAATGAAAGCAAGCAGCAACAGGATGATAAACATAAGCTTGGAGATTCCACGTAAGCCTTGAAGTAGCCGCATTGTTTTTCACCTTAGTAAACTCTTATGAATTCCATTTTAAGTATTCAAACTTTTCCCTTGAAAAAGCCTGTAAAAGGACCATAGCGATGTGGTTCTAAGCTGGCGACAGTCTTCTAGCTCTTTCCGCTGCTTTGGTAACAGCCAAAATGATGGTGGCTCTCAAACCGCCTCGTTCTAGTTCGAGAAGACCCTCAACTGTTGTGCCAGCAGGCGTGGCTACCTTATCTTTGAGCTTAACCGGATGCTCGCCAGTTTCAACAACCATTTTTGCAGCGCCAAGTGTTGTTTGAGCAGCAAGCGTTATGGATACATCTTTAGGCAAGCCAAGTCTTACTCCAGCGTCTGCTAGGGCATCTATTATAAGGTATATGTAGGCCGGACCACTACCCACTAAGCCTGTGGCAAGGTTCAAGTATTTCTCGTCCAGACGCATGACCCTTCCAAGCAGACTCAACATGTTGGTTACCATGTCTGATTCTTCCTTTGTAATGTTTGGAGTGGAACAGAAGGTAACCATAGCTTCTCTGACGAAACATGCCAGGTTAGGCATAACCCTTACAATTGGAACCTTCTCGGGCACGAATTTCCTCATAAACTCTAAGGTGACTCCAGCGGCTATTGAAACCAAAACTTTTTTAGGTTTTATCACTGGACCGATTTGCTCCAAAACCTTTCCAACGACGCCTGGTTTAACTGCAATTAAAACAATGTCACCGAAATCCACCACTCTTTTGGCGTCACTGAAGCATTTTACTTCATAGGTTTGGTTAATGTATTGGCGGCGGCTTTCAACAACTTCAACGGCTTGAATGTCTTTGGAAATATACTCGCCAGATTTGAGGAGCCCAGCTATGATGGCTTCCCCCATCTTGCCTGCTCCGATAACTGCAACCTTAGGCTTGTTCAAAACCTCTCATCCTCCTCTTCTTTTTTTATTGCTTGATTATTTGCATCTGAAGCAAATTAAGTCTTTCACTGCAAGGGTAAATGCGCGCGCCTGATGTACTCCGCCATAGTCTCGGTTGCAGCGATTGACTACCCCTCCCCGTTTTCAACATACCTCGCCTATTAGAATCCAAATATGTTCAACCAGTTGGCGTAGGATTTGAAGCCTTGCGGGCGAAAGACACAATTAACATTTGACGTAAATGTTCCAAGACTATTTCAAACGTGACGGAATGTCGAAAGGGTTTTAAACATCGAATGGAAATCAGAAGATTCTATCATGACTTGGACAGGTGATTTCAACAGTGATTGCCAAATTTGAATATGATTTGGGAACGGTTGATAAAGGGTACAACAACAGGACGCTCTACATCGATCTTACAGACAAGCGGATTATGAGCAAACCCGTCACAAAAGAGATGAAAGACATATTCATTGGTGGTCGTGGATTCGATCTTTGGCTGCTGTGGAATGCTTTACCAAAAGACCGCATCATCAAATGGAATGACCCTGAGAACGAGATATGTATAGCATGCGGCCCTATAGGTGGTATTCCCATATATCCTGGGAGCGGAAAGAGCATCGTTGTGACGATTTCTCCCCTCACAGGGTCGGTGATGGATTCTAATGTTGGTGGATACTTTGGGCCTTACCTGAAATTTTCTGGGTGGGATGCGCTAGAGATACAGGGAAAGGCAGAGTCTGACATTGTCATTTTTATTGATGGGGACAAAGGAAAGGTAATTATTGAGGACGCTGAGGGGCTACAATCCGAGTCCCACTTGCTTAGCAAGTTCCTAACAGAAAAGGTCGGTGGCGAGAACAAGAACAGCATTTCAGTAATTTCTTCTGGTCCTGGTGCAGAATATACACGGTTTGGATGTTTAAACTTCTCATGGTACGACCTGCGACGTAAATTTGTAAGGTATAAACAGGCTGGAAGAGGCGGAACAGGCACAGTCTTTCGAGACAAGAAGATAAAGGCTATTGTGGTTAAGTATTCTGGGTCTGTTAGTCCTGAAGCCAATCACCCTGCAGATTTGGAGCTCGTTAAAAAAGCAGGGCGCGAATTTAGTAAAGAGATTGTAACTCTAGACCCAAAACAAAACGAAATGGCTGTTATAGGATCATCATACCTAGTTTCTATTATGAACGATTTTGACCTTTTCCCTGTGAACAATTTCAGATTTGGTAGCCATCCTGAAGGTTACAAACTTAGCGGCGGAGATGTATACCGGAAAAAATTCGATCATGGCTATGATGGGTGCTGGATAGGATGCGCAATGGCATGTAGCCACGGTGTTAAAGACTTTGAACTCAAGACAGGCCCGTACAAAGGTCAGAAGGTGTGGGTGGATGGTCCCGAATACGAAACCATCGCCGGCCTAGGCAGCAATTGCGGAATCTTCGAGCCAGACCATGTGATCGAGGCCAACTTTTACTGTGATACCTACGGCTTAGATACGATTTCGGTCGGGACGGCAACAGCCTTCGCGATGGAGTGCTATGAGATGGGGTTAATCGACAAAGAGATCACTGGTGACCTTGAACTAAATTTTGGGAACTCGGAAGCCGCACTGGAAATCATTCATCAAATGGCGAGGGGGAAAAGATTCGGCTGGGTTGTTGGCCAAGGGATTCGCGGCATGAAGAAGCTTTTTGCAAAGAAGCATGGCGCCGATCCAGAGATATTGCAGGAGATTGGTATGGAGGCTAAAGGTTTAGAGTATTCTGAGTATGTCACCAAGGAATCATTGGCACAGCAAGGCGGATACGGGCTTGCATTAAAAGGCCCCCAGCACGATGAGGCTTGGTTGATATTTCTAGACATGGTACATAACTTGATGCCGACCTTTGAGCAGAAAGCAGAAGCCCTATACTGGTTCCCGATGTTCCGCACATGGTTCGGTTTAGTTGGCTTGTGTAAACTTCCTTGGAATGATGTTACACCGCCGGGGAACGAGAATACTCCTGACCCTGCAAAATTCATTTCACATGTGAAGAATTATGCAAGATGTTTTTCTGGGGTAACAGGTCGAAAGACGACACCAGACGATCTCGTTTCGATGAGCGAAAAAGTATACAATTTTCAACGCATCTTCAATTTGAGAATGGGGCTAGGTACTCGCGAACACGATGATGTACCTTATCGCTCTGTTGGACCGGTGACAAAGGAGGAGTATGAAAGCCGTGCAGACCGGTACGACAAACAACTTAATGAAAAGATTGGTTACGTTCCACAGGGAAAATCAACAGAGGAAAAGATGGCTGTCTTAAAGAAATATCGTCAATCTGAGTATGAAAAGCTCAAGGATGCTGTATACAAAAGAAGAGGATGGAACTCCGACGGTGTCCCGACCCTACGAAAGCTAAAGGAGCTCGGAATAGACTTTCCTGATGTGGTCGAGCTAACGAAGAAACTTCAATAGTGTTAATTCCGTACGAAATATTCAAAAGGAGTAGCGCGTGCGATAACTGTTATAAACGGATTGGCGTAATCACTGTTTATGCCAAACAAAGTTCATTGTGCCCATATCCTTGTAAAGACAGAGAAAGAGGCAAGTGCGGTTCTGGAACGGTTGAAGAAAGGAGAAAAGTTCGCAGACATTGCTAAAGAAGTATCACTCTGTCCCTCAGGAAAACGTGGCGGAGACCTCGGAACCTTCGGCAGAGGAAAAATGGTGAAAGAATTCGAGAAAGCCGCTTCGTCCTCCAGAAAGGACAAATCTCGCCATTTGTAAAAACGAAGTATGGATATCACATGATAAAAAGGCTTGAATAGTCAAAAATTCTCCTTAATTCGCGCGCAAGAAATTACTAGAGTTGCTCATTTTCGCACTAACAAGGAAAAACCTTCCTTTCCTTTTTCTGACAATATCGGATATTGCCTTTCTAGCCGTCGCGCGCAAAATATGGACAACAGTTTTAACCTAGAAAGGCGAAGTGTCTCTGTTTGGCGGGTGAGTGGGGACTCACCTCCACCCGTTCCGCCCTATAAACCCCGGAGTAGGAGGTGAAAAATGAATGGATGCAAGAGACTTAGCCTTAACAGCGGTTTTTGCAAGTTTATACGCAATCATGGTGGTTGTTCAAGGATTAAGTGCAGCAGCAACTCTTCAATTGCGTATTGCTGATTGTTTAATTCCATTGGCGGCTCTTTTCGGATGGCCTACAATTGTTGGATTGACCGTTGGATGCTTTGTAAGCAACACTTTTGTCTCAGCAGCTTTGCCAAATGGTGTCTACGACGTAGTTTTCGGTCCTTTAGCCAATTTGATTGCTACGGTTATAATCTTTCAGCTCAGAAAAAGGAAGCTGGTAGGTTGCATTTTAGGTGCTGTCACTATTGGATTAATTGTTGGCAGCTACCTCTGGATGATATTCACGCCTCAAGACATCTTTGGCTTTAAGTTTCCATCGACCTTGCCACTTTGGGGAACAACAGTGATTAGTGTTACCGTAAGCAGCTTGATAGCGATAGCGATAATTGGCTATAGCTTACTTAACGCTTTGAGTAGCCCGCGCATAGTAGAACCGTTGAAATCTCGTGGATTAAAAGTCGTTGAATAATCCAGAAATATTGCCCTACATGAAACGTTCCAGTTTTGTTAGTCCAATTATTTCTTCAAAGTCTAAGCCTAACGCATCTAAGACCTGGTCGAAAGTGGAATGCAAGTAGCCTACGTATTTTTCTACGTCTATTTCGCCGTCAGAAGCCAGCTGAATGGGTTTTACGTGCGGTTCCTTAACAACTTTCACGAAGCTTATCAGATCGCCAGCCTTCAGCTTGTATCCTTTCTTTTGAAGGATTTTGGCAGCCTTCACATGTTGCGGAGTGGTTTTCACGTATCGTTCAGGAGCCTCTCCGAGAACTACATGAAAAGCTAATTCGTCTAGTCGTTCCCAATCGCGTTTTTTCAGTTTCAGATAGCAGTTTCGAATGACGTTTGCGATACGTTTTTTGGTGCCTTCAAATTCTGCTGGAGATTTTACTTGAGCTAGTTGTTCGTTCATTTGGTTGAAGGCCTTCTTAATGAAGATTGGAATATGTCTCTTTTTGCCTGTCAACCCTTTAACGTCTACGCTTCCGTCAGCGGACACTCCAAGATAGTTCTTTTTTCTAGAGCTGAACAGTGCATAGCGGTATAGTTTGTCTACGTCAAGCTCCATCTTTAGCTCTTTTCTTGACCATTGCGCTAGAGAGTCTATCTGCTCTGGCGTTGGGTTTTTGAGGAAAATGCTGTCGGTATCTCCATAAATCACCTGGATTCCCAGCTCACGTGCCTTGTTGCTTATCTGTGTTATCGAATGCCTTCCTATAGCAGCTGTAGCTTCCGCAACTGGAGGACAGTAAAGGTCGAAGGTTGCAGCGCCAAACACACCATAGCTGGCGTTTAAGATGACTTTTAAAGCGCTTTGAATAACGCTATACCAGCTTCGCATTTCTTTGGGCAATGTTTTTTCTTTTGATTTCGGTTTGTACCAGCTTACTCGCAGGTCTCTAAGAGATCCGATTAGGAGACTTTCTAGGGCACGATATTTGGTGCAGACCCAATGAGGCGTATCCGGTATGGTGTTGCTTTTGCATTCGGGATGAGAACATCGAATTGTTTGGTAACCTAAATTCCAAACCTTAATGAGAGAGGGGTATAGACTCGCGAAGTCCATGACGGCGACATTAAAATGCACGCCGGGAACAGGCTTAACTACAATTGCGCCTTTGTATTTCTTACCCTTTATTGTAGCCTTCGTCACGGTTTTGCCCTTAACGGCAAGTATGTCCTCAGTGTTTGGAATAAGCATGTTTCTGCCTCGATGTTCAAACTGGAGAAAGTTGCGTATCCAACGGGAAACGCCTTGTCGGCTCACGTCTTCCATTGGCATGCGGCTTATTCTGGTTAAAGCCAAAATAAGCTTCATAACGAGGTTGTCGTCGAAGGTTGTAAGCTTCAAGGTTATTTCAGAGTCTCGCATGCAGTATTGGGCAAGTTCACCGTAAGACAACTCGTTAAGCGGCTTGGTCAACTCCAGTTTGGCTAGTCCAATTATGGATTTGCCAACTTCATCTAAAGTGACATCGCGGTATTTTCGGCTGAAAGCGTAAACTTGAAGGGACCTGTTGAAGAAGAACTTGTAGAGGTCTATGTGCACTCCCGATTCAAGTAGACAGACTCTTCTCCTAACCTCGATAGGGATCTGACTTCGCTTTATTCCAAGGTTTTCCGCTCTATGCGCCAAATATCTGAGGTCGAAATCGTCTCCATTAAAGGTAACAACGAAAGGATAATCCCTAAGCGCCTTAAAAACTTCCAGAATCAAATTCTCTTCAGAATCAAAATATTCAACGCTTACATCATGCGTAAGCTTCTCAATTCCCTCTCTAACGCCAGCCCGCTTTAATAGTAAAGCTCTCTTTTTCCCATCAGACCCAAAAAGTGATACGCATATGACTTGATAGGCTGCCTCTCGCGGATCGGGCACACGAAAAGTTAGTTTGCCCTCTATTTCTATGGTTGGAGTGAAAACTTCAATGTCAAGGGCTACCCTTCTGAAGTTGGGAGCTGGATACTCTAGCAGTCTTGCCCAGGTTTCTATGTTCCGCAAAGCCTCTTCGGGTTCATCTGGGAACAATGAACAGATCTTGTTGACAATTTGTTCTGCGGACTTGTGTTTAACCGGGATTAGATCGCTGTTTTCGATTTTGTAAAGCATGCCTGGCGACAGTTGCCTGTCGTAAATGTAGCATTGATAATATCTGATGGCGGCTTCCCAAACTTTAGCCTCAGTTTTGCCGCCGATTTTGGGATAGTCTTCAGGTATAATGTCGCGCAAGCAGCCTCTTGGGCGACCTCCAATTGCCAATGGGTCTTTTGCCACAACCTTTGTAAGAGTGACGTTGCTGTCTTGGAACGGATCGTATTTCTCTACAAGTTCGAAGTGGTCGAAGCCCAGATGTGACGTTACATCGCCTATCTTTTCCAGTTCAATAGGCGACAGATTTGTGAGAAGATACGGCTTGTGCCCAGTGTTGTCGTACCACGAATAGATTTTTTCCGATTTTGGCTCGTAAAGTTTTATGCAAGCAACTCTTTTCTCGCCGTTATAGGTGGCAGAGACAAAATAGGAAAGCGGCAAATCTTTTGGAGTTTTAGGTATAGACTCGATTTCTCTTTTTTCTTCCTTCTGTGCCATTTTTGTGAAAGATTCTGTTGGCTTGTCATGCGCGCTTTCTGGTTTTGGAAAGTAGTCGTCCAAGTGTCTCTTCGCCATGCGCTTTGTCCCACCTATTATCTGCTGCTAAGCCTAAAAACGTGTTGCCTTCAGCATTCTTAAACGCAAGCAATATCTTCTCTCACTAATTATCTGTTTTATAAACTCGCGAAACTTGCCAAGAAGGATTTTACATTGCTGCGTGAGGCTTGGACGCTCGCTATCGAAACCCTCAGTTGGATAGAACTGCAACGTTTAGGCGAGCGGCTAGCGTTAGCTAAAGCAGCTAGGCAGTTGAAAATTCAAGACGCCAAAGTTGTCGGTTTGGCACACAAACTTGTGTTTGAAACACTCCGCCGACGAAACCTCCTCGATTTCATCATAAACCAAGCATTAACGCCCCATACGCTTAGGGATTTCAAGCTTGGTCCTCAAGCTTTTCTCCGACTCTACACCTACGAAACCAGATTCGTCAAAAGCGGCTTTACAAAAGCAGGAAGCATAGCTAGGCTTGGGCGTTCGATTCTGGGCTGGCATGCATTAAAGGAAGTTGAGGAAACGTTAGGACGAATATTAAGTACACAATTTGACACGACCTTCAAAAAGGTTGGCGACGAAGAACGCATAGCATTGTTAAACTATAATCCCTTATGGTTTGTGAAATACTGCTTTCAGCTGTTGGGAAGAAGCGAGGCTCTCCAATTTTTGGAAAGCGCAACCCAACCGTTGCCTACCTATCTAAGAATAAACACGCTTAAAGCCTCAAAAGAAAACATTTTAGAGAACTTGAAAAGCCAAGGAATACGAACAGAAAACGTTTCACAACTTACCCATGCATACAAGTTGCTAGAAGCCAAAACTCCTTTAGTAAAAACCCGAAGCTTTCATGAAGGCCTCTTTTACATTCAAGATAAGGCAAGTTGCTTAGCAGCAGAGATCGCAAATCCCGCGTCTGGAATAACTGTACTCGATGTTTGTGCTGCACCTGGCGCCAAAACCGCTTATATGGCTCAGTTAATGCAGAACAAAGGCGAAATCTATTCCATTGACTATTCAAAACGCAGAATGCACGTTTGGAAACGACAAATGAAACGCATGGGCATCAAAATTGCAGTTCCAGTTATAGCAGATGTGTGTCATCCCCTGCCGCTTAGGTTGTCAGCTGACCTTGTAGTTTTGGACCCGCCATGTACGAGCACTGGAGCCTTCAGCAAAATGCCCTCGGCCAAATGGAGACTAACGAAACGTTCAGTTTTACATATGGCGCAGATTCAGTGGAAGATGCTTCAAAAATGCGCTGAACACGTCAAAGAAGGAGGGTATCTCATATACTCCACATGTAGCGTAACTCTTGAAGAAAATGAGATGCTTATTGAAAAATTCTTGAAGTGGCATCCGGAGTTTACGCTGGAGGAAACTCAGCCCAGAATTGGCTTGTCTGGACTCCGTGGACAGGCAAAATGTCAAAGGTTGTATCCTCACCTTCACAACTGCAACGGGTTCTTCATTGCTAAACTTTTGAAAACCGAATGAGGTTAAGTTATTTTCTTTTCGTCGTTTCCATGCTACATAATGTTTCAAACAGTGTTCTTGCGGCTTGTATGGCGGTTGTGCCGTTGTCGTAGTTGGGTGCAACTTCTACCAAATCTAAGGCTATAACTCGTTGGTCGCATAGTCCGCATAGAAGGTTTAGAAAAGTGTTTATGGTTAAGCCGTCGGGTTCTGGATTTTGAACCCCGGGCGCAAATGCTGGGTCTAATACGTCCATGTCGATTGTTAAATGGGTTTTCTTGACATTAACAAGCTTTTTTTTGATTGTTCTTAAAGTCTTTTCAACCCCATCATTTAATATTTGATGATTGGTTATGAAGTGGATGTCTGATTTTTTGGCGTATTCGAGTTCTTCTTTGCAAACTGCTCGGGTGCCTATTTCTATGATTCGGATAGGATGAATTTGCTCGTGGATTCTACGCATGAAAGTGGTGTGAGAAGTAGTTACATCCATATACCGGTTGCGTAGGTCCAAATGAGCATCAAAGCTTATTATGGTAGCGTTTTCGCCGATTGCACGCATAATACCAAGCGTTATGGTGTGCTCTCCGCCTATGAAAACTGGCAGTTTCCTTGTTGCCAAGAGTTCTCTGGCTACCTTTTCTAATCGTTTAAGTGTCTCTTCAACTTCTCCCGCCACATGCAAGTCGCCTAGGTCGTGGATTTTCAAGTCTTCTATGTTTTTATCACTTCGGAAACTGTAGGTTTCTATGTTCAGCGAAGCCTCTCGAATGGCGAGGGGCGCAAATCTTGCTCCTGTTCGATATGTGCTTGTTGCATCGAATGGCACTCCTAAAATTACATAATCGGATTCTTCAAATGCTCGCTGATAACCGCTGAAAACTGGAGAAGGCGAAACGAAAAGTTCACGGAAGCTCATGATGTCTTGTATTTGGGTTGTGTGCACTAAATGTTTTCGGCGATTTATCTTCGAACTCTTTCGAGACATGTGTACACGGTGTTCTGGATGTGCGCATACAACCCGTATGATCAGGTCTACCTAACAACCAAAACTGGACAACGCACGTGATGCATCACTCCATCGGTCACGCTTCCTAAAAGCATCTCTCTTATATGACTAACCCCTCGGGCCCCCATAACAATTAGATCAAAATTACCTTCCTTTGAAACTCTAATAATTTCTTGAACTACATGCCCTTCCCGAAGCATTGCATCAACTTCAATTTTTTCAGCCTTAACCCTTTGTTTGCCACCTGCCAAAATTCTACTGCCAGCTTCGCGAGCAGCTTCAGCTAATTTGGAAACATATGCCTCTGGCATAATTGGAACACCAGGTGTCAAGGTAGATGGTTCAGGCATCACAACAGGTGTGACAACGACTGAGTATACGTGGATCAGTGTTATCCTTCCACCAAACTTCTTAGCTATTTGGATTGCAACATCCAACGCTCTGCGTGAATGTTCAGAACGGTCTAACGGAACTAGAATTTTTTCGAACAACGAGTCACCAGCGTCATCAACCACTTTTATTAGTGGTCCAAATATATGTTTTGATGTCTTAGGACATAGTCTTTACGTATAGGTGTCTTTGGTCTTGCAGTGTTCTACACCTTTAAATACCGTTGCTTACAATACGGGTTCCGATCCGTAAACAGTATCATAGAGAAGCTAGAACCAGAATAAACATTACTTCATGATGGGGGGCGAAAAATGTTGAAAATTGTGAACTTAGAAGAGGCAATTCTGAAGGCCAAAAAAATGGCTGAAGACAAATTAGCCAAAGGTGAAAACGCCGACGAATTTGTAGAAATTGGAGAAGCTGACGAATTCAAAATCTATGTCGTAGCAGGAAAAACCATTAAAGATCCTTTTCAGGGTTCCCTTCACGAAAATCCAAGGGATGTTTTTATGCTAGTGCTTGAAGGAGAAACAGAATTTACATTTGAAAGAGGAAAAACAATACTGAAAGCAGGGCAATGTTTTGTTCTGCCAAAGAACTTGAAGCATCAGCGCGTTTTTAGGAAAATGACTATCGCGGTTGAAGGAGTATACGAGAAAGGACTTTAACTTGCTGAAAAGCCGCCTTGTTTTACTACCTCATATGTACGCCGCAAACAAAAAAGTGGGTTTACGAGAGGAATCTCCGATGGTTTACGAAACATTTTTTGTTGCGCGCGCGGATTAGCTTCTTTCACTCTTGCTTGGATTTGCAGAATGGACATTCCTCTGAGGCTATGGGGATTTCTCGGCCACATTTTCGGCATCTTTTCAAGAAGGCTTTTGGTGTAACACCTATTTTTTGCCCCCTACGGAGAATAGTTTTAGCCTTTTCGTGTGCAAACAGTTCAAGTTTGCCACATTTGGGGCACATGTAAACATGGAGCGGGATAGGTTCTTCCTTAATCTCTGCTAACTCTCCAAATATGAGTATCCATTCGCCACTGGTTCCGCCCAACCTGAAAAGATGCACGCCCTGATGTTCCATCTCTACATTGCAACGGTCACATTTTACAGAGAAATGCTCTTCTGAGCTATTCTGGACCAAACTATCGCCCGGTCTTTTTGTTAATTTTCTGGTACTTAAGTAATGCGCGCACGCATCAATAACCAGATCGCTGGAATAATTCAACGTTTCAAAATTCAGAAAAAGAGGAGGAGTTTGCAGAGGATATTTCCACTTCTCTACGAAACAATTTTATTGTTTAAGTTGTTATAGCATTAGGCTTAAGAGGAAAGACAGGCATTGAAGCTCAAGCTTAAAACTGAACATCCAGGCGTGTTACTGGTTTCGATTTTCTATGCTGTTGTCGGTGTAGTCTTGGTTTTTATTTTGGTGCTTGCCAGCTTTCGCCTTTTTCATGCTGGAGTTTTGGCGGTTTTGAATTTAATGTTGGCTTATGGCTTGTTTAAAATGAGGAAGTGGTCTGTAAAGCTTTTAGCTGCTCTTTTCCTTCCTCAAGTTATGTTTGGCGTCATTACCCTTTATTCTGTTACGTTGTGGACGTTTTCCTCAATTTCGGAAACTACTGCTTTCAACTTGTCGCTCATCGTTTACGTAGTTCTCTGCTTTGTCTCACTTGTTTATGTTGCAGCGAAAAGGAAAGATTTTGAATAGGAAATGTCACCGCAATGTTTCCATTCTTTTGAAAAAACGGCGCTCTAAATAACATAGAAAATCACATTTAAACTCCACAACTCAAACTACTGAGGTGCAGCATGGTTTCCTCTGTGGATAAAGGGTTAGAAAGTATATAGAAATAGCATTGATTGCATATTGACGTTTAATAGTTCAACACCGCTTTCTCTAACTGTGTTAGTGCAACGCTTTGAAAATGGTGCTCCAACCATCTAGGACTTTCCAAAAATGTTTTCTTGCCATGCAGTCTGAAATATATGAAAGTTCAACAAAACACTGGTTTATGCATTTAAAGCATGGCGATTTCTTCAGGTGATCCTCGGTTAAATCTTTGATGTGACATATTGCTTGCTTGTTAAAGCAAGGAGTAACATAGCCGTTCCAATCAACATTTAGAACATAGCATCCTCCATAGCAAGGTATCTGTCTAGGTTGATTCAAATAGGCACGTTTCACATCCAGCAAATATTCAGTGGCGTTAAACAGCCTATAGCCAGATTTCTTTAAAAAAAGCAGATCATCTATTACTTTGATTAATTTATCTTCGCCAACTGGAGGCATAAGCGATTGTTCAAGATTTTTACTTCTATCCCATACAATTTCATCTAAGGGACCGACACCCCAATCGGGAAAACAAAGAATACTTGGTGTGTCATACTGTTCATCTAATTCAACAATCATTTTGGCATAATAGTCAATGTTATATTTTGACAGAACGAGGATAGCGGCTCTTGAAATTCCATATTTCTTAAGTAATTTTAACCCCTTGAGCGCTTTATTTAATTGCCCTGGATGCTGTCTAATATGATCTGCAATTTTTGAGTCTAGGGAATCAATTGAAACAAAAATAGAGTCTAAACCGACTTCCTTTAATTTCGTGACGTTTTTCTCATTCAACAATGTTCCATTAGTTGGGGAATTTGTGTAAAGTCCCTTTCTGTTCAAGAACCTTATGAAATCGAAATATTTTGGATGAAGGAGAGGTTCACCTCCTGTTAGCGAAAAATTGTAGAACCCTAAGCTTTCTAATCGTTCCACAACATCTCTAAAAGTCTCATCTAACATGTAAGACTGTCCCTTCCGCCAGATGCCACACATTATACATTTGCAGGTACAAGCTGAGTTTATTAGCACGTTTACGAAGCGACTTGTATCTAAACATTCACGTATGACCTTGCTTACATACTTGCTTTTCATATTTCAGTCACCTATGAGCCCATGTCTAATTAGTTGAAGAGGTTGAAGCGAATTTCCTCCTTCTCTTATGTCTCACATTTATCTTTTACCTTATTGGTTCCCATTCTTTTATGATAACACCGTTTTTAACAACATAGAAGAGCCAATTCTTAAACCATAACATAATCGTTCTAAATAGCCCCAGTTTTCTGATCCTACGCATCGACTCATAGACAACCAAATCTTTTATGAAAATAAACTTGCCTGACACGCTTAATCGATGTGCCAAGTCTGCATCTTCCAAGCACACTAGGTGTTCATTGAAGCCACCTATCCTGTTAAAACGTGCTTTTCTAACAGCGATAAATTCACCCCTTGAGTGCATGAATTTCGTTGGCGGCAAACTTAGCACCAATCTTATCAAAGCATTGTAGAATTTGAAAAAGAGCAATTCACTGATCTTTGGTTCGATCGGATAGTTGTTGCATGTCGCACCTATCACAGAGGGATCCCTGAAAACTCGTGAAACTTGTTTCACAACATCTTTTGTAACAAAAACGTCAGCGTCTAGGAATAAGAGTATGTTACTATGCGCCTTCTGCGCGCCGTAATTTTTGGCTTTAGCTATTCCTCTTTCTTTAATCTTGTATAATTGAACGCCTTCATGCTTCTTAACAACGTTCTCCAAAATTTCGGTTTCTTCACTGACGGTTTCAACCAAAACAACTTCGATGTTGCCATTCAGCTTTTCAATGCAGTTTAATGTTTGATTGATGTATTTTGCCTCTTTGAAAGTCGGTATAATGATTGATATTTTGGTCATTGCTTTACTCCTAGCAACTATTCGGTGAGAATTGAGAGGAGCATTCATCTTACCTTCTCGTAAACCTGCTTTTCATGGACTTTGAAGCTTCTTAGTGTTCCATTGAGCCATGTTGTATAAAGTTTTAGTCTGCCCCATTTCTGTATTCTCCTCGGGTGCTCAACTACATGCTGGTCTAAGAGGAAAACGAATTTCCCGAATTTCATGGCTTTTCTAACGAGTTCCTGCTCCTCTGCAATTTGTATTTTCGGGTTGAAACCGCCTATCTTTTTGAAAATGTTTTTTCTAATAAACAGACAGTTGCCATGTGCTCCGCCGAGGTGAAGATACACAGAGAGATGTGTAGATAGGTTAACGAACTCGTATACCAGTCTGTCTAAAACATTTTTGTTTCCCGGAATTTTTCTGCAACTTCCACCAACTATCTTTTCGTTTTCCATTAGGTCGAAAATTCTCTGAAGCATATTTGGCGGCAGCACTGTATCTGCATCTACAAACACGAGAACGTCGCCGTCTGCATAATTGGCTCCTTGATTGCGAGCGTCAGAAACCGAAATGTCTTTTGATGGAATAATCTTATCAGCATATTTCTTTGCTAACTCAACGGTTCTGTCTGAACTTTCGCCGTCTTTGACAATTATTTCAAAATCGTTAAAGGTCTGTTTTTTAAAAGAAATTAACATTTTATGGATGTAATTTGCCTCGTTGTAGGCGGGTACTATCACAGAAAGTTTTACCATTTCAGCACGCCTAGTTTACCTTTTCAAGTAGACCTTAAGACTTGTTTTCAATGCTGTAAGGATGTTCTGAGGTGTTAGCGAGGGTAGACGAAACTTCATTTTCACGTTATCGATTGTTTCGCCAATAACTTGAATATGTTTGATGTTGATTTCACCAACTCCCGTCTTATAGGCTTTCCACAAAGGCTCTACTGCAAACGGATTAAGTTCCATAATGTGACAGCAAACTGCGTCCACGGTTACTGGGTTTAAGCCGGATACGATTAAGCCTAACTGAACTGGACTGCCATTTATAGGACCTAAGCCTTCCATTCCAACAATGCCATCAACGACAACCAAGTCTTGACGAAGAACCCGATTTAGGTAAACCAAAACTTCTGCAAGGTTTTTGTGGAGCTTTGACTTTTTCTTGTTTGCTAGAACTCCGAACATGTTCTTCATAGCCACCGAGATAGACACGAAATTGTTTGTTTTGAGTTTAGCAAGGTTCAACACAAGATCGGCTTTTAGCACGGTCTTAGGAATTTCAAGAACAAAACCTGCGACTTCATGCTCTTCAACATCATCCTTGCTTAAATTGAGAAATTCCACGTCACACTTTTTAACAACGTCCATCGTACCAGAGTTTATCATCCGCTTCTCGGCGGTGCCAGAGGGGCTGTCGGACTCTACAACTATGACATTTTTTGTTCTGCGCTTCACAATGTTCAGAACAACCTCTAGCACCCTTGCGTCAGTTATGATCATGTTTTCTATGTTTTTCGGGTAGCAAACGTTGGGCTTAACCACCACTAAGTCGTTCTTTTTTATTGTCAAGCCTCCGAGCATGTCGATGGACTTCTGAACGGTTTCTTTAACATTACCTCTCGCTCGCAACACAACAACTCTTTCGGTTTTTGAAGCCAGTTTTCTGCCTTCAAAGTGGGTCATAACTTCACTCATGGCTCTGACAAGCTCGATGCCATCGTCTACGCTTACTTGGGGCTCCGTTTCTTTTTCCACACAATCAAAAAAGTGTAAATGTTCTATTTGATAGGACGGATGCCTAAAACGTAAAACGTCCAGGTACTGGCGGACTCTTCGATCCATATGTAGGGTTTGGACTTCCCACTTTTTAATTACTGTAAGGTTGTAAGGTGCTCGAAGCAGATCCATTCTTATTTCACCATGCTCTCCAATCACGTCTAATTTAAGCGTAGGCAAAAACCCGGCCCAACCGGCGGACATACTTGCTTCAACACCGTTAGCCAATCTACCCTCTACGTACACGTCATTTATAATACCGCCTTTTGAACGCGGCTCAACACACGAAACTTTTCCCAGCGAACCGCCAATTTCATGGTAAAGGTATAGCAGGTGGGGCAACTGGTCTTCTATGACTCCGCCTTTTGCTTGCACTCGGAATTCAGTTTTTGGTTTATAGAACCTTAAATTTGAAAATGCGCGTCCGCGAATTTTACGTATTTTGCCAATTTCACCGTTGCAAATCAATTTCTGTGCTTCTGTGAAGCATGGAGTGAAAATGAAATTGTGGGCAGGCATGAAAATAAGACTATGCTGGGTTTCTTTTTGTTTTTTCTGCAAGCTTCTCTTTATGGTTAGAGCTTCTTCTATCGTAGTGGCGATGGGTTTCTCGCAGAGCACATGCTTTTCGCGTTGTATAGAGTCTAGGGCAATTTGGAAGTGATGTTCTGGTGGAGTACAGATGACAACCGCGTCGATGTCTGCTTTTTCCAGCATATCTTTATGGTTAGTGTAAGCCTCGCCAACACCGAATTTTTCCGTGATTTCTTTTAGGTGACGCTGATGTATGTCGGCGACAGCCACAATTTCGCAACTTTTAATCTTTTGAAGGCAAGGCAAGTGAACAAGTGCTGCTATTCTTCCACAGCCCACCACGCCCACGTTCATTATCATCACTCCTTCATTACGCTTTAGTATAGTTTTGGCTTAAGTAGATGCACTGTGACTTCTTCTCCCGCATCAATAAACTGTTGGCTTTCATGTATTTCTATGAACCCGTCGGCTTTTGAAAGTGTAGTTATGGCACCAGACAACCCCAGAGGAACTGGTGAAGCCACAAATTTGCTGGCTTTGTCGCTTGTTAAATGTACAGTCACAAAGGTTCGGCGTCCCCTGGCGGCAAATATTCTTGTCGCAGTTACGGCTTTCACTGTTCTTGGCTTTTCCGCTGAACGCCCAGCCATGCCGGCAATAACTGGTCGTACAAGCAATTGAAAAATTAATAGGGCTGATGTTGGATGTCCAGGCAAAGAGAAGACGGGTTTTCCGCTAATTACTGCGACGGTGGTTGGCTTTCCAGGTTTTATGGCTATGCCGTAAACGATTACGCCTGGCTTGCCCAGTGTATCCAGAACTTCAGGAATAATATCGGTTGGTCCTACGGAAACTCCGCCTGAAGTTACGATCAAATCCGCGATGTTTAAAGCCTTTTTAAAGGTTGCCTCCATCTTTTGACTTTCGTCCTCAACTATTCCCAGATTAATCGGCTCACCGCCACATTCAGTCACCGCTGCACTCAAAGCATGCGCGTTAATGTCATAAATTTTCCCAGTTGACAAGGGCCTTCCAGGCTCAACCACCTCAGCGCCAGTTGAAAGAATGGCAACTCTAGGGCGTTTATACACTTTAACATTGGTTACGCCCAGCGCTGCCAAAACTCCAATTTCGTAGGACGCGAGCGTTTGCCCTTTTCGTAAGGCAGTTTCACCTTTGTGAATGTCAGACCCTGCTTCCATCACGTTCTCTCCCCTTGAGACTGAAGCACAAATCGAAACGATGTTTTCTTTCTGAACCGTGTCTTCGAACATGACAACAGCATCTGCGCCTTCTGGAAGAGGCGCGCCTGTCACTATTCCAGCAGTTGTGCCTTTTTCTATGGTCACTTTGGGTGGTTCTCCAACTCTTACTTGTCCACAAAGCTTCAAAGCGACGGGGCGGTCCTCGTCTGCGCCAAATGTGTCTTCGGCTTTAACTGCGTAGCCGTCTACAGTTGAACGGTTGAAGGGTGGAACATCTATCGGTGCTACTATGTCTTCTGCTAAGATTCGGTTGTAAGCGTGTTCAAGTGGAACACTCTCTTTTCCAACTGGTTTTGGTGAGAAATTTGTGGCGATTATCTGCTTGGCTTCATCTAAAGATACAAGTTTCTTAAACAGGCTGGATGCCTCCTATCTTGTCAAACAGATGCACAATCACGGTTTCTCCTTCTTCAAGTCCTTCTCTATCTTCTGGGATCACAACGTAACCGTTTGCTTTGGTCATTGTGGAAAGCACGCCGGAACCTCTTGTTCGTATGGGTTCTGCGAAAAACTCGCCTTCCTTCTGGAAAACATAGACTCTAAGGTATACTCTGCGCCCTAAGGCTGAAGCAACTCTTCGAGTTAACTTAGCCCGAAGCATGGGTCTAGGCTCGTGTTCAATCCCCAAAAGTTTAAGAATTGTTGGACGAACAAAAACTTCGAAGCCGAACATGGCTGCAACCGGATAGCCAGATAGAATGAAAATAGGCTTTCCTTGAAGGATTGCCAATGCTGTTGTCATGGCTGGACGCATTGCTATGCCATGTACAATCACTCCAGGCTTTCCAAGTTTGTTTACGGCTATAGGCACAAGGTCAGCGTAGCCAACGCTTGTTCCGCCCGTTGTTACGGCGACATCAGCTTGTTTTAGTCCTTCAGCGATTTTGCCTCTTATCTCGTTTAGGTCATCTATGGTGATGCCGAGGTTTACGGATTCAGCGCCAAGTTTTTTGCACATTGCAGATAGAATTAGCTGATTACCATTGATTACTTGACCACGCTCGGGTTTTTGACCTAGCTCGACAAGTTCGTTGCCTGTTGATAAAAGGGCTACTTTGGGTTTTCTTGCCACGTTAATGTGGGTTATTCCTAGTCCTGCAAGCAAGCCTAAATGTTGAGGTAGCAGTCGAAGCCCAGCTTTTGCAACAACCTCACCTTTTCGGATGTCTTCACCTCTCTTAGAAATGTTTTCACCTGGAGTAACCGCTGCTAAAACTTCGATTCCGTTTTCAACTTTCCTTGTATGCTCCAACATAACAACGGCATCAGCACCTTTTGGCAGCATGCGTCCCGTCCAAACCTGCTTGGTTTCGCCTTCGTCCACATTATCCTTTTCTGTTGGTTTAAGGAATCTAGGCTTGAACTCAGAAGCCTCGAAGGTATCGCTAGCTGTTACGGCATAGCCATCCATAGCTGAGCGGTCAAAAGGAGGCAAGTCACTTGGCGCCACAATGTTTTCAGCCGCAACTCGCTCTAACGCTTCAGAGACTTGAACACAATCAACTCCAATCCTAGTTGGCTTAAGTTCCTTAAGAAACATGGAAAGAGCATCACCGACACCTGTAAGCTTCTCGAATCCCTTAAGCCTAGCCAACAACACCACCACAACATTGACAAAAGGTTAAACGATTCCCAAATTTAAATAGTAGGAAACGTTGAGCACTTTAGTAAAAATTACCGGCACATCAAATTCTGCGTGTTTTCAATTCTTTTAAGATGTCTCGCATTTTTTGGGCATCTACGTCAAGATTAGGACTTTCACAAATCATTACTGGTTTCAGGTCTAATTCTGCAATAAGGGATGCTAGTATGTTGAAGTCGGGACCGTATTCCACTTCAGCCATTACGTGGTGGCGTCTTTCTCCTTTGTCGGTAAACTCTATGTGGGAATAGTGGCAGTGCAAGTTTTTTGCGGCGTCTGTTCCTAGTCGTTTTTCAATCTCGTCTATGACTTTTATGAAATCGTTTATTGTTTTTAGTTTGCCTTTTTCTCTTGCGTGTAAGTGAGCCCAGTCAATGTTTGGTTCAGTTAATTCAACTTTCTCGCATAGTGTTAGAATTTCTTGGAGGTTTCCGAGTTGAGACCGTTTGCCCGTGGTTTCGGGTGCGAGATGCACTTTTGTTATATTGTTTGACCGCATAGATTCCACTATTTCTTTCATTGCTTTGACGCAGATTTCTAATGCTTCTTTTGGGGATTTTTTGCCGTAATAGCCTGGATGAAACACAACTGCGTGGGCGCCCATCCAGTCAGCGGCGGTTACACATGCGAGCAGGCGTCTTTTGCTGGCTTCAAGAACCGCTCCTTCGCTGCAGAGATTGACAAAGTAAGAACCGTGAAGCGTCAACCAGACATCGTGTTGAACCGCATTTCTTTCGAGTTTTTCTGCCTCTTCCCTTTTCATTTGAGGCTTCGGACCCCACCTGACCGCCTGATACTCAAAAGCGTCAAGCCCTTCGTCGTGAAGATACTTGGGAATTTCAGACACAGGACTCTTTAACACTTTAAAACCTTTAGGCATTCCTGAAGGACCAAATCTCGGGCGGTCTGCCATTTCTGGCGCTCTCCCAGCTATCTTCTTTTGTATCGGCGAACGCCTGCATATTTTCCATAAGCTAGTGCGATTGCGGCACAGACCCATGCAGCTAGGTTTTGAACAAGAAGGTACTTTCCAGTAATGTCCAACTTGACTATAGGCTCTGCGGAGGCTCCAAGGCTTTGAAGACTACTTCTAAAACTTGGCGCGGCGGCTAGCAATGCGTTGTTTATAGGCGCTAAGGACTGCCCCAAAGATTGAAATCTTTCTTGTGTCTCGATTACGAACGTCATGAAGGAAGGGTTTTCACGATAGAAGTTGATTACTGCATCGTGAACCCTCCAGGGATATGCTAGAATATAGGCTAGAAAAGCAAAGGAGATGAAGGCTAAAAGAATTATCATCGCGCTTCTGACGGCTGTTCTAGCGAAGAAAAGTCGTCGAGACAATTTGGAGAAGCCTGGAATTCGGAGAAAAGCTTCTCTGAAAGCTCTACCGATTTTTTGCATGCTTCGGTTTATTCGTTTGAAAAATTTTCTGATGGACTTAAATCTGCGACGTTGAGATGGTTGCCTTTTAATTACTGCTTTCTTTGCTGATTTTATTCTCTGAGGTATGAAGGCTATGTGTCTAGTGAGGAATGCCCAGCTTGAAATGAGAACAATTATAACGCTCAAAGGTAAAAGATGAAGCAGTGGACTGACAGCTACTGTGAAACTCCAGTTGACATATGGAACTTGAAATGTCTTTATCCATGTAAACTCATCATTTAGTCCACCAGACAGAAAAGAGTAAACTATCAGATATTCCAGCAAGAAGGCTACGGCTAGAAAGAGTAGCATCGCTGCAAATCCTTTGAGAGCTGTCCATCTAATGATGAGACGTCTCCAACGTTTTTCTTGACTGCCCATTGCAATCACCGATTTGATCGTTTTCTAATTTATCTTTACTTTTTAGCTATACTGACAGACAATATTTATTCATATTTGTAATAAATCTTAAATGTCTACCTCAAGCCAATAGAAAATCCGGTCTGAAATACTAATTGTGTCATAGTATCATCAACACGAGTCCTGACGTTAATGGTATGGTTAAGTTATCGCTTATAGGTGTGGGAAGAGCCTCCATAAGCATGCCTATGGCGGCGCCGATTAACGCTTTCAACGGATCTCTAAGAAAGAAAAGAGCCCCAAGCAAAGCGAATATGAACCCGAAAATTGTTCCTTCTATCATTTTACCCTTGTTAAAGGGAAACACTTTTCTTCCCAGCTTTCTCCCGAACAAAGTAGCAGTTCCGTCGCCGAGTGCAAATATAGCTATAGATGCATAGCTGATGGGTTCAGGAAACAAAAAAAGAGCTAGCATTATGCCTGTGGCGAAAAATATTGGGGCTGTTACAAATTCATGGAATTCGGGCTTTGTGGCAGCTTGGCGTGTTATTGCGGATATTACTGGAAATTTGATTCCTTCAATTCTGGCGAATTCTGACGTAATGTAGAGCAAAGTCACAATAAAAATTAGAAAAGTAGCCATAAAAGGAGTAAGAAAATAGATGCTGATGAACGGCACCAAAACTCCGCTCATGTGTATGGCTTCCCGTATGGCCATGTCTTTAGAAATAGAGGAGTGAAGACGAGTTGAGGTTTCAACCTTTAGGGGTAGTAGAATCTCTGTTAATTCGCCTCTTATGACCGCATCCGATTTGATGCTTAGGAGAAAGTCTGGGTTGTAGCCAATTTGCAATGAACAAAACGGAAACATGGGTAAGTTGTTTCTGTCATCAACAACCACGGCGCAGTCTTGCGGAGTTAAACCTTCCGCGTCTAGAATTTCCTTTAAAACTATGGCTTTGCCTTCTGACTTGATGACAAGGCCGCTAATTTCGCCTGTTAATCGGTTGTTGGCAACCTCTAAGACTAAGCCATAAGCATAATCTGCATTTAGTCTGGAGGCTAACGCTTCCACGAAAGGTTGAGGCAAACCAGAACTTATAAGTGCGGTTTTGCATCCAGCTTGCTTCAGCCTCTTGAAAACTTCTTCAACTCCATAAATCAACGGAACCTTCTGGTAGAGCTGAAACAAATCGTCGAGGGTGATCCCTTCAAGCATTTTGAAAATTCTTTTAAGTGTGGATTCAAGGGATGTCAGCCCAATTTCATAGAGAAAACCTGTCAATAGAATTTTTACGAATCTCAAAAAGCTAAGTTCTCTTGCAGCCTCAAAAGGCAGATAGCGCCTTTTCGGTAATAGCACTCCTTCAACGTCGAAGACGACAAGTCGTGGAGGCTTCAGTTGCCGTTTCTCAAGATCTCCAGTCGTCAAAACATGTCCTCAAATCTTAACAATTCACATTACTAATTCTTAAAACTCTCTATGCCAGCTCAGAACCTCTGTCTGTATTTTCCATGGGCACTTCCATACTGACTCGGCAATGGGAATTCGTGACCGCATTTGGGGCATTTTGCCAGTCCACATTGAACTAGAGATTGGCAACCTCCACAGGCGAAGGCTCTGCCGTAAGATATGTCGAAGGTGAAGCCGCATCTTGGACAATGCAGAATGTTTTTTCCTTGAGTCATAGAGATTCCATACTCTACTAAGCAACAGAGAGATGTGTTTTAAAAACGTTACTCGCTGAGGAACAGAGACAATTGGGACGTTTTGGTTGTTAAGCCCGATATGGCTTTAGCCTATCTGGTTGAATGTAAGATTACAA
>Ga0224501_10000474_pt1 | contig 31898 bp, 31 predicted proteins | sample SF_Oct11_sed_USG_4_FD_169105 | JGI IMG/M metagenome (GOLD analysis project Ga0224501, IMG submission 169105) | Sediment microbial communities from San Francisco Bay, California, United States - SF_Oct11_sed_USGS_8_1 | ecosystem: Environmental > Aquatic > Marine > Sediment | place: USA... | reverse complement strand
CTTCTTGTACCATCAAAAGTGGTATCAGAGCTCTATATATTAAACGAATTTTCCTGCGGGAGAAAAGCGCTGTCAAGCCATCAAAAGCAGCCACGATGAATATAAAGCAACTTACGGAATCTTCTGCCCAAAGCTCCCACAAAGTTATGACAGAAGCATGCAGGGCAGGACCAACAGCAAAGAAATCACATGATGAAAACATGTACAACTTACTGATATCTGATGTCTTTGTAGCAACTTACTGATATCTGATGTCTTGGTAGCAACTTACTGATATTTGATGTTTTGGTAGCAACTTACTGATATCTGATGTCTTGGTAGCAACTTACTGATATCTGATGTCTTGGTAGCATACATTGAGCAATAGGCAGGGTACAATAGACAGGTCCTTTTCTCTAATCGTTCATCAAAAACTGCAGAACAGCCACCAAAGTTCTACTGCAAGGATACCTTCTACTTTCAGACCAATATTCCTGTACAGTTGTGGTCGAGAGTCACAGCTGACCGTTGTAAACGACGGTGCCAAAAATGCCTCGGCGACACCTAGAGTACAGGCTTTAGCCAATCCAAAACAGGCGCCCAAAGAGTTTCAAGAAAGAGAGCAAAGGTAAGTAGAGCTATTCTATTGTCTCTTCTAGCCCTTTTTCTACGCGAGCCACATGTTGAGAAACCAGATCACCTGACTAGTCTCTCATCATGAGAAATTCAGAGTTTTGTTCTCCCAACTGAGCACTGTTCTGCATACGGCCAGTGAAATAAAGTGCCATCCTTTATGTCACTGATGAAGTCAGAACCGAAATAGCATTGGGTGATTTTTATTGTGTTTTAGAGACCAGTTTACATACAGCTGCGGTAGAACCAGTCCTATTTGGCCAGTGAATGAGCAAGCTAAGACAACACCTGAAAGACCGCACACTACTAATTTAGCTCAACCCAAAAAGTATCACCGGCAGTTCAACCACGATCGATCGCTTCCTACACAAGTGTCTGAACCAGCTACTAGAGCTGTTTGCTCTGGTACTATAGAGGCTCTAGCCAGACCTAAAAGCAGAAAAGAGACACAATTCAGAGAACCTATGTGGGAGGTGAGATAATATTTACATAACCCTTCATTTTTCAAGGGTCTTTTAACTCGGTATTGCTGGGTAGGGTTGACCCAGTGACTGGTTGACCAATATCTACTGATTGAAACTTTAAAAGACCCGTCAGGTTATGTCCGAATGGAGAATGCCTTGTTGTTCAGAGATACCTAGTTTTTCAGCCGATGCCTTCCCTTATTCGAGGAACACTACAGTAAACGGTGGGCACGATAAACCATTATAACTAACTGATCGAAACAAGTTTGGTTTTCGGACATGCAGAGAACTCATTACACCTACCCGGTAGTGTATCTGAGCATTACTGGAGAAGTTAAAGTGAGGGTTTATAATGCAACACAGCTCAACACTCAGTTTTTGTGCAACCTGGTGAAGCTTTGAGTTCCCAATAGAAGAGACTGCATTTTGGTTAGGGTACAATTGAATTGTGGGACCAGTCGTATAGCCGTCTGCGTCAGAGGAGGAATTACTGAATTATAATAATGAAATTATTTATTTTTTCAGGTGTCCAGTCGAGCAAGAAAAGCTACCGCTTCTCCGAGAATAATAGAGCTAGCCAGATATAAGCCAATGTATGAAGGTTTCCACCATGATTTCGACCAAGGCATGGGTTATGAGAAAATGCCAAGGCTGATTCGTCCCATTACAAGGAATGCCAAAAACGCAGTGGCGAGCTCACGTATCCGCGAAATATCCGTGCCCATTGTCCGCGAAAGCATGGACAAGGTGCAATTTAACCCCGAAGCCTTCATTATCAAGCGGTCAGCGCTAAATGCATACTGTCCTCAGCGTATCACAGAACTCGCTCAACCTACAGTTAGATAAGTGGATGGGAGCTGCCTGTTCTATTGTGATGTTAATTTTTGTTGTCCAGCATTTCTGTCCAGTTTGTTTCACTGTCCGCCCAGGGTTCACTACCAGTCAAGGAGCCGTTAAGGCGAGTGACAATGCAATCATGACAGTGTATTGCTCACTATTGTGACACTTTATTTCCAAAATGTTACCCACTCATGAACAATTGCTCAACGTATGAATAAAAGTTCCATTTCTGTAAAATACTAAACATGCGGAAATGCATTAATCTTACAGTTTAAGTTTCATGTCCTTACCAAGATCAAGTGACACAGGTGTTGATTTAGATATAAACCTCGAGGTAGCACGAAGCCATATTACTGCATAGCATAGTGCAGCACCATTCAAGTTGTAGCTTTGTGATCCTCTAGCTCTTTAAGAATCATATATGGCTCATATAGTCGTTTGGTTGTCTTGAAATTTTCAATTTTTCTTTTTATCTGTTTGGGTGTGTCCTGGTAGTAGTTACGCCTGTCTCTTGCCATTGCCTAAAGTACGTTATCATTTTAGTCAACCTTTATAGAGGATACAGTTTACCAACACCAACCTCTCAAAGATTGCTTTTATCCATGCTGACTGGCCAATAATGTATGCTTCAACTTTCCTATTGATACATGATCTGATTGCTTGCGCGTTACGACGCTCATCCTTGTTCAAGGCTATGCAACCACTCACAGGCCAACTGAGCAGCGCCTTGTTCCCTGTCAAACAAAGACAATCAATGAATTAACTCTTTTTTTTCCTGAAGGATGGTACACCTTACCTTATAGTCATCATCATACTTCTCCATCATATAGATGGCATACTGAGCTTCTGGTTCAGACAGTCTGGCGCGCTCATCAGAGGGAATGGCTGCTGCTCGCTCCTCCAATGCTACAAACAGTACCCTGTTGTAGCTATCTACCTTTAAGCTATGCATGCTTAGCCGAGCAAATGCAAAAGGATTGCTCAAAAAGCTTGAAAATCCCTTGGAAGACATGACAGAGTTCACAGGTCATTGAAAACTTCTATTCATGGACTGGGATGTTTTTCAAACATGTTACAACCAAATAAAGTTGGAGATAATTTTATTCTACGGAATTCCTGATTTTAGGTTCAACACAAGGCCTATCGCCATTGATGACTCTCTGGAGAGCCGAATCCATGTAAAAAAATTTGGATGACAGGATATAGTTATGTAGGTAAACTCAAAGTGAATTTATGGGTATACACAACCCAAGTATGAATATGCTGTCAGGCATCCATTAGGTTTTCCAAATTCTCATACTGTGTGTGATGTGACTTACTTGCAAGCACATTTGTTTTATCAGGAACTTCTTCTCGTTTGGTCTGTCTGTCTTTACCAACAGTTGCTGGCTGCAAGAGTTCATTACCATACAATAGTGGTGCATTGGCTAGGGACGGAGTCGGCAAGAATAGCAGATACAAGTGGATGATAAGACTATCACCATGAAACAACTGAATCCCTAGAGTGAACACCTCTATCTCTATCTGAGCTGTAGTTCTGCATAGCAGCATGTGTTCTAGAAGTTCTGACTTAGGCCTTAAACGCAATCGAGAGAAGTTTGACTCCAACCGATTGCAGAATTTTCACCTTTGCGTTAGCTGGTGCCAATGTCATGTTTGCATCGGCGCTCAGACCCATGGACGTCATATTAAAATGGATTCCTTTCCCATCATTCCAAGCTTTTTTTAACACCTCACTGCAACAAAATATAACACACATCATGAGGTATATTGAATGTGAAACATTAAGTTCTTGAAGATAGTAAAACTTGGACTACATTATGATGCCCAATAACCACCAATACGTGTTGGAGCGCGTCATTTTGACGAGTGAGAATGCATAACCAGGTCATGAATAAAGGTCGCCGCCTAGAAAGTTATCTCAATGTTTGAACTGCTTTATAGTGAGTCTGAGTGTCAACCCAACTGTAACATGTGTCCACTGGCTGAGTGACTGACACGTGACACTCAACTCTGACTGTGACTCACTCACTCAGTGATTGTAAGTAAGTGTGGATTGTGATGCAGGGTGAATTAGTTATCAGTATTACCAGAACCAGAACTGTTACTAGTACTACTACTACTAGTAGTACTACTAGTACAACTACTACTAGTACTACTATTACTAGTAGTAGTACTACTATTACTACTACGGTAGTAACTAGTAAACTACGTCTCCCAGTAACTAATAACTAAGTAATAATACTAATAAATAATAGTAATAGTCTAAATCTAATCTAATACTAACTAACGAGTAACTACTAACCTAAGTAACTAGTAACTTGTATGTAATACTAGTAATAGTTATAGTAGTGGAACTAGTACTACTACTACTACTACTACTAGTACTAGTAGTAGTAGTACTATTAGTATTACTAGTCTACTCTACACTGTAACTGTAAGTGTAAGTCACTAACTAGTGTAACCTAACTAGTAATAAGTTATTGACTGAGTGAGCGTAGACTGTAGTGACTAATGACTGTGAGTGTGACTGAGAGTAGACTGTAGACTAGTGCAGTGTACTGTATAACTTAGTTTTCCTTACTCTTGTATTACTACTTTTTTTTTGGCTTTCTGATTTTTCCTTTTCCTATTGACACTGTATCCATAACGCTTGCTTCGCCTTTGCTTTGCTAACTTTACCATACTACACGAGTAAAGAGTTATTAATAATTATTTACGAGGAATACAATCGTACAACTACAAGTACAAGTATAACTATAAGTCCAAGAACTGAAAAAGTCGCAAATTGGTTTCCAGCACACATGGGCTAGGCCACTACGAATATCTTTGCTCTGGCGTGAATCTAATAGTGAGAGCCTCGTTGCGCCGCGTAAAACGGCCTATTGGTAACCATTTCAGGTGGAGGCACGGAGATTGACGCCTTTTGGTCTCGTTGTCAAGGTCATCAGCAAACCGAAAGCGCTGTCAGCGGGAAACACGGAACTGTAGGAACTGTAGACCTAACAGCTAAGTTGTAACTTGGTGACTGGGAAGAAGAATCAGCAGCGACAGGCGCCTCCCGTAACTTTACAACTCTCTAGCTGATAATTTAGCTAAATTAACTTCAAGCTCATTCACTCAAACAAAGCGAATGATTGAATGTCAGCTCAGACTCACTCTCAGAGTCACCAACAACCGCCGTTGAATCAAGTATCAACGGATCAACTTCAAGTTAACTCAACTAATCAAGTTCAACACTCGGCCGATCCGACTGAATGAGTTAATCACTAAGTCAGTTACTGTTAGTCAGTAGTTGCTCTCTAAGATTGGCTGGGCTCAGTCAGATGAGTCAATCATTCAATCACTAATCACTCAGTCAATCAATGAATCACATTCTTGGAATTAATCAAACCAATCAAATAAAGTTTTTATAAAGCAATAAGTAAAGAATGATGATTTAGGATTTAATCCAAGTTTAACGATACATTAAGTAATTAATTTTGTCTTCTTACTCACTTACTACTCCTAGTCCTAGGTTTGGAGACGAGAATCTAAATTTGGTATCAGCAAATGCCAAGTGACTAGAGAAGAGCAACAAAGTACAAACAAGTGAACAACAACAACTCAACCGTCAATATCAAGATCTTTCAGTTATAGGCATATCATGGTAAGCCAAGAAGAAGGATAACCGAAAAGTGATTACGCTATTCGACTGATGGCAAACTACCCAAATGTCACATTGGTTTGTGTGGTTAACACTGCTGTGCATGGGGAATGGAGGTCCATTATGAGGCGTAATGAAAGCCGATTTATCACATTGAATCAAATTGAAATCTTATTTGTGAAAGTTGACAAACAGAATGACAAAACTATGGCCGAAAGACTATCTAGGTCTCTGACAGTCTCTCATTCCAAATCAGGTGTTAGATAACCACATTCCAAGTGCCCAATGAAACATTCAGGCAATGTAAAGGCTTTTTTTCAAGTTGCTCCTAAACTTACATGTCTTGCCTATCTTTCCAGGATTCGGTTGCGCTTATCCTGGACATTGGTTTGTCCATGCAGCATCCGACACCAACTGGTGCATCACACCTAGACCAATGCAAGAACATAATAAGCGTCTTTTTGCAGCGAAAGGTAAAATTGATTCCAATCTCCCGATTCCTTTTTTAATTGCATTCAATGTACCTACTTGGATATACATGACTTCCCCCATAACAATTCTTCCCAGGCTTGTAGCTTCAATGGACGCTGCACCACGGTCTCCCAAGACTGTCAGATGCCAACAACATTTATCTACCTACTGCTGTCAGCGGAGAGCGCAGAAATATTTGGAATCAGTGTCTTGGTCTGTGATAATGATTGTGATGAGCAACCCAACTGAGTATTGTAGGGAGGGAACCAAGTGGTTTTGGGATCATTGTAAAACAACCCGCCACCATGGGATGATAGCATTAATTTGGTTAAGCAGTTATGACCGTAGGGTTAGTTATCCTCCTAACTCTATGGTTATGACATATAAGAAGTTAGTTAGCTTTTTGTTTGGTTGATCGTGTTTGGATCTAATGGATGTTGCACGACAGCGTGACATTATAGGTCGTGCACCACTGGTTGTGCTCACTTTTGTCTAATCTAAAATCAAAGTTTGTCGGCTGTTGACAGATATTCAGCAAGTCTACTGATCAAGTGTGCTTGTTCACGTTTGGGTCTACGGACACAGCTAATGAACTGGCGGAAGCAGAGGAGTACCAGAATATCAGTATGGATAGTCCACTGAAGCCAGCTAACTGGGATCTATGCAACCATGTGCAAAATCACATTACAGCTACTGATATAAACGGAGACTGTATCCTTGTCGAAGTTGATTGATGGGTGCTACAGATTAAAAACAAAACTGCGAAAATATACTTATAGTGCTAGGTCCATGATACAGCGCTGGATTTGAGATCACAGGATCCTGGGTTCAAGCCCCAATTATTCTGGGTTACTGTGCCCGATGCGATCTCCTTGCTGAAAGGCAATAAAACAAGCCCTGTCATGAGGTGGAGCATACCATTCCCCTGGCTGTTCTCCATGCTAAACCATAACTGGTGGACTAGCCAGTATCTAAACCAGCGAGTTCACTAGAATTTCATACGGAAATATGTTAATGAATTCCTTAACTCGAACCAGTTATCGATGCGTTGATTGTTGGTTCTACTTACTTGATCAAAGAGACAAGGTAAGTTTGTAATCAGTTTCTTACCAACCACAAGAAGATGACTGAACGGGTTGCTATAACAGCTCTTATATTTAATTATTTTGTAGCTCTCCCAGCGATCCCAAACTGAAGAAAAAGTTGGCTAGCGGTAGAAAGATACTCATGCTTTTGAGTAGTCTGGGTGGTGCTGTGAAAGCAGATTACAGTGAGATAAAAAATATCACCGCTGGCTTCAAGGATAGTGGCCTGGAGCTGCATGTAATGTAAGTTATGAAGACTTGCCATACCTACAGTAGCGACACAATGTCCTTCAAATTGAAAATGTCTTTAGCTTGAATTGATGAAGTAATTGGGGGCTTTGGTAGGGAATAGTGGGATAGCTCATGGTAGAGCGCTGGGCTTGCATTTCTGGTAATCTGGTTTCAAATCGCTCTCACGGCGGCTACCTTTTTGAGTGTGAATTCCTCACATACATATCCCAGCTCCTACCACTACAACAAGCCTCAGGCTTAGAAGGTCCATTAAAGTGTTAGTGTATTAAAAAACATGGTCTCACATTGTACCCTTGATCTCATTTCTTGGAAGATCTTGTTGAAAACCTGCTGCCTCAAATGCTTGACACAATACGATGGTGGGTGGAGCTTAATGATTCCCGTCGAACTCGTCCCTATCTAAACACATATCCGGATCAAGCTGCTGACTCACTATATAGGCTTATATGATCTAAACAGAAAATGAAGTTGTTTTGCTGTTTTAGCAATTTGTTCACAAATTCACTCTATGTACAATGTATTTATGATATCAGCCACATTTTGTGAATTTCTGATGAGAAAACAAAATATGAAAAAAAAATTTGGAGTCAGCATGGCCGCGGATTGATCTCGCTTAGCAAAGCACCGGATGTAATGATCGTTCACCGTTGGCAAGGGCTATTGCGTACAAACTGTCATTGGTATAGCCATAAACTGAATAACAAGTAACTACAGGAATCTCATTGCCCTAGCCATCAGGCATCATGAATGCCTGTACAAAAAATATCGTTAGTTTACTAAGTCAACAACTTTCCGACCAGAGAGTACAAAGAGTTTGACTCGCGCCCGCCGTGTTTTTGGCGACTGTCTAAGGTGATACCGACGCCAACTCTTATACACTTTAAATAGCATGGGCAAGTGCCTGAGTAGAACAAAATGTGCAATTTTCTTATCTTGTATAGCGGAGTGTCTCTGGAAGAGGAAGAAAATGATGGTGATGGTAGTGATGAACCATCCACTAGCGATGGTCGTCGGCCTCCCCGAGATAATGGACAGACAAAACCGAAAACCGCAAGCCAGCTGAAAGGGGAAGCTGTAATAGGCAGCATGCTAAAGGAGTTGGAAGGATGTGCCTACGAATACAGGTGAAGGGCGGAAACTACATTAATTACTGAACGAGCACTAGCTTATGAGTGTGCCCATCACTGGCAAAAATCAAAGTTTCAGGACAGTTTGTAAGCAGGATTTTCCAAAAAGCTCTCTAGCGCTGCTTATCTAGTGATAAATAAGTACCCAAATCTCTTCAGAGGTGAGAAGGTGAATGCGGTGAACAAGAGAAGTAATACCCGACCTCAGTTACATCGGTGTCGGGACATAGGCACTTCCCTGTTCGACAATTAGCTATGTGAACAACTGTTACCTTAATCCCTTAGGGAGGCAATGGCTGCAATGACAGTGTTTGGTACAAAGCAGAAGAACTCAATGGCATGGAATACAGAGCTTACAATCGGCGCTGACCTCAAAATACCAATCTCTGCATTCAAACTGGTGGGTTTATATTTTGTTTCTCACAGGCAACCACCCTTACTATAGTTAGTGAAGATGGGATTGTGCTGTGTGTTTTTGTAGTTCAAAGTTGATTTAATTGGTTTGCCAAAGTTATTACATTGCGGTTCTTGAGTATCAAACCATGTAAACGACTATCGCGTGTCAAGCTCTGGGGTACAGCGAAAATACTCACGGTCATTTTCAGCTTTCTCGACTATAGCGCTGCCCAAAGAACTCTATCTAACTTATTATGTATATGGAGGATCCTGTCAACATCAAAATTATTCATACGTATCACTGAGATGATTACCTCCAAAAAACTATGGTGAAAGAATGTGGTAATAGTGACCAGCACTCTGTATTGAACTGGTTGCTCTACAGGTGACCCGTGAATCTTTACCAACTTTCAAACGGTGTGCAGCTGCAGATAAAAGTCAAGATATTGACAAGAAAGTTGATACATTCCTTGCGGACGAGACAGAGACTATGGTGACATCTGATGATATTATCAAAGGTTGGTACTAGATAGGTAAGAGGTATGACCCCAGAGGTAAAAATGGTAATAGTATAATTACTGCCAGGAGTGTTGTGTTTAAAGGGGTTATGTTATGGTCGAGGGTAGATGCACTTTTGAAGTTGTGTTCCCCATTCTTAAAGGGAGGCAACTCCGCACTAATTGCAGCGATAGCGAGTGGTTTTTTCCACAAAGTGATTATCGCTCACTCGAATAACTACGGCCCGAATGGCCCAAATAGAAAAAAATGGGATCTAATTACCAAAATTTGGTAACCTAATGATCTCTATTCTCTCATAACATCGAGTAGAACTCAAAATTGAACATAATATTAGGGAAAACTGAAGTTATAAGAAGTGCTTTGCCGGTTTTCCCTAGCCCTAAATAAGACCGTTGCATTCGGGCCTCATCATTGCTCAATAATGGCACTAACACTCGCTGACAGAGATGAAAAGCTGCACTCTGTTTTCCAAACATCTGCACGTAAGCTGAGAAATCAATGCAAGCACCAACAACTCTGTGTTGATTTCCTATCTCGAGGCCAATTTTGTTGCGTCAATAGTCCGACAAGAGCATCGCCGAGGGCTCTAAGCATGTGCATTATATAGGGCAATATCTGATCTTCCATTTGAGCTGAATGTTGGGTCCATGTATTCATGGTAGGGTTCAGCATACGAAAACAAGTGAAAACACCTTTGGCCATGACGGGATGAATTAATAAGAGTCTTTTTGCTTACACCCGTGTGCCCCACATATAAGGTGGCTGTACAATATGGGAGAACTTTCTTTATTTGACGTCGCGATCTGAAACTGACGAGAGTGTTGGGAAAGGCAATATTTTATCCAAACTGAGATTCGAACCAAGGACCAAGGCCCGGTATTTTATTGACTAAGCCATTGCTTCATTGTTTTGTATATAGGTTATCGTTATGGAACAGATTTGGTCCCTTTTACCGATGATGATATGAAGAACATGAAATATACCGGTGGAGAGAAAAGCTTATCCTTGATTGGATTCGCAAATAGTACAGGGGTAAGTTTAAGTTCACATATATGCACAAGTAAGCTCATAGCTCATTGCTAACTGACTGGTGCAGTTGCGGCGCCACCCAGATAATGTCTCATCTGCTGAAGTGCTCACTGCCCCAATTTGTATGCCAGATCTCTCAATGCCGACCGATGTGGCGCTTAATTGCGCTGATTATTGGAGTAAAGAAATCTAACTCTAGGATAAGAAAAAGACGGCAAACATGCCTATGCGGTTGCATTAGAGATCCCGCTCAGGCCGGGTTCTCTTTGCAATGGTTTGTTTTGGAACATTTGATGACTTTTATTCGGTGTATAAAGAAACTCTTAGTCTCCTATTTCCCAAGACAATGTTGAATCCTAGCAAGTCATGCATGGGCAGTTTGCGAGACCCGCTTACATTGACGCTTAGGACTCTTTCTCAGGTAGATCACATTAGGCAGAGGAGGTTCTACATCATCTCTGATACGGTGGATTATGAATTTCAGGGAGTGTGGGTTGTGTTTTTAGGTACCACTGCATTGGAGAGCTGGTACAGACAGCATGCTCGTAACAGCTCAGAAGGCTGATCCCGTGGCCGGTAGGGCTTTGTCAGCACTGATAAGAGCTCTATTTGAGACTGATAAGATAGCCATAGTGAGAAGAGTCTATAATAAAGCATCGGCGCCTGTGATAGGCGGACTCTATCCTGTGATAGATGGTGAAGAAGAGGTAAACATATGCTGAGCCATAAGGAATTGTTGCCAGCTGTATAGATAACCACAATAAAGTAAACTGCCTAATTGCCCTCATGCCATGGTGTTGTGGGATGGCTTCTAGCAGGTTAGAGGTTAGTTAGCCACACATCGACCACTGGCAACTTGGCTACTCCTTCATGATAAGGTGGATAACCCAGGTACTCTTAGAGGGGTGTGAGTGTGTGCGTGCGGGCATTCATGGACAGGTAAACTGGAATCGCCGATGGATTTACTAGTATCATTGTTGCTGTTGACACAAAATGAAGTTGAATAACCGGCGCCTGTTTTGTAGTATCTCATCTTCATTGAGTTGGCATTTATGGAGGATCTTCGTGAATATGAGTTTCCTTCATTACCGGTGGATCCGGATCCTGAAAACAAGCAGGCCCCCACAGGTGTGTGTGTGTGTGCGTGCGTGCGAGCGCGCGCGCGCGCGCGCGCGTGCGTGCGTGCGTGTGTGTGACACTGACTAGAAGGTCTCATGACCACTTTAAATGATCGAACCAAGGGGCACTCCTCTCGGCTGTGTTTGGATTGTGTGAAACTTCAAGGTGGTATCACTGTATCCCACCTTTGATCCCGAATAGCAGGATCCTTTCCGTATTGTCTCAACTGTTACAGTCACATTTAGCATCGTCTACGCGTATGTATAATTGATCAAAAGTACAACTACAAAGCTTAAAATATGCTGATGAGGGAAACACGACTTTGAGTTCAGATGAAAAGTCTCAAATTAGAGAAGTAAAAAAGTAATTTCGGCAAGCTGAGAATTATAATTAATTTGCTGTGAAGGGTCATTGCATGTGAATTGTTGATACCATGAGTTTGTGTCCACACGCCTAGTCATGGTTGTCAAAGTGTGATTTCATAAATGTATGTCTACATTCAGGTCTCTTGTTGGCCTCTTCCCATTATTTTTATTTATGTCTTTGTCTAGATGACCAACTTGCTGCTGTTGATGCTCTAATAGATGATATGGATATGACTACAGCTGATGGGTAAGAAACGGCTAGATGGCCTGGTTGTGTACATACGTGTATAGGTGTGGGTAGTGAGGGGTAATTATTTATTATGAGTTAGTTCACCATGGTGCAAGTTTGACTTCAATGGATTCGTTTGGGGTAGCCTTTTCTCTGGGCAAATGCGTGTATCTCACTATTTGATTTTATAGGGACGCGGAGGATATGATTTCACCCGGAAGCATGACAAATCCAACACTTCAACGTCTTTTCCAGGTAGGAGTTAAGTTGAACTGTTAAATGCCACTGTGTGATGGATAACAGTGACATGCTTTTATGTCACTGTATATAACTGTTAAATAATTTGTTTTCGGGTCGCAGTGATACAGAGACCGCAACTAATAAAATTGCTGCCTGGGCAAGATTGGTATATATACACTGGCTTTCTATGGTTCGCACCGGTCCAAATAAACACTTGATGCTAACCATGGCATCAAAACCGGTTCGCACTCATTCGAACTCAATCGGTGCACACCCAGTGGCGATGCGCACCTTGGAAACGCCTGGTTCGCGCCGTTTAAAGCAGTCTTTTGTTGTGGAGGTAGAAATTTGTGCTTTACTTTATCCGCGTACTACGTAGCCGCTGAAGTTTGCTACAAATATGGTGTGTAAATTTCCAAACGATGAAATTTCTCGGTTTATCAATAGGATTACAAACATTCGCGGTCGTTTCGGACTCATTTTGGAAACATACTCTGCAGAACGGTAAAAAGTATTTCGCAGAAAATATATATTTGATTGGTAGAAGACAACTCCTACTGGGGACCAGATCGAACCATGAAAACTGATCGCATTTTCAGTTCGAACCAGTGCAAACTCCCGGTTCGGACCGGTGCGAACCATGGCAAACCAGTGAATGAAAGCTGACTATGCCCAGGGGTACATCCACTTTAACAGAATACCCACTAATTGAATGTGAAGACAAGACTGAACTGCTTTGTTTTTATACCACCCGCCAAAGCTCGGCTACTTTTCTCTAGATGGGAAAAGGGAGTCGATAACAACTGGGGAGTGATCTGACCCTTACATGTAGCAGTTTACAAATCAGCCCTATTACCATTCCTCTATTTTCTGTAGAACTGTGGTTACTGGTTGCAGTATTAGAATCAAACCCTGTGTTAACCTTTGATTTTAGGTGTTATCGGCAAGGGCCATGGATGAAAACTGTGCAATACCCGAGCTTACGCAATCATTGAAAGAAGCCATCGACTATTGTCCAGTATCTCTGCGTAAAGAAACTGAGGAAAAGCTGAAATCTCTCTTCCCATTAGAAAGAATCGCTAAAGAGAAGAATGCTGGTGACAATGTGTATAAACAGAGGTACGTGTGTCTAAATTAAACACGTGTGTATGTCTATTGGAACATTTTATCCTTGTAGGTTTTTCAATGTTTTCGCAAGACCTCTGCTGATAACCTTTGATCAGTTTAAAGGCCTTCTGGTTCAAAGACAGCAGGTTTTTCCATTATTGTGGTATGTCTTCATTTGTAGTTTATGCTCGTTACTATAAATCCTGTACTTTCAACCAGTTTAGTAGCGTTACTTTTAATTCATTAATCCTATTTTATATAATACAGTGGGGTTGTTGGCGCATCTAAGGCTGATGATATTTCCACTACCGGTGCCAGTCTAACAGACATGAAGGGCAATAATGTCACCTCTGTTGGTTTTACTGATCCAGTTGGCGACTTTAACACAATGCTAAGCTCTGAAAGTCTGCGAGACAAAGGTAATACACTATTTTATTATCCAAATTCACTAAGATTTTCAATGTTGAAGACCCAAAGGTTCGTTTAAAATGATCATAACTTCAGTCGGGGGGGGGATGGGGGAAACGGCCATGGCTTTTTTGCTGCTGGTGATCAAACCAATGGGTTCTCACAGTTCGGAGTTGATCAATCTGTTTGCCAATAGTTCCGCATTGTGGTTCTTAGTATCAGATCGCGCAGGCCACTACCACATGCCAAACTCAGTGGTACTAACCTAAAGATAGGCATTTACCATGTCAAATTTGTGGTCTAGTAGCCGAATGGGGGACATAGAGCCCCTCTAGGGATTAAAGGCTACAGACAAAACAACTCATGACTTGTTGAATCTGTGAAAGAGTTGAGTAGGCCACAGTCACTAGGCATGAATTTCAGTGACGGTCAGTTAGAGGCCTGACTGTTAGGGGCTCTACAAGTAGTCTGTTGATTGACAAGTTTCCCCGGCAATTACCTATCTCCGGGTTAGTACCACTGAGTTTGGCATATGGTGATGGTAGTGATGTACACAGTCTGATACTAAAAGAACCACAATGCGAAAACATTGGAAAACAGAGACGATTTTGAGCTGCAAAAACTATTTGGTTTGACCATCACCAGCAGAAAAAACACGCGACCATTTTAACTTTCCCGACTATAGTTTAGGCTTCGACAGAATATTTTCCACCTTATCTGTTTGCCTGTTTATTATCCGTCGGCAGCAGGGTTAATAGACCATTACATATTTATCATAAAAATGTTCTGCTATAATTGCCAGCTCTTACCGACGAAATTGTGATACTTCTATTCCAGACTTTGTATTTGCAGCATACAGCGAGTTGGGTGCCGTTATATTGCAACTAATCACTGAGTCCGTTGGCGATTCTCTCTTCGCTAAAGCTATGAATGCCATCACCCAAATGAGGACCGTAACTGTAATGACTCAACAGGTGACGTTGGCACAAAATAGTTATTTGATGTGACTGTGTGGTCCAATTGTACCGCTTAGGCGAGGCTCAACCACAATGCTTACAAACAAATCGATATGTGAAGCGGATTTTGTGTTAGGAAAGTGCAGATGATAAACCTGCTCTTGAAACATTGGCAAGAGGGATTTCGAGAACACATGACAAATGATTAGGCTATATTGTTGCTGTGGTTGTTGTGGTGCGTGAATGTTCCAATGTGTTGGGTAACATTTCATGAGCCAATGGTGAAATCTCAAGTTAGACGCGTTTTTAAAAAATTCAGTCTAGAAGTTTTTTGAGACTGAAATCAACAAAAGTTTTATTGTTTTGCTATCATCAAGGTTTCAAGAATAACCAGGTTGTGTAATACATGTTCTTTTATTTACAGGCATATGCGCCCGCATTCAATGATTTTATGATCTCTCTCAAATCAATGGTTCACAACAAACAGCAAATGGAATTTTGGGAGCATTTTGTCAAAGGTAATCTTGTGTGATAACTCACTTTTTAAACGCGAATTTTTTTTCAAATAATCATAAACTTGCCCATCAGTCAGTTACATGTGATTATAGCTGGGGTGACGCTGATAGATAGTTCTGAATGCTCAACCAGTACGGTGACTTCATCGGAAAAGGAAGGCTATCTGAAAGCTGAAACTGTCACCAGTTTGGAGACTGATGCCCCTGCTGGTGATGATGATGATGATATGGTAAGTTCAGCCAAACCGATAGCTTAGTGGATAGTGCATTGAGTCTAGGTCGTAGATCCCTGGTTCTCATACTCAGTAACGGGAGTAAGGGTGCCACACAAACTGTGACTACGATTGCTCCGGATTGTGACATTAAAGGAGCCGCACCCATAAATTACTGGCTTTTTCTATGAAACCATCAACGATTCTGGAAAACGAGCTGTTGGTTTTAAGGATGATGCCCATAATGCTACTGCAACACCGAACTAGTTTACGCAGTGACCCAACGGTTTATGCACTGCTAGACTTTGAATACAGCGATGCCTATGTGTTATTGGATGCATATAGGGAAAGCTATGCTACATGTATGTGTGGCAGAATTTAACTGCTTGGATGTTGATAACAGCAATGGTTACAACCAAACTGATATGCGAGGCAATCTTTTGTGTTATGAAAGCCTAGTGATGTGCCTTTTCTCGAAACTTCAACGAAAGGGACTTTAGGAACAGAAAGCGTTGACTAGCTTATGTTGTAATTGTGTTATCCAACAACTCAAAAGCTAGTAAAGCCATTTCAAGGTGAAGATGACTTATCCAATTCCAAGTTATAGTCATTTTTTGAGTCCAAAATCAGCAAAAAATATTGTTTTGTTGTGACGCTAACTACCGTCGAGTCAATAGGTGCATGCGTATGATTAGGTTTTGGTGTCTGAAACGGGGTTTCAGACGCATTCTCAGTTCCACTGCTCGAAAGTGCGTTTCTATAAACCATGTATGTACCTCAGCTGCGTCTGAAAGCGAGTGAATTCAATCACGTGAACAGAATTCTGTACCTGAAAGTGGGCGTGCTAGTTTATAAAGTGTCACCGTTATCAAAATGTCATGGCTGTCTATCGATCGGTTAGTGATTCTAGGGTCGCTTCCTTGTTGCGAAACAGACTGCACAATTTTCTGTTCTGTCCGACACGCTTTTTAACCGTGCGGATCTTTTCCATGGTGTTGGAATTTTTTTAACTGCGTCTGACCAAAATTACGCAAATACACCTATTATCTGTATTTAAACGGCGTACTGTCCCTTTCTCCAGTTGTAGTCTCATCAAACCATAATCATTTCACCTTCTTTTTCAGTTGGATCTCTTGTAAACGTGCACTATACGACACCAGAAGACTGAACCAAACCATGGTTGTTATCTATTTGTACCTCAATAAAACGTTTGTAATATTTCTAAAAATTGCTCAATTATTCGTCAATTGAAGCAGTCAACGGAATTGTAGGGTTGAAATTTTGGATAATTGCGGCAACTAATTTGGTATAGACGGACTGGTACTCTCACAACACCCATGGAACACTGGCTCAGTTCATTGTCTCAGCATCACGTCAACGAAATGCAGTCAATAGAACACGCATTACGTATAGCCTGCAGTAGGGTACTAAAGGGTGGGAAGGGTAGCGACAATGAACAGAACTTCAATTAACGCGAGGAATTGGGGGAGCGCCGTCATTTTGTCTCTCTCTATGTTGTACAATGGGTATATGTTGGGCTTGGGGTTGCTCAAACAAGTCGAGAAAAGGGCTGTTCATGGCGCGGTTTCTCAGAGATGACGGCAGAGGAAAGCAATGGCTGGCCAAGATAAAGAGAGAGAGGGCGAACCCACCGATTCAGCCAGGATTTGTGAGGTAAATTATACAGTACATAGCAGGGAGACTGAGAAGCACTAGTCTAGACTACTACTAGTACTAGTTTACTTGCTTGCTGAGTAGTGAGTTACTTACCTACTAAGCTACTTACTTTACTCAGTCAGTCACTGATTTACTCACTTACTGACTAACTGAGTAGTGAGGAAACGGAGAATTGGGTTGGTAGTGGGATGGCGCAGGCTGTAGTGTAGAGTGTTCATGCTTTTGTGTGCATATAGCATACTGTAACGCTGTAACTGTAAGTGTAACTGTGGAACTTGTAAGCAATAAGGATGGTGCTTGGGGGAGGGACTGTGATAACCGTGTTTGATAGTGTAGGTACCATTCTTCTGTTTTGTTGAGATGGCACCTATTGCAAACAGTATCAATTATGTGTGTATATTCAACCATTTGTTGCATATATGTATAAGAGTTGATCTGTTGTTTTTAGGCCCACTTTTAGCCTCACATGTTCGAGAAGATCCGTGAAGATGGTTCCAAGCGACTGCGCATGGATGCGTACCCTACGCTATTCGTCCATTCTGCCCCACCGAAGCGCAGGAAGCCACCAGCGGATAGGTCGTTTCCTTTACAGCCATCTCCTGTCTCGTCACTTGGTGATCACTCCTATGCCTCAGCTGATGTCTCGCACGCCCCAATGGCTATTACAGTCAATGATCATGATTATCAGGATGTTTGCGCGGGTGTTTATTTGGTATCTCTGCAGTTTACAAAGCATAGTGTGGCGAGGTTAGTTATTGTTTTGTGGGTAAACTGTCCAGTTGTATATCTATGATGTCATATTTCTCTGAACAGAGCCCATGGATTCTGATACAGCCTCTCCTGAGTTGGATTTGACGGCTCTGAAAGAAGAAATTTCGTTACTTCATGGCAGGTTACATAAGGTGTGCTTTGGTTAAAATATGCTCGGTTATGAGTTCTGGTCATAGACCTATTACTTATCCCATAATAAATAGGAATAAGTAATAGCTTTATGGTTCTCGTTCACGTTCAGTTGGTTTGGCCTGCTCGATACCAGGGTTATGGATGTAAGGCTCGTTGGTGATAGTAATGCAACCTCAACATTACTTATCACTCCTTGCATTGTCTTCTTGTTCTTGCTGTCGCTGTTTACTTTGGAGCATATTGGTGACTGCGCAATTGGAGCTGTGTAAATTTGCGAGCTTCACTATACTGCGATTGCATTTTCACCATTGTAATCCCAATTCCACAGTTTTTGATTCTCAACAGTTGGGACTGTTTGTTGATGCTGCAGACCACATGGGGCGTCTTATTTCTGTGGATGGCCTCAGCAACCCCGAAATCGGGTCGCATAAAGTACATAATTATCTTCGATAAAGTGCTAGTGTAATTGTATTGTTGTTTCGGATATGGATGAGATCTACCGGTTTCGAACTCTTGTCGCGCCGCAAAACATAGTAAGTATGTCCGACAATCAATGGTAAGTTGGAGTTTGTCATCGATTCTGTTCCCCGCTTATGGTTCTCAGCACAGCCCAGAGAAGCTTGTAGATATGTGTCTTTACCAGCATATGTCCTGATAGACCCAAGAAGCAAACCGCAAGCTTCAAAGAAAGCAGGCACAGTTTAACCGGATCTTCAGTTCAGATCAACTCAGAGCAATGGAGCGACGAAGTACGCGAGGAATGACATGGGAAGAAGGTACTGTTAAGAAGGCACTTGGTCTACGATTCTCCTGTGGCTTAACAGGATATGAATCCCTACTAGAGCACGGTCTCCCCTTTCCATCAATACGTACTCTGCAGAGACAAATCCAGCACGTCCCTTTCCGGCCTGGAATTCTGTCAAAGATATTCAGCCTAATGAAAGAGAAGGTAAAATTCAGCCAGTCTCATATTTCTAGCAGGTTTATTGCATGCATGCGACGACTAGACAAACTTCACTGACTGACTGACTCCCCCTTTTGACTATCGGACTGGTTGACTGTCCAGGTGGCTACCCCGCTGACCCCGCTACCCCGCTGACTGGTTATCTGACTGACCAATCAGCTTCAGATATGTATATGTATCCACATTCGGAATTGGTGATAACTGTATTTAGATTCTAATTGTACATACACGCGCGCGTGCACACGCACATACGTATATTGATAACATAGGTATATAAATCTATGCATGCATGTGGCACCTACCCCAGCTATCGCTACAGTAATCATGATTGCTGGAGTAACAACGCGCTGGAAACAGGTGATTGGATATCACCTCACAAATAAGAGCACTGACAGTGCGCAGCTCAAGCCACTCGTCATTGAAGCAGTAACTCATGCCCATGAGATTGGACTGTCAGTATTGAATGTGACCACTGATATGGGGGCGTGCAACCAAGCCATGCTTAGAGCTTTTGGGATTCATTGTTCCCGAGAGCTAACCCCTGTTAACTCGATAGAGCACCCGTGTGATAGTGACAGGCGGCTGTTTTTTATGGCTGATGTTCCGTACCTAATTAAGCGCCTCAGGTGTTCTTTTGTGTCTAATGAGTTTATGTATATTTCATCGTCTGTTGTGGAGAAAAAGTCCTTGCCCGGCAATATGGTCTCACTCGAGCCTGTTTGCCAGTTACTTGTTGTACAGGAAACCAGAGACCTGAGAATAGCTCCCTCTCTCTCCCATGATGTGATTACCCCCAACACCTGGGAAACCATGAATGTGGGCCATGTAAGTTCTGGGCTTCGATTTCTCGTAGATCAGTTCTAAGTACCTGAGTCTAAGGTACCCCTTTATGTGACAACTGCGCGGTTTTTCGATCAGTGCCGTCATTGGTTCGACCTAATGTCATCTCGAAATCCTACTATGGCCATATCCAAATTTAAGGATGGGGAGTATGAAAAGACTGCCTCCTTTCTCCGTGATAGTATTGAGCTCATTACTGGGTTGAAAGTGGGTAGCGGCGGTAAATACAAACCCTTCCAAAGTGGTATGCTTTTAGCCACACACAATGTATTATCTATTGCCCAGGACCTTGTAGGCCAGGATAAAATTCTGTTTCTCCTGACAAGTAGATTCAGCCAAGACTGTCTGGAGAATGTTTTTAGCTCGGTGAGGCTAAAAAATCCAACGCCCACCCCATTAGAATTCTGCAAAAACCTGAGGTGTGTGCTGGTGGCGCATTATTTACGGGTGCCGTCGAGATCAAATTATGACGCGGATGATCGGCATTTCTTAGGCGACCTGCTCCAGCTGCCCCCAATCCGGGACACTTGTAGTGAATATTTTTAAAGTGTTTTTCCTCTCTTTTTTATATAATAATATAATTTATTATTATTATCTGCATGTATGATTAATCACCCACGCCGGGTCTAGGTTCATGCGATGGTTTCCTTAATTCCCTCGCCGGGACTAAGTTCATGCGATGGTCTACTTAATTCCCGAGCCAGGACTAAGTTCATGTGATGGTCTACTTAATTCCCGAGCCGGGATTGAACTCCATGCGATGGTCTCACCTACTTCAACTTGACACTGTCTAAACATTCGACTGCACACGCGGAATGCTCCAGGGGTCCTTCCGACACCCAGGCAAAGATGGAGGGCATGCTCACACTTAATTATGCTCTTCCTACATTGACACCTGTCTGCTGTGCCCTAAGTGCAGGTGTATATACAAGCTACATGACCTAAACTAGAACGTCTCTCACCGGGTGCTGGAGGGTGGTTGATCAGAGAATCACAAGTCGTGTAGATAGAATAATCAGGTGCGAATAGAGTATATTGCGGAGAAAAAACCGTGTCACAGAATGTTGCAATGCAGATGCCAATACAACAAGAAGGGCCTCCCTCCTCTTTTATATCACTATGTGGAGGTCAGCCCCAGTACAATAACCAATCCTAAAAACCGTAACAAACACTCCACCAATAAACTTCAAGCTAGAAAACACGTGTTCCATAACGTCCAAAGTGTCCTTAATTAAAAAACACAGTCAAGTGGCTGGTCTAAAAAACCGCATTCGCACCTTCCTCCCATTCTAGACAACAGATGCACAGGGCTACTTAACATATTGTTTTTCTTCTCTGGAATGTGTTGTCGCATGGTCCACTCCAGATATTTCCTTCCCAACACACTCACGAGGGAGAGGAGGAATTTGTATGCTCTTTGTCTCCAGAAGGTCTTGATGCTCTTGATAAGAGCATCCTCTTTCATATTGCGGGTTATTATCTACATGTTTTGCGTAAGACTAAACAAACATGCTCCAACTGTTTTGATGCGGTTACCCAGTCAGACCCGCTACCAGCAGTCGGCAGCCTCTCTGCCATGAAGGAGCTACACAAACTGCAAAAGAGGTTCGCCGAAGTGAGATTAAGATTCTTGTCGGGATGGGAGCAGGGATAAAGCTTTAAAGCGTAAAACAGTCCACCGGTCTAGTAAAAGTCTGGCCATGAGCGCCGCGGTGAAGAGGTAATTTCATCCGCAAGATATTTGTCATCATTCCTACCTGCTGGTACATTGCACTTATAGTGATTCTTCTGCGTGTCTTGTATGTAGGTCTTTATTGTGTGAAGATATGACAAAATAAAATACCCTATGTCTTGAATTATTAGTACCATTATAACATGAATTGATCAATAGAACGCACCTTGTATCTTTGCTCATCGTGTTTATATACCACACACACTTTTAGATCTAGCACAAAGCAACAATTCTGACTAAAACTAAAACGCATCCGACTTCAGTTCCCAATACCGAACTATGGCGTCTGGTTGCTCAGCGACTCGGACACAAAATGGCGCCTGCGAGATCTCATTGGCGCCACCCTTCCCACCCTTTAGTACCTTAACCTGCAGTTGCAATCCCAAGTAGATAAGCCAAAAATTGCCATGACTTACGAATCCACAAAATACCTTTCAATTGAATTGCTTAATCTTAGCTCCTAACATAGGCGAGCGCACCGACAAATGCAGCTACTAACAGGACCAACTAAGTAACCCTCCCAACCAAATTACAATTCGCCCATCTCTGTCAATGGAATGCCATGTTACATGCAGATAGGTAAGTAGGACCCCCTTCTTCTATGAGCATCTATGAGCCTGGCCACAAAATTGTCTCAAATTTATTTTTAATGGGGGGATTGACTCCCGACTACATACATATTTAAACACAACTGTTTCTCAGTACACGTCAGTCTAAAGTGTCGGTTATAAACGTTGTCAATTCTTGGGCACAAACATTGAGGCTATCCGGCAAAGAAAAAAACGACACTCAAATTATAACATTGCCCACAGGGGAATGTTAAAATATAGTGACCATCACCATAAAAATGGCTATTATAATCACCAACAAGGGATGCCATAACAAAACCGCCTATACAAATTATGTCATCCCGACGCAGTAGCAGTTTTCTCTATCCCAACTGAAGATGCTAATGATTATTCCAAGGGACAGGAGTGTCATAATCTAGTTGTTGTCCTTTTTCTGCTCTTCTTGTTTTTGCTCTGAGCTGCTGTCAGAACTGCTAGACTGTCCCTCTCTCTCGGCAGCCATCTGCAATGATGTAAAGAAGTTTTTAATACACTACATACATGTAATCCAGATATTTTCACTATCTTGATTTAATTGATATAGTCACATTAGGTACATCCGCATGATCAGCTTTTCTATGACTGAACCTGTTTTCGGTCGCAGTTTCAGCTCAAAATAGCCACCAAAGAGTGCAATTTTAAAAAGCATTTCCGAAGACTGTGACCGAAATCATGCGAACGGACAACTGGGGACTAGAATGGTAGTTTAGGCAATGTCAATGTTACCGCAAAGAGATTTTCTTACTATGTTGAGATAACAAATCATGAACGACCGTTCGACGCTAACAAAGTTGAAATTGAGAGAGGACCACTCCGATGTGATAGAACTCTGTAAGTTTGCGGACTGCGATTTTCTGACTGTGACGGGCGTTAACGTGATAGTGACAGAAATTTTTTGATTACATCTCACCGAAATTACGAGAATAGACCTAATATAGTACCTTTTTGTAGGCGATCTCGAACAGTTTAAGAGAATCCTTCTGGAATTCTCCTGCCTTTTCCTTGATTTCTTCGGGTGAGTGGTTGTCCTTGTTGACCATCATGTCCTTTAGACTTTGAAGAGACTCCTTCAACTTGTTGTACTACAATATATGAAACAGAGTAGCTTCAGTGTCAACTATGGAGCGCTAACATTTGTCATCACAAGCCTTCCTGAATGTGGAAGCTAAATAGATCATCGTTTCGCAGTAAGCCTTATCTGAATTTGTGGCGTGGTTTGTGCAATAAATACAAAAATACATTTGTCCAGACTATCCTGCAAAGCAACGCAATCATTACAACAAATGGGGAACTTACGGCTGCTCCCTTTTCCAGCATTTCAGAAATGCGAGATTCTTATCATGACCAGCCTAAAGTTAAAAAAGCTAACAAAGAGATCAAAATTAATGTTGGTACCTCATCATCTGGCAACTGTGACCTGTACTCCTCCATCTTGGTTTCTGTGTCATGGATCATGCTGTCAGTCTGGTTTACGGCCTCGATCATTTCTCGTCTCTTGGCATCCTCGGCAGCATATTTCTCAGCATTTTTGATCATGTTCTCAATATCATCCTTAGACAATCCACCCGATGACTGTATCACAACTGGGAACAAAGCAAAAATAAAGGTTGGAAAACGCATCAACCAAAAAATCAAGGCGACTGAAAGATCCAAATAAAATGTTTTACTCCCAAGACAACAATAAATATGCACCAGTAGAGAGCATTTCAACCTCACACTATACTTACTCTGTTGCTCTTTGCCAGTTCCCTTGTCTCTAGCAGATACATGCACAATACCGTTAGCGTCAATATCAAAAGTAACCTCAATCTGTGGCACACCTCTTGGTGCTGGTGGAATGCCAACCTGTACGAAAAATAAAATAAAAATACATAGATATTGTAAAGAAACGCCACAACAGTATTGGTGGACAGAACGCCAGACAGTGACAGAATGACAGAGTTGTCTTCCCATTATTGGTGTGCACTGGATAGTTTTTGCTACAATAACCTACCAGTTGGAATTGACCTAGTGTTTTGTTGTCGGCGGCCATCTCACGCTCGCCCTGCATCACCTTAATCTCGACCTGGGTCTGCCCATCAGCAGCAGTGGAGAAGACCTGTTATAAACAATAAATCAGTCAGTCAGTTATACATGACCATAAGGAGTCCCTGAGTGGGACGTACTGTAGCAATATTGCACGAAATCTCAGCCCATTTTTGTATCCAGGGGGCCAAACATCTATCAACGACTTGGTATCAGTGTGGGAGGAAGCAATGTAAACAATTCAATATACCCACCTGACTCTTTTTTGTGGGAATAGTGGTGTTTCTGGTGATAAGCTTGGTGAAGACACCACCAAGTGTTTCGATACCGAGTGAAAGTGGAGTCACATCGAGCAGCAGGACATCTGTTACATCACCAGCGAGAACACCACCCTGAATGGCTGCTCCCATAGCCACAGCCTCATCTGGGTTAACAGACTTGCTGGGGGCTCGGCCAAACACCTCCTGTACTGTTGATTGCACCTGAGGTAAGAGTAAAACTAGTACTTCAATGTGAAAAAACACCCTTTACCTGCATTACTGCGCATGGTTCTGCAGCCATAATAAACAAATTCAGAACAGAATTACTCCTGTTTGCCTGGACTGACTCACCTTTGGCATACGAGTCATTCCACCGACAAGAAGCACTTCGCCAATATCACCTCTGGTGACCTCCGCATCCTGCATGGCTTTCTTGCAGGGCTCAATCGTTCTTTTGATGAGACTATCTACGAGCGATTCAAACTTAGACCTGGAGAGTTTCAGGGTCATGTGTTTAGGGCCGGAAGCATCCATAGTCAAATAGGGTAGATTGATGTCAGTCTAAAAAATGGAAGCCAGTCTAAAAAAGCAAGATGTCACGATCAGCAGGACCCACGGGATTTTCGTTTGGTGAGTGTTAAGTAAGAACTCAGCCCAATACTGGTAGCAACCACTGATGGTCTAGCAAGGAGCACTGGAGTCCGTCTATATTTTCGCTCCGGGTCGATAGACAGGTTTGTCTTGAAAGAGGGAATTAGGAGTACACATTCACAACGGAAATCTGGCAGGATAGGAGGGCGATGGGATAGGATTCAGGTGAGATAAAAATGAACAGCAAATATGTTGGACCCTATGGGATGCATTCAAGATGAAAGACCTTAGTATCATCAACATAATAATGGCAAAAACTGTACCTGGACGGATGAAGAGAGCTCACATTTAGCCTTTTCAGCGGCTTCTTTAAGTCTCTGCATTGCCATGGGGTCCTTGGTGACATCAAGACCGGAGTCTCTCTTGAACTCATCCACCAGGAATTTGAGTAAGGTGTTATCGAAATCCTCACCACCAAGGAATGTGTCTCCATTGGTCGATTTCACCTCAAATACTCCCTTTTGGATTTCCAGGATAGATATATCAAAGGTACCACCTCCGAGATCGTAAATAGCAATCCTTAAGTACATAACAAAAAATTTAACAAGAAAATGAGACTGGATCGGCATGGCACAGCCGACTGCATATACATATTATTCAGACAAATGGTGAAGAAGGGACTCACACTTTATCTTCAGATTTGTCCAGGCCATATGCGAGGGCAGCAGCTGTGGGCTCATTAATAACTCTCAAAACATCCAGTCCAGCAATCTGTCCAGCATCCTTTGTAGCCTAACAATGACCAACAGACGTATTGTTATTTCATTGCAATGTTTAATTTTCAGAACACAGGGACAACGGTTCCCCCAACAAATAATAAGAGTCAAAACAATGATGAGTAAACCTCCTAACAATGGACCGACGGTTGTAAACATACATCCAAATTGAATGGTGAGGCTCTTGAGTAAAAACTGGTACATTGTCATTTTCATGTTATTCGCCAATGCCTACCTGACGCTGAGAGTCATTGAAATAAGCTGGAACTGTTACAACTGCATTCTTTACTGTTCCACCCAGGTATGACTCGGCAGTCTCTTTCATTTTCATTAAAACAAAGGCACCAATCTGGCTGGGTGAGTACATCTTTCCATTGGCTTCGACCCACGCATCGCCGTTACTAGCCTTAACTATCTTATAGGCTACATTTTGTCTGCAAATAGATTACACCATAACTAATTTCGATTTAACCGAGATGTTTAAATCGGTATGTCAGGCAGAGGACACTCAGATCAGAGAAGACTGAAAAACTGCATGCGTGCGCAACCACTAGCAACTGAATCAGTCACTTACATGTCTTTCTGCACTTCTGGATCTGTAAATTTTCGTCCAATCAATCGTTTTGTAGCATACAGGGTGTTTGCGGAGTTGGTTACTGCTTGTCGTTTAGCAGGCATACCAGCCAATCGTTCACCATCAGCAGTGAATGCAACCACAGAAGGCGTGGTTCTGTTTCCTTCGGAGTTTTCCAGAATCTTGCCAGTTTTACCTTCCATAACAGCCACACAAGAGTTTGTAGTTCCCAGATCTATTCCAACTACATAGCCCTTCACCTTATCCGAGCTAAAAGGTCAACGCCTACATTACTTCTTATTTACAACACACTGCAGCATGTAAGCAGAAAAGCATCAGTGCACATGGTGATAAGTATAAATATATAATGGAAAATATGTTGCATACTTACTATAGTCTATGCTGTAGCAGGCTTTCTCTGTTTATAACATTAGATTGAGTGGCCTGGAACAAACAATATATCATGTTATCTGACATAACTCCGAGCAGAGGCAAAGGGGATAGTGACAAGAATGCAATCTCAGACAGGATAAAAATCTGATGCACTGTGACGTCACAGATGAAACAGATTCTGGATTTTACCACTTTTCACATATGCTGTGTAAAAAAGGACACATGTTTAGGTTAGAGGCAGTCACAAGGTAATGATAATTGTAGTTGTGATTGCAAGGGATTGACCACCAGGTTGTACCACTGGCGTGAAATGTGTAACAAGCTGTTCATCAGCTGTTTTTCTAAATGGACGATGACGCATAACCTAGGTTACAAGCAAGCCAGCTTCCCACACACAGACCACACTGTTTCTATCGCCTTTTCCTCGACCAAGACAATATCCATCATGCAATTCAACTAAATTCATAGTTAGTCACCGAATTTGACATAATTTGGATCAATCGGATATGCTCTTCGACGAGCCTTTTGTGATCTCTCGCGATCTCATGATTTTGTACCACGAGACTTGATTTGACAACTGTCTCAAACCGGATACTCATGGAAGCCAATGGAGCCTACTTAAGAAGTTAAGACGATAGAACTGTAAGTTACAAGTATGGTAGCACTAGCCTAGGTCACTGGTTTATTGGTTGGTGACAAAAAGGGATACCAAGCGAGATCTTGCACCCAGATGGACTACATCACTTCAGCCAAACTATCCTAGCGATATTTCATTTGTGTTTTTATGGCAGAGGTTGCCACTGCACTCACCACGCAGTGATTGATAGACATGCATTGTGTAGTAGCAACACTTAAAAATTTTGCAAATGCACACTAGTGGATTGTTTGAGCCGCCCTGCAGTGACAGATGCCAAATAGTGAGGTACTCCAAGGTTCACCAACTGCAAATCAAGTCATTGGACTTGGTCAAACCCGAGGCCAGGATAGGAAAAGGATTTGCCATCTATTCTATGATCTTGCTGAGGGCTAAGCCTGAGTCCCCAGTACTAACAAAGTCATTGTGATTGTCAAGCAATAAAATAAATAAGCATTCAACTCTAATGCGGTGTCACTGCTTGTCACTGTCACTGTCAAACTCCTGCCGTGTCAGTGTCACTCACGGACTCGGTCGGTGTCATTCAATTCAATTTAATTTCATTCACTCACACAGCCACTGTTTAACTGTAAGTTTTCAGGGTTCACGACTCCTATCAATATCATAGATTGATAATTCAATTTACTTTTAGTTTTAATCATGTCACTCAACAACTCACGTCACTAGTCACTACTAACTTAACTACTAACTAAGTAAGTCACTAAGTGACTAATTATTAAATTAAACGTTACTAACGACACGAGTAGCCAACTTAACTGAGCAACTCAGTTACTGAGTTAGTGACTATATATACTAATATACTTATAGTAATAGTGACTTAGTGAGTTAGTAGTTACTCACTCAGTTCAGTAGCGTAGGGGAACTGGCCACACTCACAGTCACACTCACTGGACAATCTACTCACTCACTGCTGCATTGATTAACTTCATTAAGTATTATTTGAGACGGGGTGCTCAACTTCATAGTCAACACTAAGCTCGGAGACAGACACATTTAAATGAAGAACTACAGATTAGAGTGCAATACCTATGGGTATGGCTACACTACGTCCGAGACTCAGACTGGCCAGGCGTGGCGACTGCCGTGCGAGGGCACCTGGGGCTGAAGGCTGAACAGGACAACTTACCGCTCTTAATGAGCTGAAACCCCTTGTAAGAGGATTGCAGGATGCACATCGCAAACCTCTAACTAGACTATTGACTGTCAGCATGTCTGCAGTGTTTGTGGCGTTACTGGTCGAATAGTGGCAGAAAAGCGCCTAGGTCCAAGTAATACGCAGAATGGAACTTTCTGCTCGCTTCTCTCACGTGGGAAATGCAATTGGGCATGCGCACAGATTTATAAAGTGGAAATCTGCGGCAATGGCATCAATGTTGCATAATTTTGTTGTAATAAAAGTTATGCTATCTTTTTAAAATTTAATATTAATTAAAATTTATTTTAACAAAATTATGCGACCTTCATACAGTTTAGCGGACAGTGAACCAACCTGATACGCAGGTTATCACACCCGATCATCGATTGGTCAACTGTCTTCTGATTTCTCCAGTCATCACATCGCGGATTCTACCTTGGAGGACTCGCATATTCGTCTGCTTAGTTATTTCACAGGACGGGTTATCGACTGCGGTCTGCCTGGGAAACGGTGATGCCGCACTCAACGATTGCACAGCTGGTGAGACTTGTCATGGTTTGATTGAAATTGGTCATTGTTAGGACTTGGAGTGACCGAGCTGAGAGTGTGACTGTGAGTGTGAGCGAATTGGCCGAGTCTCACTCTCAGTCTCACACTCACAGTCACACTGTGAGTGTGAGAGTGAGACAGTCGAGTCAGTAAGTTATTGAGTTAGTCACTCACTCAAAGTCGGTCACTGGGACTGTGAGTGTGACTCGCAATCAATGAGTCACTCACTGATTCACTCAGTGATCAGACAGTCACTTGTCAGAGTCACATTCGATTCAGTGTCTCACAGCTCACTAGTCACGGTCACTGTCAGTGTCAGTGACTAATCTAGTCACTTACTCACGCTGTCTCAGAGTCAATCAGTCTGACTCTGATTCTGAAGAACAATGACTAATGAGTCACACTGTGATTGTGAGTGACTGAGTCGAGTGTGACTGTGAGTGCCTTTGCCGGTTTCTCCCTTGGTTTAGACCTGAAGTAGACTTATAAACTAGTTAGTAAGTTACTTTGTTACGTTGGTAGGTCAATTAGTTACACTTACACACTTGACTTACTTAGAAAAGAGTTAGTGAATAAGGGACTCATCTAGTCACTTACAGTTTGAGTTTCACTTGTTTCATTTTCAGCTGCACTTGCAATCACGGGTCAATCTCAGTTGTGTCAAGTCAATCAGATTAATTTACTTTATTCAGTCAGTCTACTCAGTAACTCACTGTACTCTTTCTCTGCAAGTGACTGAGTGAGGCTCGGTGATTACTTCACTGATTTTAAAGCTTGGCTGCACATGAAATTGAAAACTATACCTCTTATATGGAAACTAGTAGTAGTATTATAAACTTGATCACGTTCCTGAATACCAAATTTTTACCCACCTGATTTTGTATAAGCTGCAAACTTTTCATCTTAATTGTAATTATTGGAAATTGCGGTAATGGGCACCTGTGTAAGGAAGTGCTTTCTTTTTCAGCTGTCTGTAAAATGGCTCATTGTTGGTCTGCTGGCAGCGACGCTATTCCCATCCTATGTTAACACTTCAACGCACTGGGTAGTGACAGAGGATGGGAAACTTCATGCCCAGGTGAGTTCATAACTGATCTCTACACTGTATACCATCTAGTTCTGGTAAAATAGCAGTTGGGTATTACCAGCACTGTATGCAGAATCGCACATCAAATCAACTGGCCTGGTTTCTCATTGCAGTCAGATTCAATGCTGCATATCCGCCGTCCTTATGACCTCGCAGCCTTCATTTCACAAGAGCAGCGACTGAAGACTGTTGAGGATCTAAAAGCCGATATACTTGCTCATCAGGATATAGTGGAAAGTACAGATGATAAAGATGATGGTAAGTCAATCTGTACGGAAAAATAAGAGCCCTCTCAACGGTGAAACTAGTCATTCGATAACTGTGTCCCAAGAATATGCAGAATTTCAATAGATTGCTAACTTTATTCATATATAAGGCAGTATGTGTTACAGTCTTTCAGATTGAAACACACAGCTGTTTCACCAACTGTATTGCAGTCTCATAACTGCCAGTGATACATAATTAATCTGAGCTGGATTAGGTAATAAAAGGTTACATCATTTTGTAGGTTTTGAGGAACGGTTTTTAGCGAATGAGTATTCATGTATGAAAGCTGGGAAGCGATTGCCAGACTTCGATTTGTATATATCTACCGTTCTTCCGCTGGAAAACAAAGGCATTAAGTGAGTGGTAGGAAGGGCTAGATAAAAAGTGGACAAATTTAGTAAGTGTGTGGTCAAACGCTAGAACTACCCTAGATTGTTGGGCGTTAAGTTCATGAACACCCGCACTAAAGTGTGGTTTTCGAGAGGATCAGACTAACCCATGTTTTTTTATGTTCTGAACAACTGAAACAATAGAATGGGACGAGAGGGACGTCTGACGCCTCCCCAAAAGTGGAGTATGAAAACCTCTTCCGATCTCCCTCGGATTCTCCCTCGGATGCTTCCTCAGATGCTCCTTCGGATGTCATTTGCCTCCCAGAGACAAAAAACGTTCAATCTGCCTCGGACTTCTGACTCATCAACCAATCAAATTGTTTTCTACAGATTACCTAGCGATGTTTACTCGTTTCTGTTTTGATGCTAGGATTGTTGAAAGGTTGATTTCATTTGATTTCGCTTCAATATTCACTCAAAAAAATGAGAAGTTGCACTGAGCACTAAGGCAACTCACAGTGATAAAAGTCAATAGCGGATTAGCTTTCATTTGAAATTATGATCGAAAATAGTTACAGCTTCCGGAAACACAACCTCATCACCATTGATTGGCTCAAACGTGATCCGGGATTGGGCATCCGAGGGATCCACTTTGAATACAAAAAAGGGTCCCAGGCAGATCGGACGGCTTTTATACTCCACTTTTTGGGGTCGGACGTCCGTCTTGAGCATCCTGTCCGAGGCAGACCGGACATATAGTGAGCTATAAAAGCATCTTAAGGATTATCCATCAGTGTATGACGAGTTTCCTAGTCACCCGTTAGAGTGTACTATTTTAGAGCTGAGGAGCATCTTAACCTGGAAAGTGCACTACCACTTAAACTAAACGTGCCCCACTGCACAGACCACCCACTACCATTCAGCATGTATGCATTTGA
>Ga0224501_10000473_pt1 | contig 31958 bp, 24 predicted proteins | sample SF_Oct11_sed_USG_4_FD_169105 | JGI IMG/M metagenome (GOLD analysis project Ga0224501, IMG submission 169105) | Sediment microbial communities from San Francisco Bay, California, United States - SF_Oct11_sed_USGS_8_1 | ecosystem: Environmental > Aquatic > Marine > Sediment | place: USA... | reverse complement strand
ACTGTTAACCAGGGAACAAATTCCATCATCCAACCCATGAAATAATCATGTGTAGCATGGGAATAAACGGCATAATAGTGACAACTGCTTTGCAAGTATTATCATATGACTTTTTGGCCTGATGGTCATTAAACAACATATGTAACCATTTAATGAACAATTTTTGTTGAAATTTTAATGATTATGACACGAGCTAACGCAGTCTGAGAACTGGAGATGCCTAAACAATATATTATATGGGAGTACTCACCTTGCATTTTCTATAGGCCAGAAAAGCCATATGCAGACCATGTTTCCTTTTATGACTGGCATAGAACTTGCGGCACTGTTCCTCCGTTTTGGTCTTCACCATAGTAGAGATAGCAGCCCACTTCTTACCGTATGAGCCGAGTGCTGCAAAGGAAATACAGACAGTTTATTACAACTCACTTCTCAAACTTTCATATACACGGAATTTAATATAGTAATAACCAGTACCCATCTTACCTTCACATGTCTGCCCAAATCTTTAACAAAATGTGAAATAAAAGATCTAGCCAAATAAAAGATTAAACACGAGCAAACTGTGATATTTCCTTTGCTGAGTGATAAAACAACATATAAAAACAGAACTAACACAACTACATAATTACTCTTTGTCGTCATTCAAAAATGTTAAATCTAAACACAAGCTCCTCCGGCACGCGCAACCTACGCATCGTCGGAGAAACAAATGGAGCATTCGGGAATACGCGTGAAGCTGCTTACCTGAGCGAATGGCATTGATCTCATCATCCGTCCATTTGAACCGTACGTCTAAAGAATACAGAAAAGTGTCACCGGGGACCGAGCAAATCTCACGAGGCTGCCAGCGCACAGTTGGATCGTGACAAAATTGGCTCCCAGCGGACAACAGACATCCAACAACCTGCCGAATAGTGATGATACAGGGAAACCAGGATTCCCGAGAGGTAAAATTCCAGGCCATTACTTGGTCGTCGCATAAAGAACAATAATACTGGAAACTGAATGCCAACTTCCGACGCGGGACCTTGTTTGAGGTTATCAGTAGGAAGCAATAAATCCAGTCAGCAGGTTGAAGGCATCGGCAGAACCCCTGACGACTCACCATCATTGCTCCCTGATGGGTTTTGGTCCAAGAGTTGTACTATTAAATCATAGCAATTAGAGCAGCATCGATTAACCTCTTCTTTCAGCTCTGCAAACAAAAAGATGCAACCTGCAGCTTCACATTGCAGAGTTAAACCAAGTCTCACAATCATGGTCTCACAAAATACTAAATAGAAACTAACCGTTTGGGAATAACTGGACATCGGGTGCGCACATGTTAATCCCACACAATAATATATTATATGCAACAACTATAGCCTCTAACAAATGCAATAGAGGACGACTGGACCCTTCACCCCTCAATTCGTGACAAAATGTGCCATTTTAGCGCCATGTTAGCTTAACTTGCAATGTTAGTACGGCTTAACTTTTTTATGTTCAGAAAGCGTTGTTGCATACCCAAACAGACGAAGATGGAAACAGAGAATGATAGCCTTACCTAACCCCTTCATGATGCTATCCTTCAGACTTGAACTGATCTCCGTCCATTTGACAGGTAATGGTCGCAAATGTCTAACTTTCTTCTTCGGAGTTTTGCAACCGGGTATAGGGCAACTGTACAAAAGGAAAAACATCAGGAATGCATTATGGCAGTATTAAGCTATCTATTCAGACCTATTTCCATGCCGGCCCGAGTGCATCAATTAACCCCATAACCGACTGACCTATTCCAATAACCTATATCGCAACAGAACTATAATGGGTTTAGTGCGCCCCACCTATCGAGGCTGACGGTCCAGAAATAAATACAAAAAACAATGAGCATAAACTGCTCAAAAATCAAGGGCCTGTTTTTTCTTGCCTAAACTCCAAATCGATAGACATCAACTAGTAGCATTCATGTGATCATTGAGTGCTTGTATCTGTCAAAACTTTCCATATTACTTGCATATTGATTCCACTTCCAAATTAACACCTGTTGTGTGAACACTGAAGCCGAAAACATCAACAGATGATCTGTGTGTATTGTATCCAGCAGTATGAAACTCACGCAGTGCGGCGCACACTCTTGCATTTGCACGCGGTGCAAACTCTCCAATCCTCCTGGTAGTCTTTCTCTGCTAGACCAAACTGAGCGCAGCTCGACTTGGATACAGGATGACTCATCTGTAGGTGCTCCACGGTTTCGTTGCAGGAAGCACACTTGTGAGGACGCGCGTCTGAATGACAAAATGACCAAGTTATGGGTGGGTAGCAAACACACGAGATTGGTGAAATACACCCGACTGGGCTGATGGTTCAGACTCCAACCAATGGTCTTTCGTTGTAAGGTTGAAGATCTCATACACAAGATTCAAAATATCCATAAATATAATGAACCAGGCAATGCTGATTAAAATCGTAAGTAAAAACCAAATCGATATCCTTCTTGACTGGGGCTAACTGTGATGACTTCGTGGGATTTGTGAAAAAGATATGCTGGAGAGCTTACCTTCGAGAGCAGACCTTGTCACTGTGTCATCATCATCTGACCCAACATCCACCAATCTAAAAGTAAAGTGAGAATATATGGTGACTATTAGCAGAGGCTGGTGTTAACAACCACCTTGCAAATTTGTGACCTGCCAGCACCTTGCTTTCAATATAACAAAGACCAGGGCATCAATCAATAGAGAACCAAGGTATGGGAGTTATGCACCTTTGTTTGTACCTTTGTGACCGGCATTCCATAAAAGCAACTCTGTGTACAGAGAGCTCTGTGTAAGGAGCAGCCGTGGCTTAGTGGTCAGAATACATTATTGGTGCTATTATTTTATACTATTTACAGTGGGATGTGGGTTCGAATCCCAGAAAAGTCAATGGTGGTGACAGGAAGGACATCCTAGCTTAATTCGCTCCTGAGCTCCAATTAAGTCTCCCTGTTAACCAGGTAGCGAACTCCATGACTCTGCACACGGAATTTCAGGAGTATAAATGAGACAAAAAAAAGAGAGCTCTTGTGTCTATGACCCTTGCCAAGGCAAGAAACTTACCCGACGGGTGGTTGAGTGGCGGATTGACTGTCCTCATTACTGCCCCTTATAGACGTCTGCAAAATCGAATGAAAATTATCATGATTTGCGGGTTCGCAGCTCAAATAAGGGAGGTTGGCTAGCTATATCAAAAGCTCAAATGACCGAGGCTGGCTGACTGCATGCCCCACATACCCAGGAAATCATGGTTTATCCCCTGGTAGGAGTCATGTGACTCAATCCTTACTCACCGGTTTAAACTGTTGTTTCCTTGGTGGACGTTTCACCTGTTTTTTGAGCAACTGCTTGTAGTTTTCAGTCTTTTTCGACATGTAATAGTACAGCACGCAGTCGTTCAGCGCCTAACAGAAGAAAAGCATGACACTTTACACGCGGAAGTAACCACACAGTACATTTGAGTAAGTCTGATCACCTTGAGTTCAAAGCTATGAATTTATCACCGAATCAAATGATCTGCTAGTCTGCACGAAGGCGTCATTAGTGTGGGTGTCATGACAACACAAAGCAAAATTTAGAAAATTGATGAATAATGACCCCTCGCTCAAGAGCTGGCTCGCTCCATATAATTACAGTGTCACAGTATCCGCATTCTACCTAATGCCAAATGGCTAGATAAATAGTGCATAACATCACATTCGCTGATATTCATTTATAATTTGGAGTTATCTCCTCTATGAACAGGGCGCGCAGCCAGACAGCACTGGTTGGCGAAATAAAATTGCAACATGTAACCACTCACCAACTTCTTTATATAATCGGTAACAAAAGCACAGACACACAAATACTTACTTTTTTAGGCAATTGCTCGGATATGAGTCCAAACTGTTTCGGCCGGTCCAAATATCGCTCTTTGAATACATCCTTTTCTTGTTTACCCCAGAAGATTGTTTGCTTTCTCTCCTTGTATTCTGCCATCGGCTCGCGTATGAGACCATTCTCGTCTATGAACTTGTGTCTCTTATGCACAGGGCGTAGCGGAGGTATCACGGCGTATGCCCGCATCTTTTTTTCTTCCTCCTACAGACGAAATACAAAGGCAATCACAACAGGTGACATGTTTCCATTACAAATGACCTACGTCTGGCATGAGTTCCAAGAGCAATCGCATCATGAATGTTGCTGGACTACGTGAAAGTCTCCTAAATCTTTACATATACAGATTCAGGACCTGACCCAAGTGAAACTGACCTCCTGTTCCTGGATGCCATCTACAATCTGCTCCAGTTCGGCTTCAGTCCTAGCGTAGCCGCTTACGCCGCCACGAGAACCAACGCGGTTCTGAATGCGATCTTTATCTTCACGCTGTTTTTTTATTTCTGGGAATATCTTCTCATACAACTCCCGTGTCTTTTGGTCCTTTATACTGAAACAACATCAACGAGAGGCTGAAGAACCATAAATAGGTGTTCGTTAACACGGACTAAGAGCTACATGTGTTCTGGTAAACAAAGAGCTTATGCAAACATTTGTTGGACACTCACTTTTTCTTAAGAGTTTTGGCTTCAACCTTTTTCAACCAGCTGTTGACCATTTTTTCGTAAGTTCCCGCGAGGTAGTTATCTTCTTGAGTTCGTTCTATTGCCTTCTTTTTGAAGTAAGACTGTAGCACCATTTTAAACTGCTCAAACTTGGCCATGTTTTCGTGGTAGACGGGCGTATCGCACGGTTCATGATACATGGGAATATCTAGGCTAGGCCCCAACAGCATCAAAGTCTGATGCGATTGCTGAGCTAATTTCTACAATAGAAGAATATTGTTTTAACAAATGATTTGACACTCAGTTGACTTCATGCATCGGAAATACAGATTAGGTGATAACATCACTACACCGCTCAGAATCTTTGTGGTCTAATGACCTACCCTATTTTCCTTGTAGATGATTTGGGCTATACTGAGGGGCTTTGACTCCCCTGTGACGTCCTCCTCTACAATCTCCTCCCTAGGTTTAGCCGCCTCAGCCTCCAGCCGCGACTAACAACAGAAAAACTCAAACTCAACAGAGCCTCATTAGGCCATCTCGCCCGTTGCAGTCCAGAAACTCTGAACACTCCCATCACCAGTTATATGTATGCCAATCATGGAGAAAGCGATGTAGCCGGGTCTCTCAACAGTTTACACTACATCTTGCTACTGGCATCCTTTATCTCACTGATCCTGCATCTGTCTCAACCTAAGTGGTCTAACCATGGAGTATTATTATGACTGGTCTGGAAATCCTGTAAGAGGACATGGTCTGACCACATCACCACCATCGTCACTGGGCATGGAGAGACATTGAGTAACAGCAAAACCTAATACCTGTTTTTTCATCAGCTGTTGAAGCTGATTCTCTATAGAGTTTATCTCCCGATCCACCTGACTGATAGAATTGACGATATCCGATTTGCTGTCATGGCTCTCAGTGGGCAGTGTGGGGGAGATGGCCTCAGTTTCAGGGTGGTAGCCCCCTAGTGGCTCCATCTAACATAAAGCAACATAGATATGAGTCAGGTTGAGCGTCCAGTAGCCTTGTGAGGGAGCATTGTTCTATAGAACGGGCAATGACAGTTCATGCTGCTGTTGTTAATTATTCACCCAGAGCTTGTGGCAATGACACAGGAATCAGTCTGAGGAACTTGGCAGGTGTTATTAAATTAGGGAACTGACTTTTATGTTTTTGTACAAAAAGCTAGGTCCTAACCCCAGCTGCTTGATTTGTGAGCAGCGCAACGTGTATCATCATGCCCAAACTGAGTAAATAGCTGACTGTATAACTGACTGACTGTCTGCAAATGTCTATGTTTCAGAGACAAAGAGCGTGACAATCACAGCTTGCAGTACCTATAAAGAAATCAATCACATCATGACATCTCACGAACTAACAAGAACCAGTGTATGTATGCATATATGTGTATGAACCTTAATTTTGTTGTGATCAGTCTCAATATGTAGTGGTTGGGTAAACTTCAGTTGTTGGCCACTGGACTGGGAAGGAACCTCCATGCGACGTCGCTTGGAGCCTTCAGCATTAGGGGCCATCAACCTATCCTTGGAAAAGTCGTGTGGCCTTCCGCTCATAATATTCCCTTGTATTACCCTGTAAAACCATGACAGTGATTAGTATATGCGTTATCAGCAGACAGAAATGTTCCTTCCTCGCGCTTGGCCTTTGACCGAAAACCTATGGTGTAGGGCAACACCTGGGTCATTCGACTGTGCCAGGATCCTGTCAAGTCAGGAACAATGACCTGATAGTAAACTCAACCAGTCAGCATAACCGTAACATAACTTCAGGGTGAGGGCCACAGCAAGACTATCAAAGCATTAGCCCGAGAGCTGCGGCTAGCTCAACAGTCCTATCAGGAATTGGTACCACTATTTGGCTCATCTTTTACCAGTCTGACAATTTTAAGTCTTGTGTATTCAGGCAGCTACAGGCGAATATATGTCATGTACTGCCAGCGCTAGTCAGTAAACAGCTCTTGGAAGATCTAAACCAAATGATAATTCAGAGTTTCATGGCAATCGTCTGGTTTTGAGCCTTCGGCAAAAGTGGGGGATTTTTACCGTGTGAATTACCTCCCTCTTACTGGAGGCACTTGTTGTGTTGCAGTGCACCAATGCAGTAAAACTTTGGACTATCATTGTTCATGTGGGCTTTAGATGTTTCAAGAGTCATTTTCTGGTCAGTACAGGACATAGATTGGCCTGTAGGTGTCTTATATACTTCCAGGCTTTAAAATGGATAGACTATAATCGATGCGTTTACTCAAGGCAAACAGAGGGACTAGGTAGAAATGAGATAAAGAGGGACCGCGTCATTTCGCTCAGTCTGAATTCATACCAGTGTGACTATTTGTAAAACAAACTGAGAATGACCTTAGTCGGAGGGTAACTGTAGATGATTGCCAGCAAAGTACTTGGTTAGTTTTCCTAGTACTGAGAGTCAGTGCCAGAGCTACTAACAGAGAGCATAAGCCACAAAAAATCAGTAGTAACCACAACCTTGTTTGCGGCACTGATGGTGAATTGCGATGCCCTAATTCCTACTTCACTTACTGGCCAAGATTAGCCAAACCACTGGCGCTACTCAAAGACAATTTACACATCTACCAAATGACCGACAAGTCTTGGCATCAGGCAACTTATTGAGGGGTTGAGGGCGTAGTTCACAACATTTGGCAACTATGCGAGACCATTGTAGTCGAAAAATGAACAGAGACTGGCATCATCACAGTCATCACAGTACGATGAAACTCCTCTTGACTGAAGCGGGACTGCAACCACTAGGTACTAAGATGAATTATGTAACTCTGAATGCTGTAATACTTCATGATGTAACCGGTGGTAATTAGAGAGCCTGCAGCTAGCTACTCGATCGTGACCTATAAAGGTGACCTAATAATCCAAACTGACAAGAGCGACCACGGTTATGAATGATGTATGTTTTGCAATAATCCCTAGGCAATTTACATTGGGAATATTGAAGCAAACAGGTTTGATTAGAATGTAGTTAGTAGTATAGGGGCCACTCTAGTTGAGCGCTGCTATAGCCATTATTTATCAGCGAGAGGAGAGCCATCAGCCAAATATAGCTTCTCGTTCCCACTTGGCTCCATGAATGACTGTATTGACTGTACTTGCGCTAAGCTTTACTGAAATAAAACTCGGGTCAAAACAATGCAATAATTGTCGCTCAAGAGCTGTGTGTGGTTTTTGTTTTATGCAGAGCAGAAATCACCACTAGCAGCATAGTAAAACAGCACTACCAGCATAGCAATATGTTTGAGATACTCATTTTGTTCCAGGAAGAACCCTCTTTGACCAAAGAATCTACCGATTGGCGCACTAGAAAGTATGCTCCTCAAACTACAGCCTACATAACCATTCCAATTGGCAAGTCATGGCGACTAGCAATCTGTCTAGCTAAACGAGAAAAGCTGGATATCCGAGCTTATCCTAGTGGCCAAAATCATTTCGTATTTAAGTCCTGGTATTTATATTTTGGCCTAGGGCGCCGTGATAAAAAGCTTATTAAGTAGGACAGACCTGACCCTACAGTATCGCATCAGGTTTACTAATCTAGTAACTAGGATATGTATGGGGACTGCTTGCGGCACAGAAAGGCCTAGCTATCAGGGACAATCTGTTCTTGGGCTCTAGATGAGATTCTAGTAATAGGAGTAATCACGCCTGAGCATCCACAGATCTAACAAACAACATACGCGCAACGCGGCTTGCTCGGCAGGGAAGACAGGGCAGGTTCTACTGAAAATAGTACAATTACAGTATCAGTGAGTGTCAGTCAACCAGGCCTCCAGCAAGTCAAGGATATAGTTCCATGGGTGAAACAAACTTGCCAGAGAGATGATCCAGGAGCGGAAATCTAGACACAAGCGCGGGCATAGGTATACTAAAGACTGATTTGCTGCGTGCTTCTGCTGGTAGAGTGGGGTTGAAGAAATTTACTGTATGGTGGTTGAATAACTAGGAATGAATTCCCACAGCTGAAGGAACTGTATACAAGTATGTACCCACTTAAACACTGGTCCTCGTCTGATGTCTTGATACAGGTCACAAGCAGGCTATGTCAAAACCAAAGACTCCTGAGAATTGGCAAACACCAAAGTTCATCGATATGAACAGAGCTTGCTTCGGCTCCTATTGCTGACGTGACTGGGCCTAATCAATATCTGCTACCTGAGGTAGCTAAATCTGTGCCACAATGGCTGCCAAGTTGCTTTCATTTGAATCAACATTCAACTGTACACAGGATCAAGACTGCTGGAAAAACATGACCCAGAACAGACCAGGACTCAGAACAAACCAGTGAGAATAGGCCAATGCAAAAATGGATTTATGCGCTCAGTGTTTGGCGTCACTGGCTGCGTTATCACCTAGTACAGGTTTATGCTACTAGCCGCATGTCAGACAAAGGTCATATCAAGCCTCTCACGTAGGCTTATTAGCTAAGGCAAACAGCCAATGTCACAAACTACACAATAGCCCAGTTATCCACTTGCAATCAACCAAGTGAATTTTAGTGGCCATACTCCGGTGGCCATACTCAGTTAGTTATGACCCAGAGTTGGCTTGCCCATAGCATTCAGCCCAGTTAATTTATGGTTGAACCATAATTTCAGCAATGCCTGTTCGAGTACACTTGCACCCCTTCGGTAGTCGAAACAAGTGTCAAAACGGCGAGAGTTGAATTTTCGTTCAACATTGGCACCATGTTTTGCCGGCTCGATAGCCAGACATAACAATTTTCTCTGAACTCTGTCGAACCAGGTAGACACTACCTTTCGCGGTGCGGATCCGGGGGCTTTTGTGGATCCATTGGTTGATGTGACGTCAAGTTTCTGTGCACTTCTCGCTCATACCGTTCAGGTAAACTCTGGCTAAGGTGCTACAAAACAAGAACATGGAAAGTGTTAACTTTTGTGAAGGCCGCCTCGGACATACTGTTCAAAACTAATGATTGATTTTACACCATCACACTAGGGAGCAAAGAAACTCATCCGCAGAGGAAATATATAATATATATAATAGCCATGAATTTGAGAAAAACATTGATCGAATAATGCACAGTCTATGTACAGTCGAGCACAACTATAGGATAAGGTCAGTCTTAACAGGAATTTCTGCCTGCATATTCTTGCCGGACCAATAGACCACGCTCAAACGGTGATGAGCCAAACTCCCGTGAGACGCAAACATGCTTATGTACGTGTGCAGCTGTTTAATACTGCATTTTCAACACGCCTTTCCGTCATTTGACTGAATTTTTGACAAACGGTTTCATAGGAGCTAGTTTTAGTCATCACTATATACAGTTTTCTTTCTCAAAGGATTGTAATTTACCCAGAAACCAAACAGCGTACTATATTGGTTTGAACAATGAGCTACATGGTTGAATGGATGGTCTTTCATGCTACATGAATAGCAAACGCAGACCAGGCCACAAAGTATGATTAAAGTCCGGTTGGCGATCAATAGTCAGTGACCTAGATATCAAAGGTATATAGGTCATATTGACCTATATGAGAGCTTATCCATGCCAAAGTGGTACTTGTTATTAGAGTAAGCTACAGTGTCAGCTAGTAGCTAGCACTATCACGTACTAGACCAAACTGGGAAAAGAAAAAAACTTTTTGAATTACACTGATTCGGCCCTCACGAGCGTAGCAAAATCAGAAAAGGCCTACTGCAGTTTTAAAATGCCACTCCCAGGCTTATGACATCAAAGACCAGCTATTTTACTGAGCAATTGGATCAATACATACATGTTTTCATGACCTCTGGCTAATAGCAAGAATGAACTAAAACCAAATGACACAAATGCCACCCAAACCGTCTATATATTCGTGATAAAAATAGCAAGCATACAAAACACTCCACCAACATAAACCAATATGAACAGGCTTCACCTGCTAAAATACAGCAACAGACCTTCTTCTATTCATCCAGAAAACAAGGGGTTACTAGCATGTGATCCCAGGATAGATTGTACATGTGGTTCAACACTAAATCAAGACAAAAATTAAGGTCCTGCTGCCACATAGACCTTAGATATACTCGTGGGTGTAGCATGATAGGTTTCATGGAATCAGACGCATGCAGCATGCCTCTACGCTACCTCTACACTAGTACAACAAAAGTGAACAATAAATCTAAATAAGCTGGCTGGGGTGTCTAACTACAGCCTAGCAACAACTACTGCATTCAGATTGGGCATTGTCGTTAGTTAGCTATACTCAGCATCAAGAGGGAAACAGGACTCAATGATTGTTTATCAGTTAGTCTGGTCAGTCAGTGTTGGGTAACTACTAAATCAGAGTGTCAACTCATCGAGGCCTGTCCCTTTCAGCCAAACAATCCAGAAGAAACTGCGTGAAGTGCCGGTTCTAGCCATTGCTGCATGATCTCAGCTCTTTAGAATGTGCCTGAATCAATACCTTCTTACAATGGCACACACAGCACAAACCATTGACAATGAATCATGGTTAAAACCAAGCCGTAGTTTTGAGGTTATGGCAGCCCCAAGCAAAGCATCTAGTACGGTCACAATATGTAAGGTGCACAGACAAGACCACTGGTCAACCTGGAAAGCCAACAGTCAAAACAAAACCCTGAGAAAAGAATCGACCTTCTTCATATATTTTTAGATGTCTCCCCTAACGACACAAGTCTGAGCAGCTAGTTAGCTAACTAGCAGGCACCAGCTGTTACTGAACAGAAGAGGCCTACTAGGAGTTAGGTAAACCCCTGGTGGCTTATTAGATATAAGATACATGTATAAATCATAGCAAATTGTGGCCCGTGTGCAACACCTTCAGCACACCTTTTGTCCTAGCTTTTGACTAACTGCGCACTTACCTGTGGAAATAAGTTTTGGTAGTGAGCAAATGTCTCTCCAGCAAATGTGTTGTTGAAAGTGGTCTGTCTGGTCGGATTAGGAGAGGTCTGCCGCTTGTAGGGTGATGTGTCCTTAGAACTCATATTCAGTCTGCAATACGCAGAATTCAACATTAATTTATTTAACTTTTTCCAATCAACCACCTAACAAACTAGTTCAAATCCTTGTACCTTGTATGTGTTTTACCAGGGACAACCTGAGAAAACCAGCACACTTAGCTTTGCGCAATATTGGCCAATTGATTCCCTGGCCAGCTGCCTTTCAAAGGATTGATTGAGTTATACATATTCACGTAAATCTTGTGACCTAAGCCAAGGTTGGACAAGTATTTGTACAACAGTAAATAGAGAATGGTTTCATAATGGCACTTTATGAGCCCTTGCAAGACACGGCCAAAGATGATAGCAGTGATAAAGAAAGGCTCAGATGAGCAAGGCCGCATTATTTTCTGTCAGAAGAACATTGATGAGCAGAAGAGAAACCTACTAGCAAACAGCTCCTTAGAGTCTGTTAAGAATTATACTAATCCAAAACCTTTGATTCAACAGGAGTTTTGTCACAAATGATGTAGGCACACAGCTATTTGGAGGCTTTGAATCACAAACTTTAGATTGATGATCGTATCAAGGAATGATTCAAAGTTTACACCGAAATTTTCAATGCAGTTTTAAGACGTCCACAATATTTCATAACATCAGACAAGGCCTCTTGCAACTGACTAAATAACCATAGGACCACTGGCATATCAGGAGTAGCATTACAGAAATCAACAGAACACCAAACAAAATGTGGCTGTACTGCGTGTGTGCATGGAACAGATCATATCCCGCTGGGTGATCAATCAAGACCGATGTCAATGCCATTTCCATCATTGAGATAAACAAAAACTGCGTAGTATAGAAACTATGTAGACCCTGTTCTCCCAACCAACTTCGCAAAAATCCCTGAAGGTGAAGGAACCGTGATGACACAAAATACGTGATTTACTGACAGCCGACCATCAACAGCCAGGAACATGATGATGTCACTCAATATAAGAATACTCGTACTGTGCACTAAAACACATGCGGGTTATCAATTATGTAGTTGCATCAATACAGCTGCAGTCTCAGAAACTGATCATGGGTGAGTCAGGCAAAGATCAAGTTGGAAGTAAGACTTCTGTATCCAAGCCTAGTCAGATTGATTATCATGCTGACTTATTCACTAGTAGTCACTAGTAATCCCATGCTCACACCTGGTGAGTTAGTCTGGTTCTGGTACTGGTTCTGACTCAACAATTTCCAGTTGAGTCAGTTAGTGAGTTGGCGAGTGAGAGTCGCCTCAGGTTCCATTAATTCTCGGTCTCACCGACCATTGAGATTTAGCTATCGACTCACTCAATGAGTCCCTGAATCCGTGAAGGAATCATTCACTATTCGATCGGTGAGTGAGCGGTTTACAGATCACTGATAAAATTACTAATTCACAGAGAAACTCATAGGACAGGCTTGTTCGCTGAGAGAAAGGCTTACTCACTAACTTGTCGAGTCGCTAAATTACTCACTTGTCTTAGTCGCTGACTCCGTCTTATGAGTCCTGAGTCAGTCAGTCACTCAATCAATGGATGTGGAGTGAGTTACTTGCTGAGTTACTCACTACTCGACTAAGATTCAGTTACCGTTACGATAGTTTTGTTTGGCCTTTGGCGATGAATAATTTTAACATAGACTGATAGAGATTAGGGCAGACTTGCAAGTCAGTGATCGACCCTGGCAGCTGAGTGAGTGATTGAATAAGATCAGCGACTGAGTCTGAACTGGACTGAAAGTAATTATTATTAATAAGACTCCTCTCAGTATCAACTCAAGTCGAAATGAATCGGTGGACGCACGCGAATACCCGGTATGCACCACAATAATTTGCCTCACTTCGTTTCTAATACAATAGTTGAACGCGAAAAGCATAGTTATGAGTAGCCTTTCACACAGTCACTCGCAATTTCCACTAACCTGTCTTGAGTCCAACTGGTAGACATTACTTCAAAATAGTAGATGCTCCTACTAATTCACTACTATTCACTCCCACTAAAACAAGTCTTCGGTAGCCATTTTGCGAATTTAACGCCTCTATTGCCTATTCACGATATCGGCAAAACCAAAGGTTCGCCTAAAATAGAATTGAGTCTATGGAGACTATACGATCAATCTAGAGCCCAACAACGAGGCCAATAAGACCGCGCCGCTATTCTGCCCAATCGGTAACTGACCAGGATTCTGCGCGGTCCTTCCATTGTTTGAAAATGGCGGACGGCAGTAGCGACGCTGACTATGGTACAGTTTACTACCGATCAAAAGACAGCATTAAAAACTTGAAGATCGGGTATGTCGGCACAGAAACAACCACAAATCGTTCTCATTTTGTATTCCTTTATAGGAGCGATAAATTGGTTACGAAATCCAGGCACCAATGCTCCAAAAATAGCTTGCTAACTTGAACTAAAAGTCTAAATAACGTTCTCACTCAGCTCAGTCACGAGTCAGTGTCTGAGTGAGAGTTACTCACTCAGTGATTGTGAATTTGACTGGCGGATTACCTATCTACTAATGCGCTGCAGCTAGTGCGAGCTTACGGTTTCAACTGTCCAACACCTACAGTGACCGAGTTACAGTTACCTATACACAACTTTACAGTTGCTATCTAGCTTTACTTCTACTCACGATTGTGGGGCTACTACTACCACTAGTAGTACTAGTCTAGCCCCTAGCCCGAGGGGTGGGAACAATAGTGTCTTCCACTTCAACTGCAAGTTATTTCATTCACAATTACAATCACAGTTGCTGACTGGGTCAGGTTATAGTATGTAGTGATAACATGTCAATTATACATGTCAAGCTGGCCTAGTCAATAACTTGGTACACATTATTTTTCTTTCCAGTGTGCGTCTGGAAAGGGTTACTTCGGCTAGTGTGGTACCCCAGGCCATGTTGGAACAGAAGATCGGTACATCTGGTGGAACTGAAATGAAAGAGATTCGACGGCAGCAAGAACTTCTGTCACAAACAGAGGAAGAAGAATATACATTCAACTGGCAAGAAAAGCTTTTCTCACAGGTATGAGAAGGCCCACCTAACTTAGTAGCTACCATTATCATGTCGGTATCTCAACTTGAATTGTTAGTAGTTCCTAGTCTGTTTTTAATTCTGGCTGCTTTCCTTTGTAGCGGGAGTTTGATTTGTATAAACATGAAGCCAACTGTGAAGATGTAATTGAGAAGAAATATCACAAAGATGTGATTAAAATGAAGTATGTGAGGCTTCTTTGAAACTGCGCCTCCAGTTAGTCTCCCGGTGCATTGCCATGCTATTGTTGGAGCTTCCTGGATTACACTCACTGTAACTTGTGATGACATGCCCACTGACACCGTACCTAAACCTACGACTTGAACTGAGATTATTCGATTTCCCGGACACCATTCCCCTATAGTTCTATACCTAGCATCATTTTTGTAATTACACTGGGCCAAATTTTGAGCATATAGGCTTACAATTAACTGTTTATGTAGTGATTGTTTCTGAAAATTTCACTTAGTCTGTCATTCAGTTTTCCTCTGCAGCGAAAGACCGACAAAAAGGTTGTTCTCATATGTCAATCATGACAAAGTCACCAATCAGAAAGAGGTCAGTGTTTTTCACTTCATATAGAACTGTGATAACCTCCTCAAGCTAGTGTGTGTACGGGTAAAAGTTTGGCTTTGTCATAACTTTGTCGTATAGCTTTCTGTTGTTTCATTTGCCAACTCTGGTAGCGGATTATGAAATTAAAATTTTATTCGATTCACTCTATGTTGTGGCTGACCCCCGGCATGCTCCCTGTTGTCTATGTTGTCCCGGAGTTGAAACACGATCACAGATGTACATGGACATGAACATTTAAGTTCGTTTGGTTTCCACTGTCGAACTCTTGACCAGTTGTCTCACTTGTCATTATACCATGCAGTGCAGAGCCATACCCGACAGGCGTGGATGATCTGTTAGTCCAAGCATAATGAACTAGGCCAAATCTATGAGGACATGATGCTTAGGGCACCGTATACACCCAAGCTCCACCAAATCGAATTGTGGGCTGTTTCCATTTATAGAATATCCCCCTAATGACGACCTCCCCAAATGAAACACCAACACATCTTGCTGAAAAAGTAGCCTCAGTTCGACGCCGAAGAACAGCTGTATCACATCGTCATCAAGATAAGTACGTGTTGTGAATAGTATGAAGAGATTCAGTACGTAGTTAGTTCTATTAATTCGGATGCCTGCCTTTGTTTTGTCATGTTGTAAGGGAGCAGGCTTTCAACTTATCCTTTGATTCGGATCAATATGTTTCAACCTTCTGATTTTAGTGATATGGTGACTCCGAAAACCAACATTGTGAACATGAACCCGAGCAAAGATTCACAGAACAGAAATCATGTAATAGTTACTCCGGAACAAACCATGATGATTATGGCAGATCTAAGCCCGCGTGACAGGTTCGTTAGGGTCACTTTTGTACATGACGCATAGTGGACGAATAATGGGGCTAGAAAGGTTTCTCTCCATACACGATGACTTTCTTGGTGATGGTTCATGATCTTTTGCAACATATTGCGCATTGTTAATTAAATCATCTAAATGGGTGCAATCTTCGAGAAGAACCTCCTCCTGTGCATCAAGTTTGCTTAGATCTGGTAGCGGTGTTGACGCATATGTGAGGGTGAAGCGTAATATATTGAGCAACAGTGTGAAAATATTTTCGGGGCAATATGTGTATGTAAGTACACATTGTTAGATTCGAATAAGGCCTGTAGCTAATGTTCCACTTAATGGCTAGGGATCTCCACGGCCTTATTAGCGTCAACTATGGAACCCGAGTATGGTGTCAGCCCATAGATCTGCGCCACCCTAAAGTGTAAGTGAACAAAAATAAACAATGTACCCTTGATCTCATTTCTTGGAAGATCTTGCTCAAAACCTGCTGCCTCAAATGTCTGATAAGGTATGAGACAATATGATTGTGGGCGGAGCTTAGTGATTCCCGTCGGTTTCATCCCTATCTAAACACGGTTCCGGCAGTCAGGTTGCTGACTCACTATATAGGCTTAAATGATCTAAACAGAAAATAAAGTTGTTTTTGCTGTTTTAGCAATTTGTTCAAAATGATCCAAAAAAATCATGAATGTCTGCCCGCAAGTGGTAGAAAAACATCGCTAGTTTGCTATGTCAACAACCTTTCATCGGAGAATACAAAGAGTTTGACTCGCACCCGCCGTGTTTTCAATGACCGCCTAAGGTGAATCCGACGCGACCTCTTATACACTTAATACACTGAATTAATCTAGCCTGATTCCTGGATATAACTCGTTTTAGTGAACCCACAGAAGATAATGAGTATGTCTTGTGTACAGTTAAAGTTGATGCCAATGGTGTTATCACAATGAAGCCAAACTTCAACAAGAACAGAAAGCCTTACCGGATTGAGACCGACAGTTTAGGCAAAGGTGAAAGATCACAGATTACCATTGCATCTACAAAATACGTAACCTGAACAATATTGCCCATGGTGGCAACTTGAAGACCATTAAACTATCCCCCACCTTGACACAAATTCAAAAATTTCTATGATTATAGAGGTGTTTCAGTACACGCTGGGGAATCTAAGCCCGCAGATGAGCAATCTAAAAAAAAAGAGAGAAGAAAAGATGTTCAAGGAGGTAAGCCTTGGCAATTTTATTTGTTATATTAAGTTACAGCATTTTTCATGAAGATTTGGCTGTCAGCTTCAAGTTTCCAAATTATGTATTCAGTGCAGTCAGAGTGTGCAAGAGTTGTCCTTTCACAACCATTGTAGCTGAGGTATGACAACTCCTTAACTGTCCATGCATAAGTGACTCACATATTGTTGCAGCTTTATAACAGGCACGCACAATATTTGGCAAGCTTAGTTGGTCAAGAGTTTGAGATGCCACCTCGATCTGTATTGCGTTTACTAATGTATGGAGAAATTGTCTCAGCAAGAAACTTTGAGTATGACAATCTGTTTGTTCGCTACATTATCGATGCTCCCTCCCGAGGTAAGTAAAGCTTCTTATTAATTATCTTTTCCCTTTGTGATGAGGCCCCTCCCTTTCCGATCAACTCTTATTCAGATTGATCATCAATGAGAGAACTAGCCGTTTAAGATAGGTCGAGTATTGCCAGCATGTTACACTTCTGGTGACATTCTGCTGGCACCCGCATACTCATAGAGAGGGTAACTCTATGGTTAGGAACATTTAATTTGAGCCAGGTCACATTATCAGGACTGTCGGGAATTCTCGACGAATACACCCCCAGCCCCCTGACCTCTACCTCTTCAGAGGATGGGACCCAATGGGTTTACATTTCCTCTTGTAGATAAAGGTTGGACTGTCAATCAATCTACCAGTGGACTGACAGGAGTCACACAAACGTGTATGACTAAGGTGGATGGTCGGGTATGTCTTATCTTCATCATTAAATATAATAAGCATAATGTAAGATTATATTTAAAAAAAGGTTGTTAAAATGACAAAACGAACAAAATACTGGACTTATGGATAGTGAGGTTGCTTGCTTCCCTCTGCTTATCAAATTGTTCCATATAAAAAAAATACCACTCCATACTACTCTCAGGATCATAAAACTTTTTTTACAGGACAACGTAGCATACTTCTCTTTTCCATTTGAGGCAGAGATGTACTACAAAAGACCTGTGCACGAGGAAAAAAACCATGGTATGTTGATCTAGAGTGTGGAGATGGCCTTGAACTTAGTCTGCTTAACTGTGTCAAACCCTGCGAACCCTGCCAAACCCAAGCTTTGCAGCTTCAATAAAAGCTGCACCCATAAGTTAGGGGAGGGTAACTCTATGGCTGCACCATTGTCTCGTAAGACAAGCAGATGCCACTAACCTTGGAACAGTATGGAATTTATCTTTACCATCTTGACTCATTTATTGCAGAAATGTTTCTTGATTCATGGCCGAAGATCTACTTTGAAGTATGTTCTCTTGATGCATGGCAGAGATTTAGACCGGAAGGCTACTGTGGCATCTCCATACCAAACAGTCCTGGTGAGTGCATTAGTCTGAATTCATTAGGCCCAACATTTCATGTATTCATTTGTATAAACCCCTAATGCCATTTCAGGTGCACAGGTGAAACCCGCTCTGATTTAGCTTCATACCACACATATATGCCACCTGTACCCATTTGAGTGCATAGTTTTGATGATAGTCACATGACCCGAAAGCTAAGTGGTCTCGACAAACGCGCTACAGAGTAACCTTTGTTCTGGCGGTCGATCTCACTGACAACTCAAGAAGCTCATTTTTACGCATTTATTGACATGGTCCTGTGAACATGACATACCCAGACGTTGAATCAGACCAGTTACAATAGCAGGAATGACCGTGACGATGATAACGACAACTATTCAACACGTATTCCCCATTTTATCCCCACAGTGTTGTTTGACTGTGTTACAGGTGAACATAACCTGAAGCTCGAGTGTTGGCGTCCGATTGGTCCATCCGTTGTCTCGCAATTAAGAAGGTTCTTTGTGGGTGGATCTCCCGAACTAGAAGATCTGTCTTATACCAGAATACCAACTGGGTTTCAGGTCTGTCAGCAACTGATGTGCTCACAATGCTTTGCTGATTTTCGTGTCTTAAGATTTAACTGATTTCTTTCTTGTGAAGTCCGAAGTTTTATGTCTCATCTCAAACGCATGCCCGTGAGTTTATCGTTTGCCTATAAAACCCGTGTTTCGAGAATAAGGAAAATAAGAAAGTATATACATGTGTGTTTGCTCCTGAACCAGTTAGGCGCAGGAAGCATGTTCCAGTCATGTTTGCTGATTGTATTAGCTCATATCAGCAGATCCTGTTTTTAAATAACCTTTTCTAAGGTCTCATTTTTGTAGTATTTGGGTCTTAGGTAAAGCCAGATTTAAAGCCATCCCCTTCCTCTTGTGGGCTTAGAACTTGGGGCCATAAAAACCTTAAAATAGATTGATGCGGTATATTGTGTACTCTTATACTTACAGGGTTCGCGGATGAGCAGATATGGATTCAGAACGGAGTCATCTGGCACTATAACTGTGAAACTTAACCTACTGTTTCAGTCACAGTAAGAACATACTTTACAGACTGATAATGTGGCTACTCTTCTGGTGTTTTCATATAGTTTGTGGTGGTGACTGAGTGGTATAGCTGGACGTAAACATGTCGAAGCAATTGCCGCTGCTGCAATAGTTCAAACTCAACATCTAAAACGCGCCTATATATGCCATTCTTACTATATGCATAATCAATCCCTCTTTTAGGTCATTTTGTTATTCCGCTACCAAGAAGAGGGAAGCTCAACGAGGAGCTCTCATGACACAGATTGGGTGAGTACCTCTGATCCTGCTAACTGAAAAGTCATTATTATAATGTATCTAAGTTTTCATTCAGGAATCTAAGTCAGCAATGCCTGTACTGTTGGACCCTATATTTTGTGTTCTATGTTTCAGATCGGCAGTTGACTATGCCCAGATAAAGACTGTGCTAGGTGAGTGTGGTGTAATACGATACGGATTATTTTGGCTAGTAAGTGTGTTGTGATTCCAGCACCCCAATGCATACTCTCTGCTGATAGTTCAGTGGTAGAGTGCTGGGATTGCAGTCGCATAAACCCCGGATTGAACCCTGGTCATGACAGGTTGGTCCCTGAGAGGGTTTGTTTTTTTTCATCTCCTGGTTTGAAAGTATGGTGAAGCAAACCAATGAAAAATGATTTTATTGCAGATGCTTTCTCCAAAGCCCATGATCGAATGAAGCAAGCTCGCGAGAATGTTCTATCTGACTTAAAAGAGTTCGCCATCTCGGATAAAACAATAAATGCGCCAGAAAACGAAGACTCTGCTGAATAAAAGCATTATCACTCGGATTTTTTCATGCTTAAAGTTCGGACCACAAGGGTGTTTCTATTGCTCTTTGATCCCCACAGTTCTTCCCGAGCGGTGCTTGTAAAAATGACCACTGACTTTGTATTTGCCTTGTTTATTTGTTGTAACGAAAACGAGATTTTAGCTAAGGAGCGCTAGCAAAAAGCGAGTGATAACTTTGTGATCCACATTATACATATTGTATGATATTTTGATGATGACAATCAACATTTTAGAAAATGTTTTGGAAAAGAAACGGAAGTTATATGTACTGTTTGTCTTTCTCAAATTGCTGTCGCATCCCGCCGGGTGTCAGGTATTTGCAAAAATTGGCCTACAGAATTTTTGGCTCGGCGTTTTCCAGGGTGTGACATAAGGAGACTTTCTGCTTGTATCCGCTACCCCATGGAGAAGGTAACTCTGTGAGAGGGCCTCCTCTTTTTAACGTCAGGATCTGAAATTGACGAGGGCGTTACAAAGGCAAAGTTGTTGCCCGAACTGGGAAGCAAAGCCGGAACCTTGGGTCCGAAATCCGGCAGCCATCGCTTCATCCCACTGTGAGCGAGGAATGTTCAGTGATGACACGGTAGCAGAGATCAGTCCTGATTAATAGTGAAGTATAAATCTCTCAAGGGCTTAGAACATCTGAACTTGTTCTTACCTTAAATCATTTTGAATATATTCTGCTGGTTGATGGCCTCAGTGGTTTTTGTGAGCGATATTCAAAAGTTTAATTCAGTAAAGATAAATTTGACAAATTAAATCAGGCATCGTCAGCCAGTGAGGAAAAATATCTTCGATATAGGCACCAGTTATGTTGCAGATCTTGCTGTTTTCTGAAATCACCTCAGGCGGAAACCGCCTCGCTTTAGTGGGGAACAAATTACCCTATTTGACGGTGCCCAGGACAGCTTACCATGTATGACTCTATAGCGTCCATACAACGGCTGACATAGAGGCTTTCACAAAATGGAGCACAACTGTTATAATATTTTGCTGAATCTATGTTATTGCATATAATGTAGCTACTAGTCGTTATGTCTGGCATCATTTCTCAATTCCCCAACTACAATCACGAGAAGAAGTAGCCTTGTGTACGATTGATATCAAATTTGATTTTCATTTACATCGATTAAACTTAGATTCAGCTCTTTTTACACGACAAGCAGAAACACTATAATCGGTCAAAGGCTGAAGTGTATATATGAGGCCTGCTCAATTACTTTTAATGAGCCAAGTCGAGAATGTCAGATGAAGTTGGGGGCCAGCCCCATGCCCAATTAGTCACGCTTTTTAGGCACATGGATGTACATGTATGTACAGATGACATTGATAGTTTACAATACGCCATGCAGGTACGTATTGCCAGGGTATACAAGTGAAAAGATATAAACAAACTAGACAAGACAAGAACGCCATCGTCATCTCTGATTATTGCTTCTATATAGAGTACATTGGTAGGATATTCTGGGGCCGCATAAAATACTAGTACTAGTACTAGTACTAGTACGTGTATAGTGCAATCCAAGACGGTGTAAAGAAGAGGATTAAAATTATGTAAGCTAGTAGTAGTAAGCTAGGACGTAAGGGCTTGATGCTCATTATTTAAAATTTGAAAAATTTTTATAATGCGTATAGGGTAGCTGGTATTTTTTGAGCTGGTGGTTGGTAGCGGTCATTAATTTAGGGTTTAATGTTATAGGCTTAGAGGTACCCTCATAGGGCATTGTTGGTAGATCTAGGGTTAGTAGGGTGGATATCTCTATGGGTGGGAAGCTCAGTCTTCTACAGGTTTACTTGGCTTGATTATCAATATCCCATTGCTTCATGAGAATTCTTTGGTATCACTATAATTCATTGTAAAGCCGGAACTGAGTTGGTTTCGCTTTTTTTTTGAAAATATATGTTTTCTTCGTCACTGGTCATTTGGTGGGTGGGCATTGCAACCCCGCAATTGTACAAGTATAGGAGACAGCATTGTTGAGCTTTCAGCTATGTACATGATTAAAATTTGGCCCTCAAACTAATATAATAAGGGTAATCCATCAATGACTAGCTGCAGTCAAACCCAGATATCTGTTAACAAATGTACACAGTTATAGGTTGTGCATATCAATCTAATCTGTGAATCTGTGAAGGCATTTAGGTTTCCACCACCACCGCCGCCACCACCACCACCACCTCCTAATTTCAGAGTCATGGATGTGCATGAGCAAAGACAGTATGTCATGCATTCCAGGCAAATTTAATGGTGCATAGAACAGAATGTGCACAACATCTCATATCCATGGGGTCTCTACAGTAAAGCTGAATGTATTACCTAGCGATACAAAAATAATATGACATGATAAAGCATCATCTTCGACCCAATAGATGAAGTGTGCATTTTTTAGTGATGCAGTTCGGTCTCATAACAGTATAGTCCAATACCGTTACAGTGTGTTGTTTCGTACCCTTGTCAAAAGTATTGTGAACGGATGACCCATCCATACAGCAGAAAATAACCCGACCAGACATCTGACATGCAGACTGACCACAGTGGTTAGGTGATCAGATTTTTGGCGAGTTCCCGCCGGTGAGTTGTCGAATGGGGTTGGAATTGTCTTCTCCTGGTAACCCAAAGCGCCTAGTTTACCGCGCTCCCGTAACTTGGTCTCTGACGAAATTAATTTCTTTACTAATTCACATGAATTGTGAAGTCAGTTTATTTATTAATCCTCCCAATAATTATAAATAAAGATTTCTCTACTAAATTTGCTATAATTCTACGGTTTCCTTGATTCTCGATAACCGTATGCGCGACTACGGACTACTCCTCTTTTTCAGCCATCAAGTTTTAGCTTAGACGGATAATTCTAGGTAAGTGGTTTTATCGATGCCTACAGTCTCCATCGTTGCTTCTTATACCGCCAACTCCTCGACATATTATACATCGATAGTCGGTTATGCAGATGGTGTAACAATACCACGCGGTTATTCCCCATTAGTTCACAAAACATCGGCTTATCGTATGCCTGTTCATACCAGTTCAGCCTGACCTAATCACATGAGGCCGCTCACTGGGTAGCTTGTCGAAGGCCCGTTGAACTCGTTTTGAGGACGCGAGGGGTCTGTGAAAGGAAACTGGGTCCACCGGGGCTCACGAAGTCCGAATCATTGAGGTGAAAGAGTTTCGCGTTCTGTAATCTGCCCGTAGTTTTATCAGCATTAGTAATACTAAGTAATGGTACCCGCCTGTTATCCAAAATCCCAAATTCCAATCCCCAACTCAAGACAAAACCTAACACGATTAAGACAAGAAGCGTGTGAAGACTTGTTCTATTTCTCTATGCTTGATATTTGGTCACTGCTCACCAGTCAGGGACTTGATTGAGTCTTCAGTTAATGATAATCTTATCATTTATCATGATGATGATTTATGTTTTCCGTTGTTCACTTGTTGATGTCCCGGCGTTTTAACTCAATCAATGGTCAACCAGCCCACAACCTGGCATCACTTAGTTCTTTACCTCAGTCTACGTAACCTCTTTATGGAACTGTGTCATACAAATGAATCGATTGTCGATCGGTCATGTTGTAGGCATAAACTGGCAATATGCCTCGTCAAATCATGGAGATCAAGGATTTCCTCCTGACTGCGAGGAGGAAGGATGCTAAATGTATGTAGCGATGTGATATAAATATAATGCATATATACACAACGTATAAGTTTAGGCTAAAATAGTCACTGGGATGAATCAATCAAGTTATTGCATTGGTGTTACAGCTGTAAAGATCAAGAAGAATGCTGAGAACGTTAAGTTCAAGGTTCGATGCAGCAAGTACCTGTACACACTTGTCATCCAGGACAGGGAAAAGGCTGAAAAGTTGAAGCAGTCTCTCCCACCAGGTGAGACCATCCATCACAATTGAACGGAGTTCATATTAATTAGTCTTAGCATAAACAAAGCCCAATCTCTATATTTGGCTCCCTCACCCCAATGAAAGTATTCCTGCGCTCCAGCCAGACTTTTTTTAGTTGTGCCTTGTTGCATATCTCTAGTCGGTAGGGTATGTGGCTAGATCAACCAGGTACCCAAACCTGTTAGGCCTCGATACAACATAATACAATCAAGGTATACTGTAAAATATATTATTGCTGGTGATCTTTCTGTATATAAGCTGGCTTGTTTGATTGGCGCTTGTTGAGTTGTTAATTCACGGTCTTGTGATACAGGTAAACAGCAAGTTGGTTTTATTCTTACAGGTCTTGCAGTCAAGGAGATCAAGTAAGGTGTGATTGGATGGTCTCGTGTATTAGATAAAATAAAAAGATAAAAACGACACAAGTCTTCTGCTTAATGCTGTGCTTTGATGGTTAGTGGCTCTAACTTGCTTAGAATAGTGATCCTTTAGGAGAAAGATGGCATCAGATGATCAGGCATTGGCCATATCAATTCTAAAACAAAGAAGAAAAGTTTAGTTCTGAAGCCGACTGGTGGTCTGCATCACTGCCACGCAAAATCAAGTGTATACACTTCATAGAGCTATCTTCCCCTAACTCCATGATGCGTACAAGACCTGAGCGAATGCAAGCGCAAACTTACCGGAATGTAATGTGACCTGATAGGGCTGTTCATATCGGGATAAAAGTTCAGTAACCTCCTGAACAGCTGGATCATTTTTCTCCAAGAAATACTCCAACATGTCTATCGAACAAATGTTTCTGTAAGATGGTTCTTGAGCAAGAAATGTAATAATGTGCCAGATATCATTCGCATCAAACATCCAGAGTCTAGACTGGATAAAGGAAGGGTTGCATTGTATGGTTGCAATACTCAGCGATTTGACTAACCTTGCTGTGGGAGAGATTCTGGTATCCGTTCGTGTAGACCTTGCACTGCAGAGTTGTAGCTCAGCTAAAACAAAATGCTGTGCATGTAGCGAGTAGAATTTGTTCCCGAGACAGTGTTGTGCGTAGCGGGTAACTGAAATAAATGTAGCTGTGATTGTGGATTGCACCTTTCCTTGCTAGAAAGCCACGTTACTCAATTGACTGACTATGACATATTGGTCTTGTCATTTCACGCGAACAAGATGGACCTTGTCCAGCGTACGTTCACGTTCCCGATTCTTTGTATTCTATATACCTTGGGTTGTTTTGAGAGAAAGAGGCCAATCTTGATGATGTTTACTATGACATCAATTACCAGGTTCTCTGTAGGCTCAGTAGACTCATAGTCACCAATCCCAGTGGCCTGTATATCCAATTTATTGTACACCCAATTCTACAATGTCCAGTAAATTGAAAGGTAGATACTACATGGGTATGCAGGCACAGATTCTAATAGAGGAATGTGACATTACGGGTGCGACGACCGGAGTTTATAAAAATGACCGATGGCAACATCAGACTACAAACAAACATTACTGTGGCGAAGATAGGAACTAATAATATATAAGGGGAAGGTGATTAAATAACTTTTTCTCCATACAGTTACTGCGCATCCATAGAAAGAATAGATGGGTCAAGATTATACCTGAAATAGTGCAGTCTGTATGTTATGTGCCACTACTAGCACTTTCGAGATTGAGAAAAATCCTTCTGGCTGCGTTTCCTGTGATCTCAGGTCTCTAAGATACTCCAAAACAGTCTCATTGGCTCCCTAAAAATGAAACATAACACTAGTCTATGAGGTCTCTCGTTTGTCCGAATATCTCATGCAAAAGAAATATGAAAACAAAACTATTCTAACCCACTAAATTCTGTCTCCGATAGTTTTTTATCTATTTGCTGGTTTTTGTTATATTTCCGCCTACCTTTGTCATTTGATGACAAAAAAGCTCACCCCGATGTGAATTTTATTCAAATGGTTCAATAAGAGGTTCAGTAAAAGGTACATGTATGAGAATTCATCATGCGTGTTACCCAGTTGACAGGTATCAGGTTTGCGTGACTAGACCAGTTTTTTGAAAAAAAATCTGACAATTCTAATGCCAACATTGATCATTCAGTTTATCTCGCAGATTGGAATTGCAAACTTATGGTTTGATAATAGGGAGTATATACATATAAACATACCACATGTTCAATCGCACGTACATGTAGATACATCTGCTTATATGAGGTGAGAAGCGGTTTGACCAGGGAACCATAACTGTATTTACCTCGAGAATATGTACACAGTGCTGGGGGAAGATAAGCATGAGTCCGGACACCTCTTCTGGTTGCACTATATTCTTTACCAGCTCTTCATAGTAACCTGAATTATAATTACATGCTATTCCCTGAAGTCAGGAAATACTGATATATGAATGGGAATCTAGTTTTTAGAGTCTCTTCACTCAAAAATGCCATCAAAGGAGTATTCAAAAGGAAAAAAAATTGTCTGGGTGATGGCGAGTGAAAGCTCCTCACATAATTCATATCCCCAGAACAAACCACAGTCACAGGGTTCGTGCTAACATACACCATAGAAATAGACATGCGGCATATATACACCAATGAATACCATGAGAGCGCAAGCTGTAGACTTCCTTACCTCCTACCGCAGCATTAGAGAGTTCTGGTCTCATTTTAGATATGCATATCAGGCGATGGGTCTGGTGTTTCTAAAAGGGTTAACAAATCAGACATAAAAAGCTATTGAACTTAAAATATATAAAAAACAAGAAATTGAAACATCATCACATCAGTACTGGTGGATGTTGGGGTCAAACACGCTGTTCATCTGAAACTAGTCTTGGTGTAAACTCTCATTTGACTAAGAGGCTAATATAGACTTCAGTCTTGTGAGAATCTAGATTCTCTATAAAGTACTACATTGATAGGAAAAATGCTCTTTCTAGGTTTATATGTGAATGTCCGCCGACTAACCCCTTGTTAAAAATCAGTGATAATCCCATCGTCGACCAAACCAGAGCATTTGTAGAGCGCTGAATGATGGTCAATGAGGCAGCGAATATTCAAAAAGAGACCTCTTGAATATTCACAGTGTGCCAAATAACTACCAGATTTAGGATCGTCTATAAACAGGCTTACTGTGAAATTTCAGAGCGATTGAATCACATAAATCATGAAAAGAAATAGATGATAGGATTTTATTTTGATCAAGGATCGATTTGTATGAAGCTAGACGTTTTTCATTGGTCACATATTTGTCGAGGGATTTAGTCGACTGATCGATTACATATAAACCAAGCATCTAGTTGCTGAAGCTACATAATACAAACCCAGTCAATGAGATTCAGAAGCTGTTGAACTTGAAACACCTTCAACGGCATGATGAATGTGAACACAAACAATATTCACTAGGTGTTCCTACCTACTGACATTTAGTTTGTGAATAGACTGAATGTAACTGCACATGATGGCTTGAGAACTGCTGCCAATAGAAAAGTCAGCCCTAATCAAGCTACCACAGATTTGGTACTAAACCCTTATGCAGAGATGGGTATAAATAAATGATAGTCTTATAGTTCTGCTCACTACCAAGCTGCGCTGCTGAAAAAAGTGAGCTAGCCCCTTGCAGTACGATTACCGATCATTTTGATATCAGTACTCAACCATACTAAAACCAGTCTAGTAGATAGTCAAATGTAGACAACAGAGTGCCCACAACCTACGTTACTCTTATCTGAGATGTAGAGTTAGATATATTATACTCTATAGTGAATAGACTTGACCTCGAATTTAGTAATAGGCAGGCGCAGCTTGCACTTTGTTTACCTTAAAAAAACTAAGGACACAATCATACTGACCTTTTCACCCATTCCTTCTTCTACAGAATGTAATAGACTGTTCCTCATCTCTAGAAATGACGGTTCTGTATCCGTCATACGAGAAGTTGGGCTAAGAGCAGTTCTACTCCGTTTTGCACTGTGGGCCGCCATCTTGAAAAGTGCGTTTATCGGTTTCCATAGGACCGGCAGTTACTCTCAAAGGTTCTTCTGCTCGCTTTCTCTATGTTGCAGTTATATGGATTATTTTTGCGATTTTATTGGAATACATGATTTAAATTTAGCGGGGATGCGTTAAAACGTCTGATTAGATGAAAAAGACGAGAGACGGAAGCCTGCCGACATGAGAGGATAACTCTATGCCCCAGTCCTCGAGTCCTATCATGGTGACCTGGCTCTTTGGCATGTGACGGTGGGGGAGGGGGTCCTATCCTGTGAGGATCTCGTCTCGTGAGAGTATCATAGTTCCGACAGACAGCTGATCATCTAGGCCAGTGAGCTGACAACCCAGAGTTTGTTCAAACGTGTTCTTAATGATCACTGCTCTGCCGGGCCTGGTTGCTCTGGCAAACCCTCGATTTGTATTTCTAATCAATCTACGACTAGTGAGAAGCCCCATAACCCTCCCCCAGATTCATTTACTAAACAAGAGCTCCTCACAGTACTCCTAGCTCCAAATAAAACAAGCCTCACTATGAGGTTGAGCATTGATACTGACCTGCTCATAGTGCTCCATGCTGAACCATCACTGGTGAACCAACAAGTATCTAACCAGACACCTTCACTATAACTTTGAAGAGGTCATACGGAAATAAAACAGCTAGAACTATATTTTTACAGAGCCTGGCGAGCTTCCTCTGGAAGGCTGGGATACCATCAAATCACCTACTGTGTCTACTAACGCAGGCGTTCTATTCGACTACTAGAGTGGACCAATTGTCTTTCAATAAGATATGTCTAACTGAGCTAGAAAATCAAAAGATGCAGTCAGTCGCTCATGGTTGACCCTCAGAATGAAGCCTTCTTTCTCGTTACTAACCTGGCTGCAATAAGAAAGAAATGTGAAGATGTAAGGAAAGATATAAACAATACATCATGTGCATGGACAGGGTTGACCCAAACATGTCACTACTGTGTAACTTGTCAAAGTGTACATACTTATCAATTGATTGATAGTAAGGTGTCAAACACCAGGTACAGATATGAATTTGTAGTTTAATTTGATTTTTGGAGGTGTTTCTGCATTTGAATATATGTATTATTATATTGATCATGTAGACTGTAGAGCGAATTTATAGACCATTTCGTTGAATTTAAAGGGATCTCGATTGAACAGTCAGTGATGGTATCTGGTATTGTTTGTCTTTATAGGGTTTGTGGTTCGTGCTTGGTCATGTGCAGTTGAGTTTACTAATTAAGAGGGGTCCCTCTGGTGCATTGGCAATTATAAGTGTTTAATTCTCTTTCTCGTAATTCTCTTTCAGCGCAGTTTCCATTACATATCGGTGATGTCACAAAATCTCCCTAACAGTATCCTTCTGGTGGAACCCATTGGGCAAGAATACTTTCACGATTCTTTCCAATCATTTTTAATTCGAAGAACATGCTCATTAAATTTCCATATTATCCTTTAGCATTACATTCTCCAAAGGTTCTTGTACCTTTTTTTTATCTTTCTCCTCAGGCACCAGCCTATTTAGCTAGCCTATTTAACGGACCTCCTAAGCCTGAGGCATGTTGGAGCGGTAGGAGCTAGGATAAATGTGAGGAGGTCATACTCACAACAGGGGCCCACTATGGCCTGAATTCGAACCCAGTTTCTCACGGTTGCAAGCCCAGCACGACTGAGCTATCCCTTTTCTACTAAAACTATTTCCAAAACGGCCTGTGACCCATCTTTCTTCATAGACCATTCAGACTGTACTCAGACAGGTAAACACAGTAGGAAACAATACAATTATTCTAACTCGTTTGTGCTTAACTTGTGAGTCAAAGCTAAACAAAACCGTTTACTATCAAAGGCGAGTCGAGAGAAAACTATTCAACTTAAAAATAACATTTTATTATTTTCTATGCTGACGGAGGTTTACATGCCTTCACTTGTTAGAATAATATTTGATGAATGCTCGCAAGGTGTCGGCATAAGTGATATTGGATTATTAATATTACAATCGCTACAACGGAACAGTGGAGTAATTAACGGCTAGTGCAAGGTAGGTTTATCACCGATCTACTATTACGCTTAAAAGCTAGGGTAAATGCGGTACAGTCTAATAGCTGAACAACAGCATTCTCTATAATCAGTATGATCAGATTTCCTAAACTGAAGTCTGGCCTGGTAAATATGGAGTTAAAATGTGCAGCCTGATCAGTGACACAAAGGTAACTGGTCTGATCGGACTGAGACTCAGGTCGGGCCCACATGATATGACGTGTTTATCTATAGGAATGATCCCTTATGACATCAGCACTTTTGTTTGATACATAGGGTACAGCAATGACTTAGTGGCTGGACCTGGGGCCAGGGATCCTTGGCTGTGGTTCGGTTCCCAATTTGGGCAAACCGTTTGTCTTTCACATCTCCCTCATCGGTTTAGAGTCACACCGATAAACAAGGGAGGCCCACTCAGAAAGTTACTCTCTCTACAATGGGGCATACGGATGCAAGCAGAAAGGACACTTATGACGCACCCTGAGAAATGCTAAATCAATTTATGTACCAATCCTACAGGTGTTTTGTCATGGAGATACGGAATGATGTGTTATAATTATTACTGATATTTATCTGATACATGTAGTATGCTTGATTATGCAGTACGCGTGGCTCTGAAAGGGTAATCACGGATTATTTTGAAGTAGTAATGAAACTTTATGGGAGATTCTAGCTGGAGCATTATCCTAATTATTAGTTGTCATTCCCTGCTTAATTAGAATCATGAGGCAGAAGAGGCAGGCCCGCAGAGAGTTACCATTTTCATAGGAGTGGTTCACCACTCATGGCTTTAGTGGTATGTGAACCAGCAGCACTCAGCATTATGAAATGATGGTGGTGATGGTGATTCATATGGTAATATCAAAAGGAAAGTTTGAAACAACCATCTATATAATACTTTCAATCAGGAAAAACCTCTGAAACTAGCTATCAATATGTTTAATAATGAGCACATGACTATGTGTATGCACACACGAGTTGTCTGTCTATAAAAATGCAATCCGGGAGACGTAGGGCCATTTTTAAGGGCTTTGTCAGATCGATGTTAGATTGTTGCATCAAGCTGCTTAGATGTACACTATGAACAGCGTCAAACACTAACAAGCTGTTCATGATTTCCTGCATTTGAGAAGTAAATGAACATATTGATATAGGTACTTGGATGGTATTATGCTTGTTGGCAAAGACACTTGATTGGGATTAGTGAATTGTGTGCTAAGATTACAAGGCTTTTAGGAGAATATAGACCACTCAAAGACAGCTAGGTAAATGAAACTGATACAACTGGCTTTGTCTCATAGTGGGTTTTGGCTTCAGATATTGAACAGTGAGCAAGGAGTAGAGTGAAAAGCTAGATTGCCCGCACGGGAAAGGTAGGGAAAAATTCAACTCGTAGAATAAGTTTAAATGGTTAAATCCGAATTCTTTTTCATCTTTAGCTGTTGGGCGCTTTACTTTTTTTTTTCATTTCGAATACCTAAAGCTTGAGAATGGTTTTGGGATGACAGGAAGTCACAAAGGGAGTTCTATGATCAATTATCATATCTTTGGTTAGTTCCGCTTACTCTATCTACACAGCATT
>Ga0224501_10000472_pt1 | contig 31972 bp, 26 predicted proteins | sample SF_Oct11_sed_USG_4_FD_169105 | JGI IMG/M metagenome (GOLD analysis project Ga0224501, IMG submission 169105) | Sediment microbial communities from San Francisco Bay, California, United States - SF_Oct11_sed_USGS_8_1 | ecosystem: Environmental > Aquatic > Marine > Sediment | place: USA... | reverse complement strand
TATAGACCCACTGCAATGCATAAACCTTTGCCCAGCTAGTCTATGACAACAGGAACCCGTGATACGGATACGAATACATGTCTCAAAATAATGGTACAAGCACACTAGCATAGCTGTTTCCTGTATACAGTAAGGTATTGTACTACGCAATCTGGCTAGTTGCCTATTGCAGTTTTATTCATGCATATCCACACTATCTGATTAATTCTTCTAAATGTAAAATATCTGACTCGGAGAGCCAATGAGACTATACATGTATTGTTGGATGAACATCTGACTAAGAGCTAACCGCGTCTACAAACAATAAATACCATCTATTCCCATTCTGACTTACTCCATATTTCCCTTCCTCATGCTGGACACCCAAGACCTATGGTGAGTGTTCTAGTCGAGCATCCAGTACTGCTTTTCTCTTCCCATTCCCACCGCATGCCAAAGAACTAAGTCACCTGGCCACAATCGTTCTGCATATTGATATTGTGGTTGTTCCCCCAAGACCTCGCGATGCTGAAAGTATATATCTGCCAAGGCCATAGACGTATTTAATAATGAATTATGTGTCTTTGAATAAAAATGCAACTTTAGCATTATACTGGGGGTCACATTACGGTTATAAACCACTAGCATATGGTTCATGATAAAAAAAACTTAATGGATATCGATTTGAGATCGGGTGCATTGCAAACAATCCTCGCGAGTCGGCTATAAAAGTCACTTCCTCTGCCTTTGTTCTATCCTAGAAACATCAATATTTAACACTAGAACTTAATATGTTAACAGTCTCCTATGTGTCAATCGACACTCATGAGAGATGTAGACCCAAGTCAGCCTTTGTGTCATCCATTACTAAGGTAGGTGTCACCATTGTTTAGAAGTAAATAAGCTCTATTAAGTTCTAATAATTCGACTGCTGTATCTACCCTGATAGCATACCAGTTTAAGATAAGGTTCAACCACCAACTGTACATATCATCAGATATATAGGACAGCAAGCCGGCGTTAATTTGCAGGGGGTTGAGCGTCCATGTATTAGCAAGCTTGTTTTGATCTAATCTTATTTTGTCAAAATCAATATCATCCATTTGTGACCTGCATGTCAAGACCAATATTTTGTTTCTAACCAGTAAAAGTTTGTTTCATCACCTTAAAAGGCAATTTAGAGTTTTAAATAGCATTTGGCTAAAACCAATGGTGTTATCAAACATTGAATTCAAGCTTAATAAGATCGCCTACTACTGTTTTGGTACAAGTTTCTATAGTCAACAAAATGCATCAATGCTTGAACGCAACGCGACTATACAAAATAAAAGCCATGATCTTTTAACTCCCCTACTTATAGGATCAAGTACGGCAATGCAATGGTTACTAAGTAGCGATTAATATAAACGCGACATCATTTAGTATAGGGAAGAAGCTAGGAGCTAGCTGAAGGCTTCTCTGCAAGGCATCTAACACTTCTGCAGGTGAGAAAATCGAATGTGTTCTGACCATGTGTCATAGACTGCTGATCGAATATTCTAATTATCTAATATAATGGGTTTAATTTAAAGCTGTGAAAAGAAAAATCGGAAAATGATTAGTTTATAAACAGGATTTCTTAGAGTTTTACTATTAACAAGTTTGATATTGGTTGTGACAGTACTTGGTTGTTATGGGACTGGGGTTATGGAATACAGACATGTGTGGTTAGCTACCTTGCTCCAGTCGTTTTTCATTCACGTTTTTGTTGTAATTGGGTAAATTGAACCAACATGCCGACCTTCAAGACCGTGTAAGTAGTGCATAAACCACCATCTGAACATCACATGTTTGCTATAGAACCAGTGCACTAGATAGCATGATCGACTAGACTGCGAGGGTTGATCCTTTTTCAACCCATGTTGTGTTTCGAAATGAAAGCTAGCTCGAACAGCAATTTAATTGTTTGATGAAATTGCGTGTGAAATTGACCAACAATCTGTTCAGACAGTGAGGTAATACTTCTACGTAGTGTGGATGGCAAACATAGGTTTTAATTTTACAGCCATTTCTACAGACTCGTTAAAAGGTTTGGCTCCAGACCCCTGGCACGAGCATACTTTTTGTCATTCTCGACATTGGTTACGCTAGCAAATTATAGTTACTGAAGGCGGTATAAATGGCCCTACTCAGTTACTCTGCTCTCCCAACCAAGCAGTCAGTCCTACAGATTATACTAACAAATGAATAGTGACTAGAATACTGCTAGTAATCTGATTGCGTTTCAGAATTGAATAGACCACAAACCTCCGTGATACCTAGTCCCATGACTGTATATAACTTTGTTGTCAGTTTAAAAGGCTATGTTAAAGTGCATGACATCTCCTTTCTCCATTTGAATGGCTCCGACTGAGTACCAGTTAGACAACACCTAAACAGCTATCATTTCGTCTCAACATATGCAGAAAGCTAGCACGGAATATTATAACGGGTTAAAACACGGAGCAACATTGATTTCATGATGTTGGTTTTGTCATGACGCTTCCTTTTGTAAATATCTAAAACATAAAGTTTCCCATAGTATAATTGACATACGTGACATGGCAATGTGTAAACTAGGTATGACTCCGGTTGACTGTTTTCTAACCTCTCAGAACTATTGGCTCAGTCTTGTAGTGCAATACTTCACACTGGAATACTGGGATAGCTCAGCAGTAGAGTGCAGGGTTCATAATTAATTGTATGAGCTTGGGTTCCCAGCCGGTCAAAACAAATCTCTGCTGTGAGTGTGAGCTCCTCATATTGATCATACTGATATGGTCTCTCTATTGGGAACTAACCCCTGACTAATGAACTAACGGGTATTTGCTCTGCAACTTCCATATCACTGTGAAAAGGGTGTATGTGACAAAAGGAGGAATTAGTCCTGGGTATAGTGAACCTCCACCAACCCTGCTCAGACTCAGGAGCCTTACTAAACGCTGTGCCGTCGTCTCCTGGGACAGACAAATGCAATTATTATAGTATATCTCATATAAATTATGGGTTCAGGTTTAGACACTTCTGGACAGTACACAAATATACGATGATTGTGAACAATAAATATTTTGCAAGCAAATCTCTTATCACACATAGTTATGTATGGCAAACATACAATGCAGTTCGGTATAGTTGTTGTATTGTATAATGGTACACTATATAAACATTTCGTAGTGTGAATCAAGCTGTGAGAACAGTAAGGGTGACTGAAAATCTCCAAACTGAAGCTATCGCCAATAAGAGAATGAATGAAGTGGATGAACATGGATGGGCACACATCCATCAAGCCGCAAAGAAAGGTAAGTGGTACCATATACAAGTACATACCAGGTCGTGGTAACAGAATGACCCACCACAGAATCCAAATGACTCTGGAGTTGAAATCATTTCAATATCATAAATGGAACCCTGAATCTAGCAAACCAAATCGGCTGTGAAAATCTGCTATTATGAGATCACCCCAATATACTGTGATTTCAAATGTGGTGGCGAATCTAATTTTTCTTACTGTAAGCGATATCGCAGGTCGCATCCACTCTACGACTCGGATCGCAAATTTCCCAAGTTGGCTGACTAGTCATGGGTGCCGTGCCGGGTGCCAAGAAATAGCAATGGTGTTTTGAAGTACATGTATCACATCTCAATGGATTCCGTGCACATGTGCTGATTCCAAGATCACTAGCCCGTATATAAGGTCATGTCATTACGAAAGATATTCTGTTACAAGACACTCATTAGGACGAACTGTCTTCATCATGTACTTAAGTCCTTGACTAAAACCCTGCTTAGTTTATCTGAATGACATGTTTGCCTCACTCACAGTTATACATCCATGAGTGTCATCTTGACACCGAAATAATCATTTGATCTTAGGGTTGATTTACAAACACGTGTTAGTTCATCCGTCACACCAGCGAAGTGGCCCTGTCGGAAAAGGATGGCGAATAGCTCTGAGCTCGCAACCATGTGAATTGGGCTCATTTTTTTACCCCGCTGTGAGTGTGAGTTCCTCCTATTAACCCTGGGTGAAGAAGCAAACCTCAGAAGCATTGATACTGACCCATTCGTGATTCATGCTAAGCCGTAACGGGTGCAAGACAATTACCTATAACCCGACAGCCTCTACTGTAGCAGTGAAGATATCTAGAAAGGGCTGTTTTATGAAGATTACGGGTAGTGAGTAGTACATAAAGGAGAATTTACTGCATTCACTGATCCATACGGTGATAACCAAATTTACCAAATTATGTACATGTGTATGCGGAGATCTTGTTACAAATAAGCTAAATCTGTTGGTTGGTGATGTTTCATATATGTTTTTTATAAAGCTGCATGATATTAATCTAAAAGAAAATTCAAAGCTTTCAAGAGCAATTTGTAGTCATCCGTTTTTTTAGCTCAAGGATAAAACGGCTAATTGAGTCATGCGCAGAATTCAGAGATGTAGGCATTTACGCATACATTGTAAAGCAGTTGTGAATTCTTCAGATTAGATTGGTATGTAGTATTTACATTAATTTCACACTCATTTCATGCAGTTCATCTGATAACCAAATGTTCACTGAATGACCTCTCAAGTTGACCTCCAGATAAGACCCTAATTACCATGAATCTGAATGGCATGCCTCTCAATGTAACAATGTTGATTGCTATCTCCGGCGCGGCGCGAGTACAGAACATGTTTTACCAACCCTACCGTTGCTGATATCATTGAACAGTGTGGGATAATGCTGCTTGGCAGAGACTCTACTCCTTATCTAGCTTAACCTATTCAAAGCGCCATGGTATAAAGCATAATGAACAAAAATCAGTGATTTTTCAATTCAAATAAAATGTTGTCATTAAATTTACGTTTCAATATTTGGAACAGGTTTAAATACTTTTTCAATGTTTTTATCATGGAACACTTCAACCCTTAATGGTGTAAATTACAATGTACACCTTTCCTGTAGGCATGATGGTTATCACAAGTTATATGGACATAATGAATCACCTTTCAGTCAGAAAATGCCACTTCATGCGTATAAATTAATTAAGTTCTTACCCATAGCGTTACCTGGTCTATGGACCGGACATGCGGGTGTAAGCAGAAAGTCTCCTGAAGACTCATCCCGGGGAAACACTGAGTACAATAAGTTAATTTCTGCACTACACCTGGCATCCAGCTACTCCATCATGGAGACATGAAGTTATCCGTCTGTTCTCTTTACAGGCTATCACAAATCTGTGGAGAAGTTTATTAAAGCTCATGATGATCAGTTAGAATTTGAGACTCAGGATGAGCTGAAGGAAACACCTCTCCTGGTTGCTGTCAGAGCTGGCAAAGCTAATATCGATACCATCAGTATCATTATCGAACTCGGAGGTGAGCACTAAATATGTATAAAAAAAGGTTAAGAACGATCCCTTAGCCAATAGCCGTGTGGGCAGAGCCAACTTGTGCTGGCAATGGTGAAGGTGGAGTACCACTACTCTACTTCACCACCTCCGCCTTCCACAGCTCTGAAGAGAGCCCGAAACTCACTGAGTGCTGGTGGTACAAGAAGGTTTTTTTACATCCCTCAAACTGTCCTAAACCCGGGACCTTCATCTCCTGCGGCGAGCAGTCTAACCGCTCACAGCCACAGGGCCCTACATGTATATATGGTGTAGCAGAATGATACTTTGTTAAATGAACTGGTATATTGTTTTATAAATTATACATGTACACTTGAAAAATAACAGACAGATAAAGTCAGAGTCTACACCTGTGGAGTGGGTTAAATAGTTTGTAGGGTAAATGATGAAAAAGTGGTATGTGACAGTGAATCAGTTGTAAATTCTGGAGGTAGATAGTGAAATTATGCATGAAAATTTTGTGATTGATCGCCATGTGTTACCTGTATGTTATATGCATGTGGGTTTATGTATGTTCCACCTCTGTATCATATCGATGAAATGAATGCAAGCTTTTTCCCTAACATATCAGTGTTATAAGTATGTGTGTCTGATGTAGGAAATGTGTCGGCGGTAAACACATTGAACCATGGTGTGGTAGAGATCTGCTGTCTGGAGAACCATACAGAAGTGCTCCAGTACCTGGTCAGCCTAAAACGACCTGAACTTCCAGTTTGGAAAAAGATGCTAAAGTTCTGCACCTCGGAGCTTGAGGATGAAGCTGAGAGTGCAGGGCGGGCGCTGAGCACACTCACTATACCAATAGATGGTAGGTCTAAAAGTGATCCTTAGACCAATGCGGTAGGTTTGGAAAGGCAGCCTCAGCACTCACTATACCCATAGATGATAGGTCAGGAAAGTGACCCTCGGTACCAATAAAGGGTAGGGCGAAAAAGACAACCTCTGCACTCCCCATGCCATTGGTGGTGTTTACGAAAGGAAACCTCTGCTCTCCCGTATTTTTATAGCAATTTTATTTAGTGATTTTTCTTCGGTTGAATCTATTTCGATCGCAAGAGTTTGAGATTTTGTAAAGAGCTCATCATTCAGCGTCTGAACTGGACTCATGAGTCTATGCATAATCCAAAACTAAAGGTTTTATACTGATTTATTCTGCCTTTCACATAGGCGAGAATTTAATGCCGCCATCAACAGACTCAACTTGGATGCATTGGTTTCAATAGTTTCCATTAGCGATCGATGCTTAAAATAGATCACAGTCAGACCAAACACTTAAGTAAACCTTTAGCTTGTTCAGTAAATAACAGTAGTTGTTGACAACTTTCGTTATGCGTATGTATTTAGGAACTTTTACTAAAACCCAATATTGCCACTAAATTTGACACTCTTTAGACATAGTACACAAATCATATCTTCAGACACATGGCATAATTTTAGCAATCTTAAATCACCAGTCTAGATCGGTGTAACAAACCATTTCTAAGTCCTGCTTGCATAATAACTGTGGCAGTTTTATGCGTCTAAAAGACTGCGAAGGCATACCTTATAGTTAATAAAGAGTCATGCAATTTTTATATTATACATAAGCTTTCTAAATGTAAACCTGTCATCTAAAATGTCTGATTTGAGCTGTGATCCTTACGTCACGAGTTTGAAACCCATTAAAACAAAAAAAAACCTGTGATTGTTTTGCCCATCAGGTTCTACCTAAGCAAACAACATTTGAATGGTTTTGTGCAAATTGAGGATCACATTGTGATACATGTCAAGCTGTATCTTGACATTCCTTAAATTGCAGATCATATAAACCCTAACTGGAGATATGTCTATAGCGCTGGAGGGGTCACAACTTTAATCAAGGTCATCAAAAGTGCAGTGGGAGACAAAGCCAAGGCACAAGCTTTATTATGCCTCATCAACATTCTGGAACAGCCAGAGGTGAAAGAACAATTGGTAGCAGCGGGTGGAATCGAAGCCCTGATCAAGCACCTTCGTTCTCCAACCAACGAAATCACTCGTCTTGTTTCGATCGCTCTCAGTATGCTGTGTCAGGTCAAAATGTATGCAGACAAAGCTTCCCAACAGGGTGTAATCCAGGCTTTGGTGAATGTGATTAGGGCCAATGAGGTTCCTTCCGTTTTGATGGAAGTGATGAACGCGGTAGGCGTGATTTGTGATGATAGCACAAATCGGCAGACATTATTTAACTCCACTAAAGATAGTATTTCCAGTGTCGTTTCCATAATGGAGGACTGTAGTGAGCCAGATCTACTTCTCGCTCTGTGCCAATCTATTAGCAAACTCTGTCGGCGTCACGTCACCAATCAAAATGGTTTTATCGACAGCAGTGTGAGTTCCAGTATCATCATGTTGACAGACATAAGAAACAAAGAGATCCAGCTGGCCGCGGTGGATACTATACACATGCTGGTAGAGAATAACCCTTACACTCAAAGCATGATGGCGCAGGAAGGTGCAGTGTATCCCCTTATAAACTTATTACACAAAAGTAAAAACCAGGTGGTTCAGGAGAAGACGGCTGGGGCGTTGTGGGCCCTGGCTGGTGATAACGGAGAGGAGAGACGAATCATGGCGGCTACGATGGGAGTTGACATGCTCATAGATTTTCTTGGCTCGCTGTCCGAATCCCTCCATTTTATCGGTTCCGAAGGACTCGGAGTTCTAGCTCAGGGAGCGCAAAACAAGCAGGACCAAATCGCCGATGCCAATGGAGTCCATCCACTCGTCCGACTATTGAAATGCGATAAAGAGTACCTTGTATTGAGTGCCATTCGCAGCATCAGGCACCTCTGCCTAAGTGTTGGCTATCTACCTCATACAGCCAACCAAAACACTGTGTCACAGGCACGTGGTGTCAAGTTACTAGTGGCTCTCCTCACTCTCTCCAGTAGTGAGTTGATACAGGTCGAAGCTGCTCTCACCCTGGCCAGTACAGCTCTCGGTAAGTTATTGAAAATCAAATTTAGTTGGACTCATGTTGCCTTGGGCACTTCCAGTGAGTTTGCACACTGTGGGTGATACACAAATCTGCTCAATTGAATACACTGATTATTTCATGGCAGTTATTTGTTTGATGTTTTAGGAGTTAGGGGCATAAAACTACGAAAGAATAAATTTGACCCACATTTAAAATACAGATTCACAGGATCGTCTGGGGTACAAATATTAAATGAAACTGTTTTACTTGATGTGTATTGAATGTCCAAAACTTAAAAATATGGGACCCCTTTTGGATACTTCAGTTCAATATAAGAACGATAACCGTTCGCTGTGTGTAAAATGCTCGCTATTAAATACTTTCTGTAATACAAGGTTCATAAGAATAACAGGCTTTCTGCAAAAGTAATAAATAATCCAACAGAATCCATAATTCGGATTTTAGGCTGAATTTTAGACGTACTCATTCACCAAGAAAGCTGATTAATTCTGATAGTTTACACAATTACAATATCACATGGGTGGTCGCTACTGCTACCGCTGCTACTGCTGCTATTGTTGTTGCCTCTAACCTGGTTAAATCACCTAAATATTTCCCATCATAAGACCGGATACCGCTATATGGAAAATGCCTGTAACAATACATCTAAAAGGTGAAGTCTTTCCCTGACCAAAAAGCTGCGCGGGGAAGTAGCTGTTAGAGAGCCAACCTGTACTGACAACAGTGTAACTAAGATGGGGTGGCATTCCATGACCTCACCAGCTTCACTTTCGCCAGCTCCGAAAAGCGTTGAATACTCATTCCCCGCTGGGTCAACAGAGAGATTTTCTGAATGCTGCTCACAAGCTCTCCTAGTTGAATCCGGGGCCTTCAGCATCTGTGCTCAGCCGCAGTAGGTTCTCTTTATTAGTGACTGGTCACGTCTGATTGAAGGAAGACAACTCCTCATAGGCACAAATGCTCCGCTTTTTATTTGTTCACTACCTGTTTGACTCTCAGTTGAGCTCTGAAATCTCATGGTTTAGACGTTAGATGCTTTTCACAGCAGGATGTACTACCCCGCTTGAAATTAGACTTTCCCTTGAAGTCATAAGTGAGTTACAGGGGCTGGATTTACCTGCCCGCACATATCCTATTAATAGCAATTCTTGTAAAATGAGGCTGGAAAATGTCTTATAGACGCCTCACGATTATTCTTGAATTCTTTTTCACAGGTAATCAAGCAGTTATGGATGAAATTTGGGCCTCGGCTCAACACATTGAATTTAGTTATATCAGGGTACTCAAACTACTGTACTCTACTGATAAAACTGTTCAACTTCTGGCTGGAGCGGCCCTAGCTACCTTTGCTTATAACAACATGTCACAGCAGCAGCTGATAGCCGCAGAAGGTGGAGTTAGGTTCTCAGGCTTTGTTTCTTTCCTTCAATCAGAAGACGAGTATTTGAGATGCAATGCAGCGTTCCAGGTAAGGCAATGCAACCACAGCTGTATTAGATACTGAGAGAATAAAATACAGGGTGAGCTACAGGGTGAACCTTGTGATAATAACTATGAACATTCGATGGACCTTCCCCGCCATACACCAGTTTGCTGAATCACCTGGCTAACCCAGTGATTGACATTGTAGGTAGTTGTTCTCTCTCGTATTATCCCTGATGAGGAGCAGGCTATCTCCTCCGCTGCTGGAATAAAGTTGTTAGCTGATATACTGAATGAATCACAGAGCCCAGTCATCCATGCTCTTGCTGCCGATTGTGTCGCTAGATTGGCCCATACACGTGCCGGTGAGTTCTTATATTAATTTGGACAGAACAGTAATTCGAGTACTTGGTTCAATACAGATAGTTAGGTCCCCAAAACAGGATCATCATCATTTTTTCGAAGGTGATTTCGATGTGTCTGGGGCAGCCCCTGTCATCCTTATCAGATTGATATCAAGCTATTAAAGGTCAACAACAGGCGCGTTTGCGTGTAGAACCTCATTTTGAACAATTGGCTGCCTATCATGGGTAAATGAGACTTCATATCTTTTATTTCTGTTTAAAGACCTGTGAAAAAGTAGCCTTTCTAATCAGTGTACTCATATGAGAGTTGCGCGAAAACAGTTATGATTTATGAACCGCGAACAGCCTAAAGTCCAATGGTTAGTATTGGCATTACAGTACAACAATTAGTGCTTTGCATCACTGCTTGGAATATTCCATGCAGAATGAGCCTATATTTTAATCTAACCGGGGCAACACTCTTATCTCCATGGCCCATATAGTCCTCAAGAGTCAAGGCTTTGCCTTACTGATGATATCTGAATACACTGATTTCATCCTATGGTTTTTTATTTAGGTGTGCCCGCAGCACTAATTGAGATAGGTTGTGTGAATAGACTGTGTGATCTCATGTCATCAGATAACTCTCAAGTAAGAGGTTGCTCAGCCATAGCGTTGGCCTACCTTTCCTTCAATCACAGAGGAGAGAGACAACTTTTAAATCGGTGAGTAGACAACTCCGTAACTACTATACAAAAGATGGCGGCCAGGCGTGTCTCTACGGCATGCAGCAGACTGAAACAAAGTCACCACAGTCTCCTGGCACGTAATGATGGGGTGAGGTAAAACTCAAACCCTAAGGACTGGTCCCTTGGCCAATACAGAATACAACAAACTTACAAAATGAAAACGAAGCCGGGCTGCATGGTTGATTACTCCTTCGGTTTTAGATGTCGAAATGATACTTTCCTCATCAAATGCCTAAAATACTACACAACCAAGCATAAACTATCAACTCAGTTTATCAAAGAATGGAAACACTATAGGAAGATTGGAGGTCTGCCACCGATCAAGTAAGATTTATAACCTGTACAGAAAAACGCTGATTGATTTAATGTTCTTGTTTCATCAGGCCCTTCGCTGTCCTATTGTTAACAGAGCTGGAGCTTGTTGGAGCGATAGGAGCTAAAAATTATGTAAGGAGCTCATTTTCACAGCGTACACTCAGCATGCCTAACCATTGAATTCAGAATCTTTCAAGATTGAGCCAAGCCCTCTAGCCAATGAGTTACCCTTCTACCCTGCTATCCTATATATCTTGTGTGTTAGACTCTTCCCACCACATTACACGGCTCATCATTTCCAGGGAAATGTATTTTTATAGGACACTGAATTCTGTCAGTTTGATACTTATTCTAGTCAATTCAAACGCTCTTTGACTCTGAGGAAAACCATGTTCATATTGCGAATTGGGCCACAAATTTTCAAGCATGACCTGGGTTTGAGGAAACCAATATGCTTGCAGAGACGGTCGGCCAAGCCTAGTAAGCCAAAGAGGCTACAAAGCTCTTCGCCCAGTGACAAACAGCAGAAATAAACTAAACGAGTCCAGAGCAGGAGAGAGCCAAGAGAGGACAACCCCATCTGGAACAAACACTCCTAGGAATGCGACTGTTTCCAGTCATCCGTCCAGACTGTCCTTCACAGACGAAGGTCATGCTTCTGGTAGATCGGAAAAGACATCAAGTAATCAATCAATTGCAGTGGAGTGAAATATAATGGAAGAAAAAAAGCCGTGTGGTTAAACCATAGAGATATAATTCCTATGTTATGGTATTAAATGTCTATATTTAAACCTGAATAGTGACAATGATGTAGCAGTTCAAGCTTCTCCATAATGTTTCCAATAGATGAGGTTTCTGCTGTATCTTTAAGAATTTGTAGTGAGAATTCTGTTGTGATTTTCCAAAAATTATTGACACCGCCAAATTAAGGGGTGAAATATGGTTTAGTCGTTGCTACAAGTGACATGAATGCACTGATAATTTATAGTCGGGTATGAATGTTTGTCAAATTGCATTAGCACCGGTCTTCGTACATCTATTTGCTCAGCAACAGATATTTTTATATTTCCATTTTTCCTAGCAATATAAAGTTTTAAAATGAGAGCAGATATGTCATCATATAGCAGCACTGTCACATGTAGTGATATGACTGTGGTCTGGACGATAGTAGTTACCCCCTTGGATAGGCCTCAAGATTAGAGCCTTTGCCATTGAGCAATGAGTATTGTTTGAGTGCATTGTGGTTACACAATGGCCGTAGCAGAATAGCATAATTATATTGTCAAAAGAGAATGGTTTTGGGACCCCAGCTGGCCAGTCGGCCGCAGCGCGTTCACTTAGTCATTGAATAAGGTAGTTAGTTTGTCGGCCATTTGAAGACTCCATATATATAACATATAGATCCTATGGGACAGAGACATGCAACACAGACCCTCACAGGGACAGCCAATGCATCACAGCACCAACATTATCTAATAATTCTGTATACCTATATTGATAGCAAATAGCGAATTGGATTAAAACAATGGCACATGCTTTTATAGAACCTTTCAAAAGGGGCTCTAACCAGAAAATAAAATCACTTCAAAAGAGAGTTTTAAAAAAAAAGCTGTAAACTAGAATCCGCACTATATAGTCAATGTTTAGAGTCAACTCGGCATTTGAATGCAAACGCTAATTATTATTCGCCTTGAAGTTAGGATAGTCAACATAGTCTATCCCATTTTGTGGAGTAACTCTCACAACAGCTCCATTTTTGCTCTCATCTACAAGCTCCATAAAGCCTTTAGCAACAAACTCAGGAGTAAGAATTCTCTGTCCCAACTTCTCGACCAGACCTACAAAATGAAGAGCGTGTGATGTTCAGTTTATAGTCGACTATAAGCCTCTCCGTCAGTCATTATAGCTCAGTGGGATAGCTCACTGTCTGTCCTCCCCGTGGCCCGGGTTCAATTCCCAGCCGCGGCGGAGTATTTTCAAGGGATTTTTCCCTGGCTGATCGCACTCTGCCTACCCGTCCTGAGCCAGCGTGGCAGAAAATGGCTCAATCTCCCCTCAAAGACACCACACAACCTGTGGACAGCGAGCAGGACCTGTGGACGATGGAAGAAAATAAGCCTCTCAATTCATCGAGAACAATTGGCTCTGTACGGGTCCAACCTTGACCGAGCTAGATAACCATCCCATTTTGCGCATATTACGCAGTGAATCAGTTGACTAATAGGCTAATTCAAGTGGGTTTTTAACGGAATGTGAAATGACTGCTCAAGCTGTTGAGATTGGACGAGGGTGTTGCGATGCTTCAGGAACAGGCCCCGAGTGCAGGATCATTTAAAATAAGTCAAATAATGAGTACCAGCTTGTACAAAATTCATTAGCAGTTGAAAATTCATTCGGTTGCAGTGAGGGCTTGACGTCTCATGTGCTGGATCTTCCTCTTCCATATCCTGATCAGTGTCCGGGGTATGTAGGAGTCGGTCTACACAGCATTTCCCAAAGAGGACTTTCTGCTCGGACGCGTACGCCCAACTGAGAAGGCACTCAGTGAGTGGACCTCCTTTATGTCCGTCCGTCCGTCCATCCGTTATGGCCGTCCAGATCCGAGGAGGATAAAATACAAAGTGCAGCACAAATAGGAAATCGAACCAGGATCCTGAATATAATATATTACCTGGCAATCTCTCCTGAAGAGCAGTTTCTGCGAATAATATATTACCTGGCAATCTCTCCAGAAGAGCAGTTTCTGCGAATGAGGGACATAGGCAGTTCACCCTGACTCCGGTTGTATCATACATGAGCTGAAACAGAAAACTCACAACAGTAACAAGTGGAACCTTCAAGCCCCTCATACACATATGAGCAGCTTCTCAAGTGAGTTGGCTAAAGCTGGGACTCTAGACCTCTAAAGCTAATTTCGAAGCGTCTGAACACTCTATGTTGGACCAATCTTTCAGCCAAAAATAGAGCGGCTATTTTACATTCAATGTTATTCAACTGCCTGTGAAAAAGTAAAATATATTTAGAAGAGACAAATATTGTATATCCTGGAGACTTACATAGCCAATCTACTTATCCGTAAATTATGTCACTATTGGTATTGTTGTAGAGAACTTGGTGAAGGACTATAGTTTTGTAGAATAAAATAAAGGTGACCATCCTTAGCATAAATCTCTCTATAGTATAGAGCATGACTGTGTTTGCAAAAACTTGGCCAATGCCGCTCCCTACAGGAAATGAGTGAGCAGATGTCATGAGGAACCAAATGTTTCCTGCGTACGATTGAGATCGGGACAGAATAAATCTTACAGAGAGCTAATGATCAGTTTAGACAGGATGGTTAATCGACCCATCACCTCGTCAGCAACCAGCAATAATCCGTTTGATGATTAACATACATAGCGCGTAGGGAAATATTGGATATTGAACGAAAACCGCCCAAATCTTTGTTGTGTGTCGAGCAACTACTGGGTGCCTGGTGTTAGCGTATTTAACAAACAGTCTCACTGTGAAAGTTACGAGAAATTGAAATGATGCAGAAAGTGAAGAATATTGGATAGAAACCAGTTTCGATTGAGGGTAACCTCGTACGGGGCTGCATACTCATTGGGGACTTTTTAATTACTTGACCACATAAAAAAGTGGGAAGTTGCATTTATAACTTACTGCAGCGCCCCGGCTGAGACCGAGCACTCCATGCTTCGTAGCCGTGTAAACCATTGAACCAGGCAAGGGGTTAAACCCTGCAAAAAAATTGTGATAATTAACCGGATAGCTCAGTGGCTCAAGGGCATGGTTGTAGGTTGAACGATCCTAGTAAAAACACACTCCATGTTGGTCTCCCAAAGCGAGTAGGAGCTCCTCACATAAAACCTAGCTTTTCCTACTGGCTCAAGACAACCCACAGACTTAAGGAGGTCCACTACATTGGATAGCCAAGTAAGTGCCCGACTATAATTAAATGGTAAAAGAACACTTTCATGTGTGTGTGCGCGCACTCGCGTGCGTGTGCGTACGTATGTATGTACTGCGTGAACGGATTATATATAGAAAAATGGAAAGAAATCGTGTAGGTAGTATAGAGCAAAAAGGCAATCTGACAGCCAGTAGAAGGCTAGAGTGTTGGCTGCCCGATTAAAAAAGACTGTGTTCTGTGATTCTCTATTTGAGGACTAATCCTTTCAGTCTATGCATGTCTTTCAAATGGCAAAGTCAACCTTTTGCTACAAGCGCAGTCTAAGGAGACCAGCTCAGCTTCTCTCTTTAGGGGAAATTGGGATCACAGTCATTGTCATAATAATTCGATTTTTATGATTGAGACTGCTTATTGAACTATAATACCTACCCGCCATGGATGCTATATTAACAACCACTCCTCCATTCATGAGTTCCATTCCTAACTTGGTTCCAAAATAAACTGCCTCCTATATAAAAAGAGAAATGTATCAAAAACGCCATGGATTGCCAGGAATTTAAGCTATAGAACAATGGGCTACTGATGCAATCGGCAATGTGTGATGACATCACCTGATCTCATTGCACATTATTGACTACACAACAATTGGTATGTCTTCACGTGGTGTAACAATTGAAAAATGTTCTTGGTTATGGAAACAAGTTGTCTGAAAAGCATATCTAGTACACGACAGGCATACATTATTTCAATTTAAAATAGAAATTGCTCTGCATTACAAGGCTTTCAATGTCAAGAATGTCTCATAACAGAAATCAGTGGCATAAAGTTTACACAAATCTCGGACTTAAATGACATAAACTTGATGTCACCGCCGAAAGAGAAACAACCTGTTTATTATAAGGATTTATGTAGATCATGGCGATAGTGGAAGTGCACTGGATTTGTAATTGCATGAACCCGGGTTCAATACCCGGCTATATTAAGCCCCCGTTGTGAATGTGAGCTTCCCTCATAGGAGATAGGTACCACAAAATTGTTATAATTTCAATAAAAGGACAAGAAGAAATGAAGCAGTTCCACTTTTTCTACCCTCAGGTCCCAAAGACTGTCAAGGTTATGGGCCCGGGAAAAATTTTGAACACTACTTAAAGTTCATATCTCATTTTCCTTTTAAATGTTTTGATAAAAGTTTTCTAAGTGAATGTGAATGACTGAATGTACAAATAATTGAATAATATTGCTGGTTAGAAGAAAAAATTTGGACTTACTAAATTAACCCGGAAAGTAGTAATAGAGGCATTCAGATCACTGTCATTACCAATAATTCCAGCATTGTTACAGAGAATGTCTAATCTTCCATATTTCTGCTTCGCTGTTTCAATTGCAGCTAAAATGAAGACAAAACCCTGAAGAACCCAATAGTAAAAATTCATAGCTGCTCATCAAATAAACTGTCAACTGTCAGCATATTGGCCGATAATGGGAACTACAATTCAGTTTATGTGTGAAGGTTCTGTGTTTTGGAGAACGAAACTTCCTCTGGCATCCAATAAATGAACAAATCGATTGTAGCATCCTCTTCCAGGCGAACGAGTATATTACCATTGTCGAAATGTTGGTTTAGTGCATAGCGTACTAAGCCTTGGACAGGAGGCCCCTCGTTCCGTTCCCCATTTGGGCATAAACTTTAGCTTTTGCAGCACCCTTGTCAGTTTTCAGATCACAATGTTAAATAAGGGAGGTCAACCCAAAAAGCTACCTTCTCTATGGTGCACAAAGGTGTAAGCAGAGAGTCTTCTGTCGACTCACACTGGGAAATGCTGAGTCAAAATGACTCAATGGGCATAATTCTGCATCACTTCTGACAGCTGTTCTGTTATGGAAGCGCGGAAAATTTTATATCATTGGTGCAAGCACTCCAGAACTATTGTAGTCTTTCCGCATCAGGGAGAGAGTCGATTAGTCAGCTGCCCGATGACTCAGTTCAGACAGCGTCGCGGCCATGTCTGGCAAATCAGCATGTGGTCAAATACGTCAGACGTCACTCCCGCTATTTAACCCCGCCAAAGAAAATTTTGCCTGAAATTAGCAACAGCTTGAGACAGGTCACTGCCCGAGATTAGCAATAATGTAAACTTGATATTACACTATCTCACTAACTACACTATACTTTATGACCAGTCTCTTATCAGTCAGTCACCTTTGTACCACATCAAAGTACATGTACATCTCATTTTTTCAGACCCATGACCTTTACATCTGCTCGGAGTGGGTAGCAGAGGAAACTGTATCATTTTGCTTCATACCCCTGTTTTCAGTTTGGAGGGCTTATGACAGCCCGCCAGCATCAAACTTTTCAAGTACTTTTGAGCTAGGATTCAAATGTGGAGCCTACACACACAAAGCGAGCCCGTCATGATCAAGACTTGAACCCCGGTTCGTAAGAAAAAAAAGAGATATTGAGATCACAATGTTCTACCACTAAGCTATCCCATTGTATCCCTCATTTTGAGAACCTTTTTCAGATATAGTTGCTTTCACATAGGATTCCACCTTAACACAGTAATTCCCATTCAGATTACTTACCCTAGACATTTTGAATATACTCTAAATAGAAAGGTTTTCCACTGGATAAATATGACGATGGGTGCTGGCACAGACTTACATTTGAAGGCATCATAATTGGTGACATCGCACTCAATAAAGTCTATTTTTGTGTTGGGGAATCTGCTTGACAATGCTGCAGCGGTGTCATGTCCAAGCTTGTTTCTATCAAGTATGCAAACCTAAAGTAGAATACAAGTCTCTACACAACACGCGCAACGGTTCTTGCAAATGTGCGGTGAAATTCGTTAAAAGTTTATAGAGTGCAGGACCAGCTGGGCCTTGCCATCCCGGCCCAGCTGGGCCTTGCCATCCCGGCCCAGATGGTCCTGCAGGACCAGCTGGGCCTTGCCATCCCGGCCCAGCTGGGCCTTGCCATCCCGGCCCAGATGGTCCTGCACTCTACAAACTTTTAGCCAATTTCACCGCATATTTGCAAGTGGACAAGTGTTGACAAATGGATAACATCATTAAGCTACAACAGAAACGTGTGAAATGCTGCAACAGTGCGGGCAACCTATAGTCGATGATTAAGTGACAAGTCTGACAAAGAAACAATAGGATTTAATCAGAGTAAGATGTCTGCTTGTGGCCCCATACTGAGTAGTGAGAGAATGACAGATTGAATGACAACACTGATGAGCGAAAACAATTAGTTACACTTACAAACTACAAAATCCCTTACCCCAGCAGCCTCCGACTCCAGTAAAGCAACAGCGAAAGCCTTGCCCAAACCTCCAGCCGCTCCAGTGATCAGCGCAAATTTTCCAGCAGCCGACATACCCCACCCCAACGATTGAGACAGCTACTAAGTACGATATAGTTGAAATGGAACCATAATGATAAAGCTGCTATGGGCAGACAATAATAGGTCACCAACTGCTCTGTCCCGACACGCCCACACCGGATATCGTTGTGAACACAACTCCGTCTTTCCCAGTACCTTAAAGCAGCCAGATGGCGCGGTTCTTTGGCATGTGGCAGGACGAGCGAAGCAAAGTCTTCGACTACTTCGCACCCCGACCACCCGCCACATACTGAAGAGCCGGGTCACCTGCCTAATTGAGGTTACCAAAAAGTTTATACCACAAACCAGTGACATAACAGAAACATCTGTCACTGTGCAAACCCATAAACTAAGTCATCTACTTTCTATATATAAACTGTAAGCTACAGTGACACCTACATACCCTGGGAAACCTCATCGATGTGAATTTATTTGTATCAATGTGGTGCAATTTTCCCTAGAATGAGGAAGGTAATGACATTCCTAATCCTAACACACATAGAACAAGGAAACTCTCAATTCCACGATTCACCCAAATGTAAAGGACTCGATCGCATTCTGCTTTATTCGAATACACTGCGTTGGTGTTACCTACTTTACCCGGAGTAAAACAATAATTGCTAGGTTAATGTTCCTGAATAATTTTGTTTGGAATATTGCATTTCCATCCCACTGTGGTAGCAGTAGTTCAGCCACTGGTATTGGTTAGTAGTACTAGGCAGAGTCCATGCAGTGGCTCTGTGACATTGAATGGCCAATTATTTAATTGAAATCCTTGATTGTAGTTGTAGGCTGGTAACATGGTTCAGAAATTGAGGAGCCACTCTATCATTCAACACCAAGTCTCATTATAGAAATTAATTACCCGAATACAAAGCCACAGACGAGTCATGCATGGAACAAGGGGAGGAAAACTCTAGGGATACATGTATGCATCCAGCACTAGCCAGGTGAATTGGCTCTTCAGCATGTGGCAGGTGGTGGGGGCGAGTGAAGCAGTAGATCAGATCAGAAAGACGTAAAATAATCAGTCAGTTCTTGTGAACTGTGAAATAAAAGAAAACCTTGCCAAATTGTATTAGGACATGCCTTGTATAATAAATTGTTCAACAAAAGATGTTTTTATATTCCCTTCTATCACAGCAGTAAACCAAAATGACAACAGATTTGTCACACAGCAGCGTGGACAATAGCAATCAATCCTGCTCCGCAATATAAGTACCTATACCTAGCAAATTGAGCAAATCAGTGACACAGCCTCCTATAGAGGATTCAAAGAGGGGCTCTACTCGGGAGAAAAAAGTACCTTAAAGTGGTACAGTATTTGTAAAAATCATGTTGGACAAAAAGCTAATTTTTTATTGAGTCAACTCAGTCTCCGTAAAAATTATTCAGGAAAGGCTTGAACTTTAAGTTTTTGTTGATTCAAGACATCATAGTTTGGATTTTGATTTGGGTTGGTAGTTGACATAGTCTATGCCCTTCTGTGGAGTTACTCTCATAACAGCTCCATTTTTGCTCTCATCTTCTACTAGTTCCATGAAGCCTTTAGCAACAAACTCAGGAGTAAGAACATGATGATTGTTCTGTACCAACATATCTCGAAGTCCTGGAAGCGGGAGAACAACGCAAATAAAATTGATTCATCAGTCAGCGATTGGTTGAGTGATCAATGTGATTGGTTTGTCGAGCACAAAGTGATCTGATCAAGATTGGCTGAGTTCCAGGGGTCCCTGATTCAATTCCCAGTTAGAAGTTCAGAATCATTAGATCAAGTTAGGGCCAGGGCTCCTGAAAGACATTACCAGGCACTACATCCACAGCCGCTTGGAAAATAGCAGTTTCTGCGAATGAGGGGCATAGGCAGTTCACCCTGACTCCGGTTGTATCATACATGAGCTGAAACAGAAAACTAACATCAGTAACAAGTGGAATCTTGATGCCATTCATAAACATAAAGGCAGCATACCAGGTGACTTGGCTACAACTACGTTCCGGTGTGTTTGAAAACCTTTTCCTGAAGTGAGTTTTGAGCTAAAAAGTACAGCCCTCATCGCTCGTGCAAAATATTATTTTAGAGAACAAGCGCCATATGTTGTTTTAGATTTAGTTTTTTGCAAGCCCAAATCTGGGCCTGCATTCATTGCTTATAGGGATTTAAAAGTGAAAAGTCATCTTCTGCTAAGGGATTTAGTATTTGTATTTCCGAGGTGGCGCATTGTATCTTTCTATCATCTACAAAAATTAAATCCATAAACAAACCTGCTATATAGGGCATTGAGTGAGACCAGCGACTGACCCAATATCGATAATTGCAGAGTCAACAACTCAACAGGCCAATTTCTGCAACACTCCTAGCAATTGACAAATATCATGACACTCCCTATTTCTGTATGAGCTTGAGAGCAAGACTTTAAACAGTTTTTAATTTTTATGGAGAACTAAGCAGTAAAATTACTTTTATAACTTACAGCAGCAGCCCGGCTGAGACCCAGCACTCCATGCTTAGTAGCCGTATAAACCATTGTAGCGGGCATTGGGATAAATGCTGCAAAGAGAAAGCAAATTGCTACATGCAGCTGAATAACTGACACAGTCATCCTAAGAACAGCAAAAACAGAATTTAATATGGAATTTCATCCGGGCACCTATTTGAATATTGATGGTTACCTGACATGGACGCTACATTAACAACCACTCCCCCATTCATGAGTTCCATTCCTAACTTGGTTCCAAAATAAACTGCCTCCTACAAAAGAAGTATCTCATTTTAAAACGCATGCAGGAAACTGAGTGACAAGCCATACCTTGACAGCAGTATAAGCTATTCCACAGTGTGCTGTTGATGTAATCAGCAACATGCGTAGACATCACATGATGTCACTACACATTGTTGACTACTCAAAAATTAGTATATTTTCACAATTGCAAATTATGTTTATCTTTGTGAACAAGCTGATTGAAACAAGGGAGGATGTGTGCTGCATATCTATGCGAAAAATCTCACTGGAGCAAGGGAGGATGCGCGCTGCATATCTATGTGAACAAACTCACTGGAACAAGGCAGGATGCGTGCTGTATATCCATGTGAAAAATCTCACTGGAACAAGGGAGGATGTGTGCTGCATACCTATGTGAAAAACTCACTGGAGCAAGGGAGGATGCGTGCTGCATATGTATGCGAAAAAACTCACTGAAGCAAGGGAGGATGTGTGCTGCATATCGATGTGAAAAAACTCACTGGAACAAGGGAGGATGCGTGCTGCATATCTATGTGAAAAAACTCCCTGGAACAAGGGAGGATGCATGCTGCATATCTATGTGAAAAAACTCACTGGAACAAGGGAGGATGTGTGCTGCATATCTATGCGAAAAAACTCATTGAAACAAGGGAGGATACGTGCTGCATATGTATGCGAAAAAACTCACTGAAGCAGGGGAGGATGTGTGCTGCATATCGATGTGAAAAAACTCACTGGAACAAGGGAGGATGCGTGCTGCATATCTATGTGAAAAAACTCCCTGGAACAAGGGAGGATGCGTGCTGCATATCTATGTGAAAAAACTCCCTGGAACAAGGGAGGATGCATGCTGCATATGTATGTGATGAAGGCCTAGTAAAAACAATTTAAAAAATAAACTATAGTGTCCAAGTCAATGCTTGCAAGCAGGTCAATAGTGAATTATATACCTAATACGATTCCCAATTAAGGGCGCTCTGAAATAACCTGTTTTTGAATTGAAGGCCATGAAACTAAATTTCAGTTTACAGATGGAATGTTATGCTTATGTTGGACCATGATAAGCGGTCCAGATTCCATTTTCTCCTTAACAGAGATTATTTCCTTTAAATCCGGTGGTGATTGTACAACTGGTCGTTGTACTTGTACACGCATACCAAATTAATTCGGAAAGCTTTCATAGAAGACTTCTCATCCATGTCATTATTCATAATTCCAGCATTGTTACAAAGGATGTCTAGCCTTCCGTATTTCTGCTCCGCTGTTTCAACTGCAGCTAAAATAAGAAAAAACGGTATGTTAGTCTAAAACTCTCAATAATAAGATGGAAAACTGGTCTTTATTGAGGTAAATAATCGAAATCTATGTATAAGTTAATGTTCATTAATTTAAAAGTTCAGAATTTCAAAGTGGTACCCATATAACTATGCAACATTTGTGACCATCGAAAGGACATTGTAACCTGTGGCATTTCACACAAGAAACATTTCCTTTATTATACTGATTAGTTTCTGATGAGTCATATGCATACCACATACACATTTGATTTGAAAAAGAATGGTAATATACAGTTGCTCTGCTCATAAGATTCCATCCAAGTGAAGAAACTCCCTTTTATAGTACACGCTACAGACTTTATTTAATCTAGAAAGTGTTTCATCTTAACAATTTTTTAGTCTGGGGCAGAAACTTACATTTTAATGTATCATAGTTAGACACATCACACTCAATAAAATCTACTTTAGAAGGGAAGAATCTCTTGGATAACTCAGCAGCTGTGTCATGTCCAAGTTTGTTTCTATCAAGTAAGCATACCTAAAACAAATACAAGATCATGGGGTACACTCCTCTCTACACTCGGAGCACTAACATGTCAAGCAAAAGGTGTGGTGAAATTTTCTAACGTGCAAGCTGCTATAGAGTACACAAACACTGAAGTCCTGCAGCCTTGGTGCTCCATATGCAATTGTAACAACAATGCCGATGAAGTTGGCATATCAAAAAGTTAAGATAGAAAAAGCGGTAGAACACTCCAATCCAAGTCCAGCCAGTCACCCGGTCAGTCGGAGAGGTGGATCTTTTACAACTGTGGAGTGATTTTGATGGTAATCCACTGGTTGGCACCTCCATTTCTTTTAGCCGGGGAATTCGAACCCACACTAGCAATTTGGAGTGAGACTGACTCCGAGAGGCTTGCTAAAGTAAAGGCCCATAACAGAAAAACACCCCGCCGGCAGTGAGGCACGAACCTGCAAGTGCAATCCTTAGATTGCAGATCAAAGCTTTTACCAACTGCATGAGCTATCCTGTAGTAGTAGTAGTATGAGTAGTATTAGTAGTAATAGTAGTAGTAGTGAGTAGTACTAGTACTAGTAGTAGTACGTAGTACTAGTAGTAGTACTCAGTTGGCAGTTGCTAAAATGAAAAATCTGCTTTAGTTTATAAAAAACCAAACCTTACTAGAGGGATTGTGTCTTACCCCTGCGGCTTTCGACTCCAGTAGAGCAACAGCAAAAGCCTTACCCAAACCTCCAGCCCCTCCAGTTATCAACGCGAATTTTCCAGCAGCCGGCATAGCACGGTGAAGTGACAGTGGGACTGACTGAGTGACTGCGTGAATGTGAGCAGTGGATGATTCTTGGTCCGGACACGCCCACACCGGATGTTAGCGTAAAGACAACTCCGCCTTTTGGTGTTTACACCACAAACCACGCCCACGTGCCCTGGGAAACCACCGGCTTTTCCGAGTTTCACCGCAATTTTGCTGTCATCGAAAGTGAATACCCTACGTCGCTACCACGCTTATCTACTTCACTACCCTCTGCCACAGCTTCCTAGCTTGTTGTCTGGAGTTGAGTGAAGTGAGTGAGTTTCACACTCTTGGATCATTCAATTTCAAATACATATTTTTGATTTTGATCATTTCTTCTGCACTGACTAGTCTAGTGACTAGTGAGTGACTACTAACACTAGTAACACTAACAGTAACAACACAGTAACTGAGTAACTCTAAGTCAAGTGACTAACTTAGGTTAGTAACTAGTTAGTTTGCAACTGAAAGTGAAAGTGCAAGGTGAAGGTAGCACTCGGTCACTCAGTCACTGACTAGTGACTATCAGTATCACTATGAGTATGAGTGTGACTACTGACTGTCAGTGTCAGTCACTCAGTCATTGGTTTACTTCCAGTTCCACTGCATCTCCAGCTACTGCATTGATGATTGTTACATGATGTCGTGGTGTTGTTTGCTTCCCTTTCCGAGTGATAGTAGTTGTAGGCCGGTAACATGGTTTAGGAATCGCCCCGAGTCTGATCATTCTTTTACAAAGTTTCTGGATCCTCCCTGGATGCTGTCTTCTCGATTTGGACCATAGAAGTAGCAGGGGCCCTCCCCCACTTCTACGATTTTGACTGTTATGTATCCTGAGCAACATTCCCAACTGCTCCACTTGGAAGGCAGCACATACTTGGAACTGCTAGTCAATGCGCTATGCATTCAAGCTGTTACATTCATTACTGTTTATCATTTCAGATCGCAGTTCTTTTTTCTAACTATACCGTCGTCCGTAACCTTCCATCATGTTGAGAATCAGCACCCTCCAGCTCCTCTCCAGGTACTAGGTAGTACTTGTTTAGCGCACATCATTTGCCATAAACTCATGCGCAACAGATTTGATAGATAGTTGAGATTCATTTTTCGAAAATTGCTCTGTAACAACTTGCTCAGCTCATGATTCCCAAAAAAGTTTGGTTATTCAGTTAAAAAATGGGAAGGTCGCATCAGACAAGCTTGTGAATTTCTACTCTACATTTTACTATTCACACGATGATTTAGACGGTTTAATCGTGGTCATGTCCTTCTATCCCGCTCCACCCAGACAGCAGTTCCTCTAGATTTTCCGTGTGACTTGTAGCGGAGGAGGCTAGCTCTATGCTTAATTCAACTCCGTTTAATACCCATTCCAGATCATTCTGTACGTCATCTCACCTCGCCAGACTCGACATAAGCGGTATATATCCTCCCATCACTACCCCATTTGACCAGGATGAAAAGATTAACTGGACATCTCTGCAAAAAAATATGGACAAATGGAATTCTATCCCATTTCGCGGATACGTTGTCCAGGGATCAAACGGGGAATACGCATACATGACTAGTGAGGAGCGAATCGAATTGGTCAGTAAAGTCAAGGCTATGATGCCTAATGATAAGCTTTTATTGGCTGGATCCGGTTGCGAGTCTACACGAGCCACCGTTGAAATGTCGAAGTCCATGGCCGCGGCAGGCGCCGATGCTTGCCTCGTTGTAACTCCGTGTTTCTATAAGTCCGGAATGACAGATGATGCTATGTTTTCGCACTTCACAGCTGTGGCGGATAACTCACCCGTTCCCATCATACTGTACAGCGTACCTGCAAACACTGGCCTGGATATGTCTGCCGAGGCAATCATTAAGCTATCCTCTCATCCTAACATCGCTGGATTGAAGGATAGTGGAGGTGACATTTCAAAGCTCAGTTACGTCGTTCATAAAACCAAGGATAATGGTTTCCAAGTCTTAGCAGGCTCAGCAAGCTTTCTGCTAGCAGCATATCATATGGGCTGTGTGGGAGGCGTATGTGCCCTAGCTAATGTGCTCGGTAAAGAATGTTGTGATTTAGAAGCGTTGTATAAAGCAGGAGAGTATGATAAGGCACGTGACCTGCAGTATCGGCTTATTGCTCCCAACATGGATGTTACCCGTAAATTCGGTGTAGCTGGTCTAAAGCAGGCAATGGAGTGGCTGGGGTATATCGGCGGCCCAACTAGATCTCCACTCATTAAGCTGAAGCCAGATCAAACAGCAGTGATTGAGAAGGATTTTAAAGAAAACGGATTTTTGTAAACTTTGCCAAACTGGACTCTTTTGGTATATCCTTATGAAGTCTAAATTTCTACACGTACACTTTGTATATTTTGACAGTAAGATGCGTATATACTGCATGCACTGCGTGGTAGTGATCTGTACTCAGTTTTTATACAGTCATCTAGTGGATACTGTAGTTTATTCGTTACAAACAGCATTCCTATTTCTGGTCTAGTTGAAAAGTTGTATGACAGGTGTGGCTAGACTTGCCAATAGTAAACCACAGGCTATATACATGGCTGCTAAAGTAAGCAAACAAGACTCTGTCCCTGTCACTTATGGTTGCAGTGGAGTCATTTTAGAGTCCTCTTTCAAACCGTGCATTCTGATCTCGGATAGTGCTGGACGAGTCTTCCAATTGTCAATGTCTTATAATGAAGAACAGGTATTATGACACTCTCCACACAAAACCATGCCAGCGACCTTGTCAATTTATAGACTGAGTCACAGGCTTTGCTGAGCAGCAATTGTGTCATTGTTCAGAGCAATACTTGGTATGATAGAAGCAGATGACAGCAGCTCCACTGACGCACATGCGATTAAACTTGAAGCGCATTTATTTGATATAGTTTAATCGTGTCATAAGATGCAAAACAAAACCACCATCGGCGTATCCATTAAATTATAATATTCAACGTCATGCCTCTTGTTTAGCTGACACTATCTTACATGCTTGCACAAGTTGCTGTGGTACACATGGCGGTATACAACAACCCCATGGTGATGTAAAAACAAGTTCAGTTATGGTCATAAGGCTCCTAGCTCCTAGCTCCTAGCTCCTAGCTCCTAGCTCCTAGCTCCTTCATGACGTGAAAACTTTTACTTGGAAATTGGAGTTGCCTACTCGGATTTTATATATAGAGCCCCGAGAGGCCTCTATTCCACGTTCGCCAGACGACACTCGACAGCGCTTGGATCTCAATCTGAATCTACCAGTACCAGTCCCAGCTAACTATCATAACCGCGTTACTCATTAGTGGGTTGTAACTGCATCAGTCAGTGACTCGCGGTGATAGATGCCTGAGGAGTGTCGGGGTCACTGACTGAGTGATTCTGTCAGTTAAAAGTCAGAGTGACTGTGACTTGTGAGTGAGATTGTCGGTCACTCACTCTCAGTCAGTCACTGACGAGTGACGTGACTGAGTCACTCACAGTCACAGTCACTGGTCAGTGACTGAGTGAGTGATTGAATGACTGTGAGTCTGTGTATCACTGTCAGTGTCACTCTCACCGTCAGCCACTCACTGACTCAGTGAGACTGAGAGTGACTAGCTCAGTCACTAACTAATAACTTACTAGTTACTACTAACTCACTCAATCAGTAGAGTCAGAGTGTCAGTGTCAGTGTGAATATGATTTGGTCGTTGATCTTGGAGTTGGATTTGGTGAGCGAGTCACTGATTCACTCAGTCATTCACTCAGTCATTCACTCACTCACCCACAGTGTAGTGTGACTGTGAGATGTGTGTGTTTAGTTAGACTCACACACTGACACACTCAGTCACACACTCAATAGACTAGTCAATGACACAATCAGAATCACAGTTGCTTGGATCGTTTAGTAATTAGTTACTCACTCACTCACAGTCACTGTCAGTGTTAGTGAGTGTCACTCAGTAGTCCTAGTGTAGTCGTAACCGTAAGTCAACAACTGCCAACTGGTCACAAACACAGTATCAGTATCATGTATGTAGCGAGTAGATGCAGTGATATTGAATAAATCATTTATTTATAATAAAGTTCATTATGATTATGAATATGAGTTTACCGTTTACCTTATCTGTTATTGTCATAACTTATAGTTATACTTGTAGTTATAGTTTATGAGTTTGTCTTTTTATTATATATGATCAATCATCATGATCAGGTGATCAGTCTTCACCCAAGCTCAGACCGTTTGACTTCCACTTGACTTGTAAATGTAAGTGTTAGTATTATCATTATTTGTGATCTATGCTAATTCCACACACCCAGGGATATTCAGTTCACACGCACTGCGGCATTGAGACTGAGTGCGTCACTCACTCGACCTTGCGGATGCTATACTGCACTGCACTTCACGGCACTGCACTGCACTATAGTGCTGCACGTCTGGTTGGTCCAGACTTTAGTTTCACTCATTACTTGCACGATTATGATGTTTTGTGTTGTGGAATTGCCAACATGGGGCATACATTATTATCAAGCTAGTAGCGGAAGTTAATAACATTTGTAGAAATAACAGTGGTTCTACGCCATCTCACTTTAACCCCACGCATGACATAGTTGATTACAAACCACACCCATTGGCGCATTCAGATTTTACTTTTAGCTAGCCATGTAATATTTCCCTATGTCAACTGAAAACCTGGATTAAAGACAGATGCATCATGCCTCAGTATAAGACACTGAAACCTCCACCAAGAAGAACAGAACTTTCCTTCTATTCACCTACTGAGCAAATTGTCTATGATGCTTTAATTGGTGAGAGAGAAATGTAAATGCAAGAAACTAGCACCCAGTTAACTGGTAATCAAAATTTATCTTTTTAAAAGTTGGCATGACTACATGCAATTCTCTGTATGCACATGGCTTTAGATCTTTGCAGCTAGATAATGAAACCTTACTCAGTTGGAATTGTGTGGTCAACTTTTGCATAGGTACATAATTGCATCAGTGACAATTGTGCGGATTTGTAGCGCGCTTGGAAGCATCAGACCATCTAGACCATGAAAGTGTGAACGTCAGTCATGAAAGAGATGTTTTGAAAGAGGCTACCGATTTTAAGCCAATAAAGTCCATATATAAAAATCTTCCACCTTATAATGGTAAGTATAGTAGCTTCTTGTGGTAAAATTCTTAACTCAATTGACACCTGTAAGCATCACGCGTCTATGCTAGACAGACATTCTGGGTTACTCCCTGTTTATAGTGCAGGAAAGTGGTGATGCTTTTGTTACCAAGGAAACATTGAGGAATCACACTATACAAGTAAAACCGGAACAGTCATCTCCGATGGAAGTTGTAACACACATCTCAAGGGAAAACATTGTCATTGATCTCAATCAGCCATACAAAGGTAAACATAGTAAAAACATATCTTATATGCATTTCTGTTGTAAAAGAAACGATTTATCGGATGGTTTTATAATGTATCATTATTAGAAAGCTCAGGAATGGGGACCTCATTCAGGCGACGGTCACAGTACCAGGTCACCTATTCTGGGCTTTATGCCGCTAACACAGAGTTGCCTTCTCATAACCCCAAGTGTAGCACTTGCATCCAAACTTGGTTAAAATCACATGATGGTCTCAACTCTGAAAAGAGTAGAATACTTTAATAATAGCTTGTTTATGGGCATATTCATTCAAAATCAATAAGCCACGCAGAAAAAGATGAAACTGACTGGTATGAAATCAAATCTGTAAATTCTACAACTAACAACATTACTGCCAATGAGCATTGCTGCCTAACTGGCTTGACGTCCATGCATGCTTTCTCACCTGTCACCCTCATTGTTTTGGTATAATAATGTGTAGTTGTCTACTCTTGATTTGTAGACCGATTACAACAACCAAAAGATTTAAGTAATCACACAGTGACCACTGGCAGTAACCCGAAATCGGGTGTTGGAAACTTGATCTGCAAACCTAGGTAGCTACGTTTTGCTGTCCACCCATTGCAGTTTTTTGGAGGACAGTTATTTTGTGGGTCTAGCAGGTACAAATGTTGTTTCAATCTATTAAAAACACATTGTTTCTAAATAGTATTTTGTTGTGTGATTCTTCACCCTGACATGGGGATTGTTGGGGAATTCAGAAAAATACTTCAAAATTTACACTTTTGTTTTAATGAAAGTTTTCAGCTCATAATATATATTCTCTCCTGTAGAGCTGCAGGGCAGTTGATGGCCCTAGATGTGGCAAGTTGTACTGAGGATGCTGGCTTTTCAAGATATACTTCACCTTCTGCCTGTATGTCTTCAAGTTATTTCCGCAAAATAAAACTACATTTCCTTGTCAAGTTAATTGTGAAAAAGAGAGTGATATGGTTTATTGGGTTGCGTATAATATATCGCAATACTTTGGGTCAACAGGGGAAGGATCTGGCGCATCTTATTTTGCCTCCTTGCAAATTCTAGAAAAAGCACCCATTCATACATTTTATGCTTAGAATGATCACCAATGATACCCATGCGTGGTTAATTTTTGCAAGTTTTTGTTGAGTAGCTGATAAATATAAATGGCATTTTTTTTAATCTGCTTTGAAAAGTATTGTAGAAAAGCTTTGAGGCTGGTTTTTGTATCAGACAAAACTTCAGACTTCAATACTTTTTGTAGCCCACACATCAGACAGAGGAAGCAACGATAACAACTTGATGCATGAAATCATGTCAATACATTCATCCCAGATCGACCATCAGCCACAGCCTTCGACACCTCCAAAGAAAAGCTTTGTGTCCCCCACTCCCAGTCTTCACTTCTCAGCCACTCTCAACAAGAGTAGGAAATTAAAACGAAAGCGACCAGGTGAGGCTGTTCTTTTCCCTATCATACATGTCAATCTGAGACGAACGTGTGTTTTTGCATATGGAAAACCATTAGCTTCTATAACAGACTGTCATTATTAACAACTTGTACATTATTACAGCGCCGTGACACGCTAATGTTCATTGCACTCTGCTCTGCCGCTCATCCAAAGCCCCGTAAACGCGCCGTACTGCCCAAACATACGTGTTGGAGTTTTCTGCACGATCAGACAAGTCGCCCAAATGCGTTAGAATGAGGCGACTCGGGGCTTACTGTGCGATAGCGAGAAAAATACGTTGATTCACTGTCATGGTTGTTCAGACAGCCTGGACTTTCACTTTTTGTTAGTTACCAACGCGAATTTTCGCGTTCACATGATTTCAGTCTGTTTGGCTAACGCGCAGGCCACCCAATGTGTTAGGGCTACGTTAGCTTGTTCGAAAGCGCCTGATATATACCAATTGAATTCATCACTAATACATCACACGGTGATTTATATGGTTTAAAGTTTGCTTGTAGAACATGTAGAGCAGCTCCCTGTGAATACATATTCGTGTGATGAGTATATAAGAAAAAATGGAGATGAACTGCTCGCAGCGATACCTCACAGTAAAGCTATCGTTTTGCTGCATACAGATCGCCAGGTAAATTATTCTCGACTCGCTGGACTGTTTTCAGTTAAATTAGGTAATTAGTTGGTATTTATGATGAAATATTACACTATAACCCGCAGCTTGTCCAATATTTCAAAGCTGTTCCCAAAAGGACAAAAAGGTCATTCAGTTTTGCGAGTCAGACATGATCAATACAAAATCTCAGCCTTTGGGTCAGTTTCAAGGTTTTAACCTACCTATGCATTTGACATCATCGTGTGTTTTGAACAATGCTGTTCAATGCTCACTATTGTTTTTCTGTTTACCCGGCCCCACATGGTCTGCCCCCAGCCAAGCCATCTTTCATTTCCTGCAGGGTATATTGAATCGCTTCATTCAGACCTCATTGGCTAAAGATGGTACATGCACGGTGTGGGAGTCCTTTATCACACCCTTAGTGTCAAATCGCTCTCATACACTTCTTCACTGCTACAGGTGGAATTTTACTTATTCTAATTATGTGTTCATTGATTGTTTTGTTTTTCCAGCACAATTGACTGTTTACTCACTTCTGATTTTTATTGTGTTGCGCCTCCCGCAGCTCCCACTATCTATTCACTGATATATACAATTCTTCTTCCATACAGCAAAGCTGATCTTCCACGACACCCTCTCGTCATGATCCTGGCCCACTTTTCATTTTGTTGCTTCACTTATTGGAGATTTTGTTGTCCTG